>Ga0307516_10000033_pt1 | contig 155697 bp, 141 predicted proteins | sample 19_EM_MG_FD_203310 | JGI IMG/M metagenome (GOLD analysis project Ga0307516, IMG submission 203310) | Populus trichocarpa ectomycorrhiza microbial communities from riparian zone in the Pacific Northwest, United States - 19_EM | ecosystem: Host-associated > Plants > Roots > Unclassified... | reverse complement strand
CTGAAGATAAACCCCGACCTGGCCGAGGCGTCCGCCGCCAGGCAGCATCTGATACCCATCGTGGCGAGCGAATTTCGCAAAGCGGCAATACAATATCCGATCGTCTTCGCGAAAAACCCCGAGACGGGCCGCTTCGCCCCCTATGTTCTGAATGGCTTGGAACCGGAAGAGAACCTGTTCTGGTCCGGAACGAAAATGGATGTCGCCTATGTTCCTTTGAACATACGGCGTCGGCCGTTCTTTGTCGGTATGGCCGACGCGTCGAACGGCGCGAACGACAATGTTCTCTGCATAGATATTGAAAGTCCGTGCCTCACCGCATCTGGTCAAAAATCCCTAGTTGACGCCGACGGGAGCGATTCGTCCTATTTGAAGGAAATATTATCCATCGTTGGCCAGTTGGTCGACGGTCAAAAACCGACCAGCAGCTTCATCAATACGGCCTTATCTCTGGACCTTCTTTGTCCGATTGTGCTGGATATCGTTCTCGAGGATGGAAAACCCCTGCATGTCGAGGGGTTGTACAGCATAGATGAAGATCGCTTCAGATCTCTCGACAAAGATGAGGTTGCAAGATTATGGAGTGAGCGACTTATGGAGTTGATTTATGCTGTAATTATTTCCACGGGTCAGATATTCAACCTTATCCGTCTTCGAAATGAGAGGGAATCGCTCAATCGCGCCTGGCGCGACAATGAGAATTGACGTCGGAATACTCATTTATGAGCGACAGCGAAAAGGACGAAGGTATGTTCGCGTTCAATCCGGACGCGAGTGTCGGTTCGGCTCGTGTTGGAAAGTGCGCTATCGCAGTGACCGTGGCGGACAACGTTCTCCTCCGTCCACGACAGTTGGCCGAATTCGGACTAGGTCTTACATTCGTCGAAGACGACAGCAATCTATATCCTGGTGTACGCGCTCGAGTGCCGCCGGAATTCTCACGACCTTTTCACGCATGGCTCACCGGGACGCTTCGATGTACAGGCGTGTTGGAAGAAAGCTCCTATATACATGATGATGCCAGCTTCTTTTCCATCGTCAACAAAAGCCGTTCGAATTTACTGCCCCTACAGCGAATTCCGCACTATGATTCTACCGATCCAAGCGTTTTCGCTGCTGTAATCTATCTGTTCGATCGCGCCAATTCTGGAACTTCGTTCTATCGGCATAGAACGACCGGCTACGAAAGAATAGGCGGAGATAATGCAGCCAATTACAAAATTGCCCTGAGTCGCAACATGAAACAGTTTGGTCCGCCGGCGAGAGAATATACGAACGGCAGCAATGTGTTGTTTGAACGGACTCATTCGGTTGATTCAGCATTTAATAGGATCGTCATTTATTCTGGAAACGCCCTGCATGCGGCTGATATCGATGGAAGCCTCTTTAGCGGCAATGACGACAGCCGCTGGAGACTTACAATCTCCTCATTGTTAAGGAGCACTTTCCTCCCGTTGACCTAGGGAAGCTTCCATGCTGAAAGCCCTCATAGGCTGCTGTCTGAGGGGCGCGCGCCGGCAACTGCCGTCAACCCGGGCTATCTCCAGCAAGCCCGCCGCGACTCGCGCGGTGGCGAACAGCGGGTCGGACGGCACTTCTGAGTGGAACCAATTCTAAGGGCCGGCTGCTACTCGATTCATATCGTGGGCACGCCAATGATGGACAGCCGCTGCCGGAGCGCTCGCCGGCAGGGTCGAGAGGTGTCAATCGTTCACGGGCGGCGGGAATTGCCAGCGCCTCCTGGCCCTCGTTCGAACTGACTACGTGCTTTGATCCAAGCGGCGCGCTCGAGTACACCGGCTCAGTGTTTTCATATTGCGCTCGAGCTACTGATCGACGATTGCCTGCAGCGACTGCGCAAGCCACTTGGCCAGGTTCTTGTCGGCCCCTTTGCGTCCCGACCCGAGCGGATACAGCCGGGTGCACATGACGAAGCCCATGGCCAGCATGACGATTTCCAGAGCCCGCGCGTGCGCCTCGGGCGGCCCCAACCACTTCGCCAGTGGTTCGATGACGTGCGCATCGGTAACGCGAGTGGCAATGTCGCGCGCATCCGCGTGCCCGGCTGATAGCGCCAGGATGGAGGGCGCCTTGATGTCCACCGAGGCATCCAGAAACAGACTGGCGAGATGCTCGCCGAATCGCTCTCTTTGTTCGTTGAACAGGGTCTCGACGTGCATGGTTTCAATCAGCGCCGCTTCGAACAGCCCCGCTTTGGAGCCGAAATAGTGCAGCAACATTGGGGAACTAATTCCGGCAATTGCTGCCACATCGCGAATTCCGGCCTGAGAATATCCATGCGCTGAGAAAGCTTGTTGCGCGGCGGCCAGGATCTTGGCCTTGGTCCTGGGGGCGTTGCGGCGCTTAGGTCTACCGTGTGTATTCATGGTCGGAAGTATAAAGCGGTTGACGCTGTAGCAAACTGGAGTGGCATCTTTACTTATCAGGTGATAAGTTACGTAGGGCGTGGGATGGAGACTCCAACTCCGAGAGAGGAAGCAGATGAAGACTTATGTGCTGGTACATGGGGGCGGTCATGGCGGTTGGTGCTACCAGCGCGTGGCCCGCATTTTGCGCTCGCATGGGCACGAGGTGCATACGCCGACCATGACTGGTCTGGGAGAACGTGCCCATCTGCTGAGTCCAGCCATCGACCTCAACCTGCAGATCACGGACGTCGTGAAGGTGGTGGAGTTCGAGGATCTTCGCAACATCGTCCTGGTCGGCCATAGTTATGGCGGAATGATTATCACCGGTGTCGCCGATCGCGCGACCGATCGGGTCGGCCATCTCGTTTACCTGGATGCAGCCTATCCAAAGAACGGCCAATCGCTGGTCGATCACGCGGGGCCCATGATGCTCGCTGCGCGTGCCGGTGCTCGGGTGGTGGACGGTGTGGAGCTCGTGCTTTTTCCCGGTGAGGACCCGCTCGGGTTCTTCGGTGTGACAGATCCAGAGCAGATCGCGTGGATGAAACCAAGGCTGACCCCACATCCGTGGAAATGCTTCGAGCAAAAGCTGTTGCTCAGCAATGAAGAAGCGATGCGGAAGATTCCGGAGAGCCACATTATCTGCACTCAGACCATCCCCGGCCGGGATATGGAAACGCTAAAGGCGAGATCGAACGGTCGCGTCTGGGATATCGATACGGGACATGACCTGATGATCACCGAACCCCAGGCCGTCGCGGAGTTGCTGTTGAGTTTGGCGTAGCGGTGTGACGAGCCTGGATCCCGGGCAGGCCGCGGACATCAAGTCGCCGCGCCGCATGCGGTCGGTGAGGGTCGCAGCCCCGGCGCTGAGTTTTCCTGCCTTGGTCATGCGTGGATACTTACTTGTTTGTACGTACTTACTAAAAGTAACGAGGGGCTCTATATTGCACCAATCATCCCTATTCAACCAAGAAGGAATCGTTCAATGTCCGTCGCTCTGATCGGTGCGTCCGGTAATGCCGGATCGCGCATTCTCGAGGAATTGTCAAACCGTGGTTACTCCGTGACGGCGATTGCCCGCCACCCGGAGAAAATCGCCGCGCTACCGAAGGTCACGGCCGTCAAGGGAGACGTGTTTGACAAGCCCGGCCTAATTGCACTTCTCAAGGGTCATGACATCGTAGTCAGCGCGGTTCACTTCAGCGCCAGCGACCCACGCATCTTGATCGACGCGGTCAAGGAGGCGGGCGCGAAGCGATACTTGGTTGTCGGCGGTGCCGGCATTCTGGAGGTCGCGCCAGGGGTCAAACTGATCGACACCCCGAATTTTCCGGAGGCCTACAAGGCGGAAGCAACCAAGGGCAGCGAGTTCCTCGACTTGCTGCGCCACGAGAAGGCTCTCGACTGGACCTTTCTATCACCCTCCATCATGTTCGTGGCCGGTGAACGCACGGGCAAGTTTCGCCTCGGCCAAGATCAGCTTCTGGTCAACGAGAAAGGTAGCAGCATTTCATTTGCGGACTACGCAATCGCTCTCGTGGATGAGATTGCCCGGCCGGCGCACAGTCGCAAGCGCTTTACGGTGGGCTATTGATGCACCTGTAGCCGCGGCCGAGGGGGCGCGGTCTCGCCGTTGCGCGCAATCAAATCCGTTGAAGAAAAACTAATAAAAGTAATAAGTTAAGTAATATATCAAGAATTGCCATTAATGGGCGGCGCGGATTCGAGTCCGCTATGTCGTGAATCACGCCGCCACCCCGTTTATCAAGATATGAAGGTTGTCGGCACGACGTGAGGAACGGGAAATGGCGAGCAGCTGGGAATCATTGATTTATCGGCTCAAGCCGGACGCCGTCGGCAAGTACGGTCCCGCGGGCTGGCATCACTTCGAGGAATCGGGCCACGTCCCCTCAGGCAAGGTCGCCGTCACGGGCTCTACGTACTTCGGTGAAGTCGACCGCGGTATCGTCCAGAAGACCGTGTCCATTTGCAACGTGGGCGATTGCAAGTTGCACGTGTTCAAGGTCGGATTTAGCCGCGAACGGCGCCACTTCAGGCTCATCAATAACCGGTTCCCGGCGACGTTGCATCCGGGATCCTGCTTGGGCGTGGTGATCGAGTACCGAGCCAGCTGTGAACCCGAGTGCTGCGAGTTGGTGATCGAAAGCGACGATCCGCACCACCCTGTCAAGATGCGCGATGTCGTGGCCTTCACCCGATGCGACGAGAGATGCCGGCGCGACGAGAAGGTTTGCGGTTGCACCAAGGGATCTCGCGGCTGGTGACTCGCGGCTAGTGAAACGTCAGTTCGACGGTCCGGGACCGTACGATGCCCAGGCGCGCATTGCCGCGCAGATGAGGCGATCTCCAATATATCTTGTGTCCTCGCCGCGCGAGGTGACCACGAACATGGTGCAGCCTGCGCCCCATGCGGGTCTTGGCATCGCCGTCGGACCGGTCATCGTGGCGTTGCGCTTGAATGCTCGTGCGCACTTCGACATGCTCCAGTAGCTCGGATTTCCCGGCGAGCCGGCGGGCCCGGTTGAGTCGATCCAGATTTACGAAACTCTGCTGTACCCCGTCCGTTGCCGACATCAGCAACCATAGAGCAAAAAGCATGGGTACATCGAACGCCATCGATCCCAGGGAGGCGCGCAGCACGGCCGATTGCTCATTGTCGGACAGACTCGCGGACCGATAGTATTGGGACCATGCCGGATCGAAACGAAAGCGGATATGGCTCAACAACGCGTCGATCGCGGGTTCCTCAGGAAAGCAGACGCCGGCGCACCCACCGTCGAATACTGTCGCGATGGACTGGGAATTGCGGATGGGAACGTTCAGATCAAAGTCGGCAATCATCGCCGCGGCAAAGGTCCTCTCGTCCGCAGTCGACCAGAAAGTGCGGATCGTTCCGGTGCGGCCCGAGGCGTCGGAACGTACGAGAGCACCGGCTCGACCGGCGTTCATCACCGGCTCGACATTGAGTTCCGGGATTTCGCGCAGGGCCGCCTGCCGGGGCCCTTCGGCCCATTCGACCCACAACCGTTCGCTCGGTACGCGCAAGAGGTCGAGGCATCCGCTCAAACGGTCTCCTTCCGCAAGGCCCAGCGCCGTGGAGCATCTGACCAAATCATCGGCCAGGACGAGACGCAATGGGCATGCGTGAACAGCTTCGGAGAAGTGGTGCGGAGCCGGTAAAGACCAGGTGGGCGGCAAGCCAGACTGCGATGATGAACTCTGCGCTATGAGATCAAGCAGCCTCATTCGGGCTCAATGCATTGAGCAAGATGTTTCCATGGAGGGTGTTGACCTTGGGGGCTGATTTTCGTTCGCCGAGTCGGGGCTGATTGGCGCCGGCAATGAGGTAAAGATTTGTTAAGAGCCAAGTTGAGGTAATTCACCCGCATCCGTCGGCTGCCTTCCCTGCATCGAATTTCGTCCGACCCCCGTGATACGGCCTGTTGGTGATAGTGACCCAATCAGCAATCCGCACATCCGCTACGCGAACGCCTTACAATGGGTGCGGCCGAACACTCAATCAGGAGAATCCCTTGGCAAGTGCATTGGATCCAGCGGCGCTCGATCAGTTGTTCCGTACCGCGCGCACCTTCAACGAGTGGAGTGATACTCCGATCGACGAGCGCGTCGTGCGCGAGCTGTATGACTTGTTGAAATGGGGGCCAACCTCGGCCAACAGTTGTCCGGCACGGTTCATCTGGGTTCGAAGCCCCGAGAAAAAATATCTATTGTCGTCACTCGCCATGGAAACGAATCGTCAGAAGATTCTGGCCGCCCCGCTGACGGTCATCATCGGCAATGATCTTGATTTTCCGGAAATGATGCCGAGACTGTTTCCGGCCCGCGGAGAAGCGATGCGGCAGATGTTCCGGCAGCCGGGGTTCAACGAGATCACGGCGATGCGCAACGGCACCTTGCAAGGCGCCTATCTGATTGTCGCGGCGCGCGCCCTGGGTCTGGATTGCGGCCCCATGTCCGGCTTCGACAACGCGGCCGTGGACAAGGCGTTCTTTTCCGGCACGCGCATCCAATCAAACTTCATTTGCAACCTCGGCTATGGAAAACCAAATTCACCGTTACCGCGAAATCCTCGTCCGACCTTCGAGGAAGCGGGGGGATTTGCTTGATTCGCCGGGTGGCTGCGTCCCAACTGCCGATCGCGGCAAACGCCTACATCAAGTTGCGCGGTCTCTCGGATGACGGGAACCTCGAAGTTTCCCTATCTTGGTCAGGTTGTCTTGTATCAACGCGAGTCGTCTCAAGTCCAAACGAGGAGGTGCCCAATGAAAACCGATGTGCAACTACAGAAGGAGGTCATTGCCGAGCTGGATCGTGAGGAAAATATCATTGCCGGGACGATTGGGGTGGAGGTACATCACGGCGTCGTGAAATTGGCGGGTCATGTCGGTGACGATGCTATTAAAGAAGATTCCGAAGTGGCGGCTCACCGCGTCGATGGAGTGACGAAGGTCGTGATGGATGTCGATGTGACGGGGGCTGGTACGGTGCCGCCAGCCCCGTAGGTCAGATGAGTGCGGCTTGGGCCGTAGGTCTCCGGAAAAACGCTAAAAGATACCGATTTGGCCCCCAACGGGTAGGATTTTGAGAGGTAAGGCGTTACTCTTTGGCGCACGCGTACACCCGACTCGCAAGGAATGCCTGGGATGGTGGGGAACTCCGTAGCGCCGAGGACCAGCGAGGACACGCTCCGGGCTTTCGCGCGGCTGCTCGGCCTGACCTCATCCCGCGAGCCCCTCGTCGCGCTATTGGACGAATTACTTCGTTTTGCCGAGCAATTGACGCCTCAAATGCGGTGCTCCATCCTGCTTGCCGACTTATCGGCCGGCGTCCTGCGCGGCGGCGCGGCGCCGAGTTTGCCGCCGGCCTACACGAGTGCGATCGAGGGATTGCCGATCGCAGAGGGAGTCGGCTCCTGCGGCACGGCGGCCGCTCGTCGCGAGACGGTGGTCGTCGGCGACATCGCCAGTTCACCGCTATGGTCCAAATATACAGACTTGGCAAAGGAGCATGGTCTCGGCGCCTGTTGGTCCGTGCCGCTGATGGATAGCCGGGGGGTGTTGCTCGGTACCTGCGCGATGTACTACACGAACCCGCGCACGCCGACGGCTGCGGAAGAAGACTTGATAGAAATCACGGGAAATCTAGCCGCGATGGTCATTCAGCGCCATCGTGACGCGGAAGACCTGCGCGCGAGCGAGGCACGCCATCGGAAAGATGTTACCGAAGTGCGCTATTCCTACCAGCGAATCCGCGAGCTTGTTCAGCGTCTCGAGACGGTCCGAGAGGATGAGCGCCGCTCCGTTGCCAAGGATCTGCATGAGGGCATTGCGCAGGATCTGTTCGCGCTGAAGCTCAGAGTTGAACATATTCAGGCGCGGGCGGCCGATCAAAACTACGTGAAAGAAGCGTGTCTGGAACTGGCCGAGGCACTCGGTAAATGCATTAGCGCTGCCCGCCAGATTGCCAATGATCTTCAACCGAATGCCCTGGCCCACCTTCCTCTGCCAGTAGCGCTCCAGGAGCACGCGCGGTACTTCGGCGAGATTTCGGGGCTCACGGTCAGGATCGTCGAAATTTCGCCTCTCTGCCCGATGGCAGAGGACACCAGCCTCATCTTGTTCAGGGCCGCGCAAGAGGCGCTGAACAATGTCGCTCGGCACGCCAGGGCCTCTCGCGTCGATATCGTGCTGCGGACCGAAGCCGATTCGATCACGATGGAGATTGTCGACGACGGCATCGGGATCGAGAATACGGCCCTGACCAAGGCGGGCTGCTTCGGCCTGCTCGGGATTCAGGAACGAATGTCTGCGCTTGGCGGCGCGCTCGATGTTTTGATGAACCGCGAAGGCGGCACGACTGTGGTCGTCCAGGTCCCCGTTTGACGGCGCCCTTGGGACGCACTTAGCCGCCTTTCACGGGATCCGGTGCATGTTTGCGAAACTGCTGCGCCACGTCCTCACGGATGATCTCCGCCAACCGCAGCGCGCCGGGACCGGCATAATCGCGGTCGGCGAACACAAGATAGAGGTCGCCAAAGCGCTCGCCGCCTTCGCGCAGCGGCAACGGTTTGAGCAGCCCGCGCTCCAATTCGTCTCGAATGGTCTCCTCCGGGAACCATGCAAACCCCAGACCCATGACGGCCGAGTGGATCGAGGTGGCCTTCTGGCTCACCGTCCAGCTTTGCTCCGCGCCCAGCCAACTACCGCTGCGGCGCTGGCTGCCGGTATCGCGAATGATCAGGTGACGATGCTTGCGTAAATCGTGCAGCGTCAATTCTCTCCCAAGCCGATGCAGTGCATGCCCGGGATGTGCGGCGGCGACGAAGCGCAGCCGCATCAGCGGATCCCCAATGAAACCCGGCGGCACCTGCGAGCAGATTGCCAGATCAACCTTTCGCTGTAGCAGCGCCTCTTCGGTGCCGCTGAGCACGCTCTCGTACAACTCCAGGCGCGTCTGCGGACGTTCCTCGGCGAAGCGTGCGAAGCATTGCAGCAACAGCCATGTGGGAAAGATGATCTCCACCGACAGCCGAAGCTCCGCCTCCCAGCCCGCGGCCAGGGTTCCCGCCGCTCCCTCCAGCGCGCCGGCCTCGTCCAACAGTGCTTTGGCACGGCGGTATAGCACCTCGCCGGTCGACGTGAGATGCGCCTTGCGGCCGATCACTTCGAAGATCTTCACACCGAGCAGCGATTCCATTTTCTGCACGGCATAGGTCACTGCCGACTGGCTTTTGTGAAGCATTGCGGCTGCCTGTGCATATCCGCCGGCATCGACCACGGCCAGCAGGGAACGCCATTGTTCAAGGGAAATGCGCGGTTCGCCGGTCATATATTCATTGAATAGATAGGTAAGCCCTAAATATTCTACTTTTTTATCTATTAAATCAATATTGTAATAGCGGCAGGTGGAATCAACCACCCCCTCATTCAAGGAGATTTGCCAATGACCACCCTGCTGCAGATCAATGCCAGCATCAACCACGACAACGGCCAGTCCAGCCAATTGGCGAACCAGTTCGTCGCCGCGTTCCGCACCCGCAATCGCGATGCAAAGGTGGTGGTGCGCAACGTGGCCGCCGCCGACGCCGTGCCGCATCTCAATGCGGAACGCTTCGGTGCCTTCATCGCCAAGCACGAGGAGCGTAGTGCCGCTCAGCATGCGGTAGTGGCGTACTCCGACACGCTGATCAACGAGTTGAAAAAGGCCGACGTGATCGTGCTGGGCTTGCCCATGTACAATTTTGGGGTGCCGTCGCAGCTCAAGGCCTACTTCGATCATGTCGCCCGCGCCGGCGTCACCTTCACATACACCGAAAAGGGTCCCGTGGGCCTGCTTACCGGCAAGAAGGTGTACGTGTTCGCAGCCCGCGGAGGGCTCTATGCCGGTACCCCGATGGACACGCAGACCACCTACGTGCGCGACTTCCTGCGCTTCATCGGCATTAACGACGTGGAATTCGTCTACGCCGAAGGCCTCGCCATGAGTCCGCAGAGCAAGGAGGCGGGTCTCGCCAAGGCCGCGGCCGAGATCGCGCGACTCGCTGCCTGAGATGCACCGCTCGAGAGAAATGTTTGAAGGAGACTTCCCGTGAGTACCCGCACACTGATCCATGTCATCGACTCGATTCCCACTTCCGACGGCGCCGGCGTCAAACTGCGCCGTAGTTTGGGCAGTCAGCGCGGTCTGTATGTGGACCCGTTTCTGATGCTCGACGAGTTCTATTCCGATGACCCGGACGATTACATCGCAGGCTTCCCGGCTCACCCGCATCGCGGCTTCGAGACCGTCACTTACATGCTCGACGGCCACATGCGGCACGAAGACCACCTCGGCAATCGCGGCGATCTTGGTCCCGGCGACGTGCAGTGGATGACGGCGGCGCACGGCATCATTCACTCCGAGATGCCGCAGCAGAGCGAGGGCCGCATGCGCGGCTTCCAGCTGTGGCTCAATCTTCCGTCGAAGGAAAAAATGAAGCCCGCGGCGTATCGCGACATACCCGCGGGAGAGATCCCGCGGGTGCTGCTGCCGCTGGGCGGCGAAGTCAAGGTCATTGCGGGCATGCTCACGCTGGACGAGACCACTACCTTCGGCCCCATCAATGGCCAAGGTGCCAATCTCAGCACCGATCCGCTGTACCTCGACCTGCGCCTGCATGCCGGCGAAGAATTCAGTACGCAGATTGCATCCGGCCACAGCGCCTTCGTTTTCGTCTATGAAGGCAGCGCCAAGATCGGCACGGCAGCCGCTGCCAAGCCGCTGCCGCGGGGCGCGGCCGGCGTCCTCTCCGACGGCGACAGCGTGCGGGTGGAGGCAGGCACCGAGGGTGCGCGCTTTCTGCTGCTCGCGGCCAGGCCCTTACGCGAGCCGGTGGTGCAGTACGGCCCCTTCGTGATGAATACCCGCGAGGAAGTCGAGCAGGCGCTTGCCGATTATCGCGACGGGCGTCTGGCCGGCGCGGCTTGAGGAACACGCGGAGTTGAAGTCAATCGCAGCGTTCTACAGGCTCCGCCAAAGGGCATCGTGCACTGATCCCGGCAGGAATGTGTTGTTTTGCTTCGAGACCAGTTCGACGTAGAGCTTGTCGGTCAGAAGTTTGGCGGTCACCGCGTCCCATTCTGCGACGCTGTCGTAGCGGGCCTGCCAGGCAATGCGATTGGGATCGCCCCCGATCGGCACGAGAACCTCAAGATGCGTGCCATAAGTCTCCTTGATGTACTTTGCGATCAAGTGGCCGAAGGCAATGGCGTCGCTGGCCTTGCCCGGTGCTATCGATGCAGTACGGGAGAAAAAGATCATCGCGTCTCCTGGTCGGTGTTCAGCGCGTTGTACGAGAACTTCTCGCCGGCGATGTTGGCGGCGAACATGAGGCCGCCCTTGGCAATCGTGAAGACCGCCATGCCGGTTTGATAGTCGCCATTCGTGGTGGCATCCGTCGTCTGGCGGCTCGCCTCCGATGATGCGCGATCGGTACCAACGCTGGCCGACGCGCTCGCAGTAATTGCGATGGCGCTTGCACCGGCATTGAATTCGAATTTACCCGATTCGAATTGATCCAGGTCACGCTTGGTCTGGAAAAAGATGATCTGGCTATACGATTTGCCGCCCGCCTGCAGTCCAACGCTCAGCTGCATCATCGTCGTCTCGCCGACCACCCGGTCGCGCACGTACACATGACCCTTGCCTCGCGCGCCGCCCACGACGAGTCCTCCCGCGCCTATGGTCGGAAATACCGCATAGGCGTAGCAGTCGCTGAAGAATACCGCACTCTCACCCGCATGCTTGAACAGTTCGATGGTTTCGTCGTACTCGCCGGCGTAAGCCGCGCCTGCTCCCAGAAGGAGCGAGCACGTCGAGCCCAACAATAGAGTCGTGATTTTCATGTCAATTTAGTCTTTGCCTGAATGTGTGGAGGGGTACGAGCCTGCAGTTGCCGCGAATGCGGACCGGCCCACCGTGACGTCAACGCCGCGAAGAATATTCTCGCGGCGGGACGTCGTCGTCCAGTAAAAGGTATCCCCGCTCCGCGAGGGCGCGGGACGGCGTCAGCGGGGTAGATGATGCTGGTGCATCCAATTATCCACCCATTTACGCAGATCGGCATCGACCACCGTCGCCCAAAGCGCCAACGCGGTCACCAAGAAACCGACGATGATCGAGTTGGATCGCTCCACCACGTAAGCCGAGAATCCGAGTGCCCACGGCGAGATCATCAGCCAAAGCCCAAGCGCGGCACAGGCAATATCTTCCCACGGATTCCGCTCGTCGAGGAGGTACCGGCTGACAGCTGTGATCAGAATGACGGCCGCGCCAAGCAGCCAAGTGTTGTATATCGCATCTAGATGCCCGGTCGCGAAGTGCAAAACCCTGGGCGACATCATCAACCACAACCCCAGAACCGTGATAAGCAAGTCGCGCAACCGCTTCATGTCCATAAGCCCTCCTAATTCGGCCGATATGACAATGAACCAATCACTTCTTCCATCGCAAAACATTATACATCTCCGACGCGGCTGTGACCGTGTAAGGACAATCGAAGTGCACCGCAACAAGGGCTCTCAGGGCGTCCCCTAATTTACGCCGGGCGAGTACACGAATTTACACGGGGGCGAGCACACGAACCGAAGCTGTCTGGAGCACGCGTTCGAGGACTTTGTATCCGGCTTCGGAGACTTCTTCGCCATGAAAGAAAAACTCGCATCGTAAGTTCAATGAGGTGGCTCGAGGTGAACTCAGCTGAATCTTGTCGCGGAATATGCCGCTGGTGCGCGGGCGTGCAGTTGACACGGGGATGCGATTCGCAAGCGGCGTGAAGTTGCGTCACCCTGTGCAAACCAGCTATATAGTGTGTAACGCGGGGTTCATATCCCCGCGGAGCGATTCTTGTGGCGTGCAGACCTGGAGGTAGAAGCATGGTGACGAAGCGCGAGTCCCCGACTGCGAAGACTGTGACTGCGAAAACTGTGACTGTGAAGAATGTGAAGCGAAGGGCGAAGAAAGCCGCGTCATCCGAGCGGACGGACGGCACGGCGATGGCGGCCTTGGAATCGGAAGCGGCGACGGCCGCGACCTCAAGCATTGACCCGGAAGTTCGCCGGCAGCTGGTGGCTGCGGAGGCTTATTTTCGCGCCGAGCGGCGCGGATTTGCGGCGGGTCAGGAAGTGGAGGATTGGATAGCGGCCGAAAGCGTGGTCGACTCTCGGTTCAATTAGCGATAGGTCGCATAGACCTGTAGACCTATTCACCGCGCGGAGACCGCCGCGCGGTTGTCGGTAGGGTCTGCTGGAAATGGCAGGCCTTGACGGTCTGTCGACCGCAAAAATCGGTTGCTCTTCATCGGAGAATCGCGGCGCGCAGTTCTAGTTCGGCTCATTGGCCAGGCGGTACGCCATCCAAGCCAGGAGAAAGACGGCCGAGATGAGCACTCCCCACAGGACCGCGCGCATCCAGGGAAAGGCGGCGGGTTTGCCGACGAGCCGGGTGGATCCTCCGAGCACCTGGCGTGGGCCAATCGCGGCATTCGCAATCTGCAAGGTCGCGGGTATTTGACTCAAATCCGCCTCCGCGCGGATTGCCGTCGCGTTTCCATATGCCAGGAGGAATGGCCCCTGCCCTTGGGCGAGGAATGTGACTTCACCCGGGATCCATTCGACGCGCAAGCGCAGCGGCGCGCGCGGCGCTGCAGCACCGTCGGTGACCCGCGCGCGCCAATAGCGATCATCATCGACACGCACCTCGAGGGGCGCGTTCTGCTGTTCCGCGTCGGCGGCCTTGACTCGGTAGAATCCAGCACGCGCGACGAGCTTCCAAGCGTCCTTCACCGTGCGCCGCGACGACAATTCGACGCCGACAGTCATATTGACTTCGGGCAGTACCACATTGACGCGTGACACGGGTGCGTGTGCACCAAGATCGAACAAGTAGTCATCGGCATCGGCCGGGTCGGGTTGACCCGAGACCTCGAGCGTTGCCCGCACGGGGGGCGGGAGGCTCTCCGCCGGCTCCGCGAGAACAGCGGTGATTTCAAAAGCGGGTGGTGCTCCAAGCCACTTGATGCGCCAGTATTTCGCAGCAGCGGGTGCGATGGCGATGCGGTTCTCGATCAACATCCGACCATTGGCACGAAGATTGGCAATCGGCGCCGCGGCGACTACCGTACGCCAGGAACCGAGATCCTCGCTGACCTCAACGCTCACACGGCCGGAATAGTCCGGAGCGGCTTCAGGCCAACTCATCTGAAATGCGGAGACCGCTGTATCGAGTGCGCGCCCGTCGAGGATGTATTGGCTGGCCCAAAGATCGCCCGGGCCGCCGTTCTGCGTCTGCAGATGGATGGCCGATCGGGGCGAATCGATGGTCACATGAATTCCGTCGATCACGACACGGGAACCCTCGCGGAGCGGAAATACGGGCAGCGCGATTGCAGGTTTGTGGATGGGCGCTTGCACCGCGGGCCGCAGGAGGGAAAAAGGCACTGCGACGCCGCTTGCATTGAACAAGCGGATATCCCCGAGATCCTCCCGGATGGTGTCTTGGTAGACACCAAGCGGCAATGGGAATCGATAGGCGGCGGCCCCTTGAGTGGTGATGATCGGCAGTCCAAAGGCAAAATCCTGAGGCGACGATGGCACTGCTTGGACCATGGGCGAAAAGAAAAATAGTCCGGCCATGAGACCGGCGGTCCGCTTCACTGCCGCGCTCCGCTCGTTGGGGGCAACGGCGAGAAATAGCCGACGACGAGCATCAACAGACCGACCCCGACGAACGACACGATCCTCTCGACCGATCCCGTCCTGGACAAATCGATCAAGAATAGTTTCGCGATGACCACCGCCAACAGTACCGCGCCCACGATCCAGACGAGACGGTATCGCTTGCGCGTGGCGAGGAGCATGGTGACCAATGCCAATACCGCCCAGAATATGGAGAGCGAGGTCTGAACGAGCGTTGACGCCATGAACTTTTCCAGCTCAAAGGGAATCGCAAACCACTGGTGCAGGGTTCGCAAAAGGACGGCGTTGAGCCAAATGAAAGCGAGCGCCGCCAGCGCGGGCATGGGGACCCGGGGGTCGATACGCCGATGTCCGGTCGAGGGCTCGGCGCGCAAGAAGCGCCAATAGCGGAACAAGATGAGGAGGACAAAGGCTTGCGCCAGATCGAGCGGGTTCAGCACGGGAACATAAGGCAAGGGGGCGGTGTCGCCGGGAGACGTCGCATTGGTCAGCAGGCTCCACGTGCCGAGGTAGAGCGCCATGCCGACACCGGCGATAAAAAGATAGGCGACACGGTTTCTCGCGAAGGGCCAAGTCACCCGGGTCACGAGCCGCGGCAACAGAACCAGGAACAGCGCAGGAATGACCGCCCAGGCCGCCGCGGACCACATATCACTGCCGCCAACCTCGGTATTCACCAGCCACGCCGTTTCCCAACTCAACAGTGCGCACAAGAGCCATGCCGAGAGCGCATTGAGTGCATCGGCCAATGCCGCATTCGCAGCGCCTTCATGGTGGAAAACTATGCGATACGAGCCCACGAAGGCCAGGGGCCACGCCAACCACCCACCGTTGGCAGACGGATGGCGAAGGGCAAGTGCGGTATGTACCGCAAAACCAAGCATCGCCGGAAGTTGCAGCAGGGCGACCACTTTCGCGGACCCCAGCAGGGTACGGCGGTGGATCTCGCTTGACGCGGACGTCGTGACGGTCACCAGGAGCAACGCTGCCGGTGTCGTATAGGTCGGTAGATAGTGAAATATTTCGCTCAAATTCCCGATCAGCCACCACAACGAGCCCCAGCAGTACAGTGCATCGGGAATCACCTGTTCGAAGGTTCGGAGTCGCTGCCCGGCCGCATGCAGCGTGCGCGCCGAGAATATTGCGGCGGCGCTCAAGAGGATGACCCCGAAGTACGCCCCCAGGGGCAGTGCGGCGTGACCGGCGGCGGTATCGAACTCGGCGGTCACCACGCAGCCCGCGGCAACAATCAGCAACGGCCCAAATATCCTCGGGAGGAGGCGATCTTGTCGGCAGCCGACCCAAACGAGGGCGGTTCCCTCCAAGGCCCAAGTGGCGGCGTTCCAGCGCGCGTCGAGTGCAAGCGGCACCGCCAGGGTAAGAAATGCGACGCCCAACGCGAGAAAGGACTCGACCAGCAATAGTTGCGAGTCATTGCGCCGATGTTTGAGCAGCCATGCGGTGGTGAGATACAGAGCACTCATCGCGATGGCACTGTAGGCCAACGCCATCGTCCGGTCATGAAGCATCGCCGATTGCAGCGCAAATACGACAATGGGCGTGCCGAATATCAGCGTGCCGTCGATGTAGCCGGTCAATTTCACCGGCTGTCTCAGGGTGAAGAGTATGGAAATGCAGAGATAGAAAAGAAAGAAGAGCGCCAGGAACGGTTCCGTGGTGGCAAAATCCTCCGCGCGGTACTTCAACACGCCCCACGCCGTCCCTATCGCGAAGGTGAACGCAAACCCGGCAATATTCAACGGCCGCCACGCCTTGAACCAAGCCACCGCCAAGATGCCGCAGTTGAGCACGGCGTAGTAGCTGAACAATACGACATGGCTCCCTTGCCCGGTGGACGCGAGAACCGGAGCCAGGAAGCCGCCGCTCACGGACAGCAAGGCGAAGGCAATCGAGTCCTGCAGCACGGCGAGGATGGCGGCGAACACCGCGATCACGGCCAAGATCGGAAATGCGATGGCGGCGGGAAGGACCGCGTACAGACGTAGAGCGGCAAAAACGGTCAGATACAGAATCCCGACGCCGCCCCCTTGCACGGCCAGTGCGTAGCCGCCTCGCGTCGTTCGCAAGCGCCATCCGAACACCAACAGTGCGATGCCGCCGAGCGATATGCCGCTCAAGCGAAATTCGATGGGAACGTGGGTGTGCTCGGCCATATAGCGAAGCAAGAAGGCCACCCCGAAGAAGAGGACGATGACCCCGGCGCGCACCAACGTATTGCCGCCGGTGAGAAAGCCGCGAATTGCGCTGATCACAGGCAGTTCCGTGGCCGTTCGTACCTCGGGTTCCCTGGGTTCGTCGAACTCGCGCCAGGGTAACGCGGGGGAGGGCGGCACCGCGCTCGGCACCGGGCTCAGTGCCGGGATTGGCGCCGGGATTGGGGTCGGGATTGAGGTCGGGATTGAGGTCGGGATCACGGCATCGCGGGAGTCCTCCGGGTCTTCTGACCGAGGCGCGGGGTCCGGCCGTTGAATCGGAGCGGGCGGAGCATCGCCGCGGCGTCGAAGGTCTGCGGTCAAGCGGGCGACTTGCGCACTCAGTTCATCGAGACGCGCTCGCAGTATCCCGATGTCGGCAAGCGCAAACCCAATAGCGGCACCGAGCAGCAGGTCAAACAATCGAGTCTCGGGACCGGCCAGGTTCCAGCCAATGAGGGCTCCGATAATCGGCAAAACGACTCGCATGATCGGGGTCATCAGTTGCCTTCCCTGGGGTTGGCTGTCTTTGAGTTCCGGGGCCGCCCGCTCGGCAGGATAAGCGAGGAATGTCCGATCCGCCTAATTGAGGCTTACGCATTCCTGCGCGAGAAACTAGACTGGTCTCGAGGCTACACAGATGCGTTTTGACGTCATAGGCGATATCCACGGCGAATTCGACAAGCTTGGCTCCCTGCTGGCCGTACTCGGCTATTCCGAGTCTGCCGGCATTTGGCGTCACCCCCGACGTATCGCCGTATTTGTCGGCGATCTGATCGACCGCGGGCCGCAGCAACTGGAAACCGTCAACCTGGTGCGCGGGATGGTGGAGGCCGGTGCAGCTCGCTGCATTCTCGGCAATCACGAGTTCAATGCGGTTGCCTGGGTGACCCCCGATCCGGACCGACCTGGGCACTTCCTGCGGGATCATCACAAGCCGGGGAATCGAGCGCAGCATCAGGCGTTCTTGGACGTCGTCGAAGGGACGCCGCGACAGAAGGAGATCACGGATTGGTTTAGGACTTTACCGTTGTGGTTGGATCTGGGTGGACTGCGGGTAGTGCATGCCTGCTGGCACGAGGAATCCATGCGAGTGCTGCGACCCTTGCTGGGACCTGGACACACGCTCACGGATGACGCCATTTTGCTGGGGAGTCGAGAAGGGCATCCGGTATTTGAGGCACTCGAGGTGGTGTGCAAGGGGCCCGAGGTGCCGTTGCCCGGCGGCGTTTCTTTCTCCGACAAGGGCGGCAAGGTTCGTCACGAAGTTCGTGTTCGGTGGTGGCAGGAGGATTTGTCGACGTATCGCAAGGCGGCAATCGGTCCGCCGGGCGACATGGAAATGATTCCGGACGTGCCGTTGCCGGATGAATGGAAGGGACACCCGTATTCCGGTTCCCCGGTACTGTTTGGGCATTATTGGTTCACGGGCACACCGAGCGTGATTTCACCGCGATTTGCCTGCCTGGATTACAGCGTGTCGAAGGGCGGTCCTTTGGTCGCGTATCGATGGGACGGGGAGACGGAGCTCTCGTCGGAAAAGCTGGCGTGGATTTGAGCAGTTCCTGCCCGCTGGCATCGTCGCCGTGGCCGCTCGACGTGAAGCCCAAGGTGCGCCGCCAACCTCGAAATCAAGCCGCGCGCACGGGCATCGGCCCCGGCACCTGCCAAGTCAGACGGGTTCGTGCTTTTCATAGGCGACGAGTCCCTCGCCTTCGCAGGATACTTCGACGCGTTCACTATGCGCCGCCGTGTATGCGATGGTGACGAGATCTTCTGCAGAAACATTTGCCTTCTGATCGAAGCGCAAGAACCGCCCGTCCGGCATCGTCATGTAAACGGCAACGACCAGGTTGCATTGTGTGACGACGACGGATGTGAGCGGATGTCCCTCGACGACGGGAGCATCCTTGTCGCTGCCGAGTTCGGTTCCTTGTACGAGCCCCTTGCGCGACTTCATGCAGCCGCCGGCGTCAACGCACAGCGATATTGGGGACACCGAATTGGCGAGCGTGGTCTGTGCCGCGGGATTCGTGCGATCGCTGTCGACGTGATTGCTTGCGACGTGGCGGCTCATGTCGCCATGCGAAACGGCGCAGCCCTGCAATATTGTTAAAAAAGTGAGAGATGGGAGTCTTTTCATGAACGTTCCTCGCATGTGGAAAATGTCAAGTACGATTTTGAAGAAGCAAGAACGATGCCAAACATTCCTCGACTCGTCTCCGGCAGCAATTCCCGGAGTCGGGGGTCGCCGAATCTGCAATTGAAGTCCCGGTTGCGCACCGGTATCGGGCGGAGTTTCGGTCGCGATGCACGGAAAAGACCCACCACCGGTGCCTTCGATGAGTACCATGGGTGATTACTGCTAATCGGACGAGGGCTCGGCGGATGAATGCCTACGACTTTTCCGCGCTAACGATCGACGGCATCGAAATGCCGCTGTCTCAGTATCGGGGGCATCCATTGCTCATCGTCAATGTGGCGAGCAAATGCGGTTTCACGCCCCAGTATGCCGGCCTTGAGGCCCTGTACCGGCAGTATCACGGGCGGGGTCTCGAGGTATTGGGCTTTCCCTGCGACCAGTTCGGTCATCAGGAACCCGGCGATGAGACGGCCATCAAGTCCTTCTGCTCCGTGAATTTCGGCGTCAGCTTCCCGATGTTCGCCAAAATCAAGGTCAATGGTCCTGACGCGCATCCCTTGTACGAGTACTTGAAGAAGTCGGTCCCCGGCATTCTGGGTACCGAGGGGATCAAGTGGAATTTCACCAAGTTTCTCGTCGGTAAGGACGGCGTGCCCATCAAGCGTTTTGCGCCTGCCGACAAGCCGGAAAGCCTGACGCCTGACGTGGAGGCGGCGTTGTCCTGAGCTAAGCCGGGCGGTCCGGCGATGCGATGCGCGTTGCAGCCGCCTGCTGCGTCCGTCCGAGAAGGCGAGGGTCGCCCAGCCGCTCGGCGCAGGCAGCGAAGCCGCCGGTGGGTCCGCGCCATCGCAGCTCGTCGACGTCCGCAAACAGCGGCGCGTCTGTCCGAAGGGTCGCCAATCGTTTGAACAACAAGGCGAGCGCCTGGCGCTCGCCGAGGATCTGCGGCGGGAAGTCCTCAATCCTGCCGTAACGTTCGATCAGATTCGCCGCTCCTTTCGGCCCGATCCCCGCAATGCCGGGATACCCGTCCGCACTGTCGCCGACCAGCGCAAGATAGTCTGGAATCAGGCCCGGCACGACGCCAAACTTCGCTTTCACGCCATCGGCGTTTCGGATGGTTTTGTTTCTGCGATCCACCTGCACGATGCGATCATCGAGTACGCATTGTCCGAGATCCTTGTCAGGTGTCCAAATGCATACTTTCTCCACCCGGGAATCCTTGGAGGCCATCGCTGCCGCCGAGGCCAGTGCATCGTCAGCCTCGTACTCGATCATCGGCCACACCGCAATCCCCATTGCCGCAAGGGCCTCCTCCAGCGGTTCGAACTGCGCCAGAAGCGCGGGCTCGATGCCTGCGCCCGTCTTGTAACCGCTCCAAAGCTGATTGCGGAAGGATTCGATGACGTGATCGGTGGCAACCCCCACGTGCGTCGCGTCTTCCTCGATCATCTGCAGCACACTGTTGAGCACGCCGGCCACGGCCCCGAGGGGCCGGTCCTTGCCCTTGATAAAGCGGCGCAGGCCATAAAAATGGCGGAATAGCTCGTAGGTTCCATCGATGAGATGAACGATCACGCGCCTCAATCCATCTCGAAGTTGCAGTCCTTCAGCGGCACCACGCTGGTTTTGTTCCAGTATTTGTGGCCCAGATAAAAGATGAGGAAGCCGGGGATCATCAGGTATCCGGTGATGAAGTCGAACCAGGAGAACACCGGCGTCTGGAACACGCCGATATTGGCGCCGAAGAGCACCACCAGGAACAGGACCACGGCGAGCCAGGGGCCGTACGGATAGAGTTTCGACTTGAACTTCAGGTCATCGAGACTTCGCCCCTGGGCGACCCAGGCCCTGCGAAAACGGAGGTGGCAGACTGCGATGCCGAGCCAGATCAGGAAGCCGCTCAGGCTCGAGGCGTTGTAGAAAATTTGATAGATCTTCTGGTCGCCCACCTTGGTGGAGAAAAACGCCAGCGCGCTGATGAGGCCGGTTGCCAACAGCGCCGCGACCGGCACGCCGCGCCGGTTGAGTTTACCGAACAACTTCGGCGCTTTTCCGCTATGGGACATGGCGTACAACATGCGCGAGGCAACGTACATCGAAGAATTCCCGCACGACAATACCGAGGAGAGGATCACCGCATTCATGATGTTGGAGGTGTAATAACCGAATTTCGGAAGCTGCTGGAACACCATCGTGAAAGGCGAGTAGGCGATGTGGCTCTCGTCGCCATGCAGGAGATTCTGATCCGTGTAGCCGATCAACGTGCCCACCACGAGGATCGAGCCGATGTAGAACAACAGGATGCGCCAGAACACGGTCCTGATCGCCTTGGGGACGTTCTTGGTCGGGTCGGCGGTTTCCGCGGCGGCCAACCCCACGCCCTCCGTGCCTTGGAAGGAAAAACCGGCGACCAGGAACACCGTCAGCACCGAAGTCAGTCCGCCGACGAAGGGAGCATGCGTGCCTGTCTTGGGGTCGCTCAGCGTCCAGTTATGAAATCCGACGGCGTGATCGCCAATCATGCCGGTGATCATCAACGCGCCCACCGCCAGGAAGATGATCACCGTCACGACCTTGATTCCGGCGAACCAGTATTCGGCCTCGGCATAGGCCCTGACCGACAGCAGGTTCAACGCCAGGAGCACGGTAAAAAAGCCCATGGCCCAGAATGCGGAGTTCGAATGCGGGAACCAGAATTGCACGATCAGCGCCCCGGCGACCAGTTCGGCCGCCAGGGTGATCGACCAGCTGAACCAGTAGTTCCAGCCCACCGCAAAACCCAGCGAGGGATCGATGAAGCGCTCCGCATACGCTTCGAACGAGCCGGGGATCGGCAATTGCGTGGCCATCTCGCCGAGCGACTGCATCATGCAGTAAACTGCCAGGCCCATGGTCGCATAGGCCATCATGGCGCCGCCGGGTCCGGCCTGGGCGATGGCACCGCCGCTGGCGAAGAACAGGCCGGTGCCGATCGCGCCGCCGATCGCGATCATGCTCAATTGCCGGGTGCCGATGCTGCGGTGAAGTCCGCAATGCTCGTTCGATGTCGCCGCGAGGTCCGATGTAGCCGCGAGGTCCGATGTAGCCGCGAGGTTCGATGTCATGCCGCGAGCATGGCATACGGTGACCCGCTCTGCACCTAGAAAGACATGCGAATCCCCTGGAAGTACCGGCGTCCATACGAATAAAAGGCCTGCGGCTGCTCGGCATTCGAATCGTACATGAACACGGGGTTGTGCAGGTTGAGCCCCCTGCGCGGCGCCATCAACGCGGTCTGTAGATCGCCAGCTTGCTGTGGGTGCGGCCGGCATCGGCTTCGGACAGTTCCGGCTCGGCCTCGCGTTTGGATCGGACGAGCGCTTCGAACTCCGAAGCGGGCAGAGCTTTACTGAAGTGATAGCCCTGATACTGGTCGCAGCCGATGGTGCGCAGGAAGTCCAGCTGCGCAGGCGATTCGACGCCTTCCGCCACGACTTTCAACCGCAGGCTATGGGCGAGCGAGACGATGGCACGCACGATCGAAGCATCGTCGGGTCTTTGCATCACTTCATTGATGAAGCTACGGTCGATCTTCAGCTTGTCGATCGGAAAACGCCGTAAATAGCTCATGCTGGAATAACCGGTGCCGAAGTCATCGACCGACACCAGCACTCCCATCTTGCTCAATCTCTCGAGGATGGCGATCGACTCCTCGGGATCGGTCATCACCGTGGTTTCGGTCAGCTCCACTTCGAGAAATCTGGGTTCGAGTCCGGCCTCATCCAGCGCATCGCGGATCATGGAGACGATGTTGCCTTGACGGAACTGCGACGGCGAGAGATTCACCGCCACCCGCAGCGGCGGCAGCCCGGCGCGCTGCCATTCGCGCGCCTGGCGGCAGGCTTCACGCATCACCCAAGACCCGATGGCGCCGATCAACCCGCATTCCTCGGCGATGGGAATGAACTCGGCCGGCGAAATCGGCCCGCGCACCGGATGTGTCCAGCGCAGCAGGGCTTCCGCGCCGTGCATCTGGCCCGTTGCCGTGTTGACCTTGGGTTGATAATGCAGTTGGAATTGCTTCTGCTCCAACGCCACGCGCATGTCGCTTTCGAGCCTGACCTTGTCGTGCGTGGCCGTATTCATTCCGGGCATGAAACACTGGAAATTGTTGCGGCCCCGCTGCTTGGCCGCGTACATGGCCGCATCCGCATGCGCCACCAGATTCTCGGCGGTGGCTGCATCGTCGGGATAGAACGCAATTCCGATGCTCGGCGAAGTATGAACCTCGACGCCCGCAACGCGCACCGGCGCTTGCATCGATTCGAGGATTCGGGCCGCCGCCAGCTGCGCCGCATCGCGTTCAGGGCTCGGCGTGACGATCACCACGAACTCGTCGCCCCCGAGCCGGACGACCGTGTCGATATCCCGCACGACGCTCTTGAGCCGTTGCGCGATCTCCCTGAGGAGTTCGTCGCCGGCTCGATGACCCAGGGAATCGTTCACCAGTTTGAACCGATCGAGGTCGAGCAGCATTACGGCGAAGGATTGCTGCTGACGCTCGGCAAGCACGATGGATTGGCTGATTCGATCGTCCATCAGCACGCGGTTCGGCAGACCGGTGAGGGCGTCATGCGTTGCCAGGTGCCGCAACTGCTTGTTGGCGGATTCGAGGTTCTCGGTGCGGCTGACCACCGCCTGCTCCAAGGTCTCCACTTGGCGGCGCACGATGCGTTCGTTTTGCCACTTCCGGGTCAGGGCGTTGGCGCTTTGTATGACTTCGATTGCCTCGAAGGGCTTTTTGATGACCAGCAGTTTGTCCGAGTGATCGAGCCGCGCCACGACGTCGGTCCAATCGTAGTCCGAATGCGCCGAGCAGATGACCACTTGCACATCGGGATCGACCGCCCACAGCCGCTCGATGGTCTGCAGACCGTCCCAGCCCGGCGGCATGCGCATGTCGACGAACGCCATGGCATAGGGCCTGCCGTCGTCCAATGACTGCTGGATTCGTGCAACGCCCTCCTGGCCTTGGTATGCAGAATCGATCTCAAAAGTGTTCTTCACGGAAGTCGGCGCGGTTTCACCGAGGATTGCGAGTTCGGCCGCCGCCATCGAACTTGCATCGTCGAGACCGCCGCCGAGGACCTTGCGAAAATCGCGGTGAATGTCGCGGTTGTCGTCGATGATCAGAATGCGCCGGTTGAACGGCTTCGTGGTGTCATGCATCGATGGTCTCCGGGGACCTGAGCGGCAATTCGAGCGTAAAAGTCGCGCCGGATCCTGGACCGGCGCTCTCGACGCGCAGCGTTCCCCCCATTTCCCTCGCCGCCAGGGCGCCGCTGTGCAGTCCGAAGCCGTGGCCGTCTTTCTTCGTCGTGAATCCGTGGCTGAAAATTTGCGTCATGTGCTCCGGCAATATGCCGATTCCGTTGTCCGCGACCGAGATTTGCACGCCGCCCGGGTGCCTCGCGATGCGCACGTCGACATGCTTGTTGCCGCGGTCCGCCGCTTCGCAGGCGTATTTGGCGTTGCGCAAGAGGTTGACCAGGATTTGCAGGACCTTGTGCTTCTCGACCACGATCTCCGGCACTTCCTCGAAATCGCATTTGACGCTCACCCCGTGGCGGTTGAACGCGCCAAGGTTCATCCGCAATGCGTCGTCGACGAGGGTCGAGACGGCGAGCCGTTCCGGCACGCCGACCAGCTTCGAATAGCTCTGCTGCATCGACACGATCTCCTTGATGTGATCGATGTTCTTGCGCAGCGATTCGAGTTCCTGCAGGGCGATCTTTTGATCGAGCAGGAGGTGTTCCGACAATTGGCTGAGATAGAACGGCAGGTGCTTGCCGCGCTCGTCGGCCGACACGAAGGCTCCCAAGTCCGCTTCGTTCTCCTTCAGGAGCCCGACCACCTTGCTCAAGCCCGCCGCCCGGGGCTTTTTGACCCGGTCCTCGACCAGGCTCGCCGAGATGTTCACGCTGTTCAATACGTTGCCGACGTTGTGCAGGACGTTGGTGGCGATTTCCGCCATTCCCGCCTGGCGCGAGGCGTCGCGCAACTGATGCTGCAGCTTGCGTTCTCGTTCGTCGGCCTCGACGCGATCGGTGATGTCGAGATCGATGCCGACCAGGCGCGGGCCCAGTTCGACCGAATCCGTCGCCACCGCCGCCAGCGACGCGATGTGACACACGGAGCCGTCGGGGCGCAGGACGCGATACTGCGAGCGCAAATGGGTGTTGTCGCGCATGGCGCCGGTGATCGCCGCTTGCGCGGCCTCGCGGTCGTCGGGATGAATCAGTTCCAGCCACGACGCCATCGTCGGCCGAAAGGTCGCCGGCGACTGGGCGTAGAGCTCGTGCATCGTGTCGCTCCACCACATGCTCATGCCGTCGCTGTTCAGCTCATACACGCCGGCGCGCGCCGCGCGGATCGCGATGCCGAAACGGATCGAAATGGTCTCGAGCTCGGCGCGGCGCCGGCGTTCCTTGGCGATGTCGGCCTCCATGCGCGCCTTGAGCCGCCGCCGCGTCGCCAACACAAACAAAACGGTCAGGATCGCGGTGACGAACAGGGCTGCCGCCACGGCGCGTTTTTGGATCACCGCCGAGGCGATGGCGTCCTTCACCACGAATTCGTCACGTTTCTCGAATTCATCGTCGATCGCCCTGGTGAGCGCATCGCCGCGCATGATGCGTTCGCGCAGCGGCAGCAAGGTGTTGAGCGTGGCGCCCTTCGGGGGGATGACGCCGGCCAGGCCCCGCACCGCCTCGGCGGCCTCGCCGACGATGGGTCCCTCGCCATGGTCTCTAAGTTCGGCCAGCCGCGCGGCGGCCGTGCGCAAGGCCTCCACGGACTTGGCGCCCAGGGAGTTGGTATCGACGGCATCCGCCGCACCGTTCATGAAGGTCTTGTAGTTCTCACGCGCCTCTTCCGCCCATATTCGCAGCGGGCGCGAATGATCGAGACTCGCCGCCCGGCGCGAATCGGCAGCCAGCTGAACCAGCAATACCACCGCGATCGGCAGCACGACCGCGAGGAACTGCAGGGCGATGAGCTTGTCGGTGGCGCGTTTCATGGATGTCGCGGTCATTCTGATGGCAATCTTCTGCTTCTACGTGGGCAAAATCCTTCCCACGTCTCTATTTCGACAAATTCCGGGGTTACTTGATGGAGAATCCGCCAACCAGGCCACAGTTTGTGAGGGTCGACGGGGGGCCCGGGGAGGGCGGCTTTTTGCGGCAGTGCGGTTATCGGGACGAGGCCGTCTCGGACCGTATCAGGGTGAGAGCGCAGGCGGCAGCCGCGGCCGCCGACGCTGCGCCGATCAGGGCGGCCGTCCGGAATCCCACCGCGAAGTCCTCGGCCGACCCCTGCCGGGCAAATACGAATCCGAGCAATGCGGTCGCGATCAGGCCGGCGATGCGCGCCACCGCACTGTTGAAGCCCGAGGCGATTCCGACATGCCTCGCGTCCACCGACGCCATGACGCTGGTGGTAAGAGGCGCGACGCTGGCACCCATGCCCAGCGCAACCAGCAGGGTCGGCGGCAGCACGTCCGCCCAATAGCTTACGGTGGCCGTATCCATCCGCGAATAAAGCGACAGACCGAGTGCTACCAGCCCCGATCCGACACTCAGCGGCAGGCGTCCCCCGTACCGCCCGGCCACCCTGCCCATCAACCGCGATCCCAACGCGATCGACACCGGCACCGGCAACAATGCGGCGCCTGCTGCAACGGCGGACCAATGCTCGATTTGAATGAGGTAAAAGGGCAGCAGAACCAGCAAACCGCCGAGGCTTCCGTACAGAAAAAAAGTCAGGAGCGTGAGTCCGACGAAGGCCGGCGCGGCGAACATGCCGAGCGGCATCAATGCGCGGTCGGCGAGGCGTGCTTCACGCCGCAGGAATACCCCGAGAAGTGCGGTGCCGGCGACCGCCGCCATCCAGGGCCCGAGCACCGTGCCCGTTGTATCGGAGGCCTCCGTGAGCGACCAGGTCAGGAGGCCGAGGGCGACGGTGGCGAGCGCAGCGCCGGATGAATCGAGAGGCGCCGCGTTGCGGCTCTCGGTGCGTTCGCGGACGTACCTGCATGCGAGATAACCGGCGCCGATGCCGAGCGGCACATTGATGAGAAAGATCACGCGCCAGCCCACCGCGTCGACCAGCCAACCGCCGAGGACTGGGCCCAGCGCGCCCGCGAGCGCGCCAGTCGCCGCCCAGGTGCCCACGGCTCGGCCCCGCGACTCGCCGCTGAACTCGCTGCCGAGAATGGCGAGGCTGTTGGGCATCAACAGGGCCGCTCCCAGACCTTGAAGCCAGCGACCTGCCAGGAGATAGGTCACCGACGGCGCGGCGGCGCAAATGATCGATGCGAGCAGGAAGACCGCCAGCCCGATGAGAAACAGCCGGCGGCGCCCATAGTGATCCCCGAGGCCGCCGCCCAGCAAGATCAGCGCGCCCAGCGGCAATAAATACGCGGTGATCACCCACGGCAGCGTGGACGGACCTGCGTGCAAATCCGCACCCAGCGCCGGCAATGCGACGTTGACCACCGACCCGTCGATGAAGGCGAGGCTCGAACCCAGAATGGTCGCAGCCAGCGTGGCCCGGGGGTGCGCGGGATCCGAGCTCAAGAGGGTCACGCGGCGTTGAGCGCCTGCCCGTATTGCGCGAAATACCATTCGTGGAAAGTCACCACGCGGCGCTCGTGCTCCGAATAGCGGCCGGGCCGGTACCGCTTGGAAAGGATTCCCGCTTGATTATTCTCCGTGATTTCCTTGTCCTGCAACGTCGTTCGATCCCATCCCCAGATCATCTTTTCGATGTCGACCGTCGTTGACTTGGCGTCGACCAGCCAGTACAGATCCACATCGGTCTCGAGCGGACCGCGCGGGGAGAACAGGAACAGCACGGCGAAGTCGTTGGTCGCCACCAACTGCGTGAACGGACTGAATGACAGGTACATGCGTCCCTGATCGAATCCCATCCGCTTTCCCATCAAGGACGAAACCGGACGGCCATCCTGGGTTTCGGTCTCATAACCTTCGCGAATGGTTCTCTGCAGAAGCAGCCGCAAATGCGACGAGGCCGGGCCATCGTCGATGGTGCCGATGGGGCGGCCCAGGGCCGCCGCGCGCCGTTCCCACGCCTGCACGGTGGGCAAGTATTTCTCCACCGCGTCCGCCGGCCCGGAACTCGGGCCTGCGCCGAAGGCGATCAGCGCTTCCGGTGGATGCATGGAACAGAACTCGGGATGCGCCGGGCCGCAGTGATAGCACTCGACGAAATTCTCCACGATGAGTTTCCAGTTCGCCCTGGTGGGATAGGACTTCGAGAAGGCAATCTTCGCGTCGGCAAACCCATGGAAATCCAGGTAGGGAGCAAGATCGCCGAACGTGGCATCGAAGTCGACCGGCGCCTCGTCCGACAAGTTGACGAAGATGAAACCGTGGAACACACGGACATGGCAGAGATGCAGCCCGTTGTCCTTTTTCGAAAAATCAGCCGGCATCAGGCGCGCGGCGAGCAGCGTGCCGTCGAGCCCGTAAGTCCACGCGTGATAGGGACAGGTGAGGCGCGCGACCTTTCCCTGCGGTTCGATGCAAATCAACGAGCCGCGATGGCGGCATACGTTATAGAACGCGCTGACGGTGGAATCGTCGCTGCGGACGATGATGATGGATTCGTCGCCCACCTTGAACAGGAAGTAATCGCCCTTGTTGCGCACCCGGTCGACGTGGCCCGCAACCAGCCACTTGCGGCCGATCACCTGATCCATGTCGGCGCCGAACACCTCCGGATCGCAGTACAGATGGCGATCCAAGCTATAGCCGCCCTTGGCTTTCGCAGCCAACGGCGCGATGACGTTCGCAACCTTCATTTTATCCGTCTCCGATGGACTTGAGATCTTTGTGCTCATCGCTTGATCCGCTCGTTCCGAGGGTCGTACAGGGGCTGTAGAGAGGCGGTGGCGGCATGCCGGGTGCCGGCCACCTCGATGTCGTAGTCGTCGGCGCCGATGGCGGCCGCCGCAGCGCCTGGCGGAGCGGCGGCCGGCGTCGTGGTCACGTATCCCAATCCCACCGCCGCTCCGAGGGAGTGTCCGTACATGCCGGAACGGATGAATCCGACGATCGAGTCGCCCATCCAGATGGGCTCGTTGTGATACAGCAGCGGCTCCGGCGCTTTCAACTTGAACTGCACCAATCGCTTGCGCGGTGCCGTTTGCTTCTGAAACAGCAATGCGTCGCGGCCGATGAATCCGCCCGCCTTGTCGAATTTCACCGCGAATGCGAGGCCGGCCTCGAGCGGAGTGTCCTCGTCCGTGATGTCGTGCCCCCAATGCCGATAGCCCTTCTCGATGCGCAGCGAATTCAAGGCATGGTAGCCCGCATGCACGAGACCGTGGCCTGTGCCGGCCGCGACCAATTCGTCGTACACGCCCGGCATGAATTCCGTCGGGACATACAGCTCCCAGCCCAATTCACCCACATAGGTGATGCGGGAGGCGCGCACCCGCGCGTACGCCAGTTCGATCACGCGGCTGGTGGCGAACGGAAACGCGGCGGCCGACAAGTCGTCCGGCGTGAGCGACTGCAGGAACTCGCGCGACCGTGGGCCCATGACCGAGAGCACGCCCATGCCGGAAGTGACGTTGGTCAGGACGCAGTGTGCGTCCGGCTCGATGTGCCGCTTCAGCCAGTTAAAGTCCTTGGTTTCGGTTTCCGCCCCGCCGACGATCAAGAAGGTCCGCTCATCGAGACGCGTCACCGTCAAATCCGCCTCGATGCCGCCGCGCTCGTTCAACCATTGCGTGTAGACGATTCTGCCGGGCGCGACGGCGACGTCGTTCGCGCACACCCGGTTGAGCACCCGCAGCGCGTCCCGGCCCTCCAGGCGGAACTTGGCGAAGGAGGATTGATCGAAAATGCCGACGCCGTCGCGCACCGCCCGGTGTTCGCGGCCGCTGTGCTCGAACCAATTCTGACGGCCGTAGCTGTATGCGTATGCCGGAGTGGTGCCGGGCTGCCCGTACCAATTCGCGCGTTCCCAACCGAAGGCCTCACCGAAGCAGGCGCCGCGGTCTTTGAGGCGGTCGTGCACTGCCGATTTGCGCACGCCGCGCGCCGTCTCGTACTGGCGGAACGGCCAGTGCGTGGCATACAGCAATCCCAGGCTCTCGGAAACCCGTTCCTTGAGATACTTTCGGTTGATCTGGAACGGCATGTTGCGCCGTACATCGACCTCCCACAGATCGATGGGAGGATGGCCGTCGCGGATCCATTCGGAAATCACCTTGCCGATGCCGCCGGCGGACTGCAAGCCGATGGAATTGAGGCCGGCCGCTACGAAGCAATTCCTGAGCTCGGGCGATTCGCCCAGGTGATAGCGCACGTCCGGCGTGAAGCTTTCGGGTCCGCAGAAGAATTTCTGGATGCCGGCGCTTTCCAGCGCCGGCACGCGCCGCATGGCATCGAGCAGCACCGGTTCGAAGTGGCTGAAATCCCCGGCGATTTCGCCGAACGAGAAGTCATCGGGGATGCCGTCCGCGCCCCAGGGGCGGGCATGGGGTTCGAATGCGCCCACCAGGAGCTTGCCGGCGTCGAACTTGAAATAGCTGCAGTGATCGTAATCGCGCAGCACCGGCAGATCGGGAGTGAGGCCCGGCACGTCCTTGAACAGCACATAGTAGTGCTCGCAGGCATGCAGCGGCACGGTCACGCCGATGCCGGCCGCGAGATCGCGGGTCCACATGCCGCCGCACAGCACGACGATGTCGGCATCGATGCGGCCGGCGGGGGTTTGCACACCTTGCACGCGGCTGCCGTCGTGATGGATGGCGGTGACCAGGGTGTCTTGGAAAATCCGCGCGCCGGCGGCGCGCGCGCCCTTGGCCAGGGCCTGAGTGATATCGACGGCGTTGGCGTAGCCGTCGCTCGGGATATGGATGCCGCCGATGACGTCATCCACGTTGGCGAGCGGATACAGTGAACGGATCTCGCCTGGGGTAACGACGTTGACGGTCAAACCGAAGACCTTGGCCATGGAGGCATTGCGGCGCAACTCCTCCATGCGTCCGGCGGTGGTCGCGAGCGAAATCGAGCCGCATTGCCGGTAGCCCGTGGCCTGGCCGGTCTCGGCCTCGAGGCCGCGATACAGCTCCGCCGTGTAGCGGGCGAGCTGCGTCATGTTGATCGACTGGCGCAGCTGGCCGACGAGCCCGGCGGCATGCCAGGTCGTGCCGCTGGTCAGCTGCTTGCGCTCGAGCAGCACCACGTCGCTCATCCCCAGTTTGCCCAGGTGGTAGGCCACCGAGCAGCCGATGACCCCGCCGCCGACAATGACCAGGCGCGCCTGCGAGGGCAGGCCGCGTACACGCGAGGGGAGGTCGCGCTCGCCCGAGGGGATGTCGCTCGAAGGGTGGCCGCGCTCGCTCAAGGGGGAATGGCCGGCCACGGCCTATGCCCTCATCCGAAGATTGCCGGGATCGAACGCCGGCTCGGCGAGCACTGTCGCCGGGCGCTTCTCGCCTTGAATGAGTATGTCGAATGCCGTGCCGGCGCGGGAAAATTGCGGCGGAACGCAGGCGAAGATCAGGCTCTTGCGCACCCGGTGTCCGTAGGCGCCCGATGTGACCACGCCGATACAGTCCGTTCCATGCAGCACCGGTTCGCCGCCGCGTGCATCGGTGTCGCCGGCGTCGACTTGCGCGTAGACGATCTTGAGCGGCCGTGCCGCCTGGTTCACGGTTGAGGATTTGCCGACGAAATCGCCCTTGTTCAAATCGATGAAACGCGGCATGTCCGCTTCCAGCATGTTCAGTTCGTTGGTGAGTTCCGATCCCCAGGCCTTGTAGCCCTTTTCCATGCGCATGCCGTTGACCGCGTACAGTCCGTAGTTCGCGATGTCGAACCTCCGGCCGCAGTCCCACAAGGCGTCGTACAACGCCGGCAGCGACGCCATCGGCGCATGCAGCTCCCAGCCCAGCTCGCCCACGTAACTTACGCGCAACGCGCGGACCGGTTGGCCCGAGACGCTGATTTCGCGTGCGGTCAGCCAGCGAAATTCGTCGTTGCCGAGATGCGCATCGGTCAACTGCGCAAGGAGATCCCTGGATCTCGGCCCAGACAGTACGAGCACGCCGAAGCGCTCGCTGACGTTCTCGATGCGCAACGATTCGTCGGCCCGGGCATTCTGCGTCAGCCAATCGAAATCGCGCAGTTCGGCGGCGGCGGCCGACAGGGCGTAAAAGCGATCTTCGCCGAGGCGGCTCAAGGTCATCTCGCCCAGGATCCTGCCGTTCGGCGACAACAGATGGACGAGGCCGATTCCGCCGACTTTTCGCGGAACCCGGTTGGCGCAGACCCTGTTCAAGAACGCTTCGGCGTGAGGACCGCCGATGTCGTACTTGGCGAAGCCGCTCAAGTCGAGCAGACCGACGCGCTCGTGGACGGCGGCTACCTCGTTGCCGACGACCTCGAATACATTGTTGCGGCGGTAGCCGTAGTCCTCGACGCGGCCGTCCAGCGAAAACCACTTTGGCCGCTCCCAACCAAAGGTCTCGGTATGCACGGCGCCCAGGGCGTGCAGCTTCTCATGCAATGGGCTGGTTTTTCGTGGGCGGCCGTCCGGCTCCTCTTCGCCGGGCAGGCGCGTGATGAATGTCGTGCGGTAGTCGAGAAATACCTTGTCCCGGGTGTAGGTCTCGTCCGCGAATTTACCGAATCGACGCGGATCGAACTCGGTCATGTTGATTTCGGCATCGCCATGCAGCATCCATTGGGCGAGGTATTTGCCGCAGCCGCCGCCCTGCGCGATGCCGAACGAGGTGCCGCAGCACATCCAGAAATTCTTGATGCCCGGCGCGGGCCCGAGGAGCGGTGCGCCGTCGGGCGTGTGCGGAATGGCGCCATTGATGACCTTGCGGATGCCGGCATCCCCGAAGATCGGCATGCGCTCGATGGCGCGCTCCAGCCAGGGTGCGATTCGATCCAAGTCGTCCGGGAACAGCTCGTTGGACGACTCCCAGTCCGGATGGCCCTTCGGGGCCCAGGCTCCTTGCAGCCCTGAGTTTTCGTAAACTCCGATCAGCCCGGATTTTTGTTCCTGGCGGAAATAACCGGCAGTGTACGAGTCCCGCATCACCGGAATCTCGGTGCTCCGCTCGATGAAAGCCTGGATCGGGTGCGTCACGATGTAGTGATGCTGCATGTTGGTGATCGGCGCGTCGCTGCCCACCATGGCGGCGACCCGGCGCGCGTAGCAGCCGGCCGCATTCACGACGATTTCGGCAATCACCGTGCCTTGCTGGGTTACGATGTCCCAGTCCCCTCCCGGCCGCCGGCGGATGTCGACCACCCGGTTATGTCGCATCACCGTGGCGCCCAAGTCGCGGGCGCCCTTGGCGAGCGCGTTGCAGAGGCCGGACGGATCGCCGTGGCCATCGTCGGTGGTGTGCGCGGCTGCGATCACACGGTCGAGAGTGAGGAATGGATTGAGGCGCCTGATCTCATCGGGCCCGACGATTTCCATGCTGAAACCGATGCTCTTCGAGTAGCCGTACACCTGTTCGAGCCAGGCGAGTTCATGGGCGTCGTTCGCCAGCCGCAGTCCGCCCGACGGGTGCCAGCTGACGTATTGCCCCGTCAGCGCCTCGAGGCGCGGATACAACTGATTGCTGTAGGCATGGATTTTCGCGAGGTTGTAGCTGCCCGTGATGCTGGGACACTGCCCGGCGGCATGCCAGGTCGAACCCGACGTGAGTTCGCTCTTTTCGATCAACAGGGTGTCGGAACAGCCTTCGAGAGCCAGGTGATAGAGCAGGCTGGCGCCCATGATGCCGCCCCCGACGACGACTACGCGTGCGTGTGTTTTCATGGATACCGGATTCGAAGGTGGTCGGCCAAATTGTTAGTTGGCCACAATAAATTGATCCATTGACTGCCGCAACTGAGTATTTTGGGTCCTTTGGCCCTAAAATCTTGATGCCATGAACACCGTCCGCCCCGTCATGGGTCTACCGAATCTCGCGTGGCTCCGCTCCTTCGAAGCGGCCGCGCGCACCTGCAGTTTCGCCGCGGCTGCCACGGAGCTGCGGCTCTCGTCCGGGGCGATCAGCTATCAGATTCGCGCACTCGAGGCGCATCTGGGCTTTTTGCTGTTCGAGCGGTTACCGCGGGGTGTCAAGCTCACCGCCATGGGGGTGGCCTACCTGCCCCCCGTGCGCAAGGCGTTCGAGGAGCTCGCCGATTCCACGATCGGACTGTTCGGAGGGTCCGAGCGGGTCCAGATCGCGGTGAATGCGCCGGTGTCGCTGGCGGCCTTGTGGCTCGCGCCGAAGCTGCCGGAATTCAGCGCCGCACACCCGGCGATCGACGTGCGGCTTTCCTCCGTGATCTGGGACAACGCGGTTCCGGATCAGGCGACCGATCTCGAGATACGCTACGGAATGGGGCATTGGCACGGGTATCGTTCTGAACGTCTGCTCAATCAGAACATCGTCGCTGTCTGCAGTCCGCAGCTGCTGCAGGAGGCCAGGCTTCGCGGTGAAGTTGCGAGCCTGCTGCCCCAGCATTTGATTCATATCATCGGCCACGAGAATCATTGGCTGAAAGTACGTCACGGTCTGGGACTCGACCATGTGGGAGCGAGTCCCGGGCCGAGCGTCGACACCACGCTCGCGGCGCTCGAGCTTGCGGCGAGCGGTGCCGGCTGCGCTCTCGCGCATCGCATCTTTCTCGCCGCCTACCTTGCGACCGGGCGCCTGGTGACGGCCATCGACCGCGAATTCGTCGACGACAATTCGTATTTCATCGTCATGCCGGAGCGGCCCCAGCGCCCGCGCCGCGAGGTTCTCGCGTTTCGCGATTGGCTGATGTCGGTGGCGGCACCGACTTGACCGATTGTGCGCTGTGCCATACGCTACACAGGTCGTTGGAAGAGACTGACGCCGTTGGCGGCGTCGGCGCCGAAGGAGCAACCGCCCCGGAAACTCTCAGGCAAAAGGACCACGACACGATACATCTGGAAAGTGGCACGATGGCGTGCCCGCCGACGGGATAACACTCTCAGGCACTTGCAACAGATGGGGCGATGAACTTACTGGCGGCCGGTGGGCTGCCGAAGGAGTCGCCGCCGTGAATGCAGGTCCAACTCATCTCCCCTTGCATGCCTGGCACGTTGCCCACAACGCGCGCATCGAATCCTTCGCCGGCTGGGCCATGCCCATTCATTATCCGCTCGGCATCTTAGGCGAGCACAAGCACACGCGTGCTGCGGCGGGACTGTTCGACGTGTCGCACATGGGCCAAATCTTCGTGCGCGGGCTTGAAGGCGGTCACATGGCCGCTGCGCGCGAGTTGGAGAGGCTGGTCCCGGTGGATGTGATGGGGCTCAAACCGGGCCGGCAACGCTACGCCTTGTTCACCGATGAGTGGGGCGGCGTTCGCGATGACTTGATGGTCGCGAATCTGGGCGACTTCTGGTACCTCGTCGTCAACGCTGCCGCGACGGCCGCCGACATGGCGCACCTTCAAGAGCATCTGTCCGCGACGTGCTCCGTCGAACTCGATTCCGCTCGTGCCTTGCTGGCGATCCAGGGACCGGATGCCTGTACGGTTCTTTCCGCGCTGGTGCCGGAGGTCGCGGCCATGCGCTTCATGGATGCCGGTGTGTTCAAGGTCGACGGTGCCACCTGTTTCATCTCACGCTCCGGCTATACGGGCGAGGACGGCTTCGAGATGTCGGTGCCGGTGGAGGTCGCCGAAGACATTGCCAATCGGCTGCTCCGCCATCCATCGGTGCAACTCGTCGGCTTGGGCGCCCGCGACAGCCTGCGCCTGGAGGCCGGCCTATGTCTCTGCGGTCACGACCTCGGCAAGGACACGACACCCGTCGAGGCCGCGCTCGATTGGGCCGTCCAACCGGCCCGACGCGCCGGGGGATCCCGGCCGGGCGGCTTTCCCGGAGCCGACGTGATCCTGACGCAGCTCGAGCGCGGTGTCGCGCGCAAACGAGTGGGTCTTCGGCCGGAGGGCCGGCCGGTACGCGAGGGAGCTACATTGTTCGCCGATTCGACGTCGGACACGGCGATCGGCCGCGTTACCTCCGGTACGTATGGACCGTCCGCCGAGGGCCCTGTGGCAATGGGTTACGTACCCATTTCGCTGACGCCCATCGGGACGCGCCTGTTCGCCGACGTGCGGGGACAGCGGATACCGCTTGCCGTGAGCGGCATGCCCTTCGTGCCGCATCGTTATCACCGTTAGCCGCATCGTTATCACCGTTAAAAGAGGAAAACCTATGGAAGTCCGCTATACCGCTGAACATGAATGGGTGGCCGTCGAGGCAAACGTGGCGACGATCGGCATCACCGACCATGCCCAGCGCGCCTTGGGCGATCTGGTGTTCGTGGAATTGCCCGCGGTGGGCTCGTCGCTCGCGAAGGGTGCAGTCGCCGGCGTAGTGGAATCGGTGAAGGCCGCGTCGGATATCTATGCACCGTTGAGCGGGCGCATCGTCGAGGTCAACCCCGCCACCGTCGAGACTCCCGGATTGGTCAATTCCGATCCGACGGGAGCGGGGTGGCTCTTCAAGATCGAGGTTGGCGACCCGTCCGAAGTGAAAGAACTGCTGGATGAAGGCGCTTACGGGAAGCTCACGCAATGAATCACCCCGCAACCATGCTGTCCGCCGCCACGCTGTCTCCATCCACCCTGGTCGTGGAGCCGCGCGTCCCGCTGCCCGCAGAAACGGACGCCGTCAATGATGCCTCGCCCCGGGAATTCGCGAGCCGTCACATCGGCCCGTCGGATCCCGATATCAGCGCCATGCTCGATGTCATCGGCGTGCCCTCCGTCGATGCGCTGATGGGTCAAGCATTGCCTGATTCGATTCGTTTTCCGGGAATGCTCGGAGTCGGCGCCGCGCTTTCGGAGAGCGACGCGCTGGCCCACCTTAGGTCGCTCGCTGCCAAGAATCAGGTGACGACTTCGTTGATCGGCATGGGCTACCACGACACCATCGTGCCGCCCGTCATCTTGCGCAATATTCTCGAGAGTCCGGCTTGGTACACCGCCTATACGCCGTACCAGCCCGAGATCAGTCAGGGACGTCTCGAGGCTCTGCTCAACTTTCAAACCATGGTGTGTGATTTGACCGGATTGGATGTCGCCAACGCTTCGCTTCTGGACGAGGCCACTGCCGCGGCGGAAGCCATGGCCTTGGCGAAGCGCGTTGCGAAATCTTCGTCGACGCGATTCTTGGTGGACGCACACGTCCACCCACAGACGCTGGCCGTCCTGTGCACCCGCGCGGAACCCTTGGGCTGGGAAATCGTCACCGTCGATGGAAGCACCGGGTCATCGGACTACGCCTGTTTCGGAGCGCTCTTTCAGTATCCGGGCACCTACGGGCATGTACCGGATCTCGGCAGGGCCATCGATGCGGTGCACGCGCAAGGCGGCATCGCCGTCGTGGCGGCGGATCCGCTGGCATTGACCCTGTTGAAACCGCCGGGAGAGTTCGGCGCCGACATCGCGATCGGATCGACGCAACGTTTCGGCGTGCCCCTGGGATTCGGCGGACCGCATGCTGCCTACATCGCGGTGCGACAGTCCTTCCAGCGCAGTTTGCCGGGCCGTCTGGTCGGCGTCTCGGTGGATGCCAATGGCGCACGGGCCTACCGGCTCGCGCTGCAAACACGCGAGCAGCACATCCGGCGGGACAAGGCGACTTCCAACATTTGCACCGCGCAGGTACTGCTCGCGGTGACCGCCGCCATGTATGCCGTGTATCACGGTCCCGAGGGCTTGACGAAGATCGCCCAAGGCATTCATCGGCGCACGGCGGCTCTCGCCGCGGGTCTGCGCGCGCTAGGCGTGCGGATTTTGAACGGCACGTATTTCGATACCCTGACCGTCGACAGCGGGCCGGGCCACGAGCGGATTGTGCAGCGGGCGCGAGAAGCGCGGCTCAATTTCAGGGTGCTGACACCGGGTGAATGCGGTGCGGCTCATGCACTCGGCATGTCGCTCGATGAGACCAGCAGCGACGCCACCGTCGCGTCAATCTTGCGCTGCTTCGGCGGCAGCACCGGCGGCAGCATCAGCGGCGGCGCGACGGCGGGGCACGGCGCCGCGGGATTGCATGCCGGACTTCCCATGGGCATTCCGACCGCATTGCGGCGCACCTCGGCCTTCCTTACTCACCCGGTATTCCACCGCTACCGTTCCGAGACCGAGATGCTCCGGTACCTCCGTCGCCTGGGCGATCGCGACCTTGCCCTCGATCGCACGATGATTCCCTTGGGCTCCTGCACGATGAAGCTCAACGCGACGGCGGAGATGATCCCGATGACGTGGCCCGGATTTGCGGGGCTTCACCCTTTTGCACCACCGGAGCAGTGGCAGGGATACAAGGATCTCTTCACGGCGCTCGAACGTGCCTTGTGCGACATCACTGGTTACGATGCAGTTTCCCTGCAGCCCAATTCGGGTGCGCAAGGCGAATATGCCGGACTGCTGGCCATCCGCGCCTACCACCGCAGCCGCAATGAACCCGGACGCACGGTCTGTCTCATTCCGGCGTCGGCGCACGGCACCAATCCCGCCTCCGCGGCCATGGCGGGAATGCAGGTGGTCGTGGTGCAATGTGATTCAAAAGGCAATGTCGATCTCGACGATCTCAAGGTCCACTGCGAGCGCTACGCCGGCACATTGGCCGCCATCATGGTGACGTACCCGTCCACCCACGGCGTGTTCGAAGAGGAGATCCGCACTCTCTGCGAGATGGTGCATCGGGCGGGCGGTCAGGTGTACATCGACGGCGCGAATCTCAATGCGCAGGTGGGGCTCGCGCGGCCGGCCGACTATGGCGCCGACGTCTCTCATCTGAATTTACACAAGACTTTTTGTATTCCCCACGGCGGCGGCGGTCCCGGCATGGGACCCATCGGAGTCAAGGCGCATCTCGCGCCGTTCCTGCCCGGCCATCCGCTTGACGCGGCGGCCGGCGTCCACGCCAGAGGCAGGGGTGCCGGCGCGGTGGCGGCGGCGCCTTTCGGGTCGCCGTCGATTTTACCGATCGCCTACATGTACATTCGGTTGATGGGCAGCTCCGGCCTGAAACGTGCGAGCGAAATCGCGATACTCTCCGCAAACTACGTGGCACGGCGGCTGGAAGGGCATTTCGAGGTCCTCTATCGCAACGCCAAGGGACGCGTCGCACACGAGTGCATCATCGATACTCGCGTGTTGAAGGATAGCTGCGGAGTCACGGTGGACGACATTGCCAAGCGGTTGATCGACTTCGGCTTTCACGCGCCGACCATGAGCTTTCCGGTTCCTGGCACGCTGATGATCGAGCCTACGGAATCCGAATCCAGGCGCGAGCTCGATCGCTTCTGCGACGCCATGGTGAGCATTCGCGCGGAGATCCGCGATATAGAGCAGGGACGCTACGCTCTCGCCGAATCGCCGTTGCGTCGGGCGCCGCATACGGTGCGGGACCTCGCGGATGAAGCATGGAGCAGACCCTACCCCCGGAGGGTTGGCTGCCTCCCCGCCGGCGGCGACGGGGCGGACAAGTATTGGCCGCCGGTCGGGCGAGTCGACAATGTGCACGGAGACCGCAATCTCTTCTGTTCGTGCCCGCCCATCGTGGACTCTTGAAGTGACGCGAATGACGGGCGGCGAAGCGGTGGTGCAAAGTCTGCTGTTGCACGGGCTCGACACCGTGTTCGGTCTGCCGGGGGTACAGAACGACTGGCTGTACAACGCGCTATACGATGCCGGCAGCCGCGTGCGGGTCATCCATTCCCGCCACGAGCAGGGTGCGGCCTACATGGCACTGGGCGCGAGCCTGGCGCGCGGCGAGATCGCCGTCTGCAACGTCGTGCCGGGGCCCGGCGTTCTGAACGCCGCCGCCGCGCTGGCCACGGCCTACGCGCTGAACGCGCAACTGCTATTTCTATGCGGACAGATTCCGCTCGAGCAGATCGGCCGCGAACAGGGCGTGCTGCATGAGTTGCCCGATCAACTCGGCATCCTGCGCTCTTTGACCAAACATGCGGCGCGAATCTCCGCGCCGGCGGAGGCGCCGGCGCGCATCGCCGAGGCCGTTGCGATTCTACGTTCCGGCCGGCCGCGGCCGGTGGCAATCGAGGTGCCCATGGACGTGCTCGCGGCGCGCGCCGAAATCGGTGCGCCCGCTCCCGGATGGCCGGTGTACCAGCCGGCTCTCGACGCTGAGGCGGTCGGCGCAGCCGCGCGGCTCATCGCCGGCGCGCGGACGCCGCTCCTGTTCGTCGGCAACGGCGCGCAGGGCGTGAGCGAATCCGTGCGCGCGTTGGCCGAACTGCTCGAAGCGCCCGTAGTGGCCTATCGCACCGGACGCGGCGTGCTCGATAGCCGGCATCCGTTGAGCTGTGTGCTGCCCGAGGCACGTCCGCTGTGGGCCGATTGCGATCTCGCCATCGCACTGGGAACGGCAGCCCGCGGTCCGTTGCAGACCTGGGGTGACAGCGAGCGGCGTAAGCTCATCCGCATCGATGTCGACCCCCTCGTTCATACGCGATTTGGCAAACCGGATGTGGCAATCACCGCGCGGCTCGAGGACGCCCTGCCGGCGCTCATCGCGGAACTCCGAACGCATGACCGGCGGCCGTCGCGGCGCGAGGCCATGGCTGCACTGCACGGCGATTGGGAGCGGCGCTGCGCCGTGCTTTCGCCGCAGATCGGCTACCTGCGCGTCATCCGCGAGGCTCTGGGGGAGGAGGGGATTTTCGTCGACGAACTCACGCAGGTGGGTTTCGCAAGCCGTATCGTCATGCCGGTGTACAAACCGCGCACTTTCATCTCGACCGGATATATGGGAACTCTCGGTTACGGTTTTCCGACCGCGCTCGGCGTGAAAGCGGTTTGCGCCGGGCGGCGCGTCCTGTCGGTAACGGGAGACGGAGGCTTCATGTTCGCCGTGGCGGAACTCGCCACCGCGGTCCAGCATGGAATCAATCTGGTAACCGTCGTTTTCAACAATGAACGGTACGGGAACGTGCAGCAAATGCAGCGGGACTTGTATGGGGGCCGGGTGATTGCGTCCGATCTTCGCAATCCGGACTTCGAGCGGCTGGTGGGCGCGTTCGGTGCGCATTATCAGCGGGCCAAGACCCCGGCCGAACTGGCACCAATGCTGGAGCGGGCATTCGGCGCCGGCGTGCCGGCCGTGATCGAGGTGCCGGTGGGAACCATGCCAAGTGTCGATTCATTCAGATGAGGGATGCTCGGTCGATTCTGCCGGCCGGTTCATTTGCTCACCGCGTGCTGTCGGAGGCGGTACGGAACTGCAAGGCCGTCTTCTTCGCGGGCCTGCCCGGCGTCGGCAAGTCGCTGCTGCTGCAGCAGACCGCGTTGCTGTCCCACGCCGCGGGCCGCCCACTCCATCTCTTGCAATGGGACGTTGCGCGACAGGGCTTTGAAACGCCTGAGATTCTCGCCCGATATCCTGAAGTGCAGGGGACGACCCATGCTGCGATCCGCAGGGCAGCGGGCCTCTGGGTGCGGGGTGCGGTGGCGAATTGGGCGGCGGCGCATGCCGGCGACGACGCGCTGCTGCTGGGCGAAGCACCCTTCGTGGGCCATCGGCTCATCGAACTCGCCCGGCGTGAAGCCGATGCGGCGGAGTCCTTCCTCGCCGCTCGCGGCACGCTGTTCATCATTCCCGCGCCGACGCTCGCCGTCCGGCAAGGGATCGAAGCCGCGCGTGAGCGGGAAATCCTGCAGCCCCGTCATGCGCGTGAGGCGGCGAATGCGCCGCCCAACGTGCTCACGCTTTTGATGCAGGAACTCCGCGCGGCGGGTGCTGCGCTCGGTGTCCCCGGTGCCCGGTCCGAAGGCGGCTATGACCCTGACGTGTACACGGCGGTCTATGCGAAGCTGCTCGAGCATCGCCATTCGCGCCCGCTCGTCATCGATGAATGTTGGCCGGTGGTCGCATCGCCGTACGAACTCGATACGGATGCGGTCGAGCTGCACCCGAGCCCCGCCGAGGCCGCGGACGCCTTGGCGCGAGTCGAGCTGCTCGGCGCCGTCGAGCTCGAACGGGCGGTGCGGCAGTGGTATCTGTCGGCGGAAGGGGAGGTGTCATGAGTTCACTGTTCGACGGGGCGTGGATGAGGGGCTCTAAAGCGCATCGTGAAATATCACGCCAAGCGTGCGGCGCGCACCGCGGCGGATCTCTGCCACGCCGGATCCCAGCGCCGCGCACGCCCCGTCGTCGATGAGCGAATGGATCACGGCGTAGCCGCTGTGATCCAGCGCGGCGCGCAGCGTCTCCTCGGACGGTAGATCGCCTTGCGGCGTCCCGATCCTCCGCATCATACGTTCGGCTTCTGCGCCCGCGCGGCGCGCTCCGTATCCAATAGGGCTCGCTTGCGATCCAGTCCCCAACGATAACCGCCGAGACCGCCGTCGGCGCGGAGAGCCCGGTGACACGGAACCAGTATGGCGACCCGATTGGCGGCACAGGCGCTTGCGGCAGCGCGTACCGCTCTTGGCGCACCGACCCCTTGCGCCACCTCGGTGTAACTCACCACCATTCCGGGCTTGACGCTCAACAAGAACCGCCAGACCTTGATTTGAAATGCCGTGCCGCGCAGATCGAGGGGCAGGTCCGGACACGGTCCCGAGCGCGACAGGTGGTCGTTCAATGCGTTGATCCAATGATCCAGCGGCCCGGCCGCTCGTGCGTCCGATGGCTCGATCACCGCCTGCGGAAATTCGGCGGTGAGTTGCGCCAACAGCGCGTCGGTGGCGGCACCGAATTGAACGAAACAAACACCGCGTTCGGTTGCCGCCATCATCAGCAGCCCCAGACTGGTCTCGCGGACGGCGTATCGGATGGCCTCGCCGGCGCCGCCGGCGCGGTAGGCGGACGGAGTCATCCCGAGACCGCCATCCACCCGTTCGTAGATCCGGCTGGTCGAGCCGTAGCCGGTATCGAACGTGGCGCTCAGGATGCTGTCCCCGCCGCGCAGCCGGGACTTGAAAGTGCGAATGCGCTCGGCGGCTTGAAATTCCTTGGGGGTGACGCCGACGATGGATTTGAAGGTACGCTGTAGATGCGCTGGACTGAGCGAAGCGTACTTCGCCAGGCGCGACAGCGGCAATTGCTCCTGCGCATGCGTGCGGATGAACTCGGCGACCTGCTTCATCTTCTCCGTCACTCCATCGAGGCCCGCCGCCGCCAATGGCCGGCAGCGAAGGCAGGGGCGGAAACCGGCGTGCTCCGCCTCCGGGGCGGTGCGAAAGAAAACGACGTTTTCCGGTTTGGGGGTGCGCGCCGCACACGAGGGGCGGCAAAAGACACCCGTGGTCTTCACGGCATAGAAGAAGACGCCATCGGCGGAGCGGTCGCGCGCCTGGACGCGTGTCCACCGAGAATCCTCGCCTGTTTTGATTTCCGACTTGACGGCCATGGTTGCTCCTCATCCGAGAGTAAATGTTGTGCTGACGGGGGATACAATAGGCGCTGACGATCGCGCACGCGCTCCGATCCTTGCGGTCGTATTTGCAGGAACGATGGTGAATATGAGTGTCGGGACGTTCGTGGTCGCATGCGTCGTTTTCGTCCTAGGCGGCGCAGCGGGCGCGGCGCCGTCGTTGGCGGCATCGGGCGACGGCTACGCTGATCCGGATGCAATTTACGCCGCGTTTCGCAATCAGCCCTCCACGCCGATTATGCTCGGCGGCGGCTCGATCGACGTGGTATTCGCCGACGGCGCGCCGGGCCTCGATCGTGCGCCGGTCCTGAACTGGATCCGCCAAAGCGCCCAGGCGGTCGCGACGTACTTTGGACGCTTCCCGGTTGACCACGCCGGAATCCTGGTCATCGCCGGGGACGGAGCCGATATTGGCTCGGGCGCGACTTATGGATTCGACGGTTCGGTCATCCGCGTCGGTGTCGGGCGAGCCGCCGATGCCACCGTGTTCAAGGGCGATTGGGTTCTGGTTCACGAAATGACCCATCTGGCGCTGCCCACCGTACCGCGACGCAGTCAGTGGCTGCTGGAGGGAAATGCGACCTATGTCGAGCCGATCGCCCGGGCGCAGGCGGGTCAACTCGATCCCACGGAGGTGTGGCGATGGTCGGTGGAGGGGATGCCGAAGGGACAACCTGCGGCCGGCGACAGAGGCTTGGACAATACGCCGACCTGGGGCCGAACCTACTGGGGCGGCGCCATCTTTTGGTTATTGGCCGATGTGCGCATCCGTGTTAAGACTGACAACCGCACCGGAGTGAGCGATGCTTTGCGCGCCATCAATCGAGCCAGCGGCGGCGTCGGCGCCAATTGGAGCGTGGAGAAGCTCGTGACCGTGGGAGACCGCGCCACCGGGACCAATGAATTGACACAACTGTATGGCGAAATGAAGTCGAGTCCCATGACGACGGATCTTCAGGATCTGTTCGCCAAGTTGGGCGTCCGCGCTCGCGGCGGCAAGATCGAGTTCGACGACGATGCCCCGCTCGCCGGTATTCGTCGTCGGATCACTGCGCCGCCCACTCAGCCATGACGACACCGCGCGATTTATACCCGGCCATAGAACCCTATGTAACCGGCCGGTTACCGGTCGATGAGATCCACACGTTGTATTGGGAGGAATGCGGCAACCCGGACGGCATCCCGGTGGTCTTCCTTCACGGCGGACCCGGCGGCGGTTGTTCCGCAACGAGCCGGCAGTTTTTCGACCCTTCGCGCTATCGAGTCGTCCTGTTCGATCAGCGCGGCGCCGGCCGCTCGACTCCCAACGGCGAGCTGCGCAACAACTCGACTGCACATCTGGTCGCCGATTTGGAAGCGCTGCGCAAGGCTCGGGGGATCGCGGCGTGGCATGTATTCGGCGGTTCGTGGGGTTCGACTCTGGCCGTGGCCTATGCACAGGAATTCGCCGGCTCCTGCTTGAGCCTCATCCTGCGCGGCATTTTTCTGATGCGGGAATGGGAAGTGCGCTGGATATTCGAGGCGGGGCGGCTGTTCCGTCCCGAGGCGTTGGAAGCGCTGCTTGACGGTCTCCCGCCCGGGTTGCGGCAGGGTGATCCATTGGAAGGATACGCGAGCCTGCTTGAACATCCCGATCCTGCGGTCCGGGTATCAGCTGCACGCAGGTGGTGCGTGTTCGAGGCAACCTTGGCGAATTTGGTACCCGACCCCGCCCGAATTGCAGGCGCGAATGACGAGCAGATCGCTTGTGCCATGGCGCGCATCGAAGTGCACTATTTTCGGAACAATCGATACGAGCCGGATGATCGGCTGCTGCGCAGAGTCGAGCGCATCCGTCACCTGCCGGCAACCATCGTGCAAGGCCGATACGATCTGCTGTGCCCGCCGATCACGGCCATGCAGTTGCATCGGGCATGGCCCGGCTCGAGGCTGATACTCGTCGACGATGCAGGCCACTCGGCGTCTGAGCCGGGCATTCGTGCATGCTTGATGACGGTCATGGACGAAATCGCGGCCCGATGACCCGGCTCTCACCGAGGATTTGCCCGCCCGTTTTGCGTCGGCCCGGTATTACGCGCGTCGCGCTGTTGCCGTCGCCCTGGCCGGAAGCTTCCACTCGGGCCGTATGAAATGACAGGTGTAACCGTCCGGATAGCGTTCGAGGTAATCCTGATGCTCAGGCTCGGCCTCCCAAAAGTCGCCCGCGGGGGCGATCTCCGTGACCACCCTGCCGGGCCACAGGCCTGAGTCTTCGACGTCGGCGATGGTATCCTCCGCAACCCGCTTCTGCTCCTCGGTGGTGTAAAAGATGACGGAGCGATAGCTTGGGCCGCGATCGTTTCCCTGCCGGTTCGGCGTGGTCGGGTCGTGGATCTGAAAGAAGAACTCGAGAAGCTTGCGGTAGCTGATCCTCCCCGGGTCAAAGATGATTTCAACCGCTTCGGCGTGCGTTCCATGATTTCGGTAGGTCGCATTCGGCACATCTCCGCCCGAATAGCCGACCCGTGTGGACAGTACGCCGTCATAGCGGCGCAGCAGATCCTGGACGCCCCAGAAGCAGCCGCCGGCGAGAATCGCACGTTCAGTCGATGCAGTCATGTCTTGCTCCTTTGCTCTGAGTCCGGCGTTCAGCGTGAGGAGTCGCGCGATTCCTGCTCTTTCACGGTGTAGAGCGCTTCCGGGGACGCCTCGAGCCGCTCCACGGGTATCGGCGCGCCGCTGCCATCCGACAAGCCGTAAGTACCCTCGGCGATTTTTTGCAGGGCGCGCGCGACGTTGCGCAGCCGTTTGTTGTCGACCGCGGCCAGGTTGCCCTGAAGCTCGAGCGTCGAGAGTTTCTGTGCATCGTCCTCCGACGCGATGGCCTGACCGGCCCCCGCCGCATTGGCGCTCAATTGCTCGGTTTCCCGACCTTCTCTCACCCCGAGCAGCGCTCGTCGCAGCTCGGTGAGCCGACGCTTTTGCCGCTCGAGGAATACCTGGTCAAACCGCGATTTCACATCGGTCATCTTTCCACCTGTTCAATATTCGATCAACATCGCCGATCGTACACCCAACCGGCGCCGTGCTGCCGAGACTCTCGACGACCGGCCTGTGGGCGTGGCTCGCCTGGGAGTCCAACAGGGTCCTAAGGACTCGAACGTAAATCCCAGCCGGCGCCCACGGCCTTGTAGACCGCAACCAGGGAGGTGGCCGCATCGGTTCGGCTTTGCGACAAGAGCAGCTCGGCGCTGAGGGCGGTGCGCTCCGCGTCCAGCACTTCAAGAAAATCGATCAAGCCTCCCTCGAAGCGCTGCCGTGCGAGTTCGGCGGCCTTGTCGCTGGCCGCAGCCGCGAGTTGCAGCGCGTCGCGGCGCGACTGGGACCGGCCGTAGCTCACCAACGCATCTTCGGTGGTTTCGAGTGCATTCAATACGGCGCCCTCGTAGATCGCGAGGGCGGCATCGGTTTGCGCCCGGGCGGAGCTGATTCGCGCGCGCACCCTTCCCAAGTCGAATGCGGCCCATGTAATGCCGGGACCCACCGAATACGACATGGCGTCGCGCTGTCCGAATTCGCCGAAGGTGGGTGCCACGTAACCGAAGCTGCCCGTGAGCGTCACCTTTGGGAACAAATCGCCCACGGCCACGCCGATGCGCGCCGTCGCTCCGGCCAGACGCTGTTCAGCGGCGCGGATATCGGGACGCCGCCGCAGCAATTGCTCCGGCGTGCCGATGGAGTTCAGAGCCGGCAATACCGGCATCGGCTGCGGCGCCAGCCGGTCTCTGAGAGCGGCCGGCTGGCGGCCCGTCAACACACTCAAGCGGTAGGTCGTGGTCGCGATGGAGGCTTCCAAGGTGGGTATGGATGCCAGCGTCGTCTGCCACTGCGCTTCGGCGCGCGCCGTATCGAGCTGGTTGCCGCGGCCCGCCTCCAGGCGTGCACGGGTCAGTTTCAGCGAGCTCAATTGGTTGTCGGCATTGCGGTTGGTGAGCGCCAACTGATCTTGCAGTCCGCGCAGCACCACGTAGTTGCGCGCCACTTCGGCGATGACGCTCACCCGGGCGTCCTGCAGGGTGGCCATCGACACGCCGACGTCGGCGCGTGCCGCCTCGACGTTGCGCCGGACCCGGCCGAACAAATCGAGTTCCCACAGGCCTTCGAAGCTGCCCCGGGCGGAGTCGAATTCACGATCGTGTCGATCCACGCCGGGCAGTTGCTGCTGCGAATCGAGAATGTGCGTGTAGCTGCCTTCGAGCGTGGCGGTGGGAAACAAATCGAATCCCGCCAGCCGCCGCACCGCCCGCGAGGCCTGCAGATTGGCGGCAGCGGTGCGCAGATCCGTGTTGTGCGCGACGGCATCATCGACCAGGGAATCGAGAACCGGATCGGCAAACCGGGTCCAATACTGCTCGACGGCGGCATCTTCCGCGACCCCCGGCTGCGTGGCATTGGCGAAATGCGCGTCCACCGGTGTCGGGGGTCGATGGTAGTTGGGGCCCACGGCGCAGGCCGCGAGCGTCGACACGCCGATGGCGCAGAGTAGCTTATGCATTGCGGGGTTCATCCGTTGCCGCGGAGGAGTCCGCAGCGGCGGGGGAGTGCATCAAATCCGTCATGCGGCGCCGCTCCAGCAGGCCTTCGATGGTGGTGAAGAAAACCGGCGTCAGGAACAACCCGAAGGATGTCACCCCGAGCATGCCCGCAAATACGGCGACGCCGATGGCCGCACGCATCTCGCTTCCCGCCCCGGTGGCGGTAACCAGCGGCACGACGCCCATGATGAACGCAAACGAGGTCATGAGGATGGGCCGCAGCCGCAGGCGACAGGCTTCGACCGCAGCTTCCAACGGCGGCTTTCCATGCTCCACCCGCTCCCGGGCGAACTCCACGATCAAAATCGCGTTCTTGCAGGCGAGGCCGACCAGCACGATGAAGCCGATCTGTGTCAACACGTTGTTGTCCGAACCCTTCAGCCACACGCCCGCCATCGCGGACAACAGGCACATCGGCACGATGAGAATCACCGCCAGCGGCAGCGCCCAGCTCTCGTACTGCGCCGATAGAATCAGGAATACCAACATGACGCAGATCGGAAAGACGATGAGCGCGGTGTTGCCCGCGCTCTTCTGTTGGAACGTCAAATCCGTCCACTCGTAGCCGAAGCCGTTCGGCAGCGTCTCCTGCAGCACCCTTTCCATGGCCGCGGTGGCCTGGCCGGAGGAGGTGCCAGGCGAGGCCTGTCCGTTGATATCCGAGGCCAGATACACATTGTAATGCGACACTCGATCCGGACCCGCTTCGAAGCGGATATCCGCAAGCGCCCCCATGGGCACCATGTCGCCGCTCAAGTTCCGGGTCTTCAGATTGGAAATATCCTCGGGCTTGCTGCGGAACTGCGCCTCGGCCTGCGCATAGACACGATATGTCCGGCCGAAACGATTGAAATCATTGATGTAAACAGAACCCAGATAGGCCTGCAGGGTGTCGAACACGTTGGACAGGGGCACCCCCTGGCGCTTGGCCTTGACCCGGTCGACGTCGGCGAACAGCTGCGGCACGCTGTTCTGAAAGGTCGTGTAGGTCGCGTAGGGATTGAGTTCGTGCTGCTGCCTCGCCTTGTTCAAGACCTCCTGGGTGACTCTCGCCAATTCGTCGTACCCGTGGGCGCTGCGATCTTGAAGATAAAGTTTGAATCCGCCGGTGGTGCCCAAACCCTGCACGGGCGGGGGCGGCACGGCGAATATCACGGCGTCTTGAATGGTGCTGAATTTTTTGTTGAGAGCGCCCGCGATGGCGCCCGCCGACAGATCCTTGGTGGTGCGCTCGTCGAAGGGCTTCAGCGGGAAGAACAGCACCGCCGCATTGCTCAGATTGACGAATCCCTGCACCGACAATCCCGAGAAACCGATCACGTGATCGACGCCCGGGGTTTCCTTGGCCAGTTGCGACATCCGGCGCACCACGGATTCGGTTCGGTCCAGCGACGCCGCGTCGGGCAATTGCACGATGCCGATGAGGTATTGCTTGTCCTGCGGGGGGATGAAACCGCCCGGCACGATTTGGAACATTCCCCAGGTGCAGAAGAGCAACAGGGCGAATATGGCGAGCACGGTTCCGCGAATCGCCGTGATGCGCCGGACGCCGTGGCCGTAGCGCTCGGAGGCGCGTTCGAAACCGCGGTTGAACAGGGCGAAGAACCGGCCGAAAACGCGGTTGATGCCGCGCTGAAACGCATCGGCCGGTGCATTCCTGGGCTTGAGGAGGAGCGCCGCCAGCGCCGGCGACAAGGTCAGGGAGTTGAACGTCGAGATGATGGTGCTCGCCGCGATGGTGATTCCGAACTGGCGATAGAACTGACCCGTGAGTCCGCTGACGAAGGCCACCGGGACGAACACCGCGCACAGCACCAGCATGATGGAGATGATGGGCCGGGTGACTTCGCCCATGGCGGCATGCGCCGCGGCGTGCGGATTGAGTCCGTCCTCGATCTTGCGCTCGATGTTCTCCACCACCACGATGGCATCGTCGACGACGATGCCGGTGGCCAGCACCAAGCCGAATAGAGTCAACGAATTGATCGAGAAACCGGCGACCAGCAGCGCGGCGAGGGTGCCGACGATTGCCACCGGCACCGCGACCAGCGGGATCACGCTTGCGCGCCAGGTCTGCAGGAACACCACCACCACCAGCACCACCAGCAGGACGGCTTCGAACAAGGTGTGGACCACCGCTTCGATCGAACTGCGGACGAACACCGTCGGGTCATAGTCGATTTCGTAGCGGACGCCTTCGGGAAATGTCTTGGCCAGTTCCTTCATGCTCGCCCGTACATGATCCGAGAGCTCCAGGGCATTCGCGCCCGGCAGCTGAAACACGGGGATCGCCACCGCCGGGCCTCCGTCCAGCATGCTGCGCAGGGCGTAATTGTCGGGGCCCAGTTCGAGCCGCGCCACATCCCGAAGATACGTGGTCTCGCCGTTGGCGCCATTCTTGATGACGATGTTCTCGAATTCCTGCTCGGTCTGCAGGCGGCCTTGTGCATTGACGATGTACTGGAATTCAATGCCCGGGAGCGAGGGCTGGCCGCCGATCTGACCGGCCGCCACCTGCACGTTCTGTTCGCGGACGGCCGTCAAGACCTCATTCACGTCCATGTTGCGCGCCGCGATCTTGCCGGGATCCAACCACAGGCGCATGGCGTAGTCGCCGGAACCGAATACCCGCACATCGCCCATGCCGGGCAGGCGTGCCAACACGTCGCGGATTTGGATCAGGGCGTAGTTTCGGAGATACAACGAGTCGTAGCGGCCGTCGGTGGACTTCAAGAACACCACCATGGTCAGATCGGGCGAGCGCTTCTGAGTCACCAGCCCAAGCTGCCGCACCACCTCTGGCAGGCGCGTCTCGGCTTGAGCCACCCGGTTCTGCGTCTGCACCTGGGCGATGTCCAGGTCGGTTCCGAGCTTGAACGTCACGGTGATCGTGAAGTTGCCGTCGGGAGTGGACGAGGAGTTGGTGTAAATCGCATTCTCGACGCCGTTGATTTGCTGCTCGAGCGGCGTGATGACGGTCTCGGCAATGGTCTTCGGCGACGCGCCGGGATACTGGCCGCTGACCACGACCGTGGGCGGCACGATCTCCGGGTACTCGCTGATGGGGAGCGCCGGCATCGCCAATATTCCGGCGGCGGTGATGAGGATCGCGAGCACGGTCGCAAAGATCGGCCGCTCGATGAAAAACGACGAGATGTTCATCGGACGCGCCTTACGGGGAGCCGGCCGGAGCCGATGCGGTGCCGGCAACGGCCGCGTCGGTGCCCATGGTCACCGTCTGCGGGGTCACGGTGATGCCGGGATGCACGCGCTGGGCACCGTTCACGACGATGACGTCTCCGGCCTTCAAGCCCTCGCGAACGATGCGCAATCCGTCGATCACGCGGCCGAGCTTGACGCGGCGATACTCCACTTGGTTGTTGGCCGCCAGCACGAAAACGTACTTCTGGTTTTGGTCGGTGTTGACGGCACGATCGTCGATCAAAATGGCCGAATACTCGCTGCTGCCGAGCAGTTGCACCCGTGCGAACATCCCAGGCGTGTACACGCCATCTTTGTTGTCGAGAACCGCCCGCGCCCGAATGGTTCCGGTCTGGGGATTCAACTGGTTATCGACGAAATCGACCTGGCCCGTGTGCGGGAAGCCTTCCTCGTTGGCGAGACCGACGCGGACGGGATTTTCGGCATCGCGTGAACTGGGCCGCTCGCCGCTGCGAGCCATCTGCCCGTAGCGCAAATAGGCCTGCTCGTCGCCCTCGAAGTACAGATACATGGGATCCATGGAGACGACGGAGGTCAGCAGGGTGCCGCCGTTCGTGCCGCCGGTCACCAAATTTCCGCGCGTCACTTCGGCCCGGCTGACGCGTCCGGCTATCGGGCTCGTGACCCGCGTGAAATTCAAATTGAGCCTCGCTGCTTCCAGCGCGGCCGCCGAGCCGGCCGAATTGGCCTCCGCCTGCGCGACGGTGCTCTTGCGCTCGTCCAACTCTTCCTGCGAAACCGCTCCGCTGTCCTTCAGCCGCTGCACACGCGCCAGTTCGATTTGCGCCAGGTCGAGCGAAGTCTTGTACCGCTTCAAATCGGCGGCCGCGCGATCGGCCTCCGCTTGATAGGGTCTGGGATCGATGATGAACAAAAGGTCGCCGCTCTTGACCTGGCCGCCCTCCCTAAACGCGACCTTGTCGATGTAGCCGGAGACCCGGGGCCGTATTTCCACGGTTTCAACGGCCTGCAGCCGGCCCGTGAACTCGTCCCAGTCCTTGACCCGCCTTTCCAGCACCTTGGCGACGCTGACCTGGGGCGGGGGCGGGGCGGACTGCGCACCGCGACCGGAATTCCCGCAGCCGGCGGCGCCGAGAGCTGCCCACCCGCATAAGGTCACCACCCCCACCTGAAGAATCCGCATTTCCCCTCTCCCTGATCGACTGCGCGCCGCCGGCAGCTGTTTAACAGTAACGAACACTATCTCTCGAGTGTTGCATTTGACAACTGACATCGTCTCTCGCTTACGCGAGGGTGGAGGCGAGGTCAGGCGCGAGGCATGCCAACGGGTGGGGGAGGAGGCGATGCGGACTGCAGCCAAGAAAGCGGCGGCACGGGCACGATGCCCATTACTGGAGCGCAGGGAACAGAATCGTCGGCGGCAACAGGTTCGCGCCCGCGAACCTGTCCACGCCGAGCAAAATTTTCGGATATCCCGACCGCGGCGTGGTCGGCAAAGCGGGCAGCGGACGGATTACCCGCCGGCCGCGCACACTCTCTTCAGGCGACCGCTTCCTTCACTCCGGCCACCAACCCCGCTATTTTTTGGCGCACGTCGGCCCGGGCGACGCGGTCGCTCGAGTCTTCGATTTCGTCGGCGGGAAACCAGCCGCTGATGGAATTGCCTTCCGCGGTCACCGTCAGGGTCGCCCCCTCCGGCAGGGGTTGCGAACCATGGACTTCGAACATCACGCAGTGATATTCGATGCCGATTCGCCTGAGAGCGGCGCGTGCCTCGGCCATGATCCGAGTCTTGCCGTATTCGAATTCGGTGATCGTCAAGGGTGCTACTCCCGCGTTACAACACGTGCGGGATATTGTGCGCATCTCGGCGCCGTCCACATCGCAACGGATGTCTCACCTCGGCGCTGCGGGCCCGTGTTCCGCGTCACTGTTTTGAGCGGCGGATTTTTGACGCTGCCTCGACTCTACGTAATACCGGGCCGCGGCCGGATGGTTCCATAGGATCAGCCGGCGGGACTACCCTCGACCTGGATCTGCAGCTTCACGCCCATCTTGAATCCATACTTGTCGCCGGCGTTGACTCCGAAGTCGCTGCGGTCGAACGAAGCCGACGCATCCGCGCCGCAGATTTCCTTCTTCGTCATCGGGTTCGGCTTGCACATGAACGAGTTGATTATGAGCGTCACCGGCTTGGTCACACCATGCATGGTCAGAGTTCCCTGCGCTTCGGTCGGCGTGACTCCGCTGAACTTGGAGAATTTCCCGGAGTAGCTCGCGGTCGGATATTTTGCTGCATCAAAAATCTCGGGCGATTTCGCCTTCTCGTCCATCTTGCTCATTCCAAAGTCGATGGAATTGATGTTCACCGTGATGTCGATCGATCCCGATTTCGCATCCTTGTCGTAGACGACCTTGCCCGCCGTTTCGGTGAATTTGCCGCGCCACACGGACAATCCACCCATGTGATCGGCCTCGAAACTCGGATACGTGTGGCTCGGATCGAGGATATAGGTGACGGGCGCTGCAAGTGCGGATGCGCCCGAGAGCGCGGCAATGGACGCCAAAACAAACCGGTTCATGGACGCTCCTTGGGGAACAACGGATATACTTCGAGCGCGAATCATAGCCGATGCGAGGATTTTTGATGGAACTACTGGCCGCCATTGACACACGGTCGTCCGCTGCACGCGTAGGCAAGCCGGGTCCCACGCCCGAACACCTCGCGCGCATACTCGATGCGGCCGCCCATGCGCCCGATCATGGCCGGCTGCGCCCCTGGCGCTTCATCGTCGTCGATGCCGATTTGAGGGACAGGTTCGCGGTGGCGGCGGCAACCGCCAAGCGGGTTAGATTGCCGTCGATGAGCGACGAACAATTTGCCGCTGAATGCGAGAAATTGCGGAGCTCCCCGGTCATCGTCGTGGTCGGCTGCACCGTGCGTCGCGAACAAACCAAGATTCCCGAGATCGAACAGGTGGTCTCAGCGGCAGCCGCCGCGCAGAATCTCTTCCTGGCAGCGCACGACCTCGGTTACGGCGTGATGTGGAAAACCGGCGCGGCGGCCTACGATGCCGGAGTCAAGGCTGCGATCGGATTGAACGCCGAGGATCACATCGTGGGCATCATGCATCTGGGGACGCGACTGAAGTAACCGGCGCTGCCGCAACCGCGAAGGAGTGGCCGCGCAAGGATACGGACTTCACCAGCGCCCACGCGTTCATCCGCGGAGCCAGCGAAAGTTCGCGTGTTGCCGCTTTGGTGATTCGCGCCATGATCATTGCGCCGCCGATGTCGATGGTGACCAGGTCCGAGCCCAGGTCATCGTCTTGAATGCTCGCCACCAGTCCGGCGAGACAATTGCGCACGCTCAAGTGCTCGGGAACTTGCGTCGAGACGATGACATCGCGCGCCAGAAGCTGCACGCGCAGGGACGCCCCGACCGCAAGATCCTTGGCTTGCACGTGCAGGTCGCCGCGACCCACGCGAACCTTCGTCAAGCCGCTCGCCGGGTCGAACCCAAGCACGACCCCGTCGATGATGGCACCGACCTGATCAGGCCCGATCAGGGACCTCAAATGCGGGTCCAGGCTCATGTTTGCGAGATCGCCCTGGGCGATGACGGCGCCCGATTCCATCAACACGACGTGCGTGGCGAGCCGCAGCACCTCGTCGAAGTCGTGGGTGACGTACACCATCGGAATCGCCAGACGGTCGCGCAAGGTTTCGAGATATGGGAGAACTTCCTCGCGCCGCGCCTCATCGAGCGCTGCCAGCGGTTCATCGAGCAGCAGCAGCCGCGGCTGGGTCAGCAAGGCTCGGCCGATGGCGACTCGCTGCCGCTCGCCCCCGGACAGCTGGTGCGTGCGCCGGTCCATCAGCGAGCCCAGATCGAGCAGGGCGGTCACCGTATCGAGGCTGACGTAGGTGCTGCCTGCGGCGCGCCGTTCCGCGTAGCGCAGATTGCCGGCAACGGAGAGATGCGGGAATAGCCGTGCATCCTGGAACACGTATCCGATCCGCCGGCATTCCGGCGGCACGTCGATTCCATTCTGCGTATCGAGCAGCACCGACCCGTCGTGCACGATTCGGCCGACATCCGGCTCGAGCAGCCCCGCGATGGTGTTGACCACCATGCTCTTGCCGGAGCCGGAACGTCCGAAAAGGGCCGCCACGCCGGGCGTCGGCAGGTCGAATCGAACGTCCAGAGTGAACGCACCATGCTTCTTGGAAGCGGTGACGGCAAGCATCAGCGGCCCAACATCCGGCGCACACGGCGCGAAAACCATTCCGACAGCAACAGACCGGCCAACCCGAGTCCCAGCGAAAGTCCGGCGAGGCGCGCCGCCGCATGCCCGCCGCCGGGCGATTGCAGTGCCGTATACAGAGCCAGCGGCAGCGTCCGGGTTTCGCCCGGAATATTGGAGACGAAGGTGATGACGGCGCCGAACTCGCCGAGTGCGGCGGAGAATGCGGTGATCAGTCCGGCGATGATGCCGGGCAGCATCAGCGGCAGCGTGATGGTCGCAAAGCGGTCCGCCGCGCGCGCACCCAGAGTGCGGGCCGCATCCTCCAAACCGCGATCGACGTTTTCGAGCGAAATTCGCATGGCTCTGACCATCAGCGGAAAGGTCATGACGGCGGTGGCGAGCGCGGCGCCGTTGCTTGTGAACAGCAGTTCGATGCCGAGGGTCTTCTGCAACCAGGATCCGATGAACCCGCGGGTCCCGAACAACAGCAGCAGAACATAGCCGACCACCACCGGCGGCAGCACCAAGGGCAGATGCACCAGCGCATCCAGCAGGGTGCGTCCCACGAATCGGACCCGGGTCAATACCCATGCGATCAGGATGGCCCCGGGTAAATTGAATGCGACGCTGCGCGTCGCAATGCTCAAGCTGAGGCGCAGCGCTTCGCTCTCATCGGCGGTCAGCCACATCATGGCAGGCGGCCAGGAGCCTGTCTGATAAGGGCGCGGGGCTTCATTTGCTGGCAGTATACTGTGCGCGCGGATTTTTAAAGGATTTGGAATAATGGGCTATTACCGCGCCGTGGCGCACGCGGACGCTGCGGCGGCGTCGACTCCGGAACGTATCGGCGTCTTGATGGTCAATCTCGGCACGCCGGACTCTCCGTCCTATTTCGCCGTGCAGCGCTACCTTCGTCAGTTCCTGAGCGACCGGCGGGTCATCAACACCTCGCGGTTGATCTGGCTGCCGTTGCTTTTCGGAGTCGTGCTGCCGTTTCGCCCGATCAGGACGGTGCGAAATTACCGCAAGATCTGGATGCCCGGCGGCTCGCCGCTGGCGGTGCACTCGGAGGCTCTGGCCGCCCGCCTCGGCGCGGTGCTCAAGGCCCGGCTCGGAGACGGAATCCGCGTCGAGCTCGCCATGACCTACGGCAATCCGAGTATCGCCGGTGCGGTCAAGTCGCTGGCGGAGCAGAACGCGAGGAAACTCCTGGTATTGCCCCTCTACCCGCAATACTGCTCCTCGACGACCGGGTCGGTATTCGATGCGATCGCCAGGGTCCTGCAGCGCTGGCGCTGGCTGCCGCAGACCCGATTCATCAACGACTATCACCAGGATCCGGGATATATCGGCGCGTTGACCGGCAGCATCGAGGATCACTGGAAACGGGCCGGCGGGCGCTCGCACCTGGTGTTCTCGTACCATGGGATACCGGCGGACTATGTCAAGGAGGGCGATCCGTATCAAGCCCAGGCGGAGGCGACGACCCGGTTGGTCGTTGCTCGGCTGGGTTTGGCCGCGGGAGATTTCTCCCATTGTTATCAGTCCCGCTTCGGGTCGGTGGTTTGGCTGCAGCCTTACACCGTGGATACCTTGAGGGAACTGGCGCAGCGGGGGCTGCGCAAGTTGACGGTGGTTTCGCCGTCGTTTGCCGTCGACTGCCTGGAGACCCTGGAGGAGGTGGCGATCGGGTATCGCCACAAGTTCCTCGAACTCGGCGGCGAAGAACTCTCGCTCGTGCCCTGCTTGAACGACGACGAACGGCATGCCGTGGTGCTCGCCGACATCGTGCAAAGTCAGCTCGGGGGCTGGATCGAGCCGGTTCCCAGGATGCCGCGTTGATCCCGTTATTGTCGCTCTGCATCTGGGTGTATCTTTTTTTCGCTCACGGCAGATTCTGGTTCTCCACTCCGGAGTTGTTGCCGGCGGAGCCGGGCGAGACTCCTGATGTCGATATCGTCGTCCCGGCGCGCGACGAGGCCGAGACCATAGGCGCCGCGATCGGGTCGCTGCTGGACCAGCAATATGCCGGGAAATTTCAAGTGATTCTGGTCGATGACGACTCGGGCGACGGTACCGCGGAGATTGCCCGCGCCGCCGCCGCGGCGCGCGGCAACTCGTCGTTGCGCGTGATTTCCGGCGGGCGCAAACCGCCGGAATGGTCGGGAAAACTGTGGGCGGTGAACCAAGGCGTGGCGTGCGCCGAAGCCGCCGTTCTGCTGCTGGCCGATGCGGATATCGTGCACGATCCACGCCACCTCGCGACCCTGGTTGCGCGGCTGGACTCGCCCCGCGTCGACATGGTGAGCGAGATGGTGCGGCTCAATTGCAGGAGCCAGGCCGAGAAATGGTTCGTCCCCGCCTTCGTCTACTTCTTCCAAATGCTGTATCCCTTCGCCCGTGTCAATGATTCCGGCTCGGCCGCGGCCGCCGCGGCCGGGGGCACGGTGCTGATCCGGCGTGCGGCGCTGGAGCGGATCGGCGGCATCGAGTCGATCAAAGGTGCGCTCATCGATGACGTTACTCTCGCCAGGGCGGTGAAGCGGGGCGGCTCCATTTACCTGGGTCACTCGGGTCTTGCGGCATCGGTGCGCCGTTATCCGCGGGCTTCCGACCTGTGGCACATGATTACGCGAACTGCGTACACCCAACTCCGTTATTCCGTGCCGCTGCTGGCACTGACCGTGCTCGGTATGGCTTTGGTCTGGTGGGTGCCGCTTGGCGCTGCATTGTTCGGCGGGGGATGGCAGCGTGCCTGCGGGCTTGTTGCCTTCATGCTCGGGGCGCTGAGTTTTGTACCGACGCTGCGCCGCTACCGGTGCAGTCCCTTGAGATCGCTGGCGCTGCCGCTGATTGCGCTGTTCTACGTTGCGGCCACGCTGGGCTCCGCCGTCAACTATTGGCGCGGCAGCGGCGCTCGATGGAAAAACCGCGGCTACGGAGGCCCGACGTAGCCCCTATTGCACGGCAAGGTCGACCAGTGCTAGATTCTGAGGCTATGTACACGCGTCAGACCGAGCATCTCCCCACTCCCCGCGGCGCACAGCGCCTGGGGCTGCTTGCTCTGCTGCTGCTGCGCCGCTAGGCGCCATACACTCGCGCTAACGGTCGGCGCTTACAAGACCGGAATAAATCCTCAAAGGCGCCTTTCATAGCCGAAGGGTTGTCATTCGCGGCGCGAACCCGATCGAGAGAAAATCATGTTGCGTAATCCGTCGACCAAGTATCAGTCCTTCAAACCCATCGATCTTGCCGATCGAAAGTGGCCGAACCGAGTCATCCAGTCACCCCCCGTCTGGTGCAGTGTCGATCTGCGCGACGGCAATCAAGCGCTGATCGAACCGATGGATGCCGCACGCAAACGCCGCATGTTCGAAATGCTGGTCAAGATCGGCTTCAAGGAAATCGAGGTGGGTTTTCCCGCCGCCTCGCAAACGGATTTCGATTTCGTGCGCGAAATCATCGGCCAGCGCCTGATACCCGACGATGTGACCATCCAGGTGTTGACCCAGGCCCGTCCCGAGCTGATCGCCCGGACCTATGAATCCTTGCGCGGAGCGCGACGCGCCATCGTTCACGTGTACAACTCCACCTCGATCGCCCAGCGGCGCGTCGTGTTCCGTACGGACCGCGCGGGCATCGTGGAGATTGCCGTGCGGGGAGCGACAGCGGTGCGCGAATACGCGGAACTCGACCGCGGCACGGAGTGGGTCTTCCAGTACAGTCCGGAGAGCTTCACCGGCACGGAGCTCGACTTCGCAGTGGAAATATGCGATGCGGTGAATGCCGTTTGGGAGCCGACACCCGATGCGAAGTCCATTCTCAATTTGCCGGCTACGGTCGAGATGGCGACGCCCAACATTTACGCGGATCAAATCGAATGGTTTTCCCGGCACATCGGCAAGCGCGATTCGGTGATCATCAGCGTGCATCCACACAACGATCGCGGGACCGGTGTGGCGGCGGCGGAACTCGCGGTAATGGCGGGCGCGCAGCGTGTCGAGGGGACCCTGTTCGGCAACGGCGAGCGCACCGGAAATGTCGATATAGTGACGTTAGCTCTGAACCTTTATACGCAAGGCATTGATCCAAAAATAGATTTTTCGAATATAAACGAAGCGGCAAGATGTGCGGAGGCTTGCAATCAGCTGCCGATCCATCCGCGGCATCCCTACGTCGGCGATCTGGTATTTACCGCCTTCTCGGGATCTCATCAGGACGCGATCAAGAAGGGTCTCGCCGCGCGCAGCGAAGCGGATCTCTGGGACGTCCCGTACTTGCCCATCGATCCATCCGATCTCGGCCGATCGTATGACTCCATCATCCGCGTCAACAGCCAGTCCGGAAAGGGCGGCGTCGCGTACCTGCTCGAGCGCGATTATCAGCTCGTCATGCCGCGTCGCCTGCAGATCGAATTCAGCCAGGTGGTACAAGCTCAAGCGGATATCACGGGCAAGGAATTGAGCTCGCAAGAATTGTGGGATTTGTTTTCCGAGGAATATCTCGCGGCGCGCCAACCCTTCGTCTACCGCTCGCACCAATTGGCGGCGTCCACGGACGGCGCCGATACCGAGCGCTTGTCGCTGCAGGTGGAACGCGATGGACGGGCCGAGACTTGGCATGGCCAGGGCTCCGGCCCGATCGATGCGATGGTCAAGGCCATCGGTCTGCCGTTCGACGTGCTGTCGTACGAGGAGCACTCGCGCGGCGAGGGGAGCGGCGCCAAGGCGGTCTCATATATAGAGATCACCACCCGCTCGCGGCGTACCCTGTTCGGAGCGGGCATGCACAGCAACATCATCACGGCTTCCCTGCTTGCCATTTTGTCCGCCGTAAATCGCGCGGTGGCGGCGGGAGCGCTGCCGGCGCGGGCGGATGCGGCGCTGACCGGGACGTAGGAACGCGCCGCGAGTGTGCCGCGCAAGCCGGCGCAAGCCGGCGTAGGCCCTCAGGTTGAATCGAGGTATCGCAGGTATTGCATTGATTTTAAAGGGTTAAAAAATCGTAACCTTGAAATACAGGATTTCCGCCACGAATGCTGTATAAGCGCATCGTGTGAAGGAATTCGCACTAGTTGAATGCGGGGCAGAATCCGATATAGTGCGCAGCTTCACGCCTACGGCTGATCGATCCTATTGATTTCAGGGGCTTTTCTCGAAAAATGAGCGAACGCGAAGACGAACATTTCGATATCGACGATGAGTTTCTTGGCGAGGCAGAAGAATCGCATGACTTCGATCCGTTGATAGAGCGTGCGGAGCGCCGCCCCAAGGCGGTTGCCGTGGGCAAGCGCGGCAAGGCCGCCTGGAGCCGCGTCGAGGACGTGCTTGCGGAGCGGCAGTTGGAAAAAGAACTGCGCGAAATCTTCGAAGACGAGTGAGCAAGTTTTGACGCCGGCTTCTGCAGCCGCCAACTGCGATCCCCCCATGCGCGTTCATTTCCGTGTTTGAAAATAGCGAAGGCTGGGTCGTCCTGAAATTCGGCGGGACCAGCGTCTCGTCCGTTGCCAATTGGCACAATATCGCCGGCGTGCTTCGCGACCGCACGGCGTCAAACTTTCGGCCCGTCGTGGTGCACTCCGCGATGTCCGGAGTCACCGACCGCCTCGAGGCGCTCCTGGCCGCGGCCATCGTCGGTGGCCACGTCGCGGTTCTGGATCAGATCGAGCGCGGACATCGCGACCTTGCCGGCAAACTAGGCATCGTTCCCGACACGAGATTCGACGGATTCATCGATGAGCTGAAGCGTATGGCCGATGCGATTGCCGAGACCCGGGAACTCGGCGATCGGATTCGCGCGCGGGTCATGGCGATGGGCGAGCTGCTTGCCACTTCGCTGGGTGCAACCTTTCTGAACGCTCAGGGAATCGCCGCGGTCTGGGTCGATGCGCGCCAATACTTGCGGGCCGAGCACCGCCACGGTGCCAATGAGAAGGCGGGCCTGTTGTCGGCGACCTGCGATTTTGCGCCCGACGCGCGGCTGCAGGCCGATTGGCGGGCGTTCGATCGGGTGGTGATCACCCAGGGGTTCATTGCGGCAAACGACGACGGCGACACGGTGCTCCTGGGTCGCGGCGGTTCGGACACTTCCGGTTCCTATTTCGCCGCCAAGCTCGCAGCGCTGCGGCTGGAGATATGGACCGATGTACCCGGCCTCTTCAGCGCCAATCCGCGATTGGTGCCCACCGCCCGGCTGCTGCGCGCCCTGCACTACGATGAGGCCCAGGAGATCGCCAGCAACGGGGCCAAAATCCTGCATCCGCGCTGCGTCCTGCCGGTGCGTCAATACAAGATCCCGTTGCACGTCTATGCGACCCAGGCGCCGGGACTCGAAGGAACCATCGTCTCGGCGAACGTTGCCGACAGCGCAGCCCAGGTCAAGGCCATCGCCATCAAGAAGGGGATCACCCTGATCTCCATGGAAAGCCCCGGCATGTGGCACCAGGTGGGGTTCCTGGCCGACGCCTTCCAGATTTTCAAACAACAGGGTTTGTCCGTCGACCTCGTGTCCACCTCGGAAACCAATGTCACCGTGTCGTTGGACCCCGCCGCCAACACCCTCGATCCGGCGGTGCTGGACCGGCTCTGCACCGCGCTCGGCGAGTTGTGCCGCGTGGAGATCCTCGGTCCCTGCGCTTCGTTGAGCTTGTTGGGCCACAACATCCGCGCCATCCTGCATGAATTGGGTGCTGCCTTCGAATTGTTCCAGGATCATAAGATCTATCTCGTGACCCAGGCGGCGAACGATCTGAATTTCACCTTCGTGATCGACGAGTCGCAGGGCGATCGGCTGGTACATCAGCTCCACGAACGATTGATTCAAAGCATCGGCTCCGACAAGGTCATGGGGCCGACCTGGCAGCAGTTGTTCGCCGCCAAGCCGCGCACGCCCATCGCGGCCCAGTGGTGGGAGGAGCCGGCGAAGCGGCGGCGCTTGTGCGAAATCGCCGTGCGTGAATCCGCCGCCTTCGTGTATGACGAAGAGTCCCTGGATGCCGCGATTGCGCAAGTCAAACGCGTCGAGTCCGTGGACCGGTGGGCATATGCGATGAAAGCCAATTGGCACCCGCAGATTTTGCGCCGGGTCCACGCCGCCGGTTTGATGCTGGAATGCGTGTCGCGGGGCGAGCTCGAGCATGCGTTCGCAACGGTATCCGGACTCTCCCCGCAGCGTGTGCTGTTCACGCCGAACTTCGCGCCGCGCGGCGAGTACGAGTATGGTCTCGAGCTCGGCGTGCATGTGACGCTGGACAACTTGTATCCCCTCAAAATGTGGCCGGAGCTGTTCCGCGACAGGGAAGTATTCCTGCGCATCGACCCGGGTTTCGGACGGGGCCACCACCACCACGTTCGAACCGCCGGGGTGCATTCGAAATTCGGCGTGCCGATCGCCGAGGCCGACGAACTCGAGGCGCTGGTGCGCAGCTCCGGGGCCCGCGTCGTCGGATTGCACGCCCACACCGGCAGCGGCATATTCGACGTGGCGAACTGGACGGAAACCGGGGAACTTCTCGCGGAGTTGGCCCGTCGATTTCCCGAGGTCCGTGTCGTCGATCTGGGAGGCGGAATCGGGGTTCCGGACCAAAGCGGACATGCGGAAGTCGATCTTGCGGCGCTCGGCGCGGGTGTCTCGACCCTGAAGCTCAAGTTTCCGACGCTGCAGTTTTGGATGGAGCCTGGCCGGTTCCTGGTCGCGCGGGCGGGGGTGCTGGTGGCCGTCGTGACGCAGCTCAAGGGCAAGGGGGACGTGCGCTACGTCGGCATTGCCACGGGCATGAATTCGCTCATTCGGCCCGCCCTGTACGGTGCGCATCACGACATCCGCAATCTCACCCGACTCGAAGAGCCGTTGAGCCATCCGGTCAACGTGGTCGGCCCGATTTGCGAGACGGCGGACCAATTCGGTGCGGACCGGTGGTTGCCGCCCACCGTCGAGGGGGACGTCCTATTGATCGCCACCTGCGGTGCGTACGGCTACTCCATGGCGTCTCACTATAACCTGCGGCCGCCGGCGCCTGAGTTTATGCTATGTCCATGAAAAACATCGGCATCATCGGTTGGCGCGGCATGGTCGGGTCGGTACTGCTCGAGCGAATGCGCGAGGAGAAGGACTTCGACGTGGTCGAACCCACGTTCTTCAGCACGTCGCAGGCGGGCGCGGCCGGGCCGGAGATTGGCCGCAAAGTGGCAAGCGTTCAGGACGCGAATGACATTGCCGCGCTCGCCCGGCTGCCGATATTGGTGAGTGCGCAGGGCGGCGACTACACGACGGCCGTGCATTCACGGCTGCGTGCCGCCGGATGGCGGGGCTATTGGATCGATGCGGCGTCGACGCTGCGCATGAAGGATGACGCGGTGATCGTCCTGGATCCGGTGAATTTGCCGGTGATGCAGGCCGCCCAGGAGCGCGGCATCAGGGACTTCATCGGCGGAAATTGCACGGTGTCCCTGATGCTGATGGCCGTTTCAGGCTTGATGCGCGCGGGCCTGGTGGAATGGATCTCCGCCATGACGTATCAATCGGCCTCCGGAGCCGGAGCCCAGAACATGCGCGAGCTGCTCGAACAGATGGGGTTCCTCCACGAGTCCGCCTCGCCGGCGATGCGCAACCCCGCCGCCACCATTCTCGACGTCGACCGGGCCGTGAGCGAAGCGCTGGCGGACCCGAGGTTTCCGAAGGCACATTTCGGCGCCGCGCTCGCGGCAAGCCTCATACCGTGGATCGACAAGGACTTGGGCAATGGCCAAAGTCGCGAGGAATGGAAAGCCGGTGCCGAGTCGAACAAGATCATGGGCACCGAGTCGAAGCCGGTGCCGGTCGAAGGCATCTGCGTCCGCGTCGGCGCGATGCGTTGCCACTCGCAGGCCCTGACCATCAAGTTGACGCGCAATGTGCCGCTCCCCGAGATCGAGTCGTTGATTGCGGGCGGCAATCCTTGGGTTCGGGTCGTCCGCAACGACCGCGAGAGTTCCATCAAGGAATTGGCGCCCGCGGCGGTCAGCGGTCAAATGACCGTGCCCATCGGCCGCCTGCGGAAAATGGCCATGGGCGGAGAGTATCTGTCGGCGTTTACCGTCGGCGATCAGCTACTATGGGGCGCCGCCGAACCATTGCGCCGGACTATGCGATTCCTGCTTCCGCATGTGTGAGTAGGTGGATAGGCACGGAATTGACGTGCCAGATATCCCTGCAATACTCCTGTATGGTGCGGTCCGAAGAAAACTTTCCGCTGCGCGCGGTGTTCAGGATCGACATGCGGGTCCAGCGCTCCTCATCGCGGTAGGCCTCCGCCACCTTTTCCTGGCATTCGACGTAGGATTGGAAATCGGCAAATAGCAAGTAGGGGTCTTGGTGCATCAGCCCGTCGATCAGCGGCCGGAAGAGTTCGGTGTCGCCCCGCGAGAAGTAGCCGCTGCGGATCAAGTCGATCACGTCGCGCAGGCCCTGGTTGGCGTTGTAGTGATCCATCGGGCGGTAGCCGCGCGCCTTCACCGAATAGACCTCCTCCGCACTGAGGCCGAACAGAAAGAAGTTCTCGGCCCCGACTTCCTCGCGGATCTCTATGTTGGCGCCGTCCAATGTTCCGATCGTGAGGGCGCCATTCATCGAAAACTTCATGTTTCCGGTTCCCGACGCTTCCTTGCCGGCCGTCGAGATCTGCTCGGACAGGTCGGCCGCCGGGTACACGCGCTGCCCGTTGGTGACGTTGAAATTCGGCAGGAACACGACTTTCAGGCGATCGCGGACATCCGGATCGCGATTGACCACTTCGCCGACCGCCGTGATCAGTTTGATCATCAGCTTGGCCAGATGGTAGCCGGGGGCGGCCTTGCCGCCGAAAATGAAGGTGCGCGGCTGGACCTGCAGCGACGGATTGTTCTTGATCGCATGGTATAGGGACACGATGTGCAGCACCTTCAAGTGCTGCCGCTTGTATTCGTGAATTCTCTTCACCAGAACGTCGAACATCGATTCCGGATCCGCGACGATGCCGGTGCGCTCGATGGCGAGGGAGGCGAAGGCCCGCTTGTTGTGCTGCTTGATGGCGCGCCAGCGGCTGCGGAATTCGGGGTCGTCGGCGAGCGGCTCGAGCCGCCTCAACTGCGAGAGATCCTTGACCCACCCGTCGCCGATATGCTCGGTGATGAGCTCCGAGAGCTTCGGATTGCAAAGCACCATCCAGCGGCGGGGCGTCACGCCGTTCGTCTTGTTGCTGAATTTCTGCGGCCACAGTTCGTAGAAGTCCTTGAGAACGTCGCGCTTCAGCAGCTCGGAGTGCAGCCCTGCCACGCCGTTGATTGCATGGCTGCCGACACAGGCCAGGTGCGCCATGCGAACATACCGCTCGCCCGACTCGTCGATGAGCGACAGGCGCGAAATGCGCGCTTCGTCGCCCAAGTACCGCATGCGGACTTCCTCGAGAAAGTGCGCGTTGATTTCATAGATGATCTGCAGGTGCCGCGGCAGAACGCGGCCGAACACGGCGAGCGACCAGCGTTCGAGCGCCTCGGGCAGCAAGGTGTGATTCGTGTACGCGAACGTCTTGCGCGTAACGCTCCACGCGTCGGCCCACGGCAGGACGTATTCATCGACCAGCAGCCGCATCAGTTCGGCGATGGCGATGGCGGGATGCGTGTCGTTGAGTTGCACCGCGAATTTTTCGTGAAATTTCTCGACGGGCAATTTCTGCCTTTGGATGATGCGGAACATATCCTGCAACGAACACGAGACGAAGAAATATTGCTGTTCCAACCGCAATTCCTTGCCGCGCAGCTCCTGGTCGTTCGGATAGAGCACCTTGCTGATGTTCTCCGAGGTGACCTTCTGATTCACCGCGCCGTAGTAATCGCCGCTGTTGAAGATGGCGAAGTCGAAGGACTCGGGCGCTTCCGAGCGCCACAGGCGCAGCGTATTGGCGGTGTTGGTGCGATAGCCGAGGATCAGCGTGTCGTAAGGCACCCCGCAAACGATCTTGTGAGGCACCCAGCGTATCCGCAGCCGATTGTGTTCGTCGATGTACTGCTCCGTCGAGCCGCCGAACTTGACGTCGACCGACCATTCGGGTCGTACCAGTTCCCAGGGATTGCCGTACCGGAGCCATTTGTCGGTCTTTTCGCTCTGCCAGCCGTCGACGATCTCCTGGTGAAAAATCCCGAATTCGTAGCGGATGCCGTAGCCGAGCGCGGGGACCTCGAGCGTGGCGAGCGAATCGATGAAGCAGGCCGCCAATCGGCCGAGGCCGCCGTTGCCGAGGCCCGGCTCCTCTTCTTGGGCGAGCAATTGTTCGAAGTTCATGCCGAGTTCCGTCATGCATTCGTTGACGGTGTCGAAAATGCCGAGATTGATGAGGTTGTTGCCCAGGTGCGGACCCATCAGGAACTCGGCCGACAGGTACGCGACCGTTCTGGAGCCCTGTTTGGTGTAGGCGGCCGCGGTGCTTATCCATCGCTGCAGCATCCGGTCGCGCACGGCGTAGGCCAGGGCCATGTAGTAGTCGTTGTTGGTGGCGAGCGCCGGGAACTTGCCTTGCATGTAAAAGAGATCGTCCAGGAAGGCGTTCTTGATCGCGTCCTTGCTGAGCGCCGTGCGCTCATCCTCGAGACGTCGGTCCGGTTTGACGGGTTTTAGATTGAAACTCACTTTATTCCTCTCGACGGGTTCTCAGGGCCCTGTGGCAACCAGGTCATGCGGGGTCACTGCTCATCGTGCCAGGAAAACCCGTCACGTCCGATCAGTGAGCTCGAAGCCGCCGGCCCCCAGCTTCCCGCGACGTAGGTCTTGGGTCGGTCGTCGTGCTGTTCCCAGCCGGCGCGAATCGGATCGATCCAGCGCCACGCGGCGTCGAGTTCGTCGCGCCGCATGAACAAGGTGAGGTTGCCCTTCACCGTGTCCATGAGCAATCGCTCGTAGGCATCCAGGCTGCGGGTCTTGAACGTCTCGCCGAGATCGAGCGCCAGGCTCACCGGCTTCAGGCGCATGCCTTCGCCGGGGTTCTTCGCGAGAATGGTCATGGTGATGCTTTCGTCCGGTTGGAGCCGGATCACCAGTTCATTCGCGGTATTCGATGTTTGCGGTTGCTCGAAAATCGGATGAGGGACCTCGTCGAAGGTCACGACCAGCTCGGTGAGGCGGTCCTGCAGCCGCTTGCCCGTCCGCAGATAGAACGGCACGCCGGCCCAGCGCCAGGTATCGATTTCGACTTTGAGCGCGGCGAACGTCTCCGTCGTGCTGTCGGCTTCGATGTCGGCCTCCTCGAGGTATCCTGGGACGGGAACACCCCGCACGGCGCCTGCCTTGTACTGGCCGCGCACCGTTTTGGTGAGCACATCCCGATCGCGCAACGGCCGCAGCGCCCGAAGCACCTTCAATTTCTCGTCGCGAACCGCGTCCGGATCGCTGCTCGCCGGCGGCTCCATCGCCATGATGCACAACAGTTGCAGCAGATGATTTTGGACCATGTCGCGCAGCGCGCCGGTCTTGTCGTAGAAATGCCCGCGCCGCTCGACACCGAGTTCTTCCGCCACCGTGATCTGCACGTGTTTGACCAGACCCCGCCGCCACAACGGCTCGAACAGCGCATTGCCGAAACGCAGCGCCATGAGGTTCTGCACGGCCTCCTTGCCGAGATAATGGTCGATGCGGTAGATCTGCCGCTCGGTGAACACGGCGCCGACCTGGTGGTTGATGAGATCGGCGGACGCCGTATCGTGGCCCAACGGCTTTTCGAGCACCACGCGCGACGACGGTGTGACGACGCCGGCCCTGGCAAGATTCTCGCAGATGATGGAGAACAGGTTGGACGCGGTCGAAAAAAAGAACACCCGCACGAACTGCTCGCGTCCCTTGAGGACGCCGGTCAATTGCTCGTAGTCCGGTTCGCGGCCTGCGTCGAGCTTCACGTAGTTGAGGAGGCCGCTGAAAGCCTCCCAATGCGCCGCATCAAACTCCTTGCCGAGGTATCCTTTGCAGGCCACTTCCGCCTGCGCCAGGTATTCGCTGCGCGACAGGGCGGTTCGGGCGATCCCGTAGATGCGCGACTCCGCCGTAACCTGTCCAGCCGCGTAGCGGCGATACAGCGCGGGCAACAGCTTGCGCGTGACGAGGTCCCCCGTACCTCCGAAAAGCAACATATCAAACGTCGATAATACGGCCACTGTCGGAACGCCCTCGTTTACGTAGGCGTCAGAGCGTAGCACCTGAAGCTGCGTTCTAGTAGGTCTCGCCGATGTGGCACAATGAGATATGACGACTAATTCATCGCTCGCCCACCGTCAAGTCCGTGCAGTCACCGAGCGAATCCGCGAGCGCAGCGCGCCGGGACGCGCCGACTATCTCGAGCGCATGGATGCGGCGCGCCGGCAGGGTTCCATACGGGCGGGATTGTCCTGCACCAATCTTGCACACGGTTTTGCGGCGTCCGACGCAACGGACAAGGAGGCGCTGAAACTCATGCGCTGGCCCAATGTGGCCATCGTCTCGGCCTATAACGACATGCTGTCCGCGCATCAGCCGCTCGCCAACTATCCGGCGCTCATCAAGAGGGCGGCGCGGGAGGCCGGCGCAGTCGCGCAGTTCGCCGGCGGCGTGCCTGCCATGTGCGATGGCGTGACGCAGGGTCAACCCGGGATGGAGTTGTCGCTGTTCAGCCGCGATGTGATCGCGATGGCCACGGGTGTCGCTTTGGCGCACAACATGTTCGATTCCGCACTATGTCTGGGCGTGTGCGACAAGATCGTGCCGGGGCTGTTGATGGGCGCGCTGGCGTTCGGCCACTTGCCGGTGATCTTCGTGCCGGCCGGCCCGATGCCCTCGGGCGTGCCGAACAAGGAAAAGGCACGCATCCGCCAGCTGTACGCGGAAGGCAGGGTCGGGCGCGACGCGCTGCTCGAATCCGAGGCGGGCAGCTATCATTCCGCGGGGACCTGCACCTTCTACGGCACGGCCAACAGCAATCAGATGTTGATGGAAGTGATGGGTCTGCATATGCCGGGCTCGGCCTTCGTGCCGCCGAATACGCCGTTGCGCGATGCGCTCACGGCGGCTGCGGCGCAGCGAGCCGCACGCATCACCGCGTTGGGCGCGGAGTATCTCCCGCTCGCGCGCGTCGTCGATGAGAAGGCCATCGTCAACGCCATCGTGGGACTGCTCGCCACCGGGGGCTCGACCAACCACACGATGCACTTGGTGGCGATGGCGCGCTGTGCCGGTATTTCCGTCACCTGGGACGATTTCAGCGACCTGTCGACGGTGGTGCCGCTGCTCGCGCGCATTTACCCCAATGGCAGCGCCGACGTAAACCGGTTTCAAATGGCCGGCGGCATGGCCTTTCTGATTCGTGAGTTATTGCGCCCGGGATACTTGCACGCGGATTCGACGACGGTGGTGGGGGTCGGACTGCACGCCTATTGCGCCGAACCCTGGCTCGATGAGGGCCGGCTGTCGTGGCGGCCCGCGCCGGCGGCGAGCGGCGATCTCGACGTGCTGCGTCCCGCCGACAATCCGTTCAGCGCTCACGGCGGCCTCAAATTGCTGACCGGCAACCTCGGCAGATCGGTGATCAAGACTTCGGCAATGAAGGCCGAGCACCACGTGGTCGAAGCGCCGGCTGTGGTATTCGAGGATCAAGGAGATGTGATCACCGCGTTCAAAGAGGGGCGTTTGTCGCGTGATTGCGTGGTGGTGGTGCGGTTTCAGGGACCGCGCGCCAACGGCATGCCCGAACTGCACAAGCTGACGCCGTCCCTGGCGTCCCTGCAAAGCAAAGGATTCCAGGTGGCGCTGGTCACGGACGGCCGCATGTCGGGCGCCTCCGGAAGTGTGCCGGCAGCCATACACGTGACGCCCGAAGCGTTGTGCGGCGGGGCCTTGGGAAGGGTGCGCGACGGCGACATCATCCGGCTCGATTGCCACACCGGCGTGCTCGAGGCCCGGGTACCCGAGGAGCTCTGGCGGCAGCGCGAATTGCCGGTGATGAGCCGCTCGAAGAACGAGTACGGCATGGGCCGGGAATTGTTCGCCAGCTTGCGCCGCGTTGCCGGCGACGCCGAGGCGGGCGCCATTTCGCTAATGTAAGGACAGCCGAGTGAACATCCGTGAAATCGTCGGGCTTGCCCCCGTCATCCCCGTATTGACCATCACCGACCTCGAGCATGCCGTACCGTTGGCGCGCGCGTTGTGCGCGGGTGGCCTCAAGGTGTTGGAAATCACGCTGCGCACGCCCGTTGCCCTGGCCGCCATCGAGGCCTTGCGCAAGGCGGTTCCCGACGCGGTGGTCGGGGTGGGAACCCTGACGCGCGCGGTGGACTTCGCCGCGGCGGATCGCGCCGGCGCGCAATTCGGCGTCTCGCCGGGTCTGACGCCGGAATTGGCGGCTGCGTCGCGCGGCGCGCGCTTTCCTCTGCTGCCCGGCGTCATGACGCCCGCAGAGTTGATCGTCGCGCGCAACGCGGGATTCAGCGTGTTGAAGTTGTTTCCCGCCGAACAGGCCGGCGGCATCGGCATGCTGCGCGCCCTGGGTGCTCCATTTCCGGATGTGCTTTTTTGCCCCACCGGGGGCATCACGCGCACGACTGCGCCCGAATATCTGGCGCTGTCGAATGTGGTTTGCGTGGGCGGCTCCTGGGTGGCGCCCGCCGCGATGCTGGCGGCGGGCGACTGGCGCGGCATCGAAGGGCTCGCACGAGATGCCGCCGGCCTCAAGCGGGCATAGGTCGTCACAGACGATCGGAACCACACGCCGCGTGACGGACGGCGATGTGCCGTTGACATAATGGTTTTTTTTGGACGGCTTGTCGTCGATGGGCGACGTCGATCACGTTTCTCGCCCTCCCGCTTGGGTTTAGATACTGCGGGCGTGGGAAACATTGTCGAGGGGGCTTATGACACTTGATATACATCCTTTCTTGGACGGGGATGTTGAGCGTCGCTTTGATTCTGCAGGCCCCTTCGTGATTAATTTGCTCGCATCGACCGCGCCCATCGGCCTTCCGCCAAAAAGCCCGATCGGGAGCGAGCACGCGCGCATCTATCAGATTCAACGCGTCGACGACGGACGTGTACGGTATCGGCTGCGGCTCGGTCCATTTGCGACCGAGCATGAAGCGGAGGCGGTGCTGGCGGAGGTCCGGCTGGAATATCCGGGCGCACTGACGGTGACCGCCGCGCCGGACGATTTGCACGCGATCTCCCTGGTGCGTGGCAAGGCCGACGCGCGAAACAGCGACACGGTTCTGCAGCCTGTTCTTGATGCGCGCCGATTCACCCTGCCGATCACGGCCGATCCAATGGCGCCTGCGGCATTGCCCGCCGCGGCCGCGCCTGTGCCTCCGCTTATACTGACGCTTGTAGAGGACGTGCCCGTGCGTGCGGCTGCGCCGGTGCCGAGGCTTGCAGAGGACGTGCCCGTGCGTGCGGCTGCGCCGGTCCCGACGCTTGCAGAGCCACTGACGCTCGTAGAAGACGCGCCCGTGCGGGCACCTGCATCAGTTCGCGTGCCCGTGGTGGCTCGGCCCGCGCCTCCGCTTGCGGCGCCGGCCGCGGCGGCTGCACCTGTGCGCGCGCCCGCGCCTGTGGCTGCTCGGCCTGCACCTGCCGCTGCGGCGGCTGCACCTGTGCGTGCGCCCGCGCCTGTGGTGGCTCAGCCTGCACCTGGCGCTGCGGTGGCCGTGCCTGTGCGTGCGCCTGTGGTCGCCCAGCCTTCACCTGCGGCGCCTGCGCCTCAGCGAGGGGTTTCGGCCGCCTCGGACGCCGCATCCATGCAAGCGCTCATTTCGGCGATCGATACTGAAATCGACACCACCCCGAGGAACGCGGCCGCCAGACCGGTTCTGCACGCAGTACCTGCCGCCAAGGCGGGCTCCCGTCGCAGCGATACGTCTGCGGGCAAGTCCGTACCCTCGCTCGAGAGCACGCAAACGCTCAGGCCTTTGACCCCTCTGGAACTTGGAGAGCATGAAGCTCCCCGCTGGTTCGTCGTGCAACTCGCCCTGTCGGACGACGCCTTCGATCCCGACGCGCTGCCGCACCTCGATATTTTCAGCCTGTATCGCCTGTACACGGTGATCGGAATGGATCAGGGGCGGCTCGTTCACGCGCTGCGACTCGGCTTCTTTGGCGAAGAAGTAGGCGCACGCGCCGTCGCCAACTATCTCGCAAGTTTCTACGATGAACCGCTGGTCAAGCGTGTGAGCGTTGCCGAACGCGATCGGTTTTCCGACCAGCAAGTCGAAGCGCGCAAAGACGTCGGCGCGACCGGACGCCATCTGGTCATCGAAATTACGGACGAGTTGGTGGTTCGCGGACGGCGCTCCTCCCGATAGGCGATCCGCGCGAGACAGGCTCCCCGCATCGTCGCGGGCCAAAAAAATGATAGCCTACGATGCCCGTTGCATCGACAACCTATCTTATGCGCTCCGTTTCGAAACGCCTGGAGGAAAGAACTCTTCTCGCCGCCTGCCGGGCGCGCTCCATCGACTTGTTGAAGCGGAACTCGACGCCCGACGGCATCCTCGCGGCCACCCCTAGTCCTCAGGCCAGTAAACGCGGGTACACCGCCATTTTCGGGCGCGACGCCGCCGTGTGTGCGATCGGGATGGCATTGTCCGGCGACAAAGATCTGCAGCGTGCCGCCGCGGCCGGCCTGCACACTTTGGCAAAGCATCAGGCACCGAACGGACAGATTGCGAAGTTCGTCGACGTGGAGAGACGGGAAGCGGATTTCTGGTATCTCGGGTGCGTCGATTCGACGCTGTGGTGGCTGATTGCCCTGGCGTTCCTGGATCGCCGCGGGCGGGCCGGCGGATTGCGGCGGCGCTACGCGAAACGCATCAGACTTGCCGTTCAATGGCTCCTGGCGCAGGAGCATCAGCACTTTTATCTCCTGCAGCAGAACGAGGCCAGCGATTGGGCCGACATCATGCCGCGCTCCGGGTTCGTTCTCTATACGAACGCACTGTGGTATTTCGTCAAGCGGCTCTATGGCATCGCCCATGCACCTGAGACTCATGAGAATTTCAACGGGCTGTTCCATCCGTTCTCCGCGGGCATTGCGGAATACCGCCGGGCGAGGCTGCTCAACGACTACGTGCTGCGCGGGGGGCGGGATCGCGACCTGTACCTGAGCTTCGTCAACTTCTCCTTTTTTGGGGAGGAGGGCGACGTCTTCGGCAATGTGTTGGCCGTGCTCCTCGGGCTTGCGGATGTTCGGGCACGGGGTCGAACCCTCGATGCACTCGGGAAGGCTCGCGTGAACGACCCGTACCCGGTGCGGGCGGTCACTCGTCCGATCAAGCAAAGCAGTGCGCTGTGGCGGCCCTACATGGCGCGTCATCGGCAGAATTATGCCTGGCAGTATCACAATGGAGGGATCTGGCCGATGGTGGGCGGATTCTGGGTCACGGCGCTCGTGGCGGCGGGCCGGAGCGCGCAAGCCAAAGGCGAGTTGGTAAAATTGGCGCGCGCCTGCGCGGTCCGGAATTGGGCATTCACCGAATGGCTGCACGGGAAAACCCTCGGACCCCGGGGAATGTCCGGTCAGTCGTGGAACGCCGCGGCCTTTCTGATGGCGGAATATGCTGTTTCGAACAGGGCCGATGTGTTTGATTGTCCCGAGTGAATACGATAGCCCCCAGTCAGGAGTCCAGACTCATCTTGAAATTTCGCACCACGGCACTTGCCTCATTTATCGTTACCGCCATCGGCATCGGCACCGCCGGCGCGAAGGATTCCGCTCTTTCTTCCCTGACGATGGAGCATTTCAGGGATTCCGCAACCGTCACGGAGAATCCCAGCGATGGAACGGCCATCATTTCCACCGAAAGCGGATACGTGGAACATACCGGTCCGATGCGCATGGTATGGCACGATGAGTTTCTCCGAGCCGTCATCGATCGAAAGACGGGCAGGCGGTCGCTGCAGGTCTACGCGTGGGTGATCTATGCGGGAAGTTTACGGACCTATGAGCGTGCGAATTTTCGGACTGCGAACGGTCCGGGCTCGGCACCCGTAATTCAGCTCGCAAAGGAAGTCGTGAATTGTCCGGTTGGGGATTGCACCTACACCGAACGGGTGGCGTTTCCGGTCGATGAGGAATCCATGCGTCAGCTTGCGGCCGCACGCGTGCCGGGCAATCTCGATAAGTGGCCTTACAAATTGATCGCAAAATCCGGCCCCGAATACGCGGGTGAATTATCGGGTGCGGAAATCGCCGGCTTTCTCGCCAAGATCGACGAATATGCGAATAGGCCCCCGGCTGCACAGGCGGGCGCGCCGGTCGCGAACGTGAGCGCCGCGAATGCCCCGTTGAGCCGGGAGTTCGGCATCGGCGGAATGCCCGTCGACGCGACGGAAGAGCAACCGAATCGAGCTGGCGTCCTGGTAACAGGAGTGAGCCGTGGGTCGGTTGCACACAAGGCCGGTATCATCGTCGGCGACATCTTGTACGAGTTCGACGGGCATCCCCTGAAAACACCGGCCGACCTTCAAGCAGCCTTGGCGGGACGCGCGGCAACTTCCACGGTCGCGGTCAGGCTCTACAGAGGTACCAGCGACACGACGGTGAATGCGCGATTCTAGGAACCCGAACCCGCTCGATTCCGGTGGCGCAATTCCAATTCCGTCACCACCTTCGCCAATGAAAGATTTTTCACCTGAAGCAGGAGCATGGCGTGGTAGAGCAGATCCGCCGCTTCGCCGAGCACTTCATTGTCCGGCTGCGCAACCGCCGCGAGCGCGAGCTCGAGGCCTTCCTCTCCCACCTTCTGGGCAATACGCCGCGTACCTTCCGCCAGGAGTTTGCTGGTGTAGCTACCCTCCGGCCGCGACGCGATGCGCTGCCGGATGATGCCTTCCAACTTCGCCAGGAATCCGAGTGATTCGCCGGCCGCGTGCGGCGCGTCGTCGCCCCAGCAGGTGCGGGTTCCCGTGTGGCAGGCGGGCCCGGCGGGTTCGGCCAGGATGAGAAGGGTGTCTCCATCACAGTCCACGGCCGCCGCGCGCAGCGCGAGGAAGTTGCCCGACGTCTCGCCCTTGGTCCACAGCCGTCCCTTGCTGCGGCTCCAGAACGTCACCCGGCCGCTCGCCAGAGTTTCGGCGAGCGCTTCGCGGTTCATGTAGCCCAACATCAGAACCGCGCCATCGGCGGCATCCTGGATGATGGCCGGCAGCAGCCCATCCCCTTTGTTCCAATCAACCTTCGCCGCATCCATCAAGGTCTCACCTCGATTCCGTCCGCGCGCAGCCTTTTCTTCAATTCAGGGATCGCGATCTCACCGGAGTGGAACACGCTGGCTGCCAGCGCGGCATCCACATCGGTACGCTTGAAGACCTGGGCGAAATGCTCGGTCGAGCCGGCGCCGCCGGAAGCAACCAGCGGCACACGGCACACGGCGCGTACAGCGCTGAGTTGCGCAATGTCGTAGCCGTTGCGCACGCCGTCGCTCGCCATGCAGTTGAGTACGATTTCGCCCGCGCCGCGGCGTTGCGCCTCCCGGACCCAGTCGAGAGTATCGCGGAAAGTGTCGCGCGAGCGGGTGGCGTCCCCTGTGAATTGCTGCACGCGAAAGCCGTCCTCCACGGTCTGACTATCGATGCCGACGACGACGCACTGGGCACCGAATCGCTCGCTCAGGGCGTTGATCAGGTCGGGCCGGGCGAGCGCCGGCGAATTGATGGACACCTTTTCCGCCCCCGAGGCCAGAATTTCCTCCGCCTCCTCCACGGACCCTATTCCGCCCGCCACGCAGAACGGAATGTCGAGGATTCGCGCGACGCGCTTCACCCAGGACTTGTCCACCGCGCGTCCCTCGGGGCTGGCGGAGATGTCGTAGAAGACGAGTTCGTCGGCGCCCTCGTCGCGATAGCGGGCGGCAAGGTCAAGAATGCCGCCGACGATGCGATGGTCGCGAAAGCGCACGCCCTTGACGACCTGCCCATCGCGGACGTCTAGGCAGGGGATGATGCGTTTGGCAAGAATGCTCGCAACTCCTCGATCGGAATCAGTTCTTCGAGCAGCGCCTTGCCGCTGATGGCGGCCTTCGCGCCTGCCCGGGCCAGCCCATGCAGGTCTTGCGCGTCGCGGATTCCGCCCGACGCCTGCCATTCGATGTGCGGAAAGCGCCGTACGGCTTGATCGTACAATTCCACGTTGGGTCCCGACAGCGCACCGTCGCGGCTCACGTCGGTGCACAGCACATGCTTCAGATCGTAGTCCTCATAATTCGCCACCGCATCCCACAAGGAGAGCTCCGATTGCTCACGCCAGCCATGGATCGCGACGCGCGGCGTACCCACGGGATCGAGGCGCACGTCGAGGGCCAGCACGATCCGCTCCGCACCGAAATCCTCGAGCCAGGTTCGCACGAGCTCGACGCGGGTGACGGCGGCACTGCCGATGACGGCGCGGCCGACCCCGGCGTTCAACATCTGCGACACCGCCAGGGTATCGCGCAATCCGCCCCCCACCTGCAGCATCACGGCGCTCTGCCTGGCCAGCTCGAAAATGATCTCGCGATTGCCGTTGTTGCCGTCCCGGGCGCCGTCCAAATCGACGACGTGCAGCCAGTCGGCGCCATAGCTGCGATACTTCTCGAGCAGCGCGCCCGGATCGGTGTCGTAGCGGGTTTCGGCGTCGAAATCGCCACGCAGCAGCCGCACGCAACGGCCATCCTTCAAGTCGAGTGCAGGAATGAGGCGCATCAGGCGATCGCCAGGAAATTGCGCAGCATCCGGGCGCCCACCGCGGCCGAACGCTCGGGGTGAAACTGCGCCCCGAAGAAGTTGCCCCACTCGACGCAGGCGGAAAACGGCGCGCCATAGCTCGTGCTCGCCACCGTGGCGCTCGTCACCGGCAGCGCGTAGCTGTGGACGAAATAGGCGTAGTCACCGCCGCTCATGCCGGCGAGCAGCGGCGAATCGCGCCCGACCTCGACCGTATTCCAGCCGATGTGAGGTACCGGCCGTCCCGGCGCTTCGGTGAATCGAGCGGCCCTTCCCGGAATGATGCCCAGGCAGCGAGTGTCGCCTTCATCCGACGATTCGAAAAGAAGCTGCATGCCGAGACAGATGCCGAGCACCGGCTGCCGCAATTTGGGGATCACTTCGTGCAAGCCATCCCGGCGCAGGCGCGCCATGGCGTTCGCCGCGGCGCCCACGCCGGGCAGGATGACGTGGGTCGCCCGGCCGATGGCATCGGGATCGCCCGATACCAGCGACGGCGCATTCAACCGATCCAGCGCGAATTGCAACGAGGCGATATTGGCGCCGCCGCCGGCCACGATCACCACGTTCGGCGCGTTCATAGCACCCCTTTGGTGCTGGGCAATTCATTGCCCTCGAGCCGTATGGCCTGGCGCAGGCTGCGGCCCACGCCTTTGAAGCACGCTTCGATCATGTGATGGGTATTCTCGCCGCGGACAGCCACGTGCAGCGCGGCCCCCAGGGATTCGGCGAAGGACCTGAAGAAATGCGGCACCAGTTCGGTCGGCAGATCGCCGACGCGCTCGCGGTTGAACCGTCCTTCCCATACGAAAAGGGGCCGTCCGGATATGTCGAGGGCCACCTGCGCCTCCGCCTCGTCCATCGCGAGCAGAAACCCGTAGCGGGCGATGCCGCGCTTGTCGCCCAGCGCTTCGCGCATCGCGGAGCCAAGGGCGAGAGCGCAGTCCTCGACGGTGTGGTGTTCGTCGATGTGCAGATCGCCCTTGCACGAAATGTTCAGCGAGAATCCGCCATGCCTCGCGATCTGCTCCAGCATGTGATCGAAGAAACCGACGCCGGTGCTGACGGTGCTCGGGCCCTCGCGCGACAGATCCAGTTCGACGACCACGTCGGTTTCCTTGGTCGTCCGCCGGACCCGCGCTTGCCGCGCGGCGCCCAGGATGCGTTGCGCGATGGCTCGCCACGACTCCGCTTCCGTGCCTTGCGCCCTCACGCGGATCCCCTGGATTCCGAGGCCCCGGGCGAATTCCAGATCCGTGTCGCGGTCGCCGACCATGAAGCTGTGGACCTTGTCGATGGGGTTGGTCTGCAGGAATTCTTCCACCATACCGGTCTTAGGTTTGCGGCAGGCGCAATCCTCGCGCTTGAAGTGCGGGCAGACGAACACGGCGTCGAAGGTGATGCCCTGCGATGCGAATAGAGCCAGGATGAACTGGTGTGACTGCTCGAATTTTTCGCTCGGCAGGGACGGCGTGCCCAGGCCGTCCTGGTTGGTGACCATCACGAACGTGAATCCGGCCCGTTTCAGATCGAGGAGCGCGGGAATGACGCCGGGCAGCAGCTTGATCTTCTCCAGACTGTCCACCTGCTCGTCGGAAGGCTCTTCATTCAAGGTGCCGTCACGGTCCAGAAACAGCACGCGCAAGCCGCTCATGGCGCCCCCACGCCGGCGAGCAGCGCATCGTTTTGCGCGCGCGTGCCCACCGAGACGCGCAGCGAATTCGGCAGCGCGCGATTGCTGCGTAAATCACGCACGATCAGGCCGCCGGCAATGGCCCTCTGCAGGAAGCCCTCCGCATCCCGGCAGTCGAGCAGCAAGAAATTGGAGTCGCTGGGCCACACCTTGTCGACCAAGGGCGATGATTGAAGCCGCCGTGCGAGATACTCGCGCTCCAAGAGAAGGGCGTCGATGCGCGCCCGCGAGGCGCCGATCTCCTCGGGGCGCAGTGCGCGCAGGGCCGCTTCTATGGTGGGCTGCGCCAAGGAGTAGGGCGGTATCACTCGTTTGGCCAATTGGATCATGTCCGCAGACCCGATCAAGGCGCCGATACGCGCCCCCGCCAGCGCATGAGCCTTCGACAGCGTGCGCAGGATGGCGAGCGTCGGAAAGCGCGCGATCCAGGGGGTGAGGCTCGCCATCTTGGACCATTCGATGTAGGCCTCGTCGATCACCACCATGGCCTTGCCGTCGAGGGCCGAGCAGATCGTCTCGATAGCCCCGATATCGAGCAAGTTGGCGGTGGGATTGTTGGGCGAGCAAAGATACACCAGCTTGACCCGTGGATTCCATGCCGCCAGCACCCTGTCGACGTCAACCGCCCATCCCCGCGAACGATCCAGGGGTACCTCGATCACATCGGCACCCTGGATGCGCGCGGCGACCTGGTACATGCCGAAGGTGGGCGTGCATTGCAGGATGGCATCCACGCCGGCGCGCAGATAAATGCGCGACAGCACGTCGATGGCCTCGTCGCTGCCGCGGGCCACCAGGAGCGTTTCCGCGGAAACGTCGTAGATTTCTGCCAGTCGGTGGACCAATGCCTGCGGCTGCGGTTCCGGATACCGGTTGAGCCCCGCTTCGGTCGAATCGCCCGGCGGCCGCCACGGCGCCTCATTGGCGTGCAGCCGGGTCAATGCCGGCAGCCAGGCCGCATGCGAGTACGGCTTGAGAGTGAGAATTTCCGGGCGCGCGAGCGACAGTGCAGGATTCACGAGCGCGTCTCCCGGAGGCGCGAGGGTTCGCCGCTCGGAGCGGCAGTCGCGCCGCACGCAGCAGCGGCTACGCCGCGTTCGAGCGCCGCCAGCCGAATCGTCACCGCAGCGGCATGGGCGTCCAAACCTTCGAGTCCGGCGAGGATCTGTGCGGTGCACCCCAAGCCCTTGAGCCCGGCGGGCGAGAGCTCCTGAACGGTGATGCGTTTCTGGAAGTCTTCGAGCGCGAGGCCGCTGTAGGATTTGGCATAGCCATACGTGGGCAGCGTGTGATTGGGGCCGCTGCAGTAATCGCCCATGGATTCCGGGGACCAACTGCCCAGGAACACCGCTCCGGCGGCGGTGACGCGGTTCAGCCACGTGCGCGGCTCCTCGATCTCGAGCAACAAATGTTCCGGAGCGTAGTCGTTGGCCACCTCGAAGGCGGTGTCCAGCGAGTCGACCACCAGCAGACGCATATTGGCGACCGACTTCGACAGAATGGCGGCGCGCGACAGCGCGCGCTGCTGCCGCTGCACCTGTTCCACCACCTGCGCCGCGAGGAGCGCCGAGGTGGTGACCAGCAATGCCTGCGCATCGGCGCTGTGCTCCGCCTGCGCGAGCAGGTCCGCGGCGACGAAATCGGCGCGCGCGCCGGCGTCGGCGATCACCATGACCTCGGTGACGCCGGCCGGCAGGTCGGCGGCGGCGCCGGCGGCATCGTTGGCCACCAGAAGCTTGGCGGCGGTGACCCATGCATTGCCGGGACCGAACACCTTGTCGCATTTCGGAATCGACTTCGTCCCGTACGCCATGGCTGCGATGGCTTGCGCTCCCCCCGCTTTGAACACCTGATTGACGCCGGCCTTGCGGGCGGCGACCAATACCGCGGGGTCGGCCGCCCCGCTGCGCGTGGGTGCCGTGCACATGACGCGCACGGGGCAGCCCGCAATGGCGGCGGGAACGCAGAGCATGATCGCGGTCGAAGGCAATGGGGCCGAGCCCGCGGGCACGTACAGCCCGACCGCCCGGATCGCGACGCTGAAGCGTTCGCACATCACGCCGGGCGCCGTTTCGACACGCAGCGGCGGCGCACCTTGCGCGGCATGAAATGCGCGCACCGTGGAAATGGCGGTTTCGATGGCCGCGTGCTGGGCCGTGCTCAACGCCCGCTCGGCTGCGTCGAACTCTTGATCCGATACCGCGAGATCGGTCAGCCGCACGCCGTCGTAGCGCTCGGTAAGGTCCGTGAGTGCGGCATCGCCGTGCAGTCTCACCGCATCGATGATGTGGCGCGCGGCCGCGGTGACGGCTTCGGCATCGCGTTGTGCCGGGCGCTGCAACGCGGCGGCCCGCTCCGGCGGCGACAGCGATTTCCAATCGAGTATGCGCATGAAGGAGGGCCGGCGGCTACGCCAGCATTTTCTCGACCGGAAGAACCAGCACGGAGGTGGCGCCGGCGCTCTTCAGGTCCTCGAGGAGCTCCCAGAACACGTTCTCCCGGCATACGGCGTGCACTGCGACGCGGTCGCCCCGGCCTTCCAGCGGGATGACCGTGGGTGATTCGCTTCCGGGAAGCAGTTTCGCGATCGCCGGCAGCGCAGACCGCGGGGCATGCAGCATGATGTACTTGCTGCCCTTCACCTGTTCCACCCCGTCGATGCGCATCAACAGGCGGTGAGTCCAGTCCTGTTTTTCGTGCGGTATGGGAATCGGCGTGCGGATCAGGACCGCCTGGCTCTCCAGCACGGTCTCGGCGTGCCGAAGATGGTTCGCGGCCAGCGTCGAGCCGGTCGAGACGAGGTCGCAGATCACATCCGCACGACCCAGCCGCGGCGCAATCTCGACCGAACCCGACAGCACCACCACTTCGGCGGCAATGCCGCGTTCGGCGAGAAATCGCGACAGGATGTTCGGATACGTCGTCGCTATGCGCTTTCCCTCGAGCGACGCCGCGCTGCGGTACTCGAAACCGTCCGGCACCGCGATGCACAGCTTGCAGCGTCCGAAATCCAGCAGCTGCACCGCCTCGAACAGCGGCGAGATGCCGCGGGCCTGGAAGGCCAGGCGCTTCTCTTCGACGACGTTGAGGCCCACCAATCCCAGATCACAGACGTCTTCCTGAACGAGGTCCGGTATGTCGTCGTCGCGTACGAACAGCACGTCGAGCGGCATGTTCTCGCCGTAGCACATGAGCTGGTCCTTGCCGCGGCTGAACTTGAGGCCGCAGCGGGACAAGAGGTCGAGAGAGCTGTCGGTGAGCCGGCCGCTCTTCTGTATCGCAATCTTCAGTCGCATCTCAGGCTTCGCGCTCATATCAGGGATTCATGCTCATATCAGGGATTCGCGTTCAACCGGTCGGTGACGGCGCGGTAGCCGCCGTTTCCGGACGTCAGGTAGCGAGCCACCCGGCCGATCGTGGTGACGCTGACGCCGGTTTGCTTGTGGATTTCGCGATAGGGCAGGCCGCGCTCCAGCAGCTCGACCACGGCCCAGCGGTCCGCCATGGCCTGCAATTCGGCGGGAGTGCACAGGTCGCGAAAGAAACTGCGGCACTCATCGACGCTGCGCAGCGCCAAAATCGCCGTACAGAGGGCGCGCTCATGCTGCTGCTCCTGGCGGACGGTGACGGGACGATTGGTTTTCATGGCGCACTATCGTGTATTAACGCATTAGTACATTAATACATTATGAGTGATCGTGCAAGCGGCCGCTTGACGCCGCCGGATTGGATCCTTAAGATTTGCGGGCTTATCTAGACCGGCTGAGGGAAAGGCCCTTAGAAGCCGGGGCAACCACCGACGAATCGCGCCATGTATCGCGCAATTTGCCCGGAACGGTGCCAACTCCTGCGGTTTTTCGGGCGATGGGCTCGGAGCCGGTAGATAAGCGGCGAGTTGGACGGCCTTGCGCCGCCCGTCCGCCTACGAGCGCCGTGCTCCACAGGGGTTGGTTCAACCTGGAAGGAGCGAGAATTTTGGTGGCGCGAGACTTGACCGACAATCCTTTCGATGTTTCGACCGTGGTCGATGCCGTGCTCGACCTGCCGGCATCGTGGCGGCTGCATTACGGCGATTCGCTTCCCCACCCGCGCGTCGCCTTCCGGCTGGTCGGTCCGGCCGAAGCACCGGTGGTGGTGGTGTTGGGCGGCATTTCGGCCCACCGGCATCTGATTGGTCCGGAGGGGTGGTGGCCCGCCACCGTCGGACCGGGCCTTGGGGTGGATTCAACCCGGTTTCGCGTGCTCGGCATCGATTACCTGGGCGGTCTGGGATTGAGTTCCACGCCCGACGGCGAAGCCCGGTTTCCGCCGGTGAGTTCCATCGATCAGGCCGATGTGCTGCGCCAAGTCGTGCTGCACTTGGGTTTGGGATCCTTGCATGCCATCGTCGGCGCGTCCTATGGCGGCATGGTGGCGCTGTGCTTCGCGGCCCGCTACCCCACGCTGGTAGGCCGCATCGTGGTGGTAAGCGCTGCCGACCGGCCGCAGGTCTTGTCCACCGCCTGGCGCAGCGTACAGCGACAAATCGTGCGCGAGGCCATCGCGCGCGGCGATGGTGCTTCGGGTCTCAAGCTCGCGCGCGCCCTGGCCATGGCGACGTACCGCAGCCAGACCGAGTTCGCCATGCGTTTCAGCGGACCGCCGGTGCGGGATGAGGAGCGCTTCCGTTTTCCCGTCGAGGGCTACTTGTTCGCACGCGGCGACGATTACGTGCAGAAATATCGCGCGGAGTCCTTCCTCGCGCTGAGCGAATCCATCGATCTGCACGAGGTGGAGGCTGCACTGGTGCGCACGCCGGCCACTCTCATCGCCGTACGCGAGGATCAATTGGTGCCGATCGGCGACATGCAGGCACTGGCTGCCCGGCTCGGCGGGCCCACGCGCACTGTCGAGATCAAGTCGATTTTCGGACATGATGCGTTCTTGAAGGAGAGCGCTGTACTCAACCCCATTTTGCAAGATGCCCTCGCGGAGTAGTCGACATGAGTAAAAGAACCCCGGGTAAGAAAGCCATCGCCACGCGCTCGGTACGCGCAGGGCTGGAATCGGACGCACAGCACGGCTCCGTGGTGCCGCCCATTTATCTGTCGACGAATTTTGCCTTCGAAGGGTTTAGACGGCCGCGCCAGTACGACTACACCCGGTCGGGGAATCCGACTCGCGATCAGCTGGCGGGTGCGCTCACCGATCTCGAGGGCGGCGCCGGCGCGGTGGTGACCTGCACCGGGCTTGCCGCGATCACCCTGATCCTGGCGACCTTGCCGGCCGGGGCACGCGTCGTGGCACCGTTCGATTGCTATGGCGGCACGTACCGGCTGCTGGCGGCACTCGAGAAAAAAGGCAATCTGGTCGTCGATTTCATCGATCAGAGCGATGCCGCGCAGCTGGCGGCGACGCTGCTGCGCAAGCCGGCGCTCGTCTTGATCGAAACCCCGAGCAACCCGCTGCTGCGCATCGTGGATATTCAAGCGGTTGCGGATGCCTCGCACGCGGCGGGCGCTTTGGTGGCGGCGGATAATACGTTTCTGTCTCCCGTGTGGCAGCAGCCGCTGGCTCTCGGGGCGGACCTGGTCATGCATTCGACCACCAAGTACCTGAACGGTCACAGCGACGTGGTCGGCGGCGCGGTGATAGCGGCCACGGCTGAGCTGACGCAGAACCTCGGCTGGTGGGCGAACGCCATCGGTGTAACCGGTGCGCCCTTCGACAGCTTCATGACATTACGCGGAGTTCGCACCTTGCATGCGCGAACCCGGGTGCATGCGGAGAACACGGTGGCCGTCGTGCAGGCCTTGAATGGTCACGCCGCCGTGCGGCAGGTGTACTACCCCGGACTCCCGGATCACCCGGGCCACGATATTGCGAAGAAACAGCAAAGCGGATTCGGCGCCATGCTGAGCTTCGAATTGAACGGCGGCGAAGCAGCGGTGCAGGCGTTCCTCGAGGGATTGCAGTGCTTCACCCTGGCGGAATCGTTGGGCGGCGTCGAAAGCCTGATCGCGCACCCGACCAGCATGACGCACGCCGGCATGGATGAAGCGGCACGCCTGCGCGCAGGGATCGTCCCTGGGCTGCTGCGGGTGTCGGTGGGGATCGAGGATGCGGACGATCTGGTCGCTGATCTTGAAGCCGGGCTCGAGCGCGCGCTGCGCGCGCCGGAGTCGGCGGTCGCCGCGCGAGTGGCCAATGCGCGGCGCTAGCCGCAGCTATGATCACTTGATTGCGGTCGGAGGCGACTATGGCAAGTATCCGTAAGGAAGTGCAGATCAAGGCCGCGCCGGAGAAGGTGTGGGACTGCTTGCGTGACGTCGGCGCACTGCACACTCGATTGGCGCCCGGTTTCGTCGTCGATACGCGAGTGGAGGGGGACGCGCGGATCGTGACGTTCGGCAACGGCATGATCGTGCGCGAAGAAATCGTGAACGTCGACGACAGCGCACGTAGAATCGTATGGGCGATCGTCGGCGGGAAGTTTCTCCATTACAACGGTACGGCGCAGGTCTTTCCGGACGGCGCCGGTCTTTCACGCTTCGTCTGGACCGCCGATCTGCTGCCTAACGATCTTGCCGGCGGCGTGGCAGGAATGATCGAGCAAGGAATTGCCGTGATAAAGAAGACCATGGAAGCCCGAGCCTGACGTTCGTCGCCCGCGCTGTTGCGCGCCGACGCCACGATCAATTTCTCCCTGCTGCTAAAGCGCGGCCAGCACCGCGTCTCCCGCCTCTCGCGTGGACACCGGCTTGACGCCGGGCTTGGCGAGGTCGGCGGGCAGGGCCCCGGCCTCCACGGACGCAGAGACGGCGCCTTCCAATGCGCGCGCCTCGACCTCTAGCTTGAGCGAATACCGCAGCAGCATGGCGGCGCTCAAGATGGTGGCGTAGGGATTCGCAATGCCGAGTCCGGCGATGTCGGGCGCGGAACCATGGATGGGCTCGAACAGTCCGCCGCGGCCTTCGGCTCCCAGCGAGGCCGACGGCAACAGACCCAGCGAACCCGCCAGCATCGACGCCTCATCGGTGAGGATGTCGCCGAACATGTTTTCGGTGACGATGACGTCGAAATCCCGCGGCCGCCGGATGAGGTGCATCGCGGCCGAGTCCACCAGCATGTGTTCGAATTTCACATCCGGAAACTCCGCGGGAAGTATCCGTTCGACCACCGACCGCCACAGGCGCGAGGTCTCGAGGACGTTGGCCTTGTCGACCGACGTCAGTCGCTGCCGCCGTGTTTGTGCCAGCTTCGCGGCCAGCCGCACCACGCGTTCGATCTCAATGACGGTGTAGCGGCACACGTCGACGGCTTCGACGGCCGTGCGATGCTTGTCGCCGAAATAAATGCCGCCGGTCAATTCACGCACGACCATGATATCGACGCCCTGCAGCAGGTCCGCTTTGATCGGGGACGCGTCCAATACCGCGGGATGCGGGACCACCGGGCGCAGATTGGCGAACAGTCCAAGCGCTTTGCGCAGGGCCAGCAGACCCTGCTCCGGCCTGACCTTTGCATCTGGAGCGGACCATTTCGGGCCGCCCACAGCACCGAGCAACACGGCATCGGCGCGTTGGCACAGCGCGAGCGTGGCCGCCGGCATGGCCTCACCGGTGGCGTCAATGGCGGCGCCGCCCAGCAGCGCGTGCTCGAATTCCAGGGAGTGACCGAATTTCTTCGCCACCGCCTCGAGTGCGCGCACGCCCTCGGCACACACCTCGCAGCCGATACCGTCGCCCGCCAGGACCGCGATCGTCGCCTTCACCACCCGCGCGCCGCCTCATAGCTCTCGATCAGGTTGAGCTTGCTGCGCAGATAGCCGAGTTCGTCGACGCCGTGCAGCAGGCAATGGCGTGCGAAGGCTTCGATGGGAAAAGTCGTCGCGGCACCGTTCGGCAGCGTCAAACGCGCCGCCGCCAGATCGATGTCCACCTCGGCGCCCGGATTCTCGAACAGCCATCTCGCTGTGGCGTCGGCCACGGTGATCGGCAGCAAGCCGTTCTTCAGGGCATTGCTCTTGAAGATGTCCGCGATCTCGGTGCTGATGACGGCGCGGATGCCGTAGTCCAGCAATGCCCAGGGAGCGTGTTCACGCGATGAGCCGCAGCCGAAGTTGCGTCCGGCCACCAAGACCCGGCAGCCGGCCGCCTCGGGACGATTCAAGATGAAGTCCGGGTCGGGCGCGCCGTCGGCGAGGTAGCGCCAGTCGGCGAACAGCTGCTTGCCGAGGCCGTCCTTGGTGGTGGTCGTCAAGAACCGCGCCGGAATGATCTGGTCGGTGTCGATGTTGGTGGAGGCGATCACCACGGTCTTCGAGCGCACGCGCTCAAGCGGTTCCACTACAAGAGCTCCCTTGGGTCGGCGATCTTGCCTTGCACGGCGGTCGCGGCGGCGGTCATGGGACTCACCAGCAAGGTTCGCGCGCCCACGCCTTGACGCCCTTCGAAATTTCGGTTGCTGGTGCTCACTGAGTATTGCCCCGCGCCGACGGTGTCGCCGTTCATTCCCAGGCACATCGAACATCCGGACTCGCGCCAGTCGGCGCCGGCGTCCTTGAAAATCTGGGCCAGCCCCAAGTTTTCCGCATCGCGTTTGACCTGCTGCGAACCCGGGACGATGAGCAACTTGACTCCGGCCGCGACCTTGCGGCCCTTCAAGATGCCGGCAGCGGCCTTGAGATCCTCGAGCCGTCCATTGGTGCAGCTGCCGATGAATACCACGTCGATGGGTTTGCCCAACATGACTTCGCCGCCATGGAACCCCATATAGCGCAGCGCCTTGTCGTATACCGCATTGCCCGAGACCTGCGGAATGGCGCCGCCCAAGGGCATCACCATGCCCGGGTTGGTGCCATAGGTAATCATGGGTTCGAGGGTGGACGCATCGATGTCCACGGAGGCATCGAACTCCGCGCCCGGGTCCGTGCCGAGTGCGCGCCAGCGCACCACCGCGGCATCCCATTCCGCACCCTGCGGCGCGCGCGGTTTGCCCTTCAAATACTCGAAAGTGATCTCGTCGGGTGCAATCATGCCGGCGCGCGCACCGGCCTCGATGGACATGTTGCAGATGGTCATGCGTTCATCCATCGACAATGCGCGAATAGTGGATCCGCGATACTCGAACACGTGTCCGGTGCCGCCGGACACGCCGATCCGGCCGATGATGTGCAGAATGAGGTCCTTGGCGGTCACACCGGGCCGCAACTCGCCCTCGACATTGACGGCAAAGGTTTTCGGCTTGCGCTGCAGCAGGCACTGGGTGGCGAACACGTGGCCGACCTCGGTGGTGCCGATGCCGAAGGCGAGGGCGCCGAATGCACCGTGCGTGCTGGTATGGCTGTCGCCGCAGACGATGGTCATGCCGGGCTGTGTGCAGCCGAGTTCCGGGCTGATGACGTGTACGATACCGCGCCGAGCGTCGCGCATATCGAACAACTCCACCCCGAATTCGGCGGCATTGCTCTCGAGCTGCCGAACCTGCTTCGCGGCCGCGTCCACCTTGATTGGAATTTTACCGAACACCTGTTCGGACACCGTCGGCGTCGAATGGTCCATGGTCGCCAAGGTCTTGTCGGGGCGCCGCACGCGCAAGTCCAGCGACTTCAGGACGCTGAACGCCTGCGGCGAGGTGACCTCATGAATGAGGTGCAGATCGATGTAGAGAACCGCGGGCGTATCCGCGCTCTCCGGCACCACTTCGTGCGCCGTCCAAACCTTGTCGAAGAGGGTACGAGCGCCCATGAGCGGCAAGTTCAGGCCTTACCGGATTCCAGCCAGGGCATGCGGGCGCGCAGCTGCGCCCCGACCTTCTCGATCGGATGCTTGAGATCGGCCTTGAGCAGCTTGGAATATTTTTTTCGGCCCGTCTTGGTCTCCGAAATCCACTGCCGCGCGAATTTGCCCTGTTGAATTTCAGCCAAGATCTTTTTCATTTCTTTCTTGGTGGCCTTGTTCACCACCCGCGGTCCGCGGGTAAGGTCGCCGTACTTGGCGGTTTCGCTGATGAAGCGGTGCATCTTGGTGATGCCCCCCTCGTGCAGCAGGTCGACGATGAGCTTCAACTCGTGCAGGCACTCGTAGTAGGCCACTGCGGGTTGGTATCCTGCTTCGACCAGCGTCTCGTAGCCTTTCACGACGAGTTCCGTCGCGCCGCCGCAGAGCACCGCCTGCTCGCCGAACAGGTCGGTTTCGGTCTCCTCGGCAAAGGTGGTCTCCAGGACACCGCCGCGCGTGCCGCCGATGCCGTCGGCGTAGGCCAACGCATTTGCTTTCGCATGCCTGGTGGGGTTCTGTGCGACCGCGATCAGGCAAGGCACGCCTCGGCCCTGTTGGTATTGGCGGCGCACGAGATCGCCGGGCCCCTTGGGCGCGATCAGTACCACGTCAAGATCCTTGCGCGCTTTGATCTGCTTGAAATGCACGTTGAAGCCGTGCGCGAACAGAAGGGTAGAGCCCTTCTCGAAGTCCGCCTTCAGTTCGTCGTACAACGCCTTTTGGGTCATGTCGGGCACCAGCATGGCGACCAATTTTGCGCCTTTGACCGCTTCTTTGGGCTCCATCACACGGAGGCCGTCTTTCTTGGCCTTCTGCCAGCTGTCGCCCTTGCGGGTCCCCACCACGACGTCGAATCCGCTGTCGTGCAGATTGAGCGCGTGCGCCCGGCCCTGGCTTCCATAGCCGAGAATCGCGATGCGTGCCCCGCGCAGTGCTTTGTTGTCGACGTCTTTTTGCGAATACAACCGCATGTAGTGCTCCTTTAAAACGCAAGACCCCGCCTCGAAGGCTTGGCAGCCCGAGCGGGGTCCGTAAAAATCGTGCAGCGCCCTTAAAACTAGCCGTAAATAGCAACACAGAATCTCTTATGATGCAAGAGCTGCAGCGCTCCTTATCGCAGCGAGGTTTGCCGCACATGATCGCCGATGCCGTCAATACAATTCCGCTCTGGTTGCTGTACGACGATGAGGTCGACGAGTGGCGGGCCTCGCGTACGCCTTTCGTCAAGGCCTGGTTGGGCGAGCACAATTTCAAAGGCGAGAAGCACCGGGTACTGCTGGTGCCGGATGCGAGCGGCGGCTTGGAAATGGCTGTCGGGGGCTTGGGCAAACGCCAGGGCGGCTTGACCATGTGGCATGGCGCCGGTTTTGCCGAGCGCCTGCCGCCGCGGCGTTTCCGTGTCGCCCAGGCGTGGAGCGACTCGGACGCGACGCAACTCTCGTTGGGCTTTGCATACGGCTCCTATCGCTTCGAGCGCTATCGCCCGAGCAAAACGGATCGGCCGGCCACCCTCGAAGCCTGTGCGAATGCCGATCAAGGTTTCGTGACCCATGCCGCCGAGTCGCTGAAGCTGGCGCGCGACCTCATCAACACGCCCGCCGGCGACTTGGGACCGGCGGAACTGGCTGCGGCGGCGCGGCAACTTGCCGAGCGGCATGGCGCCAGCTACCGGCAGTGGGTGGGTGAGGAATTGCTGGCGGCGAAGTTTCCCGCCATCCATGCGGTGGGACGCGCGAGCGCCTCCGCGCCCCGGCTGGTCGACATTCGGTGGTCCCCGCCGGCCGGCGAGGCTCTGCCGCGCTTGACCCTCGTCGGCAAGGGCGTGTGCTTCGACAGCGGCGGCCTGGACATCAAGCCGAGTTCCGGCATGGCGCTCATGAAAAAGGATATGGGCGGTGCCGCAGTCGCGATGGCGCTGGCCAACCTGCTGATGCACGCCGGGGTGAGGGCCCAGTTGCGCCTTCTGCTGCCGGTCGTTGAAAACTCCATCGGCGGCAACGCCTACCGGCCGGGCGACGTGCTCGAGACCCGCAAGGGATTGACGGTGGAAGTCGGCAACACGGACGCCGAGGGCCGCTTGGTTCTTTGCGATGCCCTGGCCCTGGCCGACGCCGAACGTCCTGACCTCATCATCGACTTCGCCACCCTGACCGGGGCGGCGCGTGTGGCCTTGGGTCCCGAATTGCCGGCCCTGTTCGGCAGCGATGAGACCACGGTGCAGCAACTCGCTCGGGTCGCGGCCGCCGAGCACGATCCTCTGTGGCCGATGCCGTTGTGGGCGGGATATGACGACGAACTCGGCAGCAAGATCGCGGACCTGAATAATGTGGCGGCATCCGGATTCGCGGGAGCGATCTTCGGCGCATTGTTCCTCAAGCGCTTCGTCACCGAGACGCCGGACTGGCTGCACATCGATTTGTATGCCTGGAATCCGAGGGAGCGTCCCGGCCGCGGAGTCGGCGCCGAAGCGCATGCGGTACGCGGCGCCTACCGTTACCTGGCGGAGCGCTATGGACTCACGTCGAGCCGCTGACGGAAATTCGTAGTTGCGCTGGGGCAACGCGCGGCTCTAAGCTCCGCGCCGAATTTCCAACCTCACCTCCTCACTCCAAGTCATCGCCATGAAAAGAACTCCCCGCTCCGTCGATACCCGCCGTTACTCGAGTCTCGTCGTCGACGGCATCAAGCAGGCACCGGCGCGCGCCATGCTGCACGCGGTAGGCTTCGCCGACGGCGACTTCAAGAAGCCGCAGATCGGCATCGCATCCACTTGGAGCAATCTGACGCCGTGCAATATGCACATCGACGAACTGGCGCGGCTCGCCGCGGCCGGGGTGCAGGAGCACGGGGCAAAGCCGGTGATCTTCTCCACGATCACCGTTTCGGACGGCATTTCGATGGGCACTCCCGGCATGCGCTACTCGCTGGTTTCCCGGGAGGTCATCGCCGATTCGATCGAGACGGTGGTCGGTGCGCAGGGATTCGACGGCGTCATCGCATTCGGCGGCTGCGACAAGAACATGCCGGGCTGCCTCATCGCGCTGGCCCGCCTCGACCGGCCCGCGATCTTCGTGTACGGCGGTACGATCCGCCCCGGAACCGACAAGCGCGACATCGTCTCGGTGTTCGAGGCGGTGGGCGGCTACGCGCAGGGCACGGTGTCGGAAAAGCAACTGAAGTTCGTGGAACGAACCGCGATTCCAGGACCGGGCTCGTGCGCCGGCATGTACACCGCGAATACCATGGCGTCCGCCATCGAAGCGATGGGCATGAGTCTGCCCAACAGTTCCGCTCAGGATGCGGTATCCGGCCAGAAGCGGGACGACTGTTCGCGCGCCGGGGCCGCCGTGGTCAATCTCGTCAAGCTGGGCCTGACCCCCCGGCGGATCATGTCCCGCAAGGCGTTCGAGAACGCGATCACCGTGTGCATCGCACTCGGCGGCTCGACCAACGCGGTCCTGCACCTGCTGGCCATTGCCTCATCGGCCGGTGTCAAGCTTCGCTTGGATGATTTCACCCGGCTCGGGAAGCGGGTTCCGGTGCTTGCGGACCTGCGGCCCAGCGGCCGCTTTTCCATGTCGGAACTCGTGGCGATCGGCGGAATCCAACCAATGATGAAAACGCTGCTGGATGCCGGGATGCTGCACGGCGATTGCCTCACCGTGACGGGCAAGACGCTGGCGGAGAACTTGCGCGCGGTCGAGCCCTACCCGGCCGGTCAGGAAATCGTGCGGCCGCTCGACAATCCCATCAAGAAGGACAGTCACCTGGTCATTCTTTACGGCAATCTCGCGCCCGACGGTGCAGTTGCAAAAATTACCGGCAAGGAGGGTCTCCGGTTCAAGGGACGGGCACGGGTATTCAACTCCGAGGAGGAGTCGCTGCAGGGCATTCTGGGCGGCAAGGTAAAGCCGGGCGACGTGGTGATCATTCGATACGAGGGACCGAAGGGCGGTCCCGGCATGCGCGAAATGCTGAGCCCGACCGGGGCCATCATCGGCAGAGGACTGGGCAATGCGGTTGCGCTCATAACCGACGGCCGGTTCTCCGGAGGCAGCCATGGTTTCGTGGTGGGACATGTAGCACCCGAGGCGGCGGTAGGCGGACCGTTGGCACTGGTCAAGGCGGGCGATGGGATCACGATTGATGCGGAGCGTCGAGAAATCACGCTGCACGTGAGCGCCGCCGAACTCAAGCGCCGGCGCAGAGCCTGGACTGCGCCGAAGCCCTATGCGCGACGCGGTGCGCTGGCGAAGTATTCCAAGGCGGTTAGCAGCGCTTCGCTGGGCGCCGTAACGGATTTGGAGTAAGTCAAGTCGTGCTTGCAGTGCGGGCGGGATATGTGTCAGGCTCTTTACTCACCGAAAGGAACTCACAAGGGACGCTGCTGAAAATCTAAATGCGGCGTGAGCAAAGGTGGCGTGTAACGCACGCGTGTGAGGGCCGCGCGTAAAGACGCGCAGTACACGCGGGCAGAAATTGTGCAGCACTCTTCCGAGGGTGCACGCGCGCAGTGCACTTAAGAGAAATCGCAGGGGCAGGGTCGAAACAAGACTTATGTACAAATACGAAGAACCATCATTGTTTTCCGGTAGGCGGGGCGCCGCCCTTCTTGTCGTCATCGTCTTACACGTCGTCGTCGGTTGGGCGTTTTATACCGGTCTCGCAAGCCGGCTGGCCTCGACGATCATTCCGCCGGTGGAGATCGCGCAGATCGACAAACCCAAAGACGTCGACAAACCGCCGCCGCCCCCGCCCAAGCTCGAAGAAATCAAACCCTACGTTCCGCCTCCCGAATTCGTCGACATTCAAGCTCCTCAGGAGCAAACGAATGCCATCGCCGTGGTGACGCAGACTCAGCCGGTGGCCGCGCCGCCTCCGGTGGCGGCGGCACCCGCCCCGAAGCCGGGGACTCCGCCGCGTGTGGATCCAAAGCATCCGTTGAAGATCGGCGAGGAGTGGTATCCCGACGCATCGAAGCGCGCGAACGAGGAGGGACGCTGCACGGTGCAGGTGACCGTGGCCGTCGACGGCCGCATCTCCGGTGAATCCCTTCAGACCAGCAGTGGATTTCCGCGGCTCGATGAAGCGTGTTTGAAGGCCGTGCATGGACAGAAAATGTTGCCTGCCACGGAAGACGGCAAGCCGGTGGAAAAAACCGTGGCCTTGCCCATTGCTTGGAAACTCACGAATAAGTAGCGCTCGACAGCAGGGCGAAAAATGTTAACTCGTCACTAAAACTTGTCTACGTAGAGGAAATCGGTCCATGTCAGAGACTACCGTTGAAAATCCGTTTGGCCTTGGTGCGCTTATCCAGCAGGGTGACTTGGTCGCTCGGTCGACCCTCCTCATCCTGTTGATCATGTCGCTGCTCACGTGGTTCATCATGATCACCAAGTTCTTCGACCAGCGGCGCCAGCGGCTGCAGGCCATCGAAGCCGAGAAGGAGTTCTGGACCTCGGGAAGCTTGACCGATGCGCTCGTCAAGTTGAAAGGCACGTCCAATCCGTTCCGCGCCTTGGCCGAGACTGGAAAGCAGGCCTATGAGTATCACGAGACGAACAAGGCCCGCCTGTCCGGCGCCATCGGCACCAGCGAGTGGATCACCGAGTCGCTGCAGCGAACCGCCGACTCCATCATCGGCCGCATGCAGGCCGGCTTGCCGGTGCTCGCGTCGGTGGGATCCACCGCGCCGTTCGTCGGACTGTTCGGAACGGTGTGGGGCATCTATCACGCCCTGATCGCCATCAGCGCGTCCGGATCGGCGTCCATCGAGAAGGTTGCCGGACCCGTCGGCGAAGCCTTGATCATGACGGCCATCGGTCTGTTCGTCGCAGTGCCTGCGGTGTTGGGATACAACGTACTATTGCGTCGCAACAAGAATCTGCAGGAAGCCGTCAGCCATTTCACCCACGAGTTGCATGCCTATCTGATCTCGGGTGCCAAGATGGGATTGGGGATGGAGAAGGCACCGTCGCCGGCCGTCAAGCCCAGCCCCGCTGCCGCCCGCTAGGAGCGCAAAGCCATGGCAATGACAGCGAGCGGCGGCGACGAGGGCGAGGTGCTGTCGGACATCAACGTGACGCCGCTCGTCGACGTCATGTTGGTGCTCTTGATCATCTTCATCATCACGGTGCCCGTGGCTTTGAAGGAGATCAAGGTCAATCTGCCGAAGGCCAGCAACCTGCCCACGCAGACCAAACCGGAGGATGTCACGATCGCCGTCGACAAATCCGGGGCCATCTATTGGAACACCAAGCTGCTGCCGAACCAGGATGCGCTGCTGGCCGAGCTGCGGAACGCCGCGCAAATCCAGCCGCAACCCGAAGTCCATATTCGCGGAGACAGCGACTCGCGCTACATGTACGTGGGCCAGGTTCTGGTGGCCGCTCAAAAGATCGGCATTCGTAAGGTGGCATTCCTGACCTCACCGCTGCACCCCGGCGACGCGCCCTAGGAGATTCCAAGATGGCAATGGCTGTAGGCAAAGGCGAGGGCCAATCGTTCACCGACATCAACATGACGCCGTTGATCGACGTCATGTTGGTGCTGTTGATCATTTTCATCATCTCGCTGCCCCCTGTAACGCACGCGGTCAAGATCGACAACCCCTTGCCGCCGCCGCCGAATTTCGTTCCGCCGCCGCCGCCGGAGATCGTCAATCTGACGATCGATTTCGACGGCACGCTGGCGTGGAACGGGAGCCCGGTGGACCGCCCCACCATGCAGGGCTACATCACGCAGGAGGCCTCGAAGGACCCGCAACCGGAAGTACATATCAGCGTCGACAAGTTCGCCAAGTACGAAAAAGTGGCGCAGACCCTGGCCGACCTGCAGAGTCGAGGACTGAAGAAAATCGGTTTCGTCAACAACGAATTGTTCTAATAGTACGATCGGGCGGATAGCACGGCGCGTCAGGCCCTTGACGCGCCGTTCGTTTGATAAGCCGCACAAGAATTCAAATCTTTGGGTAAGAGGTATGTTATGAATCAATCCACCCGGTATGTTCGGCCCGGTCCATTTCTTGGCGTGATGCTTGCGTTCGCAAGCTTGGCCGTTACCCAATCGTCCTTGGCCGCAGAGAAGCCCAAGGAACAGATGATCAGCCGCGCGATCGCCAAGGAGATGACGGCCGCGCAGAAGGCATTGCAGGCGAGCCAGTGGCAGGAAGCGCTCAAGAATCTCGAGGCCGCCGAGCAGAAGTCGGGGCTGACCCCGTTCGACAAGATGAAGGTCTACGATTTCAAGGGTTTCGCCAACGTCCGTCTCAATCATTTGAAGGAAGCGCAACAGGACTATGAGCAGGCGCTCGCAAGCGGCCAATACAGTCCCGAGGATGCGGCCAAGACCACCCGCATGCTGTTCCGTCTGAGTGCCGGCAATCAGCAGTACAGCAAGGCGCTGGAATACGGCAAGCAGGTGGCCGAGGCCGGTACCGCGAACGCCGACGACCTCGCGGTGATGAGTCAGATCTACTATCTGCAAAAGGATTGCAAGAACTCCTCTGCCTGGGCCGACAAGGCGATCTCAGCCGCTCGCAAGGCGGGTGAAGCACCCAAGGAGAATCTGTTCCAGTTCAAGCTTCAATGCGCATCCGACGCCGGCGACAACGCTGCCATGGCGTCGGTGCTGGTGGACCTCATCAAACTCACCAACAAGACCAACTATTGGAACACGCTGCTGCGCATCGAGCGTCAGGACGAGCGGGACGACCATAATCTGTTGATGATCTATCGGGTGATGTACGACACCGAATCGATGAATGCGGGCTCGGACTACATGGAAATGGCGCAACTGCTGGGGGATGCAGCACTGCCGGGCGAAGCGGCCGCGGTTATCGACAAGGCGGTGGCGGCCGGAAAGTTCACCGAGCAAAAGGACAAGGATCGTGCCGCGCGCCTCTCGAACTCGTTGAAGCCGCGCGCCGAGACCGACAAGAAGGGCGAGGCCGCGTTCGATGCGGAGGCCGCCAAGAACGCTGCCGGCGAGCTCGACACCAAATCGGGCGAGGTCTACTTCGGTTCCGGCGACTATCAGAGTGCAGTCACGGCCATCACCCGGGGCATCGAGAAGAAGGGAATCAAGCATCTGGACGAGGCCTACGTTTATCTCGGCCGGTCGCAGGTCGCATTGAAGAACACCGCGGAAGCGAAGAAGGCCTTCAGCGGCTTGAAGTCGGTGCCCAACATCAGCCCGCGGGTGTTGAAGCTGTGGGAGCTGTATTCCGAGAAGCTCGGCTCATAGGCCCTACCTAATCGAACGGAGAAGACGACATGACCATCAAAGCCGGCGACAAGATGCCAGCGGGCAAATTTACAACCATGTCCAAGGATGGTCCGAAGAAGGTCAGCACCGAGGAGCTGTTCGACGGAAAGACCGTCGTGCTGTTCTCGGTGCCCGGGGCCTTTACGCCAACCTGCGATGCGAAGCACTTGCCGGGTTTCGTCGAGCTGGCGGACCAACTCAAGAAGAAGGGGGTCGACACCATCGCGTGCACCGCGGTCAACGACGTGTTCGTGATGAATGCCTGGGGCAAACACGGCGGAGTCGGCGACAAGATCCTGATGCTGGCGGACGGCAACGGCGAATATGTAAAGTCGCTAGGCCTCGAGCTGGACGCAAGCGGCTACGGCATGGGGCATCGCGGACAACGGTTCGCCATCGTCGCCAAAAATGGGGTCGCGACGCACGTCAACATCGAAGCGCCCGGTGAGTTCAAGGTCTCCGCAGCCGATTTCGTTTTGAAACAACTGTAGGTTCGCGGCCTTGCTGGCCTTGCGCAGCGCTCCGCCGGTGTTCGGAGTCGCCGAAGCCGAGCGGATCGCCCGGGACGTGTACGGCTTGGCCGTCACTCTGGCGCCGTTGTCGGGTGAGCGGGACTGCAATTTTCAGGTTCGCACCGCCGATGCCCGCAACTATGTTCTGAAGATCGTGGACGGTGCCGCCGACCCCGAGGTTACGGACTGCCAGGTACGGGTGCTGCGCCACCTGGCCGAACAAGAAGCTTCGCTGCCAGTGCCGCGAATCTTTGCCACGCAGCAAGGGGCCGATCTGGGGCAGGCAGAGCAGGACGGCCGCAGCTATGCGACCTGTCTGATGGGATATCTTCCGGGCCGGCTGCTCGCCGACATCAAGCCCGCACCGTCGCTTATGCGGAACATCGGCGACACTCTGGCTCGGGTCGATCGCGCATTGCACGGATTCTTCCATCCCGCGCTGGCACAACGCATCGCCTGGGATGTCCGCCGTCTGCCGGAACTCATGGAATTCGCTCCGTACATCGAATCCGCCGAAGTGCGGCGCGCGGTGGAGGAGGTGGCCTCGGCGCTCAAGGAGCGGTTGCCGGCCATCCGGGGGCTGCGAGCCCAAGCGATCCACGGCGATTGCCACCCGGCGAACCTGCTGGTCGACGCCTCCGGTGGGGCGATCTGCGGCGTCTTGGACTTCGGGGACATGATTCACGGGCCCGTGGTTCTGGAGCCGGCCGTGGCCATGTCCGAGCTGCTGACGGAGGCATTGGCGGAGCCCGCCGATCTAGCCGCCGTTCTCGATGGGTATACCCGCCTGCAAACCCTCTCGGCGGCCGATGTCGACGTACTGTACGACCTCATTGCGGGCCGGCACGCCGTCACCATCGTGGTGCATGCGTGGCGGCGTCGCCATGACGCCAAAGGGGCAGGGCTGCTCGACCGGGCGGCGGGGAACGCTGCCGCCTCGCTCGAGCGCTTGCGGACGAACGGACGGGCGTCATTGACGGACGATTGGCATGCCGCCGCAGGTACCACACCCCCGGCAGCCGAGGTCGACTTGACCCGTCGCCATCGATTGTTGGGTGCCGGCGCCGAGCTGTTCTACGACAAGCCCCTGCATCTCGTGCGCGGTGAGGGTGTGTGGCTGTATGACGCCCAGGGGCGCGCCTATCTCGATGTCTACAACAACGTGCCGCACGTCGGCCATTGCCACCCGGCCGTCGTGCGCGCAGTCCAAAAGCAGACCGCCGTCCTGGCAACCCATACCCGCTACCTCCACGAGAACATTCTGGCGTATGCCGAGGCACTGACGTCGCGCTGTCCTCCCCATCTGGACGCCTGCATATTCGTCAATTCGGGCAGCGAGGCCAACGATGTGGCGTGGCGCATCGCGCAATTCGTTACGGGCCACAAAGGGGCCCTCGTCATGGCTCATGCGTACCATGGCATCACGGACGCCGTGGCAGCGCTCACACCGGCCGCGGGTACCGTCGATCGGCGCGTGGCGACCTTGACGGTACCGGCGGCGGCGTTGACGGCCGACGACTCCATGGGCCAGGCCGAGCTCGGGGCCGCCGCCGAAGACGCCGACCTTGCGATATACACGCTCGCAGAGCGCGGATTCGCGCCGGCGGCTTTTTTCATCGACAGTGCGCTCACCAGCAGCGGCATCCACGATCCGCCCCCGGCGTGGCTTGCCACGGTGGCGGCGCGGGTGCGGGCTGCGGGTGGCTTGATCGTGGCCGATGAGGTTCAATACGGGCTGGGCCGTTCCGGCTCGCATTTTTGGGGATTCGAGCGCCGCGGATTGTCGCTCCCGGGGGCCGGCCCGGATATCGTAACCCTGGGAAAGCCGGTGGCGAATGGCTATCCCATGGGCGTGGTCATTGCCAATCGGACGGTGATCGAGGCATTCCAGGCGAAATTCGGTTTTTTCTCGACCTTCGGCGGCAACCCGGTGGCGGCCGCCGCTGCGCTCGCAGTGCTCAAGGTGCTCGATGGCGAGCAACTCATGGCAAACGCGCAGGCCACGGGGGATTACTTGCGGCGCGAGCTCAAGCGCGCGGCCGAGCGGCACTCCTGTCTGGGCGGGGTGCGGGGGGCCGGGTTGTTATTGGGCCTCGAGATTCATGGCCCGGACGTGCACGCCGCCAAGAAACGCACGAAGAAGATCGTGAACGGTCTGGCCTCCCGCGCCCGTGTTCTCATCGGTGCCGAGGGGCCATTGGCGAACATCCTCAAATTACGGCCGCCCATGCCGTTCCTCCCCGCCCATGCCGATCTGCTCGTCCGGGCCATCGACGCGGCCGCGACAGCCATCGACGCGCGCGTTCGCAGCTAGCTGCCAGCAGTTAGCCGCTAGCCGCTCACCATGCGCTCGAACTCGGGGACGATTTGGAACAGATCCCCGACGAGCCCCACATCCGCCACTTCGAAGATCGGCGCCTCGCTGTCCTTGTTGATGGCTACGATGGTGCGGGCGTCCTTGATGCCCGTCAGATGTTGGATCGCACCCGAAATGCCGACGGCGATGTAGATTTCCGGCGAAATGATCTTGCCCGTTTGGCCCACCTGCATCTCGTTCGGCGCATAACCGGCATCGACCGCGGCGCGTGAAGCGCCCACGGCGGCCCCCAATTTATCCGCGAGGCTGTACAGCAGCTTGAAGTTCTCGGCGCTTCCAAGGGCGCGACCGCCGGAGATGACCCGTCGTGCCGTCTGCAGGTCCGGCCGATCGGTGCTGCCTGACTTGGTGCCCAGGTACCGGGTGTGTGTGGGCAGCGCGACGTCCAATGACTTGGATTCAACTGCGGCACCGCCGCCGCCGGCCGCGGCTTGGAACGAGGCGACCCGCACGGTCGCGACCAGCTTGCTCGATGCCGCTGCTTCCACCGTGACGATGGCGTTGCCCGCATAGATGGGGCGCCGAAACCGGTAGGCGTTCTCCACTGCCATGAGATCGCTCACTTGCGCGACGCCCAGCAGCGCCGCGACCCGCGGCATGAGGTCCTTCCCGAAGCTGGTCGAGGGACCGAAGATATGAGTGTAGTCCGCAGCCAGCGCCGCCACTTGCGGTGCGAAAATCGCGGCCAGCGGATGTTCGTTTTCGGGCCGGTCCACGCGCACCACCGATTTGACGCCCGCCACCGCGGCAGCCTGAGAGGCTACTGCGGCCGTATCCGCGCCGAATACGGCGATGGTGATTTCGGCATCGGGAATGATCTTCGCGCAGGTGACGCACTTGGCCGTGGCAGGATTCAAGGCCTTGCCGTCATGCTCACCGACGATGAGTACTTTGTGCATTAGATCAAACCCTTCTTCTTGAGAACGTCCACGAGTTCCGCCACATCCTTGACCACGATGCCTTTCTGTCGCTGCGCCGGCGGTTCGGTCTTCACCGTCTTCAAATACTGTGCAGCGCCGACGCCGAGCGCATCGAACGAGGTCACGTCCAGCGGTTTTTTCTTCGCCTTCATGATGTCCGGCAGTTTGACATAGCGCGGCTCGTTCAAACGCAGGTCGACGGTGATCACCGCCGGCAGGTCCACCTCGATCGTTTCGAGGCCGGCATCGATTTCTCGCGTGATCGCCGCCTTATCGCCGGTGATTTCCACCTTGGATGCATAGGTTGCCTGAGGCCGCTCCCAGAGTGCGGCCAGCATCTGTCCCGTCTGATTGGCATCATCGTCGATGGCTTGTTTTCCGAGGAAGATGAGGTCCGGGTTCTCCTTCTTCGCCAACGCAAGAAAAACTTGTGCGGCCGTCAAGGATTCTACGGGCGCGTCGGTCTGAACCAGGATCGCCCGGTCCGCGCCCATTGCGAGCGCCGTACGCAGCTGTTGCTGAGTATCGGCTATGCCGATGCTGACCGCGACCACCTCGACGTTGCCGGTACGCTCCTTGATGCGGAGCGCCTCTTCGAGAGCGATTTCGTCGAACGGATTCACGCTCATCTTCACTCCGTCCAGCATCACGCCGCTGCCGTCGGGTTTGACGCGAACGCGCACGTTGTAATCCACGACGCGCTTGATGCAAACCATGATCTTCTGCATTGAGACTCCTTAGGCAGCCGTTTCCGGTGCGCCGGTCGCGTGCGCATCGGGTTGTTGTTCCGAATACAAAGTGTTGATGACAGCGGAGCACTGGCGCAGTTTGGGCAAGAAACGCTCCAGCGCCGCATTCAGAGGCACCGCCGACGTGATGAAGCGAACCGTGAGCGAAGCCAGGAAGCGGCCGTGCGAGTTCACCGGCACTCCCAGGCTCACTTCGTCCACCAGTCGCCGGGTTCTCGTCGACGTCGCGTATCCCTCACGCTGGATCTCGAGCAGCATGCGCTGCAATTCCGCGCGCGGCGCCCGCGCCAGCTTGTCGTCTTCCTTGTTCGACCGCGCCAGGACGTCGATGAGCGCCTCGCGCTCAGCGTCGGGGCAATGAGCCAAGAACACGCGGCCCGCTGCCGACGCGAGCAGGGGCACACGAGCTCCGGCGGAACAGCGCTCGATCGCGAGCGGAGTCTCGTGGTCCGTCGATGCGCGCACCATCATTGAGGTGCCGGACAGGGTCGCGATGGACACGGGCCATACGATCTCGGCTCCCAGCGCCCCGATGTGCGGTTTGGCGATCTGCGAAACCCAGGCGTCGTCGTCGACGCCCTGGCTCAGTTTGCGCACCGCGACGGTCAGACGATAGCGGTCATCGGCGGCGTCGCGGAATACGAATCCGGAATTGCACAGCGTTTCCAATATCCGGTAGACGGTGGTGCGCGGCAGGCGAATTTCCTGGGCGACTTCCGACACGGTGGCGCCATCGCGTGAATTCAGGACGGTCAGTGCATCAAGGCCCCGCGTCAGCGCGCGGATCGGGCGGGTAGATTCCATGAAACCTCAGGCTAATGGTGAGATTGAGCGTTACCGTGTATACGCTAATCATTTGGCGCGGTAGTTTATGGATCGCCGCTTCGCTTGTCCATAAGGCGGTCGATCCCATAGACTGAAGCTCGATGATCCGCTATTTCATCAAGCGTCTGGCCGGCGCGGTACCCACCTTGTTGATCATCATCACGGCCGCGTTCTTTCTGATTCGCAGCGCCCCCGGCGGCCCGTTCGATCAGGAGCAGACTCTCCCGCCTGAAATCCTTGCCAATCTTCAGACGGCATACGGCCTCGATTTGCCGATCTGGGCGCAGTACGGCAGATACTTGGGCGCCCTCGCGCGCGGCGATTTCGGCCCGTCATTCAAGTACAAGGACTTCACCGTGACTGAATTGATCGGGCAGGGATTTCCCGTCACGCTGCAGCTCGGCGCCCTCGCGCTGATTCTCGCGCTCGGGCTCGGGCTTCCGCTGGGCACCTATGCAGCACTGCACCACCGCTCGGCGGCCGATCACGCCGCGACGTCGCTGGCCGTGGTCGGCATTGCCGTCCCGTCCTTCGTGATGTTGCCGTTCCTGGGCCTGGTGTTCGGCATCTACTTGCACTGGCTGCCGGTGGCCGGCTGGGAGCCGGGATCCATCCGGCACCTGGTGCTGCCCGTGATCGCCCTGTGCCTGCCGCCGTTGTGCATCATCGCGCGGATGACACGCGGAAGCATGCTGGAAGTGTTGCGCAGCCAATACATCCGCACGGCACATGCAAAGGGCCTGCCGCTGCGCATCGTCATATTGCGGCACGCGCTGCGCCCGGCGCTGCTGCCGGTGGCGGGCTATCTGGCGCCCGCCGTTGCGTCCATCATGACGGGTTCGCTGGTGGTGGAATCCATCGCGGGACTGCCGGGCATCGGCCGGTACCTCGTGCAAGGTGCCCTCAACCGCGACTACACGCTCGTCATGGGGATGGTGATCATCTATTCCGCTTTGCTGATCGCGATGGGATTGGCCGTCGATGTGCTGTACGCGTGGCTCGATCCGCGCATCCGGTTCGGCCGGTGAGCACCATTCACCGCTTGCGGTCGAATGCAGGCGCCGCGCTGGCATCGGGCGTCATCGTGCTATTGGTTGCGATTGCCGTTATCGGGCCGTGGTTCAACCCGAACAACATCGAGTCGCTCGATTGGGCCCACGTTGCCGCCAGCCCAGGATTGACCGGCGCTCATTGGCTCGGCACGGATCGGCTGGGCAGGGATTTGTTCGCGCGCACACTCGAGGGAATACGGGTTTCGCTGGCGGTGGCGTGCGCTGCCAGCGCCATCAGCCTGAGCGTGGGTATTGCCTATGGCGCCGTCGCCGGCTACGCCGGTGGCCGGTGGGACCAGCTGATGATGCGCTTCATCGAAGTCTTGAGCGGCCTGCCGTTGATCTTCTTCGTGATTTTTTTGACCGTCATCTTCGGCCGCAGCCGGTACTTGCTGTTTCTGGCCATCGGTGCCATCGGCTGGCTCACGATGGCGCGCATCGTGCGCGGTCAGACCTTGAGCATTCGGCAGCGCGAGTTCATCGAAGCGGCCGTGGCCTCCGGAGCGGGCACCGGCCGCATCATCCTCAGGCATGTGGTCCCGAATTTGCTGGGCCCGGTCATCGTCTACGCGACGTTGACCATACCGCAGATCATTTTGTTCGAGAGCTTTCTGAGCTTTCTCGGGCTCGGCATTCAAGAGCCTCACGCCAGCCTCGGCACGTTGATAGCGGAGGGCGCCGGTGAAATGGAGGCGGCGCCATGGATGCTCTTGGTGCCGGGCGGCGTGCTCGCCGTGCTGTTGGTATGTCTCAGTATCGTAGGCGACGGGCTGCGCGACGCCATGGTCGGTGACGCGGGCGAAGCCACGTGACGCCCGTATTGGAGATGGAGAATTTGAGCGTGCACTTCGCGAACCGGCACGGCGCGATTGCCGCGGTTCGCGAGGCAACGCTCACCGTCCTACCCGCCGAGTGCGTCGGAATCGTCGGCGAATCGGGCTCCGGCAAGACCCAGACGTTCATGGCCGTCATGGGGCTGCTGTCCGGCGGGGCGTGCGCCGCCGGAAGCGTGCGGTTCGAGGGGCGGGAAATCCTGGGCGCGCCGGCTTCGGAACTCAATCGAGTGCGCGGTTCGAAACTCACCATGATTTTTCAGGACCCCATGACCTCGCTCACGCCGCACTTGAAAGTCGGCATCCAGCTCGCCGAAGTCCTGGTGACTCACTCGCATATGTCGTGGCGTGAAGCGGAGAAGGCCGCGCTGCGCGCGCTGGAGCGCGTGCGCGTACCGGAGGCGCGGCGGCGCCTGCGTCAATATCCGCACGAGCTGTCCGGCGGCATGCGGCAGCGGGTGATGATCGGCATGAGTCTGCTGTGCGACCCGTCGCTGCTGATCGCGGACGAGCCGACGACGGCGCTCGACGTGACCGTGCAAGCGCAGATCATGGATATATTGCGCACCATGCGTGCCGAGTCGCGGATGGCGATCGTGCTCATCAGCCACGACCTGGGGCTGGTGGCAGGACTCGCCGACCGTATCGTCGTGATGTACGCCGGCAGAGTGGTGGAGAGCGCGGGCGCCGCGGACATACTGGGACGCGCGGTGCACCCATACACCGCCGAATTGTTGAAGTGCGTGCCCAACCTCCGCGGTCCGCGGCTCGAGCGAATGCCCAGTTTGGCGGGCCAGGCGCCCGGCGCCGCGAGCCCGGAAACCGGCTGCGCATTTGCACCGCGATGCCCGCTTGCGGATGAACGATGCAGGTCGGAGCGGCCGGTGCTTCGCGACGCAGGAGTGGCGGCGCATCAAGCGGCCTGTCACCACCCATTGCCGGCGTGAGCGATCCTTTGCTCCGCGAGAATGGGCCGCTACTCAGTGTGAAGAACCTGGTCGTGCACTTCGGCGCGTTTCCCGCGGTGCAAGACGTGACTTTCGACTTGCGGCCGGGCGAGACTCTCGGACTGGTCGGAGAATCGGGATCCGGCAAGTCGACGCTGGCCCGCGCCATCCTGCGATTGATACCGGCGACCTCCGGATCCGTTTTCCTGGGCCGCGACGATCTCATGTCGTGCCGACCCGCGGATCTCAGGCGCCGCCGTCGAGATTTTCAGATGGTCTTTCAGGACCCGCTCGCGAGTTTGAATCCGCGGATGTCCGTGGGCGCCGCGCTCGCCGAACCGCTCAAGATCCACGAGCCGTCACTATCCGCGCCGCGACGCGTGGCCCGCGTGGCGGAAATGCTCGAGCGGGTGGGGCTCTCGCCCGGCATGGCCGATCGCCGCCCGCATGAATTCAGCGGCGGGCAATGCCAACGAATCGGCATCGCGCGCGCCATGATCCTGCGGCCGAAACTTTTGGTTTGCGACGAACCGGTCAGTTCCCTCGACGTGTCGATTCAGGGTCAGATCGTGAATCTTCTGGCCGATTTGCAGAAGGAACTCGGCACCGCGATGCTCTTCATCAGCCACAATCTCGCGGTGATCCGCCATCTTAGCCACCGGGTGCTGGTGATTTACCGCGGCAGATTGGTGGAGGTGGCCGACCGCGACGAGTTGTTCGGGGCACCGGCGCATCCGTACACCCAGGCGCTCCTCGCCGCGGTCCCGGACCCGACACGGGTGGCGGCGGCTCTCCCGATTGCGGCGGTCGACGAGACACCGGCCGCCCCAACGCGGGCGGGCGGCTGCGCCTTCCTGGAGCGCTGCGCCTACGCGCAGGACCAATGCCGGCTGACCGCGCCGCAGCTTGACGAGGTAGGGGTAAGGCACGCCGCGGCCTGCCACCGGTGGCGCGAGGTCGTGTATTCTTGGCGGCATGAAAGCAGGAACACCAGGGCACGGTAACGAGCGCGTCGGAGGCCGCACCAGCGTCCGCGTCAGCGATGGGTTGGCGAACGTCCGTTATGAAATCCGCGGCAAGCTGGCGCGGCGGGCGCTCGAACTGGAGCGGCTGGGGTACGACATCGTGTCGCTCAACATCGGCAACCCGTATGCCTTCGGGTTTCGTACTCCCGAGACCATGCGTTTGGCCATGATTGAGAACCTCCGCCACAGCGAAGGCTACGTTCACCAGAAGGGGATTTTCCCGGCGCGTGAAGCGGTGGTCATGCAGCAGCAGGAGCGCGGCGTCAAGGGGGTGACCGCGGAGGAGGTGTTCATCGGCAACGGCGTCAGTGAACTCATCGATCTTGCCCTGCGGGCGCTGCTCAATCCGGGCGATGAGGTTTTGGTGCCGAGCCCCGACTATCCGCTGTGGACCGCGTCGGTCAACCTCAACACGGGGCGTGCGGTTCATTATCCCTGCCGGCCGGAACGTGGATTCGTGCCCGCTGCCGAGGAGATCGAGGCGCTGATCACCCGCCGTACCCGTGCCATCGTCATCGTGAATCCGAACAACCCCACCGGCGCCGTGTATCCACGGGAGACGCTCGAGAGCATCGCACGTCTCGCCGAGAAGCACCGGCTGGTGGTTCTCTCGGACGAGATCTACGATCAGATCCTATACGAGGGGGCGGAATTCGTGCCGATGGCCAGCTTGGTGCACGGTACGCTGTGCTGCACGATGAGCGGACTCTCCAAGGTGTATCGCGCTTGCGGCTATCGAGTCGGCTGGGCGGTGTTCTCGGGCGACGTTGAAAACGCGACGGAGTACCTGAGCGGCCTCGAACTCTTGAGTTCGCTCCGACTGTGCAGCAACGTTGCCGGCCAATGGGCCGTGCAGACCGCTCTCGGAGGTCATCAAAGCATCCGGGAATTGACCCGCCCCGGCGGCCGGCTGTTCGAGTCGCGTCAGACCATACTGGACAGCGTGGCACGCAGCAAATATTTGCGCCTGGCGCGCCCCATGGGCGCGCTGTATTCGTTCGTGGAGGTTCGCACGGACGTGCTGCCCGACTTCGACGACCAGGGGTTCGCGCTGGAGTTGCTGGAAAACAAGCATGTGTTGGTGGCTCCCGGCGTGAGCTTCAACGTGCCGTACAAGAATTGCTTCCGCATCACGAATCTTCCCGAATCGCAGGTTCTCTCCACGGTATTTGGCCGGATTGAAGAACTGCTCGATGCTCACGCGGCGGCGGCGCCGACCCCGGCGCTTCAAGTCGTCGCCGGCAAGGGTTGATCGGGAGCCTGTCTGAGCATTTCGCGTGAGCCGGGGGCGCGCGGCTTGTTCGACGCCGCCGGCGCGGGCCATACCATTCTGGTTCCCAACACCGAGCTCGCCGCGGCGCTGTTCGATGCCGTGGAACGGATGCACGTCGAAGCCGGGCATGACCTCTGGCCCACTCCGCAGATTCGTGATTTCGGAAGTTGGCTGCGGGAGCGTTACGGCGAGAGGCAGCGGTTGGATGCCTCCTTGCCGCGTGTCTTGAGCGACCTCGAGGAGCGTGAATTGTGGCGCGCCGTCATTCAGGGCAGCGCTGCCGGCGGTGAATTTCTCGAGCCGGGCGGTGCCGCGCGCAGCGCGCGACGTGCGCGGCGCGCACTGTTCGAGTACGGCATTCCGGCCGCGTCCTTGGCCGAATACCCTACGGAAGAAACGCTTGCCCTCATCAGTTGGAATCGAGGCTTCGAAGCGCGCACGCGCGACCTCGGATGTATCGCGTCAGATCAACTGCTGGACGCCACCCTGCCCGATTCGTGCAATGTGGTCTGGATCGATAGTCCGATCTGGCGCCCCGTCGCGAGAAGGTGGCTGCAGCGGCATGCGAGTGCCATGCTGTCTCCCGCTGCGTCGCGTGGACCGGCGGACGCGCGTCGTGTGCAGGCGGCCTCACTTGATGCGGAACTCGCCGCCATCGCCGAGTGGGCGCGCGATGGTCTGCGTGCTACGCCTGATTTCCGCGCCTGGATCTGCATCCCGGATTTGAACTTGCGGCGCGCGAACGTGGTGGATGCGTTCGACGCCGTCCTGGCGCCGCACAGGTTCTCGCTCACCGCGCCCGAAGCGGTTGCTGCCTATGCCGTGGCCGGCGGCATCCCGCTCAGCCGTTATCCACCGGTGCAAGCCGCGCTTGATTCACTGGCGGCCGGCGCCGGGTCGGTGTCCTTCGAAGCGTTCAGTTCCTTGCTGCGCTCCCCTCAACTGCAGTCAGCGGCGGCCGACGCCGCGGCTGCCGCCAGCCTCGACTTGATTCTCCGCCGTCGCGGACCGCATGAAGCCGATCTGGCGGAGTGGATACGAATTGCGGAATCGGCGTCGCGCGCAAAGCTCTCCGGTCCCGTCGCCGCAATACAGCGGCTGAGCGGGTTTTTGCGTACGATCGAGTCAGTGGAGGGCTCGCATCCTTTCAGCCGCTGGGCGTCCCACTGGGTGGGTGCCTTCGAAGCCGGACCTTGGGCCCACAGAGCGCGCTGGTCGAGCGCGGAGTTTCAAGCGGCGGAGCGATTCCGTGAACTGCTGGCGACGCTGGCAACCGCCGATGCGTCGTTCGGCGCTCTCACCATGGTCGCCGCCGGCCGCATTCTCGCGCGCGCGGCCCGCGATACCGCCTTCCAACCGCAGACGGGGATTCCTCCGATCTGGGTGACCGGGCAGATCATGGATCCCTGGCTCGCCTACGACGGTCTGTGGATCTCCGGTACCAGCGAGGATCGCTGGCCGCCGCCGCTCGATCCCATTCCGCTCCTGCCTATCCGATTGCAGCGCGAATACGGAGTCGTGGCCGCGAGCGCCGATGGGCAAATGCAGCTTGCCGAGGACCTGCAGCGCCGCTGGAGGCTCCGCGCATCGACGAACGTATTCAGCTGCGCGGATCGCACCGAAGGCCGGCCCGCCGTGTTCAGCCCGCTGGTGTCCGCGCCCTTGGTGCCGGAGGATGCCGCATTCGCGACGCACCCGCATTGGCTGCTTTCGGCGGCAGGCGCACCTCGCCTCGAGTCTTGCGTCGACGAGGCTGCTCCGCCCTTTGCGGCCCCCGAACGCATGCGCGGCGTAGCGACCCTGCGCGCGCAATCGCGCTGCGCGTTTCGCGGCTTTGCCGAGACCAGGTTGGCGGCGGAGACGCCCGAGAGACCCGTGCCCGGGTTCAATGCGCGTGAACGCGGAGACATGCTGCATCACGCGCTGGAGTACATCTGGTCGGTCTTGCGCTCCTCGGCGCAGCTCCGGGCGACGGCGGCCGACGCGCTGGGCGAATTGGTCAAGGAGGGCGCCCTGCGCGCCGTTGCCCGGCAATGCCGTCGTCGGGACCCCGGCCCCCGTTGGCGACGGCGTGAAGGCCCGCGCATGGCGGCGCTGCTGCGCAAGTGGCTGGGAGCCGAACTGGCGCGGGAGCCCTTCGACGTCGAGAGCCTGGAAGAGGCCGTGCACACGGCACGCTATGGCGGGCTCGAGTTCGACGTGCGCATCGATCGCATCGATCGGCTCCGCGATGGCGGGCGGGTGCTGATCGACTACAAGAGCGGCATGGCGGCCGCGGACTGGCGCGGCGAGCGGCCGGACAATCCCCAGCTGCCCGTCTATGCGGTATTGCAGCCGCGTGATCTGGTGGCCGTGGCCTATGGCAGGGTCAATGCGAGCGAATGCGGTTTCACGGCGGAGGCGGAGCGCAGCGGAATATTCAAGCCGCGCTCCGCAGCGACGGCGCTCGAAGGCAAGCCGAACTTCGGCGCGTTGGTGGCACTGTGGTCGCAGCGCATCGAGAGAATCGCCGGCGAGTTTGCGGCCGGACATGCCGAGGTTGCGCCGACGCCGCGGGCGTGTGCGTCATGCGATCTGCAATCGTTATGCCGAGTCCCGGCGGCGTTCGACGACGGCGAGCCTCACAATGATTGACCAACCCAGTGGGCAGACCCTCGATCTTCCCCTCGAATTTCCGCTCGATCAGCCCGCCGATCAGTCCGCGCGTCGGCAAGCCATCGATGCACCCGGGTCGGTCCTGGTACAAGCGCCCGCGGGTTCCGGAAAGACGACGTTGTTGGCGCAGCGATTTCTTCGCCTGCTCGCAACCGTCGACGCCCCTGAGCGCATCCTCGCGCTTACATTCACGCGGCGCGCCGCGCAGGAAATGCGCGAGCGGGTGCTGCAGGCTCTGCGCGCGGCGGGCGCGCCACAGCGCCCCGCCCAGATGAACGCCCCAACGTGGGAGCTGGGACTTGCGGCACGACGCCGGATGAACGAGTTGGGGTTCGATCTCGGACGACATCCATCGCGGCTGCGCATCGAGACCATCGACGCCTTCAACACCTGGCTCGCGGGCCAACTGCCCGTCACCGCCGGAGCGGGTTCGCGCTTGAGTCTGACCGACGACCCCAAGCCGCTGTACGAAGAGGCGGCGCGCCGCGCCATGGCGTATGACGAACCGGACCAGTTCGGTCAGGCAGTCGAACGGGTGCTCGCGCAGGACGATCAACGTTGGGAGAGCCTGGTGAACCTGATTTCCGGCATGCTGGCGAGCCGGGATGGCTGGCTGCCGCTGCTGGCCGGGCATCTGCATACGACCCGAACGCTCGATGAGGTTCAGCTGCAGAACATTCGGCGGCACCTCGACGAAGATTTACGGCTTTTGGTGACGCGCTCCCTGGCCGCTGCGCACCAGGCATTCGGACCGGAAAGACTCCAGGTCCTGTCGCAGTTGATGCATGCGGCGGCGCTGCGTTTGGAAGGTCCGCTGGCGGCCGCGTCGCAGTGGCGCCTCGATAATTCCGTCTTGCGCCCGGACGCCGGCGATCTGGCGCGCTGGCGCGCGGTCGCTGCGCTGCTCATTACCAATGAAGCGGCGTATCGCAAACGGCTCACCAAGCTGGAGGGTTTTCCGCCCCTTTGCCTCGACAAATCCGTCATGACGGATCTCATCGAGGAGTTGGAGCGGGTACCGGCTATTCTACGGACTCTGGTCAAGATTCGCGGACTTCCGGAACCCGCCTACGACGGCGAGCAGTGGGACCGCGTCCGCGGGGTCGCGTTGGTATTGGTGCTCGCCGCCGCGCAATTGGAACAGGTGTTTCGCGAGCGCGGGACGGTGGACTTCCCAGCCGTGTCCATGGCGGCGGTGCGCGCCCTTGGAACGTCCGCCGCCCCGACCGACCTGAGTCTGCGGCTCGATTACCGGCTGCAGCATATCTTGGTGGATGAATTTCAGGACACCTCGAGCGCCCAGCTCGAATTGGTGAAGCTGCTGACCGCCGGGTGGGAGCGCGGCGACGGCCGCAGCGTCTTTTGCGTCGGCGATCCCATGCAGTCGATTTACGGATTTCGCCAGGCGGAGGTGCGGGCGTTCCTGGAACTTGCCGAGGAGGGGATCGGAGACGTGCGCTTCGATGTGCTGCGCCTGCGAAGCAATTTTCGGTCCGCCAAGCCGTTGGTCGATTGGATCAACCACTGTTTTTCGGCCATCCTGCCGCGCGCCGACGATCGTGATCGCGGCGCGATCGCGTTTCGACCCAGCGAGTCGACGATGCAGCCGGAGGCGGCGAGCAGCGGTGCCGTCACATTGAAGGGCTTTGCGAGCCGCCGCGAAGAAGCGGATGCGATTGCCGGTCTGATCGGTGAGCAATCCGCCGCGCACCCCGAGTGGCGCATCGTGGTCCTGGTGCGCGCCAAAAGTCACGCGCGCGATATTGCCGCGAGTTTGCGCTCCCGGTCGATTCCGTTTCGAGCCGTGGACATCGAGCCGCTGCAGGACCGTCCCGCCGTACGCGATCTGGTCGCGCTCATTCGGGCGCTGCTGCACTTGGGCGACCGGACCGCGTGGCTTGCGCTGCTGCGGGCACCGTGGGCCGGCCTCACCTTGGCGGATTTGCTGCACGTGGCGCGCGCCGCCCCGATTACCTGGGAGGCGTTGACCGACGATTTGGTGCTGTCCGGGTTGACCGGCGACGGCCGCATACGATGCGAACGGCTGCGCAAGGCGCTCGACGCCGCGTTTCGGATCCGAACCCACGGCCCGATAACGCGCTGGGTGGAACAGACCTGGTTGGCGCTCGGCGGCCCGGCCTGCGCGACAGGCGCGGAGGATCTCGACCAGGTGCGGACGGTATTCGCGCGGCTGGCGCTGCTCGAGGAGCGCGGCCTCCCGGACCCGGCCGACTTGGAATCGAGTTTCAGCGATTTGTTTGCCGAGTATCGCGCGCCGTCGGCGGTCGAAATCATGACCATCCACAAGGCGAAGGGGCTCGAGTTCGACATGGTCATCGTGCCCGCCCTGGATCGGCACATCCCGCTTCACGGCGATCATCTGTTGTTGTCGCATCAGTTCTCGCGCGCCGCTCGCGATGGGATGGTGTTGGCTGCCCGGCCGGGCATCGGCGCCGAACCGGATGATTTATTCGAGTTCCTGCGCCGTCAAACCCGCGATGCGGCCGCACTCGAGGCCGAGCGATTACTGTATGTGGCATGCACGCGCGCAAAATGGCGCCTGCATCTGTCGGCGACCATCGGCCGGCGAGAAGAGGAGCGGCAGGACAATCGGACAGACGGCGAAGCCCGCAGCGGCGAAACCAAACGGCGCGCTCCCTGGAAACCCCGGAGTGGAAGTCTGCTTGCGGTTCTGTGGCCGGTCGCGGGCGCCGACTTTGCGCTGGACTCCGCGAGCACGCATGTTGAAGCGACCGGCGATGTTGCGCCGCGTGGCGGCCCCCTGTACCGGCTGCCGTGCGATTGGTCGCCGCAGGCGGACGACGCTCTCCCGGCCGGCGAACAGATTTCGGCCTCCACCGCACTTCGCGAGGAAACGCCGGTGTTCGATTGGGCCGGCGAAACCGCCCGGCGGGTCGGCAGCCTGGTGCACGCCGAACTTCAAGTCATGGATTTGGAGCACAGCGACGAGAGCGCCATCGAGAACCGCGGCGCGCATTTTCGGCGTTGGCTGGGATTGCACGGTGTGCCGGCGGATCGATTGCCCGGTGCAAGTGCGCGCGTGGTGTCGGCGCTCATCGCCGTCCACGGCGACGAGCGCGCGCGCTGGATACTGAAGCGCAGGGCGCACGACGATTTCCGCGAGCACGCGCTCTCGGGACGATGGCAGGGGAACGTGGTGCGCGTGGTGTTCGACCGCAGCTTCGTCGACGACGATGGGGTGCGATGGGTGATCGATTACAAGACCAGCCAGCATGCGGGGGGCAGCCTCGACGAATTCCTGGACCGGGAAGTCGAGCGCTATCGTCCGCAGCTGCACCGCTACGCGCAGTTGGCGCGCAGGCTCGGACCCGAGCGCGTCCGCGTGGGGCTGTACTTTCCGCTGATGCGCGGTTGGCGGGAGTGGGAGCCTTGAGACACGCACCCAAACGCTTGCGAATCAGGGGGCTGCCAGCTACGGCGACTCGCCGCTCTGCGCGCTCAGGCCGCCGAAGCGCCGCTGCCGTCCCGCGTAGTCCGACAGTGCGTGCCGAAAGCGGGTCTCGTCGAATTCGGGCCAAAGGCATTCCGAGAAATGGAGTTCTGCATACGCGCACTCCCAAAGCAGGAAATCACTGAGCCGCCGCTCATTCCCCGTTCGGATCAGCAGATCGACCGGTCCCGCGGCGCGCACGGAATGATCGACCTCGTGCAGCGATCGTTCGATGTCGTCGGCCGTCAGTTCGGAGTTCGCGGCGGCCCCGCGCGCCGCCAACACCGCCGCTTTCGTGAGGCTGTACTGCGAGGAGTAATCGACCGCAACGCGCAGGTGCATCCCGGTGCACGATGCGCTCAATCCCTCGCTTTGTTCAATCGAACGCAGCAGGTTGTCGCTCAAGCGATCGCGTCGGCCGATCACGTTGACGCAGATGGACTGTTCGACGCACCGGCGCGTTTCGGTGAAGAGGTACTGGCCGAAGAGCTTCATCAGCGCCGCAATTTCCGCCGGCGGACGCGCCCAATTGGCCGCGGAAAAGGCGTAGAGGGTGAGGGTGTCGATTCCCTCCCTGGCGGCGGTCTCAACCACCGCCCGCACGGACTTCGCCCCCTCGGCGTGACCGGCGGCACGCGGCAGACCGCGCCGCGTGGCCCAGCGCCCGTTTCCATCCATGATGATTGCAACGTGCATCAGTTGCGCCGGGTCGCCTTGATGACCGCCTCGATATGCTCGAGGTAACGCAGCAGCGCCTTTCGGCCGACCTGGGTGATGCGGTAGCGGGACTTCGGCCGCCGTGCTTCGAAGGACTTCGCGCAGGCGACGTAGCCCGCTTCCTCGAGCTTGCGCGCATGGGCGCCCAAGTTGCCGTCGCTGACATTGAACAAGGATTTCAATTCGTTGAAAGTCAGCTCCTCGTTCGTCGCGAGAGCGCTCATGATGCCGAGGCGCACGCGCTCGTAGATCAAGCGGTCGAATCCGCCATCCCCGTTCGCCCGCAGCGGTCGGGAGACGGGTTCGGGCTTCAATTTAGATTTTGCCGGGTGCTGCTCCATCGCATCCTCGCGTTTGGCCGCATCCTCGCGTTTTGCAGCCGTGGATCTAGTCGCCATGACTCACCCGTCCGATCAGGATGCCGAAAACGGTGTGCAGGCCTCCGAAGCCCAGCCCCAGAATCAGCGTGTGAAACCCCACTGGCGCCGTGAATGCCAGTACGCCGAGCAACATGAACAGCACACCCATGAAGCAGATGAGCCGCATGGTGCGGGGAATGGTCACCGTGCTCGCCGATAGCACGGCGCATCCATAGAGCAGCAGCCAAACCCCGGGAATCAGTCCCGTTGCCGAGGTACGCCACATGGCGAAGGTCAGGACGGCGCCGGCCAGAAGGGCGGGGCACAGACACATGAGAAATTTTCTGACCGGTCCCAGGTAGCGCGCATGGCCGCTCTGCGCAGCCTCGCGCGCCATCATGGCTCCGCCCACGGCGAGTGCGACGGCGGCCGCGATCAGCCAGATCTCCAGCCAAAGATGCGCCAACCGAGGGATCGAGGCGACGATGGACGCGGCGATGCCGATGACGCCCATGACGCAACCCGCCGTGCCGGGGACGGCCATGGATCCGGAGGATTCGATGGACGTGCGGATATAGGCGAGCGTGCCGAGCGCACGGCTTTCGATCGGGATGGGGCCTTGCATCCCTCGACTTTAAGAGACTTTGCACTACAGGGTCAAGTTCTCTGCATCATAGAGTGTGACGTAGGTCCGAACTGCGGGCGCGGCTTTTGTCGGTCGTTGGGGATATCATTGCGCCATGTTCAAGCGTGTTCTTTTGTGCTACGACGGCAGCAGGGCCGGGCGGGCGGCGTTGAAGCAAGGCGCCGAACTCGCCGTTCTCGTCGGCGCCCAGGTGCATGTGCTGTCGATCATTTCATCCGAAGTACCCGACCCGGTCGTGCTGGCCGGTGCGGCGGGCCATGCTTGCGTGATCGATCGCGAGGGCGAGTATCGCAAGTTGCTCGATGATTCCATCGAAAAGCTGCAAGCGCGGGGTGTCGATACGACAGGCCATTTGGCCCACGGCAACACGCTCGACGAGATCGTCGCGCACGCCAAACGATTGGCGGTCGATCTGATCGTCGTCGGCTTGTATCCGAGATCCTCCGGCGGCCGCTGGTGGTCCGGTCCCGACCGGCAGTCGCTTGCCGAGCGCGTGAACTGCGCCGTGTTCATCGCCCGCGACGAGACCAAACACTAGGAGCCTGTCTGAGCATTCCGCGTGAGCCGCGTTGGCAAGGCCGTATATCCGTGCGGTGCAATTTGGGATTGGCCCACGCCATTGGATAGTGCGCTGGGAGCGGATGCAAGGCGCGCTGCGCCTCGGACCATCGCCTACGGCCCGTCGCCGGATCACGTGGGCGACCTTTATTTGCCGCGCCGCGCCCCGTACCGCGACGGTCATCGCAACGCCGGGCCTGCACCCGTCATCGCCCTTCTGCATGGCGGTTTTTGGCGCATGCCCTACAGCCGCGATCACATCGCGCCCATTGCAGTCGATCTGGCGGATCGTGGATTCGCCGTCTGGAATCTTGAATATCGTCGTGTCGGAGCGGCGGGTGGCGGGTGGCCCGGCACGCTGCAGGATGTGGGAGCCGGCATCGATCACCTGGCGAGGCTGGCGCAAGACGGTGCACCGGTCGACCTCGACCGGGTTACTGTCGTGGGTCACTCCGCGGGCGGACACCTGGCGCTCTGGAGCGCGCGCAGGGACTCCGCGCGCAGCGACTTGGGAGCCGGCGATGGCCTCCAGCCGAAGCGTGTGAAAATATCCGGGGCCGTCGGGCTGGCGGCCGTGGCCGATCTCGCCCTGGCATACGAACTTCGTTGCGGCAACGGCGCGGTCGAGAACTTCCTCGGTGGGTCGCCCCTCGACGTCCCAGCCCGCTATCGATCGACGTCGCCCGCGCAAATGCTGCCCATCGGCGTCAAACAGATCCTGGCGCACGGCTCCATCGACGCCGATGTGCCGGTCCTCATGTCGCGCCGCTATGCGGCGGCGGCAAGAGCGGCCGGCGACGAGGTGAATTTCATCGAGTTGCCGGACGCAGATCACATGGACTTCGTCGATCCGTCCAGCGACGCCCATGCCGCTTGGTGCAGCCTGCTTACAGCGTGAATTCAAGCTCGACGGGAACGCGCCCCGCGCCATCCCGTGCGTGAAGTTGGGTGAGATTGTCGACCTGGGCAAGGAGCGCCGGCGGAGCACCCGCGCGCTCCTTGACTGTCCCGGACAGGGTGCCGGTGTGGTCCTTGGCGGCATAGTTGATGATGGCGTGCACCTCCAGTGGACCGCCCGTGTCGGTCAATTCCGCCGTTGCATCGCCACTGCGAGTGATTGCACCGTCGGCCACATGAAGCACATAACCGCCCAAGTCCGCGCCGTCCGCAATCTGCGGATAGGCGAGCTTCGTCACGCTGACGTCGCCCTTGGCGGAGACCAGGGTCGCGGCGCCGCCCGCGAACACCCCTCTGAGTTGGGTGAATTTGAAACTGGCCATGCCGCGCCAGCCGGCGGCCACACCCATGTCGGCCAGGTCTTCCACCAGGCCGTCGCCTTCAACGTCGTGCAGCGCAAAACCTTGACGATTGACGTCCGCCGATCCATCGGCGATGAAGCCGACCTTCACCCAATGCAAATCCGCCGACACGGTCAGCCGCAGCAGCGACCATGGATGCAATCGCCATTCGATGGCTCCGGCGTTGCGGCCGTTCACGGCGACTATCCCGGCGGACCCGTGCCAGAGGCTGCCGGAGAAGTCATCCGCGCTGATGAAGGGCGGCAGGAACCGCGTAACCAGCGAGGCTGGGACGGCGATGATCGCCACCGAGAGCACCGCCACCACCGCGATCAGGATTATCGGGAGAACGAAGCGGGTCCGCCTCGTTTCGACGGGCGGCTTAGTGCCCCGCTTGGGCGAACGTGATGTTGGCATTCACGACTCCAGGCTTGGCGGCGCGATCCACTGAAATGGATTCGATCGCGAAACCGTAGCGCTCCTCGAGCGTGGCAAGCCAGGTGACCAAGACGTCGAACGGCGCCGCTTCCAGCTGTACCCGCACGCCGGCGCCGCTCGGCTGGGTTCCGCGCAATGCGCTGCCGAGACCAGCCTCTCTGCCGACCCGGTCCACGAGCACCACCGGTGCTTCTCCGGTGTCCGCAACCGCAGCGCCGCCCGCCTGGACTTCCGGCGCATTTACGCGCATCCAGGCCAGGTCCTCGCGCCTGGTCTCCTGGGTCTTGCGCGCGTTCGATACAGCCGATTCGAGCGGCAGCAATATTCCGCCCACGAGGATCAGCACGCACAATGCCACGCCGCCGATTGCGACGACTCGTTGTTCGCGCGCCTGCAACCCCGAATACCATGCCTTGAGCGAGTTCACGGGCGCGCCTTCGTCGCGCCGGCGGGGCGCACCTGCAGGTGAGCCTCGACTCCGGTGCCCACGGGCGTCGAGGATTGAATCTCGGCGGCCAGCCCTTCCTTGCCCACCCGTTGCGATAACTGGGAGAGCGCGGCCAGGCTGGGGGCGGTGACTTTCATGTCGAGCAGATCCTGCCGGTAGCTCATGGAATCGATGGTGGTATTCGGGCTCGCAGATATCGCCTCGCTCAACGCTTGCAGCGTGCGCAGGAAATGTTGCGGCCCGGGCCCGGAGTGGCGGATTCGGTCGAGCCGCGTCTGCATCTGGCGGCGAGCGTCCTTCATCTCGACGGCGGGCATCGAGGCGGAGAACACCTGCGAGATTTCAACATCGAGCGCGGCGGATGCGTGTTTCGCCTGCCGCAGCTGGAAGGCGTCGGCCGCAACGTGCAACGCCAGCAAACCGACGGCCAGAGCGCCGGCGGTCCGCCACTTGTGCCAGCCGGCGCCCGTCGATGCCGGGGCAAACTCACCCTGCAGCAAATTGACGGCATCGGTGCCCTCGAGACTGCGCGCCAGCCACGGCAAGGGCCCGTCGGGAAGCAATTGAATCTTCAGCGAAGCGAACCGGTCCGCCAGCGTCCCCATCTCATCCTGCACCACCGCCCAGTCCTCGCGGGTCGCATAGAGAATGGCGCTCTCCATCGTGTGGGCAGCCAAGTCCGCCGCGAGCGGGTCGGCGATGACACCCGCAACGATCATGGCCTCGGTGACGGGCGCCAGTTCCACGGAAAAGGGCAGCTTTCCGGGCCGGCGCACGGACAGTCGTCCGTCCTCCAGCCAGAGCACGCTCTGGCCCGGATTCAAGGGCAGCAGCGACATATCCGCGTAGATGGCGCCGGGCGTGATGCCGGCCGCACTCAAATCCGAGAGCCAGCCTTGGAGGACGCTGCGCGATACCACCGCCACGGGCGTTCCTCCGGAGGCGCGCCGCTTGCCCAAGGCAAAGACCAACTGATCGATATCCTCGGTGAGCTGCTCCTCGAGCGCAAAGGGCACGGCCCGCACCAGCCTGGTGCCGCTGCCGGGGGGAAGCTCGGGCTCCGCCAGTAGAATCTGCGTGGCGGGGGCGATCACGATGACCTTGGCCGAACGCCCCACGGCAGCGGCCAGGCTCAAGGGACCGCGCTGGCGCGCCGTCGCGGGCTCGCCGGCATCGTCGATGGTCAACCACTCGGTGTCTTCTTGACCGGGTGCCGGCAGGCGTAGGAGCAGTGTGTGGGCCATTGTTGTCAGGGCGTCCCGAACGTGCGCAACAGGGGCGTTACCTTACCACTGCCCCCGCTGCCCACTTTCAAAAGACTGTACAAGTTGAATTCGGTAGTGCCAAGCGTGACGCGGGTAGTGAGCCGGAAATACACGGATTTATCCGAGTAACGGTTCTGAACATCGGCAGCGCCTTTGGCATCTGCCCCCATCACGATGCGCTGAAAAGCCGGGAGTTCGGGAAAACAGCCTCGTTTGCGCTCCGTGACCAACAGATCCGGACTGCCCGAATATTCCCCACTCAAGCCTTTCGCGAGGCTTTCTAGAACGAAGGCGGATGCGGTACATATGTTTATTTTGACGTCGTTTCCGGGCAGTGCGGTGACATAGGGCGCAATTTTCCGATACCGCTCGGCGCCGAAGCCGGGCATGTTCATGAGTTCGCTGGGGTTCATCATGGGATACATCCCGGTGCGATAGGGCGGGGTTTGGCTGGTATAAATCGAATCTTTTGCGCCGTCCGGGCTGCTGGGTATGTCGGTGGCGGTGATCCAGTCGCGGGCGATGCCGGCCCACTTGGGCTCGAGACCGACGGATACCAGTAGGCGCTGAAATTGTTCCAGGGGCTGCGGATCGAATTGGGTGCCGGCCGCGTTAACGGGGCTCGTGGTGCCCCCAGGGCCGGTCGGGGTGAAAGGGCGGGCGAGATTGTTCAAATTGAACCGGCCCTGCATGTCCTCGAGCGCGCCCTGCAAGCTTCCGATGGGCTCGCCCTCGGGGTCATCGGGGGACGTGAGCGGCAGGGGTTGCGTGGGTTGGGCCCAGGGCTGGGTCAGCATCACGGGCTGATTGGTCGGAGTTTGGCCCAGCACGTCCGCTGCCAGCGCCTCGGCCCCCAATCCGAAATGCAGGGCTTGCTCCGCCGCGAGGACGCCCAGGGTGCGGCGCCGCTCCAGCCAGCCGTCGAAACTCAGTTTGGTGGCCAGAATGGTCGCGAGCGCCACGAGGATGAGCGCGATGATGAGCGCCACCCCCTGCTGCCTGCGCCGGCCGGCCGGGCGGCGCCTGCTGCGGACGTACTGCCTCAACCCGCTACCTCGATCAGGCGCCTGATAAGGCCCCAATCCTTGAACTCGATGGTCACCTCCACCGCGACCGGGCGCGCACGCCAGCTGTCCGGAGGCTGAACCGTCGGCGGCGGCCAGGCGTTCTGCCAGGTTTGATTGGCGTCGAGATAGCGAAACTGGATGGTCTTGACGCCGCTCAGCAAGTCCTGCACGACGGGGTTGGTACCCTGGACGGTGTCGAGAGCCGTGGTATAGCTGCGCTTCAGCACGTCGTCGATGAGTGCGTAGGAGACCCGCTGCAGCGTGCTGCGCTGTTGCCCTGCGGTGTTGGACCATCCGCCCCGCGTCAATTCGGCGAGAGGCAGGCTGGTGGTGCTGGTGCTGCTGAAACTCGACTTGAATCCGGGCCCGGAGTCGAAGTGCATTCCCCCGGAGCTCGAGCCGGAGGTGCTCGATTCGGCGGTACCGGCGCTGGTGCCGTTGCCTTGGCTGCCGCGCAGCGCCGGCGAACGATTATCGCTCTGGGTCAACGGATCGCGCACCGGACGCGGCACCAGCTGCGCAAAATCCATGACCAGGACGCGCATCCCGAACTCGATTTCGCGCGAGCGCTTCATGGATTCTTCGGCTCGCTCCGCGTTGATGCGGGCCGCGCGATACGTCCCGTATCCCAAGGCCGACATGATGCCGAGGATCAGGAGCGCGACCAGCAGCTCGACCAAGGTGAACCCGCGCGGAATGGGGAGTCTGAAACCGCGTGGATTAGGGAGGGCGCGGATCATTGGGTCGGGGTTTGACTGTTGTTGCCGGGCGTGACCGGAGTCGGCGTGATCGGCGTACCCACCGTGCCTGTTGCCGGTGTACCGGCGGGCGCGTTGACCACGCTCCAGTTGGCATCGGCTGTACCGGGCGTACTCAGGGATTGGCCGAGAAAGCCGGTGGACTCCGCGAGCGGGTTGCCCTTGGCCTTGGCGTTGCCTTCGTATACCCGTACCACCACGCGCTTCATGGTGGCGATGCTGGTGTCGAAATAGCGCGTGTCGTAGTGCCAGGTGCGGCCGGCATAGACGAGTTCGCCGGTATCCGTGTTCTGTCCGAATTTATTCATGTTCAATCGCACTTCGGTGAGGCGGTTGAGCGCGATCCACTGCGCCAGCGTCTTGTCCCGGAGAAAGCCGCTGGTGCGTGCCGTGCCGCTTACCGCCACCATCAATGCGGCCAGGCCCATCGCCACGACCATCAACGCGACCAGCACCTCTACCAGAGTAAAGCCGCGTGAGCCCCTCACGTTCGCTTGTCCGCATGATCGGAATCCACCCTGGTGATCTTGCCGAGAGCGTCGCCTTCCACCGATGCCCTTGCATTGGTCGCAGCGCGCTCGAGCGTCAGACGGAACGGCGTGCCTTCGCCGCTCGCCGCAATGGCGACTTGCGGATTCTGCGTGACTTGATCGCTCTTCAGATTCTGGTCGACCGGCTTGAGTACCACGGTCTGCGAATCGAGCTGCAATTCAAAACCCACGCCCTTGGGCAGCTCCCGATGCCGGAACTCGTGCTCCTGGTCCATTGGCAGCCAGCGGTCGCGGGCAGCCTCGTAGACGACGAATTCATAGGCCGAGGGTTCGATGCGCAGCCCGAAGTCATGCCCCTCGAGCAGGGCGCGCTCGTGCAGCAGGCCGAGCAAACCTTCGATTCGCCGGCTCTCTTCATCGAGCTGCGAGTCGCGCCCGGTGACGCCGATCGACAGCACCGCAAGGGAGATCACGATCGCCATGATCACCACGACCACCAAGATTTCGACGAGTGTGAAACCCTTGCTGCGCATGCCGCGGTTCCCCCGCAAGCGGGCCGGTTATCGTTGCTCGAGAGTGCTCGTGCTGATGTCGGCGTCGTAGCCTTCGCCGCCCGGTTTGCCATCGCGCCCGTAGGTGGTGATCTCGTAATCGCGGCCATCCGGGCCCGGATTCTGATATTGATAGGGGTTGTTCCAAGGATCCTTCGGCAGCGAAGGCAGGTAGCCGCCGGAACGGTAATTGGTGATCGTCGGGTCCGCCGGCTGCTTCACCAGGGCCTGCAGCCCCTGTTCGGTGGTGGGATACTTGAAGTTATCCAGGCGATACAGATCGAGCGCGGTTTGAATGGCCCGAATATCGCTCTGCGCACGCGTCACCCGGGCCTTGTCGACGTTCTCCAGAATTTTCGGCACCACGAGCGCACCGAGCACTGCGAGAATGACGACCACGACCATGATCTCGATGAGGGTAAAGCCGCTTTGCCGATTACGCATGATGACCTCGAAAATTCCGCGAATGATACCAAAATAGGCAGACCGCATGCCCCGTGACGGTACAAATGGCCTGACGCGGATCGCCGTTGCATTGCAGTTGGATGACGGCCGGTGGGTTTGGTTGCTGTTGATTCTGCTGGTCCTGAGCCTCGTGTTGGCTCTCGGCGACAGCGGCAGCGCGCTGCTGCGCTACGACCGCGCCGCCATCGCGGCAGGCGGGTGGTGGCGGCTGCTCACAGCCCACATCGTGCACCTGGACGCTCATCATCTGGTGTTGAACGGGCTTGGTCTGGTGCTGATGTGGTCATTGTTCGCCTCGGACTTCGATGCGGTGGAGTGGTGTGTCATCGTGTCCGCGGGCGCGCTGGGCATCAGTTCGGGTCTGTGGTGGTTGAGCCCGCGAGTCGCCTGGTATGTGGGCGCTTCGGGAGTATTGCATTCGGTCATGGCGGCCGGCGCCGCCAAACACCTGATCGATCGTGCCTGGGATCGGTGGATCCTGATCGTATTCTTGAGCGGTAAGCTGGCTTTCGAGCAACTGGGCGGGCACGAGCCGCCGCTGGTGGTGGTCGACGCCCACTTGTATGGTGCGCTATGTGGTTTTGCGGCCGGCGCCGTGCTCGCGAGGCTCCACGCGCGGCGTGTACCGCTATAATCCGGCACCGTTCCGTAGCCTCAAGGGGCCAATTGACATGTCACTCGCGTTTGTTTTTCCGGGCCAAGGGTCGCAGTCAGTCGGCATGATGAGCGCCCTGGCGAAGGTCTCCCCAGTGATCGAGGCGACCTTTGCCGAGGCATCTGAGGTCCTCGGCCTTGACCTCTGGCAGCGCTGCCAGGAAGGGCCGCCCGAGGCACTCAATGCCACCGAATGCACCCAGCCGGCGATGCTGACGGCCGGCGTGGCGACCTATCGATTGTGGCGTGAACGCGGCGGCGCCGTGCCCGCCGCGATGGCCGGGCACAGCCTCGGAGAGTTCACGGCGCTGGTGGCCGCGGGTTGCCTCGAATTCCGGGTCGCCGTGGACCTCGTCAAGTTTCGGGCGGAAGCGATGCAGGCCGCGGTACCGCAGGGCGAGGGAGCAATGGCGGCGATCATCGGGCTGGAAGACATGGACGTGCAGGCCGCCTGCAGCGAAGCGGCCGACAGCGGCGTGGTCGAGGCCGTGAACTTCAATGCGCCGGGCCAGGTGGTCATTGCCGGAGCCGCGGCCGCGGTTGCCCGGGCCATCGAGATCGCCGCGGCCAAAGGGGCGCGGCGCGCGCTGCCGCTGCCGGTGAGCGTTCCTGCGCATAGTTCCCTCATGTGGCCCGCCGCCGAACGTTTGCGTGAGCGCCTGGCCGGCGTGCCCGTGACCGCTGCTACGAGGATCGCGGTGTACGGCGTCGACGTGAAGACGCACGCCCAACCGGACCAGATCCGTGCGGGCTTGGTCAAGCAGCTGCACACGCCCGTGTATTGGGCAGCGACGGTGCGCACCCTGATCGGCGCCGGCGCAACCCGCATCGTGGAATGCGGGCCGGGCAAGATCCTGACGGGATTGAATCGCCGGATCGACAAGAACCGCGATCTGAAAATGCTGGCGCTCGAGGATCCCCAATCCTTCGAAGACGCGCTCGCGCTCTCGAACGGTTGACGGGACCAGAATGATTGACGGGAAGAGGAAATCGACATGCTGAACGATGCGGTGGCTTTGGTGACGGGTGCATCGCGCGGCATAGGCGCTGCGATCGCCGATCGGTTGGCGAACGACGGCGCCCGCGTCATCGGCACCGCGACGAGCGCCGACGGGGCGGCCCGGATCACCGAGGCTCTGAGCGGCCGCGGCGGCCGCGGTGTTGCGCTCGATGTGACCAGCCAGGAATCCATCGATGCCGTCATTGGCGACATCGAGGCGAAGGAGGGTGCGATCGGAATCCTCTGCAACAATGCGGGAATCACCCGCGACATGCTGCTGCTGCGCATGAAGCAGGACGATTGGGACGCGGTGCTTCAGACGAATCTGGCCTCGGTGTTCCGCCTGTCGAAGGCCGTGCTTCGCGGCATGATGAAGGCGCGCAAGGGCCGCATCATCAGCATTGCATCCGTCGTCGGGCTCACCGGCAATCCCGGCCAGGCGAACTACGCGGCGGCCAAGGCGGGAATGATCGGGTTCACCAAGTCCCTCGCGCGCGAGATCGGATCCCGCGGCATTACGGCGAACGTCGTCGCCCCCGGCTTCATCGACACCGACATGACCCGGGCGCTCAACGAGGCCCAACGGGAAACGTTGAACGGGCAGATCCCCCTGACCCGGCTCGGACAGCCGTCGGATATAGCGGCGGCGGTATCGTTCCTGGCATCCGCCGACGCCTCGTACATCACGGGCCAGACCCTGCACGTCAATGGCGGGATGTACATGGCGTGACCGTCCCGGGGACCCTAAATCCATGATTTTGTCAAGTATCATGCGGTTGGCGTTCAATCTTGCGCGCCACTGGTAGCCGTCGACGTCGTGTTCACATAAAATACGCGCCCTGCCGATAGCGGAGGCTGGCCGCGAGCCCTTGTCGAGCGGCGCATTTTTAAATAGCTATCCCGAAAGGACCATAACGATGAGTACTGTTGAGCAGCAAGTTAAGAAGATCGTGGCCGAACAGTTGGGCGTGAAAGAAGAAGAAGTCACCAATGACGCCTCGTTCGTTGACGATCTGGGCGCAGACTCACTCGACACGGTTGAGCTGGTGATGGCGCTCGAAGAGGAGTTCGAGACGGAAATTCCGGACGAGGATGCGGAAAAAATAACGACCGTGCAGCAGGCGATCGATTACATCAATTCTCACAAGTCCAAAGCCTAAGCTCGTTCCATTCAGGAGTCGCCGTTGAGCAGACGACGCGTCGTGGTTACGGGTCTCGGAATCGTCTCGCCCGTCGGGAATGACGTGGCGTCCGCATGGTCCGCCATCCTGGCCGGCCGTAGCGGCATTGGTCCCGTCAAGCGGATCGACACCACGACTTTTTCGACGCACTTCGGCGGCGAGATTCGCGAGTTGAACATCGAGCCCTATTTGACCGTCAAGGATGCGCGCCGCATGGACGCGTTCATGCAATACGGCGTCATCGCCGGAATGCAGGCGATGCGCGATTCCGGACTCGAAGTGACCGAGGCGAATTCGGATCGGATCGGGATTCTCATGGGCTCCGGCATGGGCGGGCTCGAGTCCATCGAGGAGACCTACGACAAGTACTTGGAGACTCATTCGCCGAAGAAAGTGTCGCCGTTCTTCATTCCCGGCAGCATCATCAATCTGGTGAGCGGACATCTGTCCATCGCGTTCAAAATCACGGGGCCGAATCTGGCGGTCGCGACCGCCTGCACCACTTCGACCCATGCGCTGGGAATGGCGATGCGGATGATTCAGCATGGCGAAGTCGACGCCATGCTGGCCGGCGGGTCGGAAATGGCCACCTGCGTCACCGGGATGAGCGGTTTCGCTCAGGCGAGGGCGCTGTCCCAGCGCAACTCCGACCCGCAGGGCGCCAGCCGCCCCTGGGACAAGGATCGCGACGGCTTTGTCATGGGTGACGGGGCCGGCGCGATGCTGCTGGAAGATTACGAGTCGGCGAAGGCCCGCGGCGCGAAGATCTACGCCGAGATTTGCGGATTCGGGATGAGCGGCGACGCCTTCCATGTCACCTCCCCCCCGGAGGACGGCGAAGGTGCGCGAAAGGCGATGGTCAAAGCGATCGCCGACGCGGGGCTGAATCCCGACCAGGTGCAATACGTCAATGCGCACGCCACCTCCACCGAGCTGGGCGATCGGGCCGAGACGACGGCCATCCGCCGCGCATTCGGAGCGGCCGCGGACAAGCTCGCTGTAAGTTCCACCAAATCCATGACCGGGCATCTGCTCGGCGCGGCCGGTGCGGTCGAGGCGATTTTCAGCGTGCTCGCGCTGCGCGATCAGGTGGCGCCGCCGACCATCAACCTCGATCACCCGGGTGAGGGTTGCGATCTCGACTACGTTCCCAAGCACGCCCGCGAGATGCCTCTGGAATACGTGTTGTCCAATTCGTTTGGATTCGGTGGCACCAACGGTTCGCTCATTTTCCGCCGACATTGAGCCTCTACGGCTCATCGCGCGGTTTCCGGACGTCTATCCGGGACTGCTCGAGAGCAGCGCCCCCCTAGGCGCACGGGCGCATCCGGGCGGCCGCTTCGATGTTCTTCCCATGAGTTCCGGCGAGTGCCTGCGCCTCGATTCCGAGCGCCGGTTGTCGGGGCCCCACGCCGCCGGCGCCGGCGGCTTCTTGAGCGCGCTGGAGGAGTGGTGGAGGGCGCTGCGCCAACCCTCGGTGGCGGCACCGCTGCCGTTCACGGGCGGCTGGCTCCTGTACCTGGGCTACGAGCTCTCGTCTGAAATCGAAACGCGTCTGGTCCTGCCCCCGAGCCCCGACTCCGTAATTGCACTCGCTATCCGCACTCCCGCGGCATGGATCCGCGATCGGGCGACCATGCAGGCCTGGCTGGTGGCCGAGCCGGGCTCGGAGTCGGTTCTCGACGCATTCGAAAACCATGTCCGTGAGTCGGCCGAGCCGGCGGCGGCGCCGTTTCTCGGCGCACGCCTGCAGGTGCAGGAAGAGGATCCTGCCCGATTCCTCGAGTCCGTGTCGCGCGCCCTCGACTACACGGCCGCGGGGGACGTGTATCAGACCAATCTCTCGCGGCAGTGGCAGGTGAGCGCCGATTGCCCGCCCGATCCGGTTTCGATCTACGAGCGGTTGCGGTCCACCAATCCCAGTCCGTTCGCGGCCATGATGCGGTATGGAGATTTTTCCTTGATGAGTTCGTCGCCCGAACGGCTGCTTTCGATTCGCGGCGGCATCGTCTCGACACGGCCCATAGCCGGCACTCGTCCGCGCGGTACCTCGCCCGAGACGGACGCCGCGCTCCTGGAATCATTGCTGAACAACGAAAAAGAGCGCGCCGAGCACGTGATGTTGATCGATCTCGAGCGCAACGACCTCGGCCGCGTCTGCGTGGGCGGTACCGTACGCGTCGACGAGTACATGATTCTGGAAACCTATGCTCACGTGCATCACATCGTCTCGAATGTCAGCGGCCGGCTCCGCGAGGACGCGTCCCCCATCCAGGTCATACGCGCCTTGTTTCCCGGCGGCACGATAACCGGCTGCCCCAAGGTCCGTTGCATGGAAATCATCGCGGAGCTGGAAGGCGCCGGCCGCGGCGCCTACACCGGTTCCATCGGGTACTTGAATCGCGATGGCAGCTGCGATCTCAACATCCTCATCCGCACGCTGACCAGCCATGCCGGAGCGGCTGCCGGCACGGCTCCGATCCGCTTCCGCGCCGGCGCCGGCATCGTTGCCGATTCGATCCCGTCGCAGGAGCTTGCCGAGACGCGAGCCAAGGCCGAAGGCATGCTGCGCGCGCTGAGGATCCCTGCATGACTTCTTGGATCAACGGTCGCCCGGGGCAGACCGTCCACATCGCGGACCGCGGCCTCCAGTACGGCGACGGCGCTTTCGAAACGATGCGGGTTCGGCGCGGCGCCGTCCGCCTCCTGGATTATCACCTGGAGCGGCTGACGGACGCCTGCCGGCGCCTCGAGATCAGGTTGCCGGCCGGCGCTCGCCTGCGCAACGAAATCGTGCGAATCGCGGCGCTGCGGGCCGAGGGAGTCCTGAAATTGATCGTCACTCGCGGGATGGGCCCGCGCGGCTACCGGCCGAGCGGACGGGAGCGCTGCACCCGGGTGATTTCCCTGCATCCCCTGCCGGCGGCGGCCGGGGCGGCGGCCCGCCCGGCACGGGTGCGGCTGTGCGCGATGCGCCTCGGCATCAACGAGACTCTCGCGGGCATGAAGACGCTCAATCGGTTGGAGTCGGTGCTCGCGCGCGCGGAATGGACCGACACCCGCATCTGGGAAGGACTGATGCGGGACACCGACGACAACATCGTCTGCGGCACGATGTCGAATCTCTTCATGCGGCGCGGATTGCGGCTGATGACCCCCCAGGTGGATCGATGCGGAATCGCCGGCGTGATGCGGCGCTGGGTGTTGGAGCAGGCGGGCGCCCTGGGCTTGAGCGTCAGCGAAGGCCGGCTGCGATGGGACGGCCTGACAGGGGCGGATGAGGCGTTCATGACCAACGCCGTCGCGGGCATCGTACCTGTCGCGGTGATCCAGCACGGCCGCGCGATGCTTCGTCTCGCGCAGCGGAACACGGCGAACCAACTCCGTGGTCTCCTGGAGGGTCAGTGAACCGCGTGCTGCGCATCTTCTCAGGCCTCGCTTTGCTGTCGCTCCTGGCCGCCGCGGGCGCCGAGATTTGGCTGAATCTGCGCAGTCTCGACGAACCGCTGCAGGTTGCCGCGCCATTCACGTTCAAGGTTCCTGCTGGTTCGCGCCTCGCGCGGGTGGCCGAAACCCTCGCGGCGCGGGGCGTGCTCGTGCGGCCGCGCGCGCTGGTGCTGTACGCACGGTGGAAGGGGGTCGCCTCGGCCATCAAGGCGGGCGAGTACGAGATGGAACCCGGCATGACACCGCGGGTTCTGCTCGACAAGCTCGTGACCGGGCAGGTGCTGCTGCATTCGCTGACCATCGTCGACGGTTGGCAGGTACAGGATCTATTGGTCGCGATGCGGCGCAATCCGGATGTGCTCGCCACTCTTCCCGCCTCATCGGTGGACATCATGGAGCGATTGGGCATGCCGGGGGTGAACGCCGAGGGTCAATTCCTTCCGGAAACCTATCGCTTTGCAGGCGGCACCACGGATGTCGAAATCCTCCGCCAGGCTCACGCGGCGTTGGCGCGAGTTCTGAATGCTGCTTGGATGAACCGTGACTTAGGCATTCCGCTGCGCAATATCGACGAGTTGCTCATCATGGCCTCCATCGTCGAGAAGGAGAGCGGATTGCCGGAGGAGCTGCCGAAAATCGCCGGCCTGTATCTGCATCGCTTGAGGATCGGCATGCGGTTGCAGGCGGATCCCACCGTCATCTACGGACTGGGCGATTCGTATGACGGCGATCTGCACACCGTCGACCTGCACACCGATGGGCCCTATAACACGTACACGCGGACGGGGTTGCCCCCCACGCCCATTGCGCTGCCCGGGGCTGCCGCCATCGAGGCGACGGCGCGGCCCGAGAATACCGACGCGTTATACTTCGTGGCATCCGGGCGCGGCGACGGCAGCCACGTGTTCTCCGCGACCCTCGATGAACACAATGCCGCGGTGGCGCGATATCTTTCCCGGCAACGCCAACGGGCAGCGGCGGAGTCGGCGCGATGACGGAAACCACAGGACGCTTCTTGACCGTCGAGGGGATCGAAGGCGTGGGGAAATCCACGCAAGTCGCGCGGCTTTCCCACTATCTCGCGGAGCGCGGCATCGATCACGTGGTGACCCGCGAGCCCGGCGGCACGCCATTCGCAGAGAAGATTCGGGAGCTGGTTCTACGCCCGCGCGACGAGACTTTGCCGCCGGCGGCCGAGTTGCTGCTGATGTTCGCGGCTCGTGCGGTGCATCTCGCCAATCGCATCGAGCCGGTCTTGAATGCCGGCCGATGGGTGATTTGCGATCGGTTCACCGACGCCACCTACGCCTACCAAGGAGCCGGACGGGGCATGAAACAAACGGACATTCGATTGTTGGAAACCTTGGTGCAAGGCGCGCTGCGGCCGGATCTGACCTTGCTGCTCGACGTACCGGTCGAGGTCGGATTGGAGCGGTCTCGGCAGCGTGACGCCGGTGGAACCCGCGATCGCTTCGACACCGAGCAAGCGGAATTCTTCGAGAGAGTGCGCCAAGCCTATCTGTCGAGAGCCCGCGCGGAGCCAAGGCGCATGGCGATCATCGATGCCGCGGCATCGATGGACGAAGTCACGAAACGTATGACGAACGTGCTGGAGTCCAGATCGTGGATTTCCTGAGCGCCGATTCACTGCCGTGGCTGCATCAGGCTCAGCAACGCCTGCGAGATTCGATGCTGGCGGGGCGATTGCCGCACTCATCGCTGTTGCTGAGCTCGCCCGGGCTGGGCGCAGAGCAGCTCGCGAGTTGGATGGCGGCTCTGGCTCTATGCGAGTCGGGTGTCGCTCGTCCCTGCGGAGTCTGCGCATCATGCTCGCTGCTGCGATCGGACAGTCATCCGGATTATCACGTGGTGCGCCTGGAGGAGGATTCGAAACAGATCAAGGTGGATCAAGTCCGAGAGCTGATCGGATCACTGTTGTTGAAAAGCTACCGCGGCGGTTACAAGGTGGGCATCATCGAAGGCGCCGAGGCCCTCAATGCCAACGGCGCCAACGCCTTTCTCAAGACCTTGGAGGAGCCTTCCGCCGACACCATGCTGGTGATGATTGCGCGGCCTACTCATCGCCTGCCGGCAACCATCGCCAGTCGATGCCTGCGTCTCGCGCTCCGGGCGCCGCCCGGGGAAGTGGCCGTATCGTGGCTCGAAAATAACGGGAGTCCCGGCCAGAACTGGGATGCGGCCCTGGCGCTTGCCGGAGGGGCGCCCCTGTTGGCCATGGAACTCAATACTGCCGGTCTTGCGGCGCTGGAAAGGGAGATGCAGGAGGATGTTCAGGCCATCGCGGCGGGCGCGGTCGACATCACCCTCGTGGCCGATGTCTGGGTGAGGTCGAATCTGGGTCTGCGCCTCCTTTGGCTTGAGAACTGGATCACACGACGCGTACGTGCCGCCTCCAGCGAAGGTATTTCACAGCAAACTGCGGAACGGGTCCGCTTGCCTGCCGCTTTACTTAAGCCCAAGATAAGGGCGCTATTCGAGCTGCTGGACGCTGCGCGAGACCTTCGGCGTCTCGCCTCGACCAACATCAATCAACAATTGGCACTCGAGGCCTTGCTGCTCGGCGGTCGAACCGCGCTGGCGAAATGAGGCCTTGTCGGGAACTTTAAGGCTTGCGAAGTCCAAGTAACAAACCGGGGCTGCTGACCCTGACGATCAAGGATAAGAGCGCGCTCTATCTTGCGTATATGCCGTTCGTGAAAAACGGCGGCCTGTTCATACCCACCAACAGCAACTACCGCTTGGGCGACGAAGTATTCATGCTCCTCAATCTCATGGGCGAAGAGGAAAAGCTGCCGGTCGCAGGAAGAGTCATCTGGATGACGCCCAAGGGCGCACAGGGCAAACGCACTGCCGGCATCGGCGTCCAGTTCAGCGATCAGGACCGCGGCAATACCCAAAAGAAGATCGAGAACTATCTGGCCGGAGCCCTTGGGGGCGATAAGCCCACCCATACGATGTAGGGGGCGCTGCGGTCGGCGAGGTCGGGCGCGTAGTCGGGGGCGCCGAGCCCGGGGCGCGTAGCCTGATGCGCCGAGCCCGCGATGGGCGAAACCTCAGGCGGTTGCGCTAGCCGCGGCCGGATCGGGCAGCTTCGGTTGCGGCGAGACCGCCTCTCAGCACATAGGCTTCGAAGCCCCGTTCGCTCAAGATGTAGGCGGCCGCCGAACTGCGGCGACCCGTGTCGCAGCAAACGACATACTGCACGTTCTTGTCCAGCGCGTTCAACTTCAGCCGGATGAAATATAAGGGAATATTGACCGCCTCGTCGATGCGGAAATTCTGAAATTCGCTCGGCAGGCGGACGTCCAGCCACTTACCGCCCTTGGCGACGATTGCGCGGGCCGCGTCGTAGTCGACCCATTGCAGCAGCGGTTCGTTCAACAGCGTCTGGAAATCGGCCTTGCCCAGCCGCATCAAGGTCCCGTCCGTCCCCATGGTGACGGTGGCGTTGCGTTTGGCCTCCGCAATCAAGGCTTCCTCGCCGAAACTATCGCCGGGCCCGAGTTCGGCGAGCTTGATTCCCTCCTTGTTCAAGGGAGTTTCCCGCGTCACCACGCACTTGCCGGAGACCACCACATAGAAGTAATCGCCCTCGGTGCCCTGTTTGATGACGATGTCCCGCGAGCGGTAGTTGATGCGCTGCATGCGCATGAAGATTGCTTGAATGTTCGCAGGCGGGATGCGATGGAACGCCTTCGTTTGCAACAGCGTGGTCATCCAGTCTCCGGTCACATCCAGCCCGTCGCCGCGCAGTTCCGCGACCTCGTACTGGCCGGTTTGGTCCCAGGTCAGGAGCACGTCGAGCAGGTCGCTGTCGATGACGATGTACTCGAGATCGATCGCGGCTCGGGCCGTGAACTTTCGCGGCAGCCCCGGAGCCAGAGCCGCCCGGGCCTCGGGGCTTCCGGCGCGAACCGTGCCGATCAGCTTGTCGTCGGCGCGCAGTTCGACCTTGCCGGAAACCAGGTAGAACGTGCGCTTGTCGGTGTCGCCCTGTTTGAACAGCACGCGGCCGGCGCCCAGTTCGAGAATCTGCGTCTTGCGGGCGAGCGCATGCAGGTTCTCGGCCTTCAGCCCGTCGAGAGGAGAAAACGTCTTCAGTATCGAGAGATCGAGAGGTCTGTCATCCATCGAGAAATTACCGGCACCTACCGTTACAACCCTATGATTTTGGCTGCGAATCGTATCACGGTGGTCGGGTGCCTACTCTGTAATCTGTCACATTGCGCTCAGGCCGCGGCCCTCGCGTGCTCGTGGATCGTAAAATCGCAAATCAGGGGTAAATGGTCGGAAAACTGTACGTCCGGTATTTCGAACCGATTCACCTCGATTCGGGAGCTGTGCAAAATGAAGTCGAGTTCCTTGCGGGGGCTTGCGCTGGGGTACGAGGGTAGGCCGCGCGCATTGGCATTGCTCAATCCGGCCGCCTGCATGAACAGATAGAGCTCATGATCGCCCCAGTAGGTGTTGAAATCGCCGGCGACGATCACCGGCTTGGTGGTCTTGCGCACCAGGTCGTAAAGATACCGGAGCTGGTATTGCCGGTGCCGGAACTTCAATGACAGATGGACCAGGAAAATGGCGATATCGTCCAATTCGAGTTCGATGATGAGCCGTTTGATTCCGGTATCGAAATAATGGAAGCGCTCGCCGCGAACCCGCGGGGCGGCCAAAAAGGCATTGGCCTGCTTGCGCACGATGGGCACCAGCTGGTTTACCGAGGAGACGCCGTACTTGCATTCGAATGTGGAGTAGTGCCCAAGGGACCGCGCGATGAAATCCGCCTGATTCACCATTCCGGTGCGGATCGAACCCGTGTCCACCTCGATGAGGCCCACCACGTCCGGGTCCTGGTGCTTGATGAATTCGGTGATCTGCGACAACACCTGCCGGCTGGACCGAAGGTAGCCGGCGCCAGGAACGGGAAGGTGGAATGCGGGCCCGGTTCCGGTGGCATAACGGATGTTGTAGATCAGAAGGCGCACCGGACCGATTGTATCGACGCGCGGCGCTTCGCGCATGACCATCGTCACGCTACACTATGGACATGACGACTCCTGCCAACCCCATTCGCCTGTTCGTCACCCATGCCTGGGTGGAGAACGACGATTACACGCGCGTATTCGAATATCTCGAGGCGTCGGGGACGTTCTATTACAAGAATACCAGCCAGCCGCAGGCGAAACGTCCGATCGACAAGGAAAGCGAGCGCGAAGATCTGCGCCGCCAGATCGCGCCCTGCGAAGTGGTGGTGGTGGTCCCGGGAGTCTACCGTGCGTCTCCGGAATTGGTCTTGTTTCAAATGAACTTCGCCAAGTCGGCGGACCGGCCCATCGTAGCGCTGGAAAATTTCGGCTCCGTCGAACCATTGCCCAAGGCCATTTTGGATTTGACCGACGAAGTCTGCGGCTGGAATGAACGAAGCTTGATCGATGCGTTGCGCCGTCAGGCGCGGCATCAGGAAACCACGCGCTGGGACACGATCGAGTTCAAGCTCGACTGAAACTCAACTGCTGGCGATCAATGCCGGCACTTCGAAATCGGCCGTGCCGCGCTCGGACGGGTGCTCACGGTCGACGCTGTGAAGCTGGACCACTTCGGCGCTGACACGCGCTGCATTCAGCAACTCCCGGCAAGTGACACCGAAGATTTCGACAATGTGAGTCGCGCAGTCGTCCGCGTCCTGGTTGGACATTTTGCGCACGGAAGCTGCGACCGCGTCCTCGCCCTTCAGCGGCTGCACTCCGTGCAGCGACTTCATGACCTGATCGAACATTTCGCGGACTTCGTCCGGGAGTTGGTCCGCGGGGAGCGAGCACAGATGCCTGCGGTAGGCGTTGATCAGGCGCTGTTTGATCGGTGTCGAACGCACCAATTCCAAGGTCGCAAAGTGCAGACTTTCCCAAGCGCTTGTCATTGAAGCCCCAGAGCCACGAGTACATTCTTAAAGTAATTTCGAGGTTGATGCCAACCTCCAGTGCCTTGCAAATCAAGACTCTGCATCGGGAATATACAAGACAATCGACAAAACGCAACGCGGAATTATGCGGTGTGATTGGAGGTGGACCGCTTCCGGCCCGCAAGGCGAGCGGCGGATCCTTCGTCGAATCAAGATTATAAGTAAGACGTAATATATTGATTAGTAGATGAAATTATCCAGGTGGAATTATCCAGATGGAATTACCCAAGATCTCACGGAGCTGGTAGCGGTCTCGCGGAGAGCGGCTCGGAGGCGTCTTCCTGGGCATGGGTGGCGCCCAGAAGCATGTAGACGCCCGGGACCACGAATAGCGTGAACATCGTGCCGATCGCCAGACCCGTCGAGATGACGAGACCGATGGCGAAGCGTGAAGCAGCGCCGGCGCCGCTCGCGAACACCAGCGGCACCACGCCCAAGACCATGGCCGCGGTGGTCATCAAAATCGGCCGCAGCCGCGTGCCGGCCGCCGCCACGATGGCCGCATGCTTGCTCTTTCCCGTCTGTTGTTCGGTGTTCGCCACCTCGACGATGAGAATGCCGTGCTTGCTGATGAGGCCCATCAGCGTCACCAGTCCCACTTCGGTGTAAATATTGAGGCTTGCCCCCCCGATGCCGAGCGCGATGAAGATCAGCGCACCCGCTATCGAGAGCGGTACCGAAATCAAGATGACCAGCGGATCGCGGAAGCTTTCGAACAACGCGGCCAGCGACAAGAACACGATGATGATGGCGAAGGCAAAGGTCGCCATGATGCCGCCGGATTCGACCACGAACTGTCGTCCTTGACCGCCGTAGTCCACGCCGTAGCCCTGGGGCAATGTGCGCGCCGCGAGGTCCTGCAGGTATTTCAGCGCGTCGGCCAGAGACACGCCGGGAGCCATGACCCCCGCAATCGTGGCGGAATTCAGCTGTTGAAAATGGTTCAGCGTCTCCGGGACAGTGACGGGGCGGATGGTGGCGATGCTCGACAGCGGAATCGGCACTCCGCCGATGTTGGCAACGGGATAGTTCAACAGCTGACTCGCGTTCAGTCGCGACAATCTTTCGACCTGCGGAATGACCTTGTACGATCGGGTGTCCATGCTGAAGTAATTGACGTAATTGCCGCCGAGCAGCGATCCCAAGGCGGTGCCCACTTGAGTCATGGTCAACCCGAGTTGCGCCGCCTTGTCGCGATCGATCTCGATGACCGACTGGGGCAAGTCGAATCGAAGGTCGGTGTCGATGAACATGAACATGCCGCTCTTGAGGGCCGTCGCCAGGAATTCCTGCGACACCTCGTTGAGCCGCGCGGCCGGTTCAGTGGTGGTGATGGCGAATTGGATCGGCAGGCCGAACGCACCCGGCAGGGACGGCGGCTGAAAAACCGCGGTCTTCTGTCCCGCAAGACCGGAGAGGCTTTGCGATAGTTGCTGCTGTATTTCGTTCGCGCCCAACTTGCGCTTGTCGCGCGCGGGTAAAATCATCCCCATCAGGCCTTGCCCGGGCGTGTCGATCTGGAACACATGTTCGGGGTGGGCAATTGCGGTCACGGCGTCGAAGGCCGGCGCATCGTAGACGGATTTTCCCTGTAGCGTCGCATTCGGAGCCGAAGTGAACTGCGCGATCAGGAAACTTTGATCTTCTTGCGGTGCCAATTCGCTCTTGGAGCTCGAATACATGAAGTAAATGCTGCCGAGCACCAGGACCACCAGCACGGCGGTCACCGGAGTATACCGCAGGCTCCGCTCGAGCTTGCCCTGGTACCAGTGCAGCAGCTTCTCGAAGCGCCTGTCGATGTACTTGACCAGCCGAGTCTCCCAATCGTGTGCATCGGGCCGATGGGGTTTGAGCAGACGCGAACACATCATCGGCGACAGGGTCAGGGCGATCACCGCCGACACGGTCACCGATGCCGCGAGCGTGAACGCAAACTCCACGAACAGCGAGCCCGTCAGGCCGCCCTGGAATCCGATGGGGACGAAGACGGCCAGCAGCACCACCGTCATCGCGACGATGGGGCCGGCAAGTTCATGAGCCGCGAGACTGGCCGCGGCGGAAGCCGCCATGCCGCCCTCCAGGTGCCGGTTCACGTTCTCGACCACGATGATGGCATCGTCCACCACGAGTCCGATCGCGAGGACCAGAGCCAGCAGAGTAAGCAGATTGATGGAGAAACCCAGCGCCAGCATGATGGCCAGGGTGCCGATGAGAGAGAGAGGTATGGCCACGATGGGAATGATCACCGAGCGTGGCGATCCCAGGAACGCAAATATCACGGCCATGACGATGACCAGGGCTTCCACTAGGGTCGTCGCGACTTCTCGAATCGACCGGTTCACGAAGTCGGTGGAATCGTACACGATGAGGCCGGTCATACCCTGCGGCAACTGCCCCTGGACAAGCGGAAACACCGCCTTGACACCGTTGATGACCGTCAACAGGTTTGCGTTGGGCGCGACCTGGATGCCGATGAACACGCCGGGTTTGCCGTCGAATGCCACGCTCGCTTCGTAGGAGTCGGCGCCCAAGGCCACCGTGGCGACATCGCCCAGGCGGATGTTCGCCCCGTTCACCTGTTTCACGACCAAGTTGCGGAACTCGCTCAGGGAATGAAGGCTTGTCGTGGAGGTCAGCGTCACCTGCACCACCTGGCCTTTGGTGCTGCCGACGGCGGAGATATAGTCGTTGCTTGCCAGAGCGGTCGAGACGTCGGCCGCCGTGATGCCGTAGGCGGACAGCTTCTTCGGGTCGAGCCAGGCACGCAAGGAAAAGTACTGGCCGCCGACGATTTCCGCGGTTTGCACACCGGGAACCGCCTGCAGCTTCGGCTGCACCACCCGCTGCAAGTAGTCGGTGATCTCATTGCGATCCAGCGATGGACTCTTGAAGCCCATGTACATGGCGTCGCCGGTCTGGCCCACCTTGACGGTGATGGCCGGTTGCAGGGAACCGGCCGGCAGCTGGTTCAATACCGAGTTGACCTTGATGTTGATCTCGGCGGCGGCCTTCGAGGAGTCGTAGTTTTGCCGCAGGTAGACGGTAATGGTGCTCGTGCTGCTTTGACTGACCGACGTCATGTAGTCGATGCCGTTCGCCTGGGCAACGGCCGCTTCGATGGGGGTCGTGATGAATCCCGCGATCGCGTCGGGATCTGCACCGGGAAACGCCGTCGTGATCGTCACGATACCGTCTTCGGTCTTCGGGTAGGCACGCACCTGGAGCGAACTGAACGAGCGCAGGCCGACCACCAGGATCACGAGGCTCACCACGCTCGCGAGGACCGGGCGGCGGATGAAGATGTCGGTGAAGTTCACGGGGCGCCTCGCTTATTCGTTGGGAGGTGTCGGGTTCGAATCGTTGCTCGGGACGATTTTGTTGTTGATGACCACGGACGATCCGTTGCGGAGCTTCATTTGCCCGCTCGTCACCACCTCGTCCCCGACGGCAACGCCGCTTTTCACCGCGACCTGGTCGCCTCGCGTATCGCCCACCTTCACGAACCGCTGCATCGCGGTTAATTTCGGATTGCCCTTGTCGTCGGTGCCGCTCTTCTGCACGAGGTAGACGGTATCGCCGTAGGGGTTGTGAGTGATCGCCGACTGCGGCAGCGTCACCAGCGTGGAGGGGGCGCCGTCGTCGATGTTCACGTTGGCATACATGCCCGGTACCAATCGCCGATCGGCGTTCGCGAACGAGGCACGCACCTGAACGTTGCGGCTGGCAGCGTCCACCTTGGAATTGACGGAGGCGATGTATCCTGTGAAGGCCACGCCCGGATAGGCATCTATTGTCGCGTTCACGGCCTGCTTGACCTTCAGACGGGCGAGGGCCTGTTGCGGGACGTAGAAGTCTATGAAAATGGGATCGAGAGCCTGCAGCGTGACCACCGTCGTTCCCGCGGCCAGGTATTGGCCCTCGTCTACCAGGCGAATCCCGAGTTGGCCGGCGAACGGCGCACGCACCACCTTTTCTTCGATGAGCGCCTGCTGGGCCGTCACTTGGGCGCGCGCCGCCTTGAGATTCGATGCATCGGTGTCCACCGTGGCCTGGCTGACGGCCTGCGCTTCGAGCTGCTCCTGGTCCCGCTTCAGGGTGATCGAGGCGAGTTCAGCCTGGGCCTGCAGCTGGGCGAGCTTGGCGGGGTCATCATTGGGTTTCAATACCAGCAACACGGTGCCTGCGGCAACGTCAGCTCCCGATTCGATATGGATTTTATCAACCACGCCCGAGGCCTGTGCCGCGAGATCGGCGCCCCGGACCGCGCGCAACGTCCCGAGGGCTTGAGCGTGGGGTTGCCAGCTCGAGGCGGCCGCGACGGTGGTGGACACCGTCTGCGGCGCACTGGCCATGCCCTTCATCATGGGCTCGATGAATTTTTTGGCGACGAACAGGTGCCAACCGTAGATTCCGCCCATCAGAAGCGCCACCGCCACGAACAGAATCAGCAGCGGTTTGACCATCGCGCGCGGGGGGGCCCTCATCATGCCGTCGCCGGTAACTTGATCTTCAATAGTGCTCACTTAGGATCCCTTGCAGCAGTCGGATGAATTTGCGGCGACGTCGGTGCGATTCCACCAGCCCCCGCCCAATGCTTGAAACAATGCGGCGGTATCCGCATAGCGTTGCGCTCGCGCCTTGACGAGCGCAATGGCCGCAGTTTGATAGCTCTGTTGGGCGCTCAACACCTGCAGATAGCTCGCGCCGCCGCTTTTGAACTGTACTTGCACCAGCCTCAGGCTCTCCGCAGCCGAACTCTCGGCGGCGGTTTCGGCCGCCAGCGCGTCCGCATCGGCTTGCAGCGCATACAGTGAGTTCGACACATTCTGAAATGCCGTGATCACGGTACTCTTGTAATTGGCCGCCGCTTCCTGCGCAGCGGCAATGGCAGCGCGCCGCTGATGCACGAGCTGGCCGCCCTTGAAAATCGGCTGGGTCACGCCGGCAATCGCGCTCCAGACCGACGACGACGGCGAGAATAGATTCGAAAACTGGGACGCAACGCCGCCGTAGCTGCCGCTCAACGTGAGCTGCGGCAGCATGTTCGCCGTCGCGACGCCGATTTGCGCGGTGGCCTGATGCAGCAACGCAGAGTATTGACGGATGTCCGGGCGCTGCTCGACGAGCTTCGACGGCAGGCTCACCGGCAGTTCCGCAGGCAGGGTCAGGGAGTCCAGCGTGAATTCCGCGCCGCCGTAGTCGGCGGGCAGGGCGCCTACGTAGGTCGCCAGCAGATTGCGTTCCTGCGCGAGTTGACTGCGCAGTATGGGGACGTTCGCCAGGGTGCTCTGCAGGGTGGATTGCTGCTGCAAAACGTCGGCTCGCGAGGCGCCCCCGGCGCTGACGCGGCGCTGCGTGATGTCGAGTTGCGCCTGTTGTGACCGGGCGATTTCCTCGGTGGCCGCGAGCTGCGCCCGCAGCGATGCTTCGGTGACGGCAGCGGTGACGATATTGGCGGTGAGGCTGAGATAGCTCGCCTCCAAGGCGAACTGCTGGTAGTCGGCCTGCGCCTGCAGGGCTTCAACCTGCCGCCGTATCCCGCCGAAGGCATCGAGGGTATAGGACACATTCACGCTGGCGCTGTTCAGCGTGTACAGAAACGACCCCGATCCTGGTTGGCCGAATTGCGCGCCGGATGCCTTCTGGCGCTCGGCTTGATACGACCCCGAGACGCTCGGAAAAAAGCTGCCGCGCTGCGCCGCCACGTTCTCGTTCGCTTGGCGCAGCGCCGCCTGCGCGGCTTCGAGGGTCGGACTATTCGCAAGCCCCCGTTCGATGAGCGCGTTGAGTTCCGCGGACTTGAACAATGACCACCATTGGCCGGGGATGTCCAGATCATCGACGAAGCGCTGCGGCTGGCCGCCCGGAAGTGGCGCCGACGCCGTCGCGGGAGGCAAGGCGCCCGCCGGAACGTAGCCGGAGGTTTGCGGAGCGGCCGGTTTTTTGTAGTTCGGCCCGACCGCGCAAGCGGACAGCAACAAGGCCGCCAATGCGGAGAGGGACTTCTTTGACCTGAGCATCATGGAATCGAAGGGGCCGTGGGGGCGGGGGGGGAACTGCTATCACGGCGCGGAACGGCGCCGTTCAGAAAGATATCAACGACGTGTTTCAAGTGGGCTTCGGAGTCGATTTTTGTCATGTCCTCGGGCGACCCGAACAACAGGCATTCATGAAGCTCGGCGCAGACCATCTGCAGGAACAGCGCCGCGGCGCGATCCGGGTCCGAAAGGCTGAGAGTGCCGCGAAGCGTCTGTCTGCGAAGGTAGCTCGCGATAGCATCGTCGACCCGCGCTTTCGCGCTGCCGCGCATTTTTGCCGCGAGTTCGGGAAATCGGTGCGATTCCGCGGCACAAATCCGGAAGAGGGCGGCCGAGTCGGGGTTGCAGGCGCGCCCGGTGATCAGTTCACCGATCGTCGTCAGTGCCCGCCGCGGATCCAACCGGTCGAGTTCCTCCGTTGCGAGAACCGTCTCCATGTCGCGCTCGACCAGTCGGTTGATGACCGCACCGAGCAAATCGCCTTTATTTTTGAACCGCTCGTAGATGGTGCGGGTGGAGACGCCGGCTTCGCCGGCCACTTTATCGATGCTGGAGCTGCCGTACCCGTCGCGCAGAAAAACTCTGGTCGCTGCGGCAATGAGAGTGTCGGTTCGCGCCGATTCCGTGCCGCGCCGCGGCCGCCCGACCCGCGGCTTGGCAGCCGCCAAGTTTGGGTCGTTCATGATGGTAAGTCGCTCATGATAGTAAAATGACACGTGTCGTTTTCCAAATCAACAACTATTTACGCAGTAGATATTCATTTGCTAAAATATTATGCATAGAATTGTTAGATATCAAATGAATAATAGCTCACTTCAGTATCAGAAACTCGAGGCCAATCTCGAGCGACTGCGCGCCCGCATGCCGGATCTGCCCAAGTCGAGCATTCTGCTGAGCCGGCTGTTTCAGCACATCGGCAGGGGTATGGCGAGCATGCTGGAGATTCAGATCCGGCCCTTCGGCCTGACCGAATCGGAGTTTCGGGTGCTGGCGACCCTGTTTTCGCAGCCGGAGGGCTGTGCCCACCCGAGCGACCTGTGCGCAAAGACGTCGCTGAGCCCCGCAAACATGTCGCGCATCAGCGATGCGTTGGTCAGCCGCGATCTCATCACACGGCTTTCGAGCGTGCACGATCGCCGCAAAATGGTCCTTCGCATCACGGAGCAGGGCGAGGAGTTGGTGCGGCGGCTGCTCCCGCCGATGTACGGCCCGTTGCTGGAAATATTCAAGGATTTCTCGGAAGGCGAACAGCTGCAATTGATCGCGCAGCTGAAACTCCTGGGCGCGAATTTGGACCAGGCGTTATCGAAACACGGGTCGGAACGCGTAGAATGACGCCGCGACGCTGCAAGTTCGCCGTGGCGGCGGCATTGGCATTCGGGGCCGGCTGCGCGGGACTGCCGCCCAAACCCCAACCGGTGAAATTGCCGACCGACGCGCCGCTGGCACTGCGCGGCCTTACGAACGAGCGTGCCGAATGGCCGTCGGAAAAGTGGTGGACGCTTTACGGAGATCCGGTCCTCGATCAATTGATCGACATGGCGTTGGGCTCCTCGCCGACCCTGGCCACGGCGCATGCGCGCCTGGATAGCGCCGAGCAGTCGGTGCGCATCGCCGGCGCAGCCGCCGGCGTGCGTGTGGAAGCGTCGGGCGACTCGTCGCGGCAACGTCTCAGCGACAATGGCCTGTTTCCGCCGCAGCTGCTGGGTTTTCATTGGTACAACATGAATGACCTTGGCCTGCAGGTGAGCTACACCTTCGATTGGTGGGGAAAACAGAGAGATGCGGTCGAGGCCGCGGTGGACGAGGCACATGCCGCGCAGGCGGACCGGGCCGCGGCAGCGCTCATGCTGGAGAGTTCAGTCGCGGAGACCTACTTCGGATGGCAATCCGATCAAAGCCGATTGACCCTCGCGCAGGAGCGAGAGGCGACGGTCGCTCGCGAAGGCGGCATCATGGCGGCCCGCATTCGGGCAGAGCTGGAATCCGCGGACGAGGCACAGCGTGCGGATTCGAATCTTGCGGCCGTACGCGAGCGGATCGCCGATTTGGAGGGATCCGCGAGTCTGCGAATCGTCGCACTGGCGGCATTGGTGGGCTGCCCGGCGGACCGGCTGCCCGAAATGACCGCGAGACCGCTTCCTGCAATCGGCAATGGATTGCCGGATGACGTGAGGATCGACTTGATCGCCCGACGCGCGGACTTGACCGCCAGCCGCTGGCGGGTGGAGGCGGCGCAGAAGAACCGCGAAGGCGCGCGCGCCGAATTCTTTCCCGACGTGAGCATCAATGCACTGATCGGAGTGCAGAGCGTCGATTTGGGCAAACTGCTCGAATACAGCAGCCGCGTACCGGCGGTGACCGGGGCCATCCATCTGCCCATCTTCGATGGAGGGCGCCTGAAAGCACGCTATCGGTCGTCTCAAGCGGCCATCGATGAGGCGGTTGCGGGTTATCAGGACACTCTGGTCGGCGCGGCCCGCGACGTGGCGGCGCAGGCGACCTCCCGCGCGCAGATCGCCGCGCAACGAACGCAGCGCCTCATCGAGGTGACGGCGGCGGAGCGCTTGAAATCCAGCGCCGCGGCGCGCGTCCGGCAGGGCGTCACCGATTCGCGGACGGAACTCGCGGCCACCGAATCCTGGATCGAACAGCGCGACGCGCTCGTACAGCTGGATTCCGCCGCGGTGTCGTCGGACATAGGGCTGCAGCGAGCCCTCGGCGGCGGATACCTAAGGATTGAGAAGCAACAATGAATGCGGTCGTTGATATTCCGACGGAGGCGCCGAACGGCAAGCGGCGCAAGGTCCTCTCGATCATCGCCGTGGTCTTCATCGCCATCGGACTGCTGTGGGGTCTTTTCTGGCTGCTCGTGCTGTCGAAGCGCGAGCGCACCGACGATGCCTACGTGAACGGCAACAAGGTCGTGATTTCCCCTCAGGTCTCAGGAACCGTGGTCGCGGTACTTGCCGACGACACGCAATTCGTGAAGGCGGGGCAGGTGCTGGTGCGCATGGATCCCGTCGACGCGGAAACGGGATTGGCGCGGAGCGCAAGCGCTTTGGGTCAATCGGTGCGTCAAGTACGCCAGCAGAAGCTGAACGCCGAGCAATACGACTCGATGATTGCGACACGACGACTGGAGTTGGTGCGGGCCGAGGCTGATCTCGCCAAGCGCGAGCCGCTGCTCGCCGACAGCGCCATTGCGCCGGAAGAGGTGCGTCATGCGCGCGAAGGCGTGCTGCTGGCCCGCGCGGCGTTGACGCAGGCAGAGCGACAGGCCACGGCCTCGCACGCGCTGGTCGATGGAATCAGCGTGGAGGACAACCCCGCGGTGCTGCAGGCCAAGGCGGCTTACCGCGACGCGTGGATTGCGGCGCAGCGCAACGCGGTGGTCGCTCCGGTCACCGGCTACGTCGCCGAGCGCAGCGTTCAGCTGGGCCAACACGTCGCGGCCGGCCAGGCGTTGATGACGGTAATTCCGTTGAATGCATTGTGGGTGGACGCGAACTTCAAGGAAGTGCAGCTGCGGCATCTGCGCATCGGCCAACCGGCCCTGGTGCGCAGCGATCTGTACGGAGGCTCCTTCATCTATCACGGACACGTGCAAGGCATGGCGGCCGGGACGGGCGCGGCGTTCGCGTTGCTGCCGGCGCAAAACGCCTCAGGAAACTGGATCAAGGTGGTGCAGCGGGTACCCGTGAGAATTCAGTTGGACGATGCCGATCTGACCAAGTCGCCGTTGCGCGTCGGTTTATCGGCGATGGTGACGGTGGACACCACCAATGAAGAGGGCCCGGTGTTGGCCAGGGAAGGGGCGGAACAGCCGGTGGGCGACACACAGGTGTACACACAAGATCTCGATAAAGCGAATGCCGAGGCGGACGCGGTCGTACGCCGCAATCTCGGCGTAAAAGACTAGGCTCGAAACCCCGGTGGCAGACGCTTCCCAAACCGACGCAGGGTTCGAGTACCCGCCGCTTCGCGGCGGCAGGTTGCTATTCCTTACGGCGGCGATCGCCACGGCCTCGTTCATGGAAATCCTGGACATGACCATCGTCAATGTCTCGGTTCCCGCGATTTCGGGCAGTCTCGGCGTGAGCAATCCCGAGGGAACTTGGGCGGTAAGTTCGTACATGCTGGCGGCCGCCGTCATGCAGCCGTTGACCGGATGGATCGGCCGGCGGTTCGGCGAGGTTCGCACCTTTGTCACCTCGATCTGCCTGTTCATGGTGTTCTCCGCCGTCTGCGGCCTCGCGACCAGCATGCCCATGCTGGTCGCGGCGCGGCTCGTTCAAGGACTGGTCTCCGGACCCATGATGTCGGTGGCACAGGCTCTCTTGCTGCGCAACTATCCGTTCGAACGGCGCGGCATGGCCATTGCGCTGTGGGGCACGGTCATCGTCGTCGCGCCGATACTCGGCCCCATCATCGGCGGATGGATCACCGACAATTTTTCCTGGCCGTGGATTTTCTATATCAATCTGCCGGTGGGCGCCTTCTCGGCGGTGGCCAGCTGGATGCTGTTGCGGCGACGTGAGTCGAAGAAGATGAAACTGCCCATCGACGGGATCGGCCTCGGGCTTCTGGTCGTCGGCGTCGGCTGTCTGCAATTCATGCTCGACAACGGCAACGACAAGGATTGGTTCAATTCCACCGAGATTTCGCTCGCGGCTCTGACATCGCTCGTGTGCATCACCTTCCTGATACCGTGGGAACTCACCGACAAACATCCCGTCATCGATTTGTACTTGTTCAAACGCCGCAATTTCCGGGTGGGTACCCTGGTCGCCGGCGTGGCTTTCTTCGGTTTGTCCGCCATCAACATCATATTTCCCCTGTGGCTGCAGACCACCTTGGGCTACACGGCGACCCGGGCTGGACTTGCCGTGGCGCCGATCGGGCTGTTGGCTCTCATCGCCTCTCCGATCGTGGGCCGCAACATGAACCGCATGAATCTGCGGTTGGCGGCGAGCTTCGCTTTTTGCGTGTTCGGTGCGGCGGTCTTTTGGGCATCGACCCTCAACGAGACGGCGAGCTTCGCGCAGTTCGCCACGCCGCGTTTCTTTCAGGGATTGGGACTCGCATTCTTCTTCCTACCGCTCAACCAGATCCTATTATCGGGGGTTCCGCCCAACGAGCTGGCCTCGGCGTCCGGTCTCAGCAACTTCGTTCGCACCATGTCGGGCAGCATTGCGACGGCGGTGTCCGTCTGGGTATGGAATCGCCGCACCGACTTCCATCATGCGGTGCTGGCGGAGCACGTGCGCAACTCGGCGCAAGGCTGGACGAACTACCAATCCGACTTGAGCGCGCGGGGAATCACGGGCGGCGGGGCTTATCAGTACGTGGACCGCCTCATCGGCGGACAGGCGGCCACGCTCGCCGTCAACGATGTGTTCTTTGCCTTGGGATGCATGTTCATCTTGCTCGTTCCCTTCATATGGCTGTCCAGGCCGCCCTTCGCCGGCGGCCGCGGCGGCGCGGCCCATTGAGCGCCCGGCCGGACTTTCTCAGGACCGTGTAGCACCCGGACCGTGTAACATTGGTATGGTGAAATCACCCTATATCGTTGCGGTCGGCGGCACCTTGCGGCCCGGATCGTCCACGGAAAAGGCGATGCAGCACGTGCTCAATGCCGTCGGTCGCGCCGGGGCGCGGACTCGCCTCATCAGCGGTTCGGCGCTCGATCTCCCCATGTATCAGCCGGAGAATCCCGTGCGCACCGATGCCGCCCGCGATCTCGTTGCGCAGCTTGCGCTGGCCGACGGAATCATTCTGGGTTCGCCTGGATATCACGGCAGTATTTCGGGGCTCATCAAGAATGCCCTGGACTATGCGGAGGACCTGCGCGGCGACCGTCGGCCGTATTTCAGCGGCCGCGCGGTGGGTTGCATTGCCACGGCCGGCGGGTGGCCCGGTGCGGTCAACACCTTGGGAGCGCTGCGCGACATCGTGCACGCGCTGCGCGGCTGGCCCACGCCGCTGGGGGCAGCGATCAATTCGAGCGAGTGCCTGTTTGACGACCAGGGGCAATGCCTGGTGCCTCGAGTCGCACAAATGCTCGACCTCATCGCCACCGAGGTGCTGGGCTTCTTGAGGTAGGCCTTCAGCAGCGAGTCGGCAATGACAAGTCGTCCGTAAAGGCGCCCGAACGTCCGGCGTAAGCCGATGCCAGCTTAGCTTGGCTAGCTTCTCGGCAGCTCTATTTCCGCCGCCGCGGTCGCCATCGTCGTGCCAAGCTGATTGGTCATCTTGAAGTCGACCTTGACGATGGATCGGCCTTGATCGTCCACCAGCTTGTCGATCACCGTCGCGTTCGAAATCGTGATGTCACCGGTAAACGCCGGACCACGATAAGCGCAGTTGGAGTGCACGACCATGCCCCATTCGCCGGCCCACCCGGCGAGGTAGTCGATGATCCACGTGCCCATCGACGCCCCGTATCCGTACGCGCGCGGCATGCCGATGTAGCGTGCCCAGCGGGGAAACAGGTGGCCGCGCGAAGGTCCGATATAGGCGCCATCCGTCAACTCGGGATTTTCCTTCTCCATGACCGGGTCCTGCTCCTTGCCGGCCATTTCCGCGGTAAAGCCGAGCGCTTCCATGTCGAGGTCCGTGCGACGGTGAACGCCGCACCAGATGGTGAAAAGATATGAGCGCCATTCTGTCGTCAAACTCGCAATGCTGTGCGGGCCGAATACCCGGGTCGGCAGTTGGTCTCCGACCTTGACCCCATCCCAATAACGTTTGCCGTGTCCCAGGTCGTGCAGCGACTTGATGTATTCGAATTTTTGCCCTTCAAGTTCGGCAAGTTGCGCATCCGTCCACTCGGGATCTTCGCTGGTGGTGAGCGAGCCCATCTCGCGCGCGAGATCGGCGCGATAGCGAATACTGGTGGATCGTTGCGTGGCGATCTTGTCGCCCTTGTCGTTGTAATAATGATTGTCGCCGCGCTGGAAGCAGGTCGGCCCTGAAAACTTGGTCTGCTTGACGACGTAATCGAACGGAATGCGCTCATTGTGAATGAGGTCGCCCGCGACGATGCGGGGGCCGTGGAACCACCATTCGTCCCCGCCGAAGATCATATGCGACTGGGGGATGCGGCCGATACAGGAGGGCGCAGTACCATGGCCATCGTCGGTGGCGACCGGAAACGACTGTGGAGCGACAATACCGCCAAAACGGCTTTCCGCCGCGAATTCGTCCTCGTAGTGCAGGCGGTTCGGGTAATGCATCGCCTGAACCCAACGTCGAATATCGTTGTTCGCCAACGGTTCCTTCAGTCGAGCGGGCTGCATTGGTTTTCCGAGGTAGCGGTCGATATCGGAACAATCCAGTGTTTGGTCGGCCATGGGCAGAATCTCTCGATAGTCAGGTCAAGCGCAAATACCGATCCAGCTCCCGGTGCATGTTCAGGATCAACTTCTCGTGCTCGGCGGCGAGCCAGATCTGCTTGCAGCCGCGCGAGTGCAAGCCCTTTTGCATGCGGGGGATGTTTCCGAGGTCCTGCCGCGGGATCAGCAGCAACTGTTCGGGATCACTCAGGTCGGTCACCTGCCGTACTTCCGCGCGGGGCGGTTTGACCGCGGCGGGGTATGTCTTTGTTGAATAGATCTCGAAGATGCAACGATCCGGATCGAGCCGATCCGGCCGAGAGCGGTACATCATGGCGTTGCCGGCCATGGGCAGGATGAGCACGTTCGGGAAGATGAACACCTCTCCGCCCCACATGCCGAGATTCTCCGGCGTCGGCTGGGGCATGGGCCGTTGCTGCCCGGCGGCGCGGGCATACAGTGCCATGACATATTCCGCGCCCAGACTCGAACCCGTAGGGATAGGCTTGCCCTTGAGCGAGCGCACGACCTCGATGTCTTCGGGGAGCACCTGAGCGTCCATGCCTTCAGCCAGCAGATTCAGCCTCGCGGCCATCCCCTCGACCAAGTCATCGCTATTGTCGTTTCGGACTTGACCCTGCATCGGAGTCTTCGTCCCCGCGAAACGACCATGCCCGTGCGGATAGGCGTCGTAGGCTATATGGTGGTGCGTGAAGTCGACGTCGGATTCGGGTCTGCCCTTGTAAATGACTTCGGCCGCGGCGACTTCCAACTGGGAGTGGGTGGCCGGCACGTGGTAGCCTTCGAAAAAAGCTTCCTGGGCCACTTTCCAATTAGCCGGCACCGGGATCGCCTTCCACCAGTAGTTGCGCATTTCGCTGATGGCCAAGTTCTCGAGAAGCTGCCGCACCGGAGCGATGAAGTCGTCGAAGGACTCGGGATTCCGGTCGAAGTTGATGAAGACGAAGCCGGCGAACACAACGTGCTTGACCTCGCGCAGCGCGACATCGCTGTCGGTGAGCTTGCCGTCGCGAAATTCCTGGCGCTCCAGCACGAATTCATTGCGCCCGGAGGTATCCCAACGCCAGCCGTGAAACGGGCAGATGATCTTTCCACCGGCAAAGTGTCCGCAACCTCCGGGCGACAGAGCGGTGCCGCGGTGCGGGCAGACGTTGTAGTAGGCTTTGATCGTGTCGGCATCGACACGGACGATCAGCACCGACTGATCGCCGATGTCGTAGGTGGTGTAATCGCCGGCCTCGGGAATTTCGTCGAGCCGGGCTGCAGCTTGCCAGACCCGGCTCCAGAGCTTCTCGTACTCCAGCTGCGCGAACGCCGCATCGGTGTAGCGGCCGCTGCGGATGCCGTGCGTGAGCACCTGCCAGCTGTCGGGCCAGTCGCTCGGTGATCGATTGCCTACCGGGACGCCGGTTGCGAGCGTGCTCATTGGACCTCCTCGTTGTTCAGAAATGCCGTCCGTCGGCGACCGACATCAGATGTAGCGGCCACCGTTGACGCCGATGGTCTGACCCGTGACATAACCGGTCTCGTCGGAAACCAGCCATGCACAGGCACCGGCGATATCTTCGGGCTCGCCCTGACGCCGGATTGGCCCGGAGTTGACCCACGTATCCCTCAACTGATGACCTTCCGCAAAGAACTTCTCGGACATGACCGTGTTCATCACAAAACGGGGCGGGATGTTGTTACAGGTGATGCCCAGCGGCCCGAGTTCCACCGCCAAGGTCTTGGTCAGTGCAATGATGGCTCCCTTGGAGGCGGAGTAGTGCGCCATCCGCGCGGCACCGGACTGCGCGCTCGACGAAGAAATATTGACGATCCGGCCCCAACCGGACGCCTTCATGTCGGGCAGAACGATCTGAGTGACGATGAAAGTACCTTTGAGGTTCACTTCCATCATCTTGTCCCACTGCGCGTCGGTAAGCTCCTCAAACGGGACGACGCCGGTGATACCCGCATTATTGACCAGAATCGTGACCGGTCCGAAAGTCTCGCGTAGCTTGGTCACCGCGGCTTTGACCTGCTCACGGTCGGTGATGCTGGCCTGCAGCGGAATCGCCTTTCCGCCGGCGGCCGCGATTTCCTTTGCAACCTTCGTGGCATCGGCGATCAGAATATCGAGCACACCGATCGCGATGCCGTCGCGCGCCAGGCGGCGGCCGATGGCCGCACCGATCCCCGCTGCCGCTCCCGTTACCAGTGCTACTTTCACTTTCACTCCTTATTTCCTCGTTCAACACTTGCCAGTGTGGCACATCGTCCGCGGGCATTCTTTGCAGCAGGCGACAGCGTCCGGCGGCATCATGGCTTGGCTTTCGCGCCGCCGTTCTCCTTGCGCAGCGTGGCATCGAGCTCGGGGTACTTCTCGGGTTGCAACGTACCGTGCAGGGACAATCGAATGATCTCCCGGCCGAAGCGCTCCGCCATCTGCCGGCGCTGCTTCGCGCTGCGGGTGTGAGCCCGAGCCCAAACCGGCCATAGAAAAGAACCGGCAAGCAGCAGCACCGACGCCACCTCGGCATCGATTCCCGGTTGCGCGAATTCCGTTTTGGCAAACAGTTGGAAGTTCGACTCGTATTGCTGCCAGAAAGGATCGCTGGCGGGTCGCCGGGAGCTCAGAAGTTCGAATAGCCACACACGTCCGAGCCCCGGGTTTTCCATCGCAAACCTCGCGAGGTGATAGGTGAGGGCCTCCGAATTGATGGTTTCTACCGGCTGGTTGCGGGCGATTGCCGGATCGCCGAAAACCTCGTGGTACAACTTCTCGCTCACCCAGGTGGCGGTGGCTTCGATCAACTGCTCGCGCGTCTGGAAATGCTGATAGGCGGTGCCGCGGTTGACGCCCGCCCGCTGCGCGACCCGGGAGACGCTGAGGCCTTCCTTGCCGTCCTCAGCCAGCACTTCTCGCGCGGCCTCGAGGATTGCCTCGCGAGTACTCTCCGGATTGCGCTTCCTTCGAGCCCGCCTGACCATGCCCCCTTGTCGGTTTTTTTCAGCCATCATCTGGTGCTTGAGGGTCTCCCTTTCGACCCCATCGACGATATTCGATCCCTGCACTTTCACAAAACCGTTCTGCGGCTAAACGATCCGGGTGTCGCGGTTCCGCCTAAGTAGGCAACAATGTCGTTTATTATAGCCGCTGAGCAGGGCCGAGTCGAGCGAAAGTCGGCCGGTGTCGACCGCGGCCGGTGCGCGGGGCAGTGAAGCTAGACGGCAACGTTGTGGCGGCGGCTACGCGGCAATTCGACGTCGACCTTGCCGGTCGCGAGGACGTTGCCGTCCTGGTTCGTCATCTTCACGGCGATTGTCACCAGCGGCTCGCCCCACATGGAATCTTCCTTCTTCTCGATCACCTCGCCATCGAGGTAAGTCACGTCGCCCTCGTACGAGGGACCCCGGAAGGAGGTGTTCGAATAGCGAACGAAGCCATCGTGCCCGGCCCAATGCGCGATGTAATCGGTCACCCAGGCACCCATCGTGGCGCCGTAGCCGTAGGCGCGCGGCATGCCGATGTTCGAAGCCTTCTCGGCATCCACGTGGCCGCGCGAGGGGCCGAGATAGAGTCCGTCTCGAAGTCTCGGATCGATTTTCGCGCCTTCTTCGTCGAATCCAAAGCCCTCCACCCAGCCGGGATCCTGGTTCACCCACGGATCCTTTACCCCGAGCGGCGCAGCCCAGTGGAACGCTCCCCAGATGTTGAAGAGGAACGCGCGGTACTCGGTGGCGAAGCTCACGAGCGAGTGGGGACCGATGACGCGGCGTGTCAGCGTTTGGCCCACGCGCACCTCCTCGATCTGCGGCGTGTGGCCCGTACGGTTCGAGAGCATCCAGTCGAGCCGCTCCTTGTCGATTGCCTTGAGCTGCGCGGGTGTCCATCGCGGCGCCGTGCCCGCGTCCTTGCCCAGGTAGCCGCGCCGCTCGGCCTCGGCGGCCAGGTAGCGGATTGACGTTGCCCGCTCCTTGCAAACGGGTACACCGTGCTGATTGATGTGCACCGTGTCGCCCCGCGCGAACATGGTCGGCCCCGCGAATTTGGTATCGGTGACCTTGTAGTCGTAGAAGCGCCGGCGATGCGTCAGCGAATCTCCGGGTCGGATTTTCGGCCCGTAGTGCCACCATTCCTCGCCGCCGAATATGAGGTGTGAGCCTGGTATCCGTCCGACACAGGCAGGCTGTACGCCGTGTCCAAAGTCGATGCCGACCGCGAAAGACTGCGGCGCCACGATGCCGCCGAACTTCGAGGCCCGGGCGAATTGATCGTCCCAGTGGAGCGGGTTGAAGTAATCCATGGCCATCACCCAACGCCGGATGTCGCTCGCCGAGCACGGCTCTATGGGCTCCCCGCCACCGACTTCCTGACCGACGCGGTCTTTGACGTCGCTCAGATCGAGCTCAACGTTCTGTACCGCCGCAGCTGCTGCTTGACTCATGTGCTCCCCAACCCATCGTGCGGAAAAGTCGACTCCTTGAGGACGCTATAGAAGTGCGTGCTATAAGTCAACACTGTTGTTGATTTGAGGTCGCTAGAGGCCGCGCGGGAGACCGGACGGACGCTGCTCGGACGTTATCACTGCGCCGCTCATGAGCCAATACGCGGCCGAGGTTGGTCGAGCCGTCGGAACAGGGCTGTCGGCCAGTGTTGGGAACGTGTCGGGCGTTGTCGGGAAGTGACGTCCGAAAAATGCCAGCATCGGTATCGCGCTTCGGCTTCCTGCCGAAGTGATGTAACATAAATCCGCATATTAAAGAGCACGATCCGTTGTTACTGCCCGGGCTTGCGGGTCGATGTTATCGTGAGGGCCACCGATGAACACCCAGCCCGCCGCATTTCTGCGCACAACTCTGCCGCTGGATCTGTCCCAACTGAATGTGCTGGACAGCGGCCGCTATCACTCGATCTGGCTGCCCGATCACATGGTGAGTTTCTGGCCCGACTCGATCTGGACACCCGAGTTTACCGATCTCGCAGCGGCATCCCCTTCACCGCATCGCCACCTGGATGGCCTCGCCGTGGCGGCGGCGGCGGCCGTGCTCACCAAAAATGTACCGATTGCGACCAGTGTCGTCGACACGGTACGGCGTCATCCGTCGCTTCTGGCGCAGACCGCGCTGACCATCGATCATCTCTCAAAGGGGCGGTTCATCCTTGGCCTCGGCAGCGGAGAAACCGAGAACACGGTTCCTTACGGGTTTGATTTTGCCAAACCTGTCAGCCGTTTCGAGGAATCCCTGCAGGTCATCCGCCTTCTCTGGGACAGTGAGGGACCGGTGGATTTCTCCGGAAGCTTTTACACGCTTCATCATGCACGTATGGACACCGAGCCGTTTGAGGGTCGTCATCCGAGAATTTGGATCGGCGGCGGTGGGCCGCGCATGCTCGATATCACCGGCCGCCATGCGGATGGATGGTGGCCGGCCGGCGCGTACTCGCCGGACGATTATGCGTCGAAATTGCAGATCGTGCGACGCTCCGCCGAGCGCGCCGGGCGTGACCCCATGGCCATCGTACCCGCATTTATCATGACTTGTCTGATCGGTGACGATGCGGAATTGGCGGAAATCCTCGATGCCCCTTTGGTGAAGGCCTACGTTCTGCAAATCCCGGCCGAGATAATGAGAGCGCATGGCTTCGAGCATCCCCTCGGGGAGAGCTGGCGAGGCTATCAGGACATCAATCCGGTTACCTTGACGCGCGAGCGGATCGTCTCGATGCTGGCGAAAGTCGACGTCGAGTCGATTCTAGCCATCGTGCCGCACGGAACCCCGCAACAGATTGCGCGGATCGTCAAGGGTTATGTCGAAGCCGGCTTGCGTGTTCCGAAAATCCTCGATTACGGCGGCATGGCCGGACTCGAATTTGCGGCGCGCTCCGCTCAAAAAGTTCGCGAGGCAGAGGATGAGTTGATGCGTCTCGTAGCGGGGAATTCATGAGTTCGGATAGCGATATCTTGAACGGCCATTCGCTGCTTGCGGCGGCGCAGGCGCAGACGGGTCTCCGTGACTATGGCGACGAGTCGCTGCCGGTGCGATTCAGCGAAGCAGTTTCCCAGATCCAGAAGGCCGGCATGGACGAAGCGGGCCAGCGGATGGCGGCAGCGGTGTGCAACGGGCTGCTCACCTCGAGGCTGCAATTCTTCGAGGACCACAGGCGCTACCCGCTGCCGCAGGAACAGATCGAAAAACCGCTCTTCGCCACCGGTCAACCGCGGTCGGGGACGACACTGCTCCATGCGCTGCTCTCGGTCGATCCGCACGGAAGGGCGCTGCGCTTCTGGGAGGTCATGTATCCCTCGCCGCCGCCCGGTCTTGCCGCGCCGGATGATCCGCGGCGCGCCCGCGCGGATGAGGACTGGAGAGAGATCCTCAAGAGACTGCCCAAGTGGCTGATCAGCCATCCCTACAATGACATGCTCGGAGAGGGCCTGCCCGAAGACGAGCGGACCTGGGCGTTTGATTTTCGTGTGATGACGCCGACCGCCTGGTGGCGTGTGCCCATGGGGATGATCGTCGGTGGTCTGCCGTCCGATCCCCGGGCTCAGTATCGACTGCACAAGATGATGCTGCAACATTGCCAGTTTGGCAGGCCCAAAAAATACTGGGTGTTGAAGGGCTTTCATGGGCACCGCCTCGAGGCCCTGTTCGAGGCCTATCCGGATGCGCGGATCGTTTGGATTCACCGTGACCCGGTCCAGGTCATCGCGTCGCGCATCGTGCTCACCGGTGAGCTGGTCGAAGGGCTTGCCGGCCATGTCGACTGGCAGGCGCAGGCCGCGCAGCATCTGGCGGCGTGCCGCGCCGACTTCGAGGCGACGATGCGCAACCCGATGATCGCTGACCCGCGCATACACCATGTGCGTTATCCCGACTTTATCGCCGATCCCGTCGGGACGATCAGGGGTTTCTACGAACGTTACGATGTGCCCTTCGGCGCCGACACGGAGGCCGCCATGCGCGACTACCTGCGGAACAACAAGGGAGACCGCCATGGCAAGTTCCGCTACTCGACGGATGTGATTGGGGTGGACGTACAGAAGCTGCACGCGGAGTTTGCGCCGTTTCGCAAGCGTTTCGGTCTGGAGATCGAGCAACGAAGGTAGATCGCGCCTGCGAGTACGCGGAATGCACGAGAGAATATCCGTAAACAGCATGTGTTTTCCCGGCGCCGGCTTTGGCGAGGTGGGCGGCTACTGGCAGAAGTTGGGGGCCCGGCGCGTGAGCTTCATCAGCCCGCCGCTGCTGGCAGAAGGCGTCGGCCCTGCCCGTGATGCACTCGGGAGGGGCCACTACCAGGTAGAAACCATCGCCCACCCCTTTATGCCCGGCCGGCAGCTGGAGCCGCGGGAAGAATCCTGGC
>Ga0307516_10000032_pt1 | contig 157293 bp, 208 predicted proteins | sample 19_EM_MG_FD_203310 | JGI IMG/M metagenome (GOLD analysis project Ga0307516, IMG submission 203310) | Populus trichocarpa ectomycorrhiza microbial communities from riparian zone in the Pacific Northwest, United States - 19_EM | ecosystem: Host-associated > Plants > Roots > Unclassified... | reverse complement strand
ATGTTTTATTTAAAAAAAAAAAAAAAAAAAAAAAAAAAGCATCAGGGTTGGAGTATGAGAGATCAACCTGGTCGCATGGGATGAGGGGGCCTTTTGGGACCCATAAACCATCATCAGCAACTGACACGAGGTGATACGGATGAGGGTTAACATCATTAAATGTTTTGGCAAAGGACAGATAGCCAAGAGGCTCGACTGGGCATGGAGACATGCCCTCATGTATTGTGATGTCATAGGTAGTGTTTAAAAGTTTGACTCCAAAGTCAGAGTTGAACTGAACTCAAACTGGAAATAACCAATCAAAACCGAACTTCCGACTCCGGTTCCATCAAAATCTCGATGGCATCAACTCTGGTTACCATCAAGGCCCGAAAATTCAGAACCGATTAAAACCAGTTGTAACCGGTCAGAGTTGGAACTGATCACATCATTTCATAGGCTGCCACATAGAGTGGCGACATTTCAACAATAATTTTCCCACCCTTTTCATTCCCTCCACCAGCCCCCACCACCTTCCTCCCCACCAATTACCTTTCTCCTCCCTTGTCCACCTCATATACCACTGTTATGTGATGCAGACGACCTTTGAAGACACCCCATGATGCTGTTCAGCCTTGCCATACCACCATTCAGCCTTGCCATGCTGACCCCCATTCCCCACGACATCCAGAAGCTCTCGGACGTGCAACACCGGCACCTGCTGTTACCCAATGCAGCAGACACCCCTCAGACATGCCACATCTACACCGTCTGCCCCCCAACAATGACCAGAAACCGCCAGGACACGCAATAGCTACCACCCACCGCAAGCCGACCATGCCATGCTAAGTGCCCTGCCCATCTTGCATACCTGATTGCTAACTAGTAACGACTGCCTGGCCACATTAGACCTCACCCCCCCACTTGCTATGATGTTGATGCGAATATCAATGGAGTGCCATGTCACTGCCCCGCTCCATGATTTCCAGCTACCACATAATGTCCGCCCCACTGGTACTGGCCACACCATCACCTATTTTCGCTCCCTTTCTGCATTGTTTAAAGGGAAAAAGTTTAATAAACATTGTCCTTTGTCTCCACTTATATCACATTTACTTCCCCCTGTATACCTCTCAGGCCACCTTCCTTGCACCCCCCTCCCCTCCATGTTAGTAGTTAGTGTATATGTATTATCTGACAGTCTCGGTGCTGACAAATGTCGACTTAGGTCGACCTTTTGAGGTTTACAGTCGGTTTCGACCATGACCGGTTAGAGTCGGTCAATGACTGCAACTCTGATCTTGTAACTGGTCACCACCAGTTACAGTCAGGTTTTCTTGTGGCTGAGGAACTTTGTGACCGACTATGGTTCGACTTTTCTGAAATGGGGCAAAAAGTCGAACTGAGTCGAACCTTTAATCACTAGTCATAGGGCAGTGCTCGGACCAGGTCCAGTTATTTTTTCGGTTCCATCGGATGAGACTGAGACATCCGACAGTTCCGATGACTCCATAGAGCCGCTCCTTCCCCCGCTGAGAGCAACGCTCCCCTTAGGCCCAGAGACAGGACCCTTGGAAATGATGGCTTTGGGGGAGACAGGACGAGGGTTCCGACTATGGATAGGGTACCTCATAGGCATAGACATGTTCAGCAAAATTTTTCAAAGCAGTGACTCACGTTGATGGAAGTCCGGGTTGATCAGACCTGGGTGATCCTAGGAACAGTGAGTCGACGAGGGTTTCAAGTTAAGAGCACTTGGAACGTTCAAAAAGATGTAACAGTAGCACGAGAGGGTACTGGCACACGAGATGAGTCTTAACGAGAGAGAACGGGTTAAGGCTCTCGGATTCGAAAAAAAACTACCAATACAATACAAGTGCAGCCTTATATACTCGGAAAGTGAGACAAGAAAAGATAAGAATAGGAATGCGGCTCGATAGCCCATGCTTGGGCGACAATCGTCACACATTGATACCACATCGCAAAATGTCGTGTGCATGCTGGGACTCCGTGGGAAAGAAAGATTATATCATACGTGAACCTGTTCCCAAATCAACGTGTTCTTTCTTCCCTCCCGTCATTCCAGAACATTGAGTCAAGCCGACCTTCTGTTGTCGGGTACATATGCGATATCATGATGCCTACGACTCTATCATCCATGTTTCTCGTTCTCTCCCTTGCCATAAACCGCGTCTTTGCCATCCTCCCGCAGGTCGACTTTGACCGCATGGGAACAGTCGGTCTCACTGGCACATTTGCAGGTCTTGATATCTTCCGAAATTCCTCGCCACCCATCACTTTCGATCCATCCACTTCATCTCTTTTTGTGCGATCGCCAGACGGTGCACTCACGTACGTCGCGTCGACCAACTCCGGCGGCCGCATCATTGCTGGATGCTCATTAGGAGATGTCTTCTATCTCGCTGGCTCGTTCTCTTCAATTGACGGCACGTCGGCAATCAACGTCGCGTCGTATACACCTGCTTCTGGTACATTCGCTCCTCTGAGTTCCAATGCTCCAAACGCCCAAGTCGACACCATATTTTGCGATTTCAAGGACAGAAAAGTATGGGTGGGGGGGGGTTTCACCTCTCCGGGCCATGCTGTCGCTATTTGGGATCCCAAGTCCGGTTTGTGGTCGGCTCCGCCCTTCGTCGGTCTTTCAGGTGCCCAATCCCGGGTCTTCTCCATCACCACAAATTCATCCGACTCTAGCAAATTCTTCGCGGGCTCATTCGTCACCACCTTCCAGGAGACTGGGAGCTCTACTTCCAATAATCCGAACATCCCATTCTCGGCTGGGGCAACGCCCTTCTCGTCCTCTCTTGTCCCAATACCCCTAGATCATTCTCAGGTGCTTGGCTCCCCATCGTCTTCTGATCCACGCTTCGGTAATATCCAGAGTATTCTATGTCCTTCGGGCCAAGACGGCCCGGGACATACCTGGTTCGCAGCAGACCAAAATGCGGCGCTCATAACAATTCGGACGTTTAGCTTTATATCCTCTAATGGCATCCGTTTAGGGAATACTTTCCTCAATGATCACGGAACGACTGGTTTTAGGTATTCTCCATCTGAGTCACAATCTACCCCATTGTAACTGATCTTTTTTAGTGTCACGACTATTCCAGACAACGAAATCCAAACCTTGCACTACAGAGACTCCGCTACTGGCCAGACTCTATCATGCTCTGACCCCTGTCCGCTTTCAACCGACCCTTCCTTACTCTATCAAGACTTCCTTTTTGGAAGTCCCCTCAGTATCACTGGAGTTCAAATCAAGTTGTCGGATTTTACCGGTACACCGGGCTTGCATCTCCTCCAGCTCTTGTCTTCCGGCGCGTTTGCATCCGCAGTTGATTCAAATAATGATATTTCCTGTTTTGCCCCGACTGCATCCAACACCACAAGAATTGGGAGCTGGGCTGCCAAAGTCGCTAACACAAATATCCCTGGAACTGTTCAGACTGTCCTTGTTGCCGACGTTAATGTCGGAACATCTTCGTCCAGCCCTAGTTTGACGTGGTTCCCCTACGTATCTGCGGCCGGAAATTACGACGTCAACCTACTCATACCTGGTTGCACCAACCTCCAAGATTGTGCCCTTCGCACCACAGTCAAATTAACCGTATTCCCTGGAGAGAATTTGCAGCCATGGGAATCGACCATATCCCAGCAGAACACTGAAGATGCCACCGTACTTGTGTATAGCGGTCCCATTTCTTTTTCCTCATCCAACTTTACCGTTTCTATCACTATGACAATTTCCGATGCTTCTTCTAAGGCTGGAAAATATGAAATAGTCGCGGACCGAGTCCAGCTCATACTCAGGTCCAATCCCACCACATTCGGTACAGAGCAGGGGTCTGGCACCAGCGACGAGCAAGGGATCAAAAGAGGTTTCGGGTTTTGGGAATGGCCTCGCAACGGTGCTGCCATTGACGCTACCAACATAGTACCGAATTCCAGCGAAACGTCTTTGGATGCTATCGCATTTACTTTCTTTGAGGGAGCTGGGGGGGGTAGCAATGGAGTATTGTCTGCAACATCATCCGCAATCACCACAGTCGTCCATCATTCTTCGGGGTTGATCATTTTAGGAGGAAACTTCTCCTTGTCCTCAGGTTCAGCTTCTGGCTCAGCCAATATCGTAGCCTACAAAGATGGCACTCTGCGGCGCCTTACAGCTGACGGCTTAAATGGTCCCGTGACTTCGCTCCTGCTCAATGGCGACCTTCTATTCATAGGGGGAAAATTCACCGACACTCCATCAGGTTCCACTGGTGGTCAGCTTCGTGGCATCGCAGTCTATGACGTCCAACAGGCCACGTGGAGTCCTCTTGGAGCTGGATTGAATGGTGAAGTGAAGAGTTTGGGCTTGAGAAATGCCCAGTTGCAGGTAGCGGGTAATTTCACAGAGTTGTTCGAAGCCAATGGGGCGATCGCGTATGCCAACGGCTTCGCTTTATGGGACATCGAGACAAGTTCATGGGTAAACAGTGGGGGGTTTTTGGTTGGAGCGATGACACTGATCGCGAATGAATCGTCATCAACTCAACTGCTTTCGGGCCATGTGCTTGCTGCCCGGAAATATGGAGCAAGCGGAATGGTCTTCCTCAAGAATGGGGACGCCAGCGGTCCGACTGTCACTCCATTGGGTGCCCAGCTGGTTGACGTGGAGGGGACAGTAAACCCTACTGCCGTTACACAGCAGCGTAGATCTCTCTTTCCCAAAGCCCGAGCATGGGTGTCGAATCTCAAACGGTCCAAAATACATTCGAGACAAACAACATCCACGCAACTACCCCCTCTTCCACCACCCCTCCCGGCTTTCGCCCCATCTGTTTTAACCGGAATTTTCTGGACCAATTCGTCTTCTTCCACTGAAGTTGTCATATTTGGTGGCAACTTCTCGTTCTACACTTCTCATGCAACCCTCGCCCATGAGGGAGTCGCCCTTTATAATCCTTCTTCCGGTATAATGCAAGGCCTTCAAGGAGCCCAAATAAATGGGACTGTGCGTGCCCTGCTTGTTGATGGAAATCAACTGTACATTGGAGGCGAATTCCAAATCCACGATACGAATGTGAATGGTTTGGCCATCTACGACCTATCCCAACAAGCGTGGAGTACTAAAACCCTTCAAGCACTTCAGGCCCCTCCTGGCTCGCACGTTGTGGTCCGCTCCATCACGAAATCCACCTCTCAACCTAGCACCATCGTCATCGCCGGCTCATTTTCCCATGCTGGTTCCTTCCCCTGTCAAGCTATCTGTGCATATAACTCAATCACCCAGCAATGGAATGCTCTTGGTAATGGCATTCGGGGAGAAGTTGCCGCTATAGCATATGCAGGCGTAAGTGTTCAAGAACAAGGAGCCAGTGAACTCTACTAACACCTGTCATAGGACAAGCAAGATTTCCTCATTGTATCGGGTTCAATTGCAATATCCGACCAAACCATCTCGAACGTCGCACGGTTCAGCTTCGTTAATGCAACATGGACCGGACTTGGATCATCCACAGACCTTCCTGGCCCTGTGACTGCCGTCGAAGTAAATGACGGAAATATCGGTAGCATTTTTGCTGCGGGGCGGTGGGTACTACTGTACGCGACGTCTGAGATATCTCCTCATCAATGTACATAGGTCCTCGGATGGGATATCGTCCTTCTTGTCCTTCTGGAATGGGCTAAGCTGGTCATTTTTTGGTAGGTATGACTCCCTTTTCTCGTCAAGTCGATTATCGATTTGTCGTAGATTCCACCTTCCAGCAAAATTCCACTATCTCGCAGCTCATCATGGTGCCCTTGGAAGATACACACGCCGTTAAAGGCGTTATCGAACCTGATCGCATCCTCTTAGTCTCTGGGTTACTCGATTCTTCCTCGTTTGGCACTGTCTCGTGTGCTCTCTTCGATGGACACACCTTCATTCCGTATATAGTGTCGACGGCCGTGACTGGTGCATCAGGAGCTGCCTCGTCACTCTTCAGGTCGTTCTCCACATTTAGCTTCAGTCAACGTCGTGAGTCCTTTTTCCCCACTCCGCTTCCGGTAAATCTCACGGATGGATTCTTGCAAAGACTTCCTGGCTACCGGTGTTGTGATTCTGATTTCAATAGCAATTTCTGCCGGCGTTGTCTTCTTGATTGCGTTAATCGGAATAATCTGGACTCTCTTATCTCGGCGGGAAGGCAAGTTGGGCAAGTTGGATTTGAGGGAAGTGGATGATGACGACTCCACCCACCACCGCCCCTCCTCACTTCTTGAACATATCAATGCGGCTACTCGTACCACAATCCTAGGTGCAAGTCCATTCGGCCATGCCAATGAAGGAAGGGAGCAAGAAAAGGTTGCCAAGGATGCAAACGACACATTCTTTCCTGACGGGAGCAATTACATGCGAGCCGAAACGCCACCGAATGCCATAGGAGGTATGATGGCGGAAGAAACGAGTCGGCCAGCACGTGCGCGATATTCCTTCGACGGCACCGGCGAGGGTGAGTTGCCCATTTCTGCAGGAGCAGAGGTCGAGGTGTTGGATGATCGTGACCCTGCGTGCGCCGTTTTCTTGTCTGACTTAAACCTTAAAACGTTATTGAAACTCTTTCTTTCAGATGGTGGTATGCGCGTGATGTTCGCACAGGTGAAGAAGGTGTCGTTCCTGCCGCGTATTTATATTAGAACCGTTCTCGAACCTTATACCCTTCAAACTTGCGTCACATTTGTCTCCGTGTCATCTTCAACAAACAATGATAGTGCGAGCGACCTTTGGCTCCAGAGATAACCCTCGGGAGCATAAGTGCGGAAGACAACGTTCACTAAGGAAAATGGTTCTTATCTGTCCTCGGATTAAGGGCTTAAATCACTGGATGGAACGGGCTCAGACAGTCACCAAATGACAAAACATAATCAAATACCTGGAGCACTGGGACATCCAGGTTAGTTCAAACCAGGATTCTTTGAATGGACAATACAAATAATGCTTACGTGGATCACGATAATGCTTCTGGGAGTTGGCGATGAAGCCGACCTTGGTCTTGAAATCTTCACGGCGTCTTTGATCTCTGTATTGTCTGATATGTTTCCCGGCCTCACGCGCTTCACCCCGATTCCTAGCTTTGACAACGTCCGTCCCTGAACCGAATGCCCCAAAACCGCCTTTCCGCGGGACAAGCGCAGAGTTCTTGTCGGTGAGCAGTCGACGGACAAGAGCTGCACCCGAATTTGGATCTTCTTTCGCATCACGGGAAGGGCCTGACAAAGATTGAACGTAGTATCTCCGCAGAGAGCGATGTCCGATGCGAGCTCCCGAGGGCAGTACAAGCTCAAAAGGGGAATCACCATAGGTGAGTTGGTTATCTGGAAGGCTGTCGTCGACATCTGATGCATTGGATGAATTATCATCGACGACTTCATCTACCTCGTCGTCATTGTCTTCAAGATCCTCCCATTCTTCTTCGTCTCCTTTACCTTTATGTTTTTCTGGCTTGGCAGAAGGGTATGAGCTCGTGAAGTCGTAAAAATCCGAGATCTCTAAGCGATCGCCCGAGGATTCGTATGCGATTTTGCAGTGGCTTTTATCAAGCATATGTTGCCGGGCGGCCTGCAGGGACCTGTATTCCCTGCTTTTTTCGTTGCAAAATAAGCAAACATTCCCTACGGCGACCTTTTCGCCTAGATAGGAGATCAGGCCGGACAGATTGATGAGGTATTCTGCATCCGGAATGAAGAATGAATGAGCCGAATGCATGTGAGTAAGATTTTCCTGCATAGAGGGAGACTCGGTGGTGCAGAATAAACAGTGGGAAGTCGAGAGGCGTGCGCGGACTGCGGCAATCTTCGCATCTATAGATGGACCGAGTTCGTCGTCCGAAGTGTCATGGTGATCCGTTTTTAGTGTCTGTTGAGTTGGTGGGGAAGAAACATGTTCCTTAGAAGACGGCACTGGTGTTGGCTGTGATTCGACCTTAGGAGACGAGTCTGCGGCAGAGGTGAGTCCTGGCGGAGGAGTGTGAGCTGGGCGTGCTGGTGCTCTCGATTCGTTCCCCTTGTGTTTTCTTGAGTTGATGTGAGATCTGTAAGCGCCGTCGGAGGTGTAAACCTTACTGTACGAAGCTGTGACCTCGTGTATAATTAGTTCCAGAAGGATGACGAACTTGCATACTGAGCAGCTCGAAGTTTTGGCTGTTGCCACAACTGCATTTTCGGCCTTGCGTTCCAGCACCTTCTGGTTGAAAACGATTGCGCTAACGGGCGGGAGAGCGGCCACGCGCCGTTTCATATTATATCGGTGATAATCCGAGCGATAATGCACTCCTGAGTTGTTTCGAGGTCAATAAAAATCGTATAAAAGACAATACCTGACGCACTCTGTTCCTCTGCAGAGACTAGAGCAATTGAACATGATAAACATGTAAAAAGGGCTTGATCCGTAGACATGGATTCCGCTGAGATGGTGGCTGATAAAGACCTTGATTAATCCCCTTTGTTTGAACCCAATGCCAATGCCAAATACATTCAATACTTCTGCACGATGATCGTGGTATCGTCCATCCACTTGTGACACATTTCGACGGTAATCATACGCGAGACTTTCTCCACATCTTCACCACCTAGCGCATCGCGCAAAATATATAACGCAAGATTCAGCCTGCCCGCTATTTTCTCTCCCTTCCGCAACAGGTTCACCCACGCCTCCGCCATGCGATCGAGGTCCCGATGGTCTACTTCATATAGATCTAACAGACCGTCAGTGCACATCATGAGATACCCTTCTCTGCCACCGATCTCCACATGGCGAACGTCTGCCCGATTCGAGATGTATGGCGGGGTTAAATTCCGACCGAGAAAATCTTCAATTTTCTTGGACATCTCGAAGCCAGGCCTGGCATTCATAAACAAACGCTCGGTATAGATTGAGGGTAGTTTGAACAGGTGATCGCCGATTGCTGTGTGGTACATATCAAAGACTAGACTTGTAATGGTTCATAAACGCACCTTTGGTCACGGCAATTGCCCCAAGAACTCTATCTTCAATTACGGATTCAACTTCGCCTGGATGTTCCATCATGATCCTCTGCCTCTCGGCCATATCTTTGGCATTATGGAACGAACCCAGCAGTGAGGTATCCCAGTGACCATCCGAGCACTGTAAACCGAGAACTGCTCACAACTTCAGATGCCGGGGACCACGTCGATGAGAGTTGATTTACCAGCCTGACAGTCACCTAGACTGGCAACCCATATATTGATTCTGTTTGGGTCGACTAGAGAAAGGAGGACTGTCGTTCCTCTCATGCAGCGTGAAACTATAGCTGCATTTTTTCCTCCGGAATGGTGGTCGTTGATGGTGGAACGGATCTCGTCGTCTGTGAGGTGGGCAAAGCTACTTGGGTCAGGGAATAGTTGGAAAAGGTCTCTCGTCAAGTCTTCATCAAGAGAGGCTATGACGTCCCTGAGAACGTCGGAAACATCTGCTGGCGTGGGATCAGATCCCCCAGACACGAGCGATGTCAGAGCGACTTTGATCATCGGGGGTAACGTCTTCACGACGTAATCGACTGTGTCATGGCCAGCATGTCCTGGATGAGGTTGTTAACGGCGATTGCGGAAGGCCGAGGGGAGACGAACCATCGAACACTGCTCTGAACTGCCATGTGCCATTTGGCAGTGGCCAATCGAGGATGGCCAGTCGATCCTGGTTGGTCTCGTCGGGATTTGGGCAGGGTTGGAAGGTGATAGAATGTGTGTTGTGGAGCGATACCGGGCTCGCTAGACGAGATAGCTCTGATGTGAGCAGCGGTTCTGAGAGCGACTCGTACTTCCAGAGGGCATCGTATTCGGGCCAGCCCATGTCCGTGTATTTCTGCGTTCGTGACATTAATTAGAGGCGCGGTCACGTGGATGACCGTGTTCATGTCTCCAACTGCAATGACACCTCGAGTACGTGTTCCATCAACCCCTCCGTAGCATCCACTCAGCCTGTCCTTCAGCCCATCACATCTGCAGCAGAGCTCAAAGCCGCCGTAGATGCTCTCAGAGACGGTCTCGCTCGACCCGAAACCGAAGACTCGTGGGACTCCATTTCACGCAACATCCAGGCTCTCGCTCTCATATGCCACAGCGCCGCTTCAGAGCTTCCAAACGACCTTGTTCATACACTGCGCTCCCTGGCCCGCCCCCTGACCAGTAGCATGGTTTCAGAAAGAACTAGGCTCTCCGGACCTGCCATCGATCTTGTCCGCGTCGTAGCATCCGGTCTAGGACCGTCTTTCGATCCCCTCATCCCTACTTTCCTGCCAGTCCTTCTTGCCATCTGTGGCAGAACAAACAAGGTCATTATTACACGCGCGAGAACATGCATCACGACCATCATCGAAACCACTCAGCTACCGTCCATTCTTCCGTATTTTTTGCAGTCTATCAAGGACAAGTCCGCAACTCTGAGACTCGCAGCTGCTGAAGGCACCCTTACTTGCCTGAATTGTTTCAACCCTCCAGACCTCGAGAAAGAATCTCGTGCTCGCGACGTCGAAGCCGTTATCCGGTCCACAGCAACTGATGCGCAGGCAGATATCAGAGCCATTGGTAGGAAATTATTCGATGCTTATAAGCTTCTGTTGCCGGGTCGCGTCGAGAGGTCAGCTCCTTGCTCTGGTAGTCTTCAGTTACCTCGAATACTTAACCTTGGCCACAGTTTCACCGCACCCCTTACGCCAACAATCAAGAAGTACCTCGATATAAAAACCTCAGACGCTCGATCTCGCCCTACACTTCCCCGATTAACTCCGACCTTGGAGCTTAAGAGCAACTCATCCTCTACATCTGGCACATTCACGCAACGGCCACAGCCTCCCCGTCCTGCCACCCACGTCAGATCAGCCTCATCTACCGTCCTTCCCACCGCGCCCACTAAAACGGGAGCGGATCAGGCCATTCAACCAGTCCAACGGAAAAAGCAGGCATCTGACATGCCCCCACCGGAATATGTCCCTGTCCGACCGCGCTCCGGTCAGGGCACATCGGTGTCGCGCTCCACCTCGGACACTGATGGCGCGAAAGGCATGACCATTCCGCTTGTTCGACCAGGTTTGCCAGTCACACACCCTACACTTTCCTCAGCTATTCCGGCCAGGACCACATCAACGAACACCGTTAATGGTCCTCATCGTCCCCTGCAACATCCTGCTAATGCATCGCAGGAGCACTCGAGCGGGCCGCGGAGGATATTGATTCCGTATCCTGCTGTGCAAAGGCAGCGGGTCAACAGCACGTCCACTCTTCTAACGAAATTTACACCTTCCGACTCGAAAGGTGCCAGAAGCCACACTACCATCGCCGTTCCGGGTAAATCGAAACCTTTGGCCAAGGCACCTGCTGCCCAGTTGTCATCTAGTTCAGATAAAGTCCTCCCAGAAAAAGCTCCAAGGGTTCGTGGCATCATGCAACCAACCCTCTCACAGATGTCGCGCGCCAAAGCAACTGCTAAGGAAAAGGTTCCGGCGGCAGCTCCTCTCAAGCAGAATACTTGGGGACGCCCACCCCCACAAAATGGGAAAAAACTCATCCAATCTGGGTCGATTTGTCATCCTGTCCCAAAAACCACCGCAAAAACTCTGTCTCGTCCTGCGTCAAGAACCGCCGATGTGAGACCTGCAACACCTGCTCAAATCCCGTTGCCTCCGTCTCCTGCACCTACAATCGAGGCTGAAGGCACTTTGACGGAACCCCCCACGCCCTCCGCATCTGCAAAACTCCTGATAGATATCGATACAGACGGAACGGCCCCAGATCAGTCTGCGCATTGTTCCACCCCTACGAGTCCCAGGACTAGCAGTGACACCGCTCTGACGCACCTCCCTTGCATCGACGTGATCGAACCAGAAGCTGCAGCGGCCGAGTGTCCTCAAGAGGAGGATCAAGATGATCATGTAGTTGTGCAGACCAGCGAACCTGAGGAAGCTAGTCCTTTACCCGCTTCTGTGGTTTCCGACAGTTCAACTCCTCGAACGTTGCTTTCACCTCAGGATACTGTGGATTGCTCCCACAAAACACCGATATCGGCACTCTTATCCTCTATCCAACGTGGTTTTCTTTTCACACCGTCCTCGCCGCTGTCGCCGCCGGAGTCCTATCTCCAAAAATATCCCGTAACCAACAGCCTTCCTGTTCCTTTCCCTTTGACTACGCAACCTCAATGTCAAGAGGATGGTGCAAAGCTTACACAATCGAAAGGGCCGTTCATGTTCGGGATAGGAGTTGGAGAACTGGAAAGAACGACGCTCGGGAGTGTAGAGAATCTAGACATTTAACAAGTAATAATGTGATTATAAATTGATGCCAGCGGTCTGGCGAGTTGCCACCGCTGCAGAGATATAATTGGCAAGTGGTCAAGATTCTGTAGATTATTCTGAATCATTGAGTACACTACGTCAAACGAGTAGCATCTTCCGGGGATCTTCAAGATAGTCCCTAACTTTGACTGTTAAAGAAAATTAGCAAAGGAACTCATGCATATATATCCCTTTCCACACTGAAATCATTATGATCTCACAGGAGAAGGTGCGACAAGCAAAAATCAGTATGAAAGCGACATACCAAGGAATGTGACAGCTTCACGCCCATCTAACAATCGATGATCATATGTGAGAGCAACAACCATTATGGGGCGTATCACAATTTCGCCAGCAACAACAACAGGTTTCTCCTTGATGGCATGCATGCCTGTAAAATGATGAGTTTCGCGAAGGCACAAGATTTATTCGAAATTTACCAAGAACAGCAGCCTGAGGAAGGTTGATTATAGGTGTACCGTATAAAGAACCAAAGACCCCTCCATTGGAGCTGTCATCACGGCATCAGAAGCAGCAAGACTGAAGCATAAGAGAATACACAGACATAGTGAAAGTTCCGCCTGACATATCCTCGAGAGTAAGTTTACCGTCTCTCGCCTGTATAAAATGGATTGAGTTTCTATTCATTAACAAACCCAAGAACCACATTACCTTCTTTCCAAGAAGTGCAATCTCCTTCTCGATGGCAATGAGACTCATCGACTCGGCATTTCTCACTACGGGTGTCACTAGGCCCTTGGGGGTTGCGACGGCAACGCTCAGGTCAACGTAATCTCGATAGACGATTTCTTCGCCTTCAATTGACGCGTTTGCGGCCGGAATTTCTTTGAGCGCAAGTGCGCATGCTCTGGCAAAGGCACTCATAAAACCAAGCTTGACGTCATGCTCCTTCATTATGGAATCCTTATACTTCTTGCGCATTTCGACCAGTGACGACATGTCAATCTCGTTGAAAGTCGTGAGTGAGGCGGCAGAATTCTGGGATTCTTTGAGACGCTCGGCAATGCGGAGCCGCATTCGGTTCATTTTGACCTGGAATACAAGCTGTCTTAGTTGAGCGGACAAGGCTAGAGGGTATGCATACTCTGGTCTCTCCCCGGTGTTCCTGGACTGGGTAGGTTTTTTGCTTGTCTTCCGCCTTTTTCTCCCTCTTCGAGTTGTCTTCGGACGACGTCTTCTGCTCTTTTTGGGTCGTTTTTGGGCCGACATCTGAGGGAGGGGGAGAGGGAGGTTGTGGGTTTGCCGGTGGAGTCTCCTCGGAAGGGGCAGACTGGGACGATGCGGGAGCTTGAGCCCCTTCACCGAATTCGATTATGAACAAGTCCTGGCCGACGGTTACGGTTGCTTCTTCATCTGCAAGCAATTTGACTATTGTTCCAGCTTGCGGGGCGTTCACAGATATATCTATCTGCGAGAAATTAGTCAAGAGTAGAGGGGAGGACGAGGGACATACTTTGTCGGTCTCGATTGTCGCAACCTCTTCATCGGCAGCGACGGCATCGCCGACTTGCTTCGACCACGACTTCAAAGTTCCCTCTGTGATAGACTCGGCCATCTGGGGTACTTTGATGGTCTCCGCTGTGGCTGGGTGAGCCAGTGGTAGCGGAGCAAAGAACGAAGAGTTTACCCTGGACGAGTCTTGAGGAATGGAGGTTGGCCGTGCGAGCATACGCCTGCCTGTTTGAAGTTGGGTGAACTGTGGATGGGAGAGGTGTGCACGCACCATCCTGTGACGAGGAAACGACGAGTGTGCGCAGCAGCGAGGACGCGACGGGAGAGCATTGGGAGATGACGGAAGGGAAGTGCCGGCACGTGATTGAAGGACATATGTCAACGACCGTCAACGGGAGAGCAGCGTCGGGAGCACCGTCGTCTGGCCCTCCCCGTCCATCCGGCATCCCCACCCCAGGCCGTCCCCGTTCCTCCTCCACTGCCGTCCACCACCCGCCCCCCGACGATGACGACTTCGCGGCCCGCGCCTTCGCAGACGCCATCCGAGCCAACGACCCCGCCCACCACCGCCTACCCCTCAGCACCTCCCAATCAACAAGTGTCTCAGGACGCCGCTCCGTTGCCGGCCGCTCCTCAACCTCCTCTTCGTCTGTCCCCCCTCCCCGGCCCAGGACACCCGCCTCCGCACGCCCACCAAGTCGCCCCGCTAGTCGTCAGTCTGACGTCTTCGCCAAGAGCACGGCCCGATCCTTCCAAGTCGGTGACAACGTTCGCATCGAGTCTCTCGGCTATGAAGGCGTCTTGAAATACGTAGGCGAAATCGATGGTAAGCTCGGCCTTTGGGCAGGTGTGGAATTGAGTGGAGGATTCGCAGGCAAGGGGAAGAATAGCGGTTCTGTAAATGGGTAACAGTTCCTCTTCTCTTCCGTTCTTTACGTTATTCACCTCTCCTTCTATTCAGGAAAGAGTACTTCTCCTGCCCAGTTAACTGTGGTGTATTCGTAGCCATGTCCAAACTTTCACCACCTACTGTTGGTGTTGGTGCCGTATCCCGACCTCCTTCCGTAGTGTCGTCGCGGGGCGGACGCGTGACACCCGCTCTATCGGGTCGTATCACACCTTCAGGTTCCTCACTTTTTGGTTCTCGCCTTGTTCCCTCGGCTTCTGGCTCCAACGGACGCATCACACCCTCATCCAGCGGGAGGATAACCCCTTCGCTTTCATCCGGTCGTGTAACCCCAGGCGTCACACCCGGACCCCGTCCGCTTCGCCCACTCAATCAATCAACAAGATCCAATCCAGACCCAAATGCTCTGACAAACAAGTTCACCGCGGGCTCGAGAGCCTCCAAGTATGTGACTATGACTGCGAAACAGCTAAGCTCTCGCGCGCCACAACCCGCAAGCCCCACACCTCGTGTTCAGGACTCTGAGAGTCCTGGGCGCCTACCGGCCTCATACCAGCTCAACTTCAAACATACATCTTCGCCAGCGCGCCATCAATCCCCGTTCGGTACTCCGAAACCTGGGCCGAGTCGTCCTAGTATTGGACTACCAACACCCACCAAAGCTGGCCCTTCGCTGACCACACCCCGCCCTCGAATACCCAGTGCTGTGGCAATGCCACCACCTGCTTCTCCCATGTCTGCCCGCTCAATATCGTCGAATGATCTTCGTTTCAGTGACGTTGATCAAGTATTACCCTCCGATTCATCATATCAAGAGAGCAACTCTTTCAACTCTGCTACCACCTCCTCTCTCGGACGACCCGATTCTGCCATGTCTATGCGATCACTATCTGGAGACGATAGATCCGTCCTTGAACGACTCCAATCCCGTATAGAAGCATTAGAATACGATAATGAACGCCTTCGCAATTCCAGTCAGCCTGCGGGCCCTCACCCAGGCGACACCGTCCACCTAGAAAGTCTCTCAAAGGAACGAGATGACGCTCTGGATCGAATAGCCCAACTTGAAGCTTCCCTTCTAGCTTCCTCCAGTACAATCGATGGCGTTCAAGTGCAAGTCGCATCATTAGAACAGAAAAATCAGGAGGCCCATCTGACGTTGGAGACTCAGAGGCACGATATGCAATCTATGATTGACGCAATTCAGCGAAACCTGGAATGCGAGACGGATGTCGCAAAGGGCCTACAAGCTACGATTGCCGAGAAGGAAACTATTATCAGGGAGAAATCGGCCTCTGTCAGTGACCTGATGGCGGAATTAAAGTCTTTGCAGCTAAAACTGGAGACCCTTTCCACGGAACTTCAAAACGAAAAGCAAGAAATGGGTGCCCAGATTGACGAGTTAAGAACGGCGGGTCAGGCAAGTATTTAACCAGATCATCCGAGGATGAAACTCTAATTTGCATCGATAGGAAACAATTGCCCTGTACGAAGAACGCCTCAACACAGCCGACAGCGCAAAGTACGAGCTCATAAACCGTATATCTTCCCTAGAAGCTGGTATTCAGAATGCACAACGTCTCTCCCATCCATCTTCTTCACAACAGGGTTTGTCGGCTGCTATTGAAATTGACAATGAAACCCTGCGAGAGCAAGTACTTCATCTCCAACAAAAGATTTCGTCAATGGAAGATATGCTTGAAGATGCGCACGTGTCATCACAGAGGGAGGAGGCAACCCTAAAGGAAAAGATACAGCGTTTGAAGGAGAAGGATGAAGGAATGAGAAAAGAGCTTGGTGAAGGCCGCAGAGAAGTTCAGCAAATGGCAAAGGCCGAGGTCACCGCCCGAAACCGTGTCGAAGAAATTGAGGAAGCCTTGCGGGAAAGTACGGTGGCTCTTGAAAACGCTAGAGCAGAAGTGGAATCGTTACGTGCAGAACTTGCGGTGAGCTCCGAGCACCCCTCTTGCTCACCAACAAATTTTACAAATTAGATCAATCTTAAACCGTCTTAGAATCTCGACGGACTGGTCGCAAACAGCTCTGGCGGTGATCTATATTCCCGAGTGGCTGAGGTTGCCCGACGCGCATCAAGCGATCGGATGCGATACAAGGAAGAAGTTGCTGAACTCCGAAAGGTCATTGAAGAGTATGAAAGCCGCGGAACACCTGTTTCGAACTCTCCCAGTAAAGTGGAAATCGCGAAGCTCAGAGAGGAAAACGCAATCGTATGTCTGTTCCAGAATGTCCAGTCGACGCTAACACTTTTTTAGTTGCAGCAAGCTATAGCCAGACAAGAGGAAAAATCGGCTGCATCGCAAACATTGGATGGGTGCTCTGGCGAGGTGGAGTCTCCGAAAAAGAAAAACAACCGAGAAGCGACGATTAATCCTGACATGCAAGAGATTCTGAAAACACCTTCCAAACATGATGGAATCGGAGCACGAGAGCAGATCACAGGCCTCAAGTAAGACTGTGGTGACATTGACGCTCGTTGTGTCTGATAGAAACCTAGGCATATCGTTCAAGAGCTTCAGAAGGAGAATTCCATCACCACTCAACGCATCAAGTTCCTAGAATCGGAGAATCAACTTTTGCAGTCGGAGGCTCAACAACTTCGACAGGTCTCCATGTTTCGACACGTAGCAAACCTATCCCGCTGATAGCAAAAAAATTCTAGGAGGTTCACATCCTCGAAGAAAACCTTGATCAACCGGAAAAAGGCGACATCATTGACGGTGTGGCAGCCGATGCACCAGAAAAGTTGAACGAGCAGAAGATCCGGTTGGAGGTAGGCGCTCTGCACTCTCACCCCTTTCACTATTCATATCCGATAGTTGGAGCGTGATCAGTTGGAGAAACAGCTTGCGGAAGCGGAAAGGAAGAGCGCACGGACAGTTCATGATGTAGGCACTCCCACTCCCTCTAGATTTGTCAGGTATTCACATCACGGTTCTACATAGCTTAACAAGGAAATTAGTGAACTGGAGGCTCTCGTCGAATCGAAGGCATGTCTATCTTTCTTTTTGTCCATTCATCTCCTGAGCAATGTCGTCTCAGATATACCGAGAGGTGGGTTTGCTGGATTCCCGCGTTTGACAGTATCTTGATGTGTGTTTGACAGGACGAGCTAGAACAAGAGCTTGAGCGAATGAAACAGAAACTCGCCCGACAAGGGAAGACAACGAAAAGCAGTGGCGAGTCGGTGGAAGTTCAACGAGGGACTCGGAGCACGGTTGGTATACTCGCCGTTTGCGAAATCTGCGAACGACCTGGACACGACATTTTCAACTGTGATGTCCTGAACAAGGAGACGCCTGCATCGTTGCTGCATAGAAATTCAAAATCATCGCCGGATCTCTTTTGTGAGGATTGCGAGAACCATGGACATGTCGCAGTTGATTGCCCCCACTCGTTGGATGTCTTCTGAATATTACGTAATGTGCACATAGTTGTGTATGACGACGGTGACGTCACAGTGGAATATATAGACCTGGACTTTCTGAAGTGGTTCTTGCCCAGTTTGTCCATGTCTCACGCATCCGTCGCTGCCGCCAATGCTCCCCCGCTCTCCGAACAGGTATGTCCTTTATCCACCGCCTAGCATTCTCCTCATCCGTTTTTCAGCCCCGTCCAGATCCCGCACTCCTCAATACCACACCCACAAGCGCCTCCCATGTCATTGACGAGACCTTGAAAGTGAATCTCGTGCCCCCTACCTACCCTGATCCGCGCCCCCCTGTTCCAGAAGATGACGACGATGAACTACCACTTCCGGAGAGGAGATCCCCAGCTAAGCGGCGTTTCAAGGAGGCAGAGGCAGAGGGTATCTATCTTTTGGAAATCACAAAGCGCTATCTTCTTCGCCCGGAGGTTGCAGGAGGGCTCATTGGCCTAGGTCTTTCGCTTGGCTAATTCTATTCTTGCGGCTGATTATTTGGCGTAGTCAACTTGGGTCTTCTTGCCGGGGCTGGTTATGGTTTCTACACACGACCCCATCTCCGCCGAGATCGCAAGATCATATCGTCTTGCATCGCTGCCGCGGTTGCACTTTTCTCTGCAGAAGGCCTAGTGGCGGAGAGGTTTCAGAAACCCGTCCGACGACCAAAAGAAGAATACAGAGCAAAGAAACAAGGTCCTTTCATGTATGACATCGTCGGGGAGCACATATTGCGCCCGGGAATGCTCGGCGGGCTTGTTGGTCTTGGTGAGATATTTCGAAGAGTCGACTCGTGTCGGTTGATGATCCGCCTCATCTTTAGTGAACACGTCCATTTTGGGAGCGGTTGGATATTTCTCGTACCTGTATTGGGATCGGGAAAGATGGGACCGCCGAGTTGTAACCACAATCACGGCAGGCCTTGGAATTCTGTGGGCTGGGGAAGGGTATGTTTGCACTGTCATTTGCCCATTCTGACTAACTGATCGCCCTACAGATATCTTGCACAATGGTACAGCCGAAGACGCTAATTGATACTTGTGTAAATAACACATGCAGTACTATCAGCGACTTGAACACTGTTTGAACTGGGTTTGTAATATTTCTCAACACACACTGTAATATGACAGTGAGTATAACTTCTGGGCTCGGAGTAAAGCTGGAGTTTGGAATGCATGGCCCAGCGAAGCGAGAGAAAGGAGATTATGGGCGCAACATGAGCGGCCAGCCGAGAATTTTGACACTTGACAAGAAAAAGAAGAAAGCTTGATCGCGTCGTGAAAAGAAAGCTGTGCGTGCGAACATGATCGACGGCAATTGCCGAGAATCCGAATTTCGACACCCTTGCAACCTACTCCCCCAATCTGCCTCAATGTCTAGATTTTTCCGACAAGCAGGCGACTCAGATTCCGAGTCTGAATCGTCCGATGATGAGCTCATGTCGAGCGGCGAGGATGAGGGTCCTCAGAAAGTCACAACATCAAGCACCGCAAAACCCGCCATGGCTCGTTTCCTGAAGACTACAGGCTCAGGCTCCAGCGACTCAGATGAGGATGAGGATAGCGACGACAGCGACGCACCCCCCAGAAAGCCTGGAGATGATTCTGAAGACGAGGAAAGCGATGGCGCAGATACACCAGGCGTACGGATTAAGAGTGCGTCAGAGCGACGCTTGGAAGAGATGAAGGCGACGGGAAAGATGATGGAGAATGCCATTAAGATCAATGATTGGGTGGCAATATCGAGCGGTACTCATTAGTCTCCTTCTTATATCCAAGTCCTGACTTGCAAAACAGAGTTCGACAAGTTGGCTCGAATGGTTCAGAGGCAACATAATGTTTCAGAACCCATCTCACCGGTCTATATCCAAATTCTTGTCAGTTTGGAAGGCGCTCTGGCCTCTGCCGTCTCGAAGGAAAAAGAAGCTAAAAAGAAAATGAATGCCACAAATGCCAAGGCCCTCACAGCCGTGAAACAAAAGGTGAAAAAAGCATTACGAGAGTACGAAGTCCAAATCAAGAGATACCAAGATGTAGGCAGTCCTTCTACTCAACCATTCTGTTCTAAGATCGGCCTTTTTAGGATCCCGAGGCATTCGAGCGCGAATATATGCAATGGATTACCCCAGAGCCCACTGCACCATCTGGAGTCCGTCGTCCTGCCGTGTCTGGCAACGAGAATGAGGTTGATGATTTTACCACTGTTGGAAAAGGAGGAAAGGTTATGCAGTTCACCTCCGAAGGCATCTTCAAGAATTTACAAGCTGTACAAGATGCACGCGGCAAAAAGGTAAGTCCCGTACTATCAATTCGTTTACCTTCTTGCCTATCTTACGTCCAGAATACCGACCGTGGCGAGCAAATCCGCATCCTCGAAAAACTTTTAGATGTCGCCGTCACCGTTTATCAACGCATCCGCGTTCTTTTGGCCCTCATCTCTTCTCGATTCGACTACAATTCCTCTATTGCGTCACATATGCCGATAGAGCTCTGGCTGTCGGCTCAGCGTGAAGTTGACCAGTTAATCTCCATCGTTGCGTCCGACGCAAGTTATTCGGTCCAGGAAGCGACGGATGATTATGATGAGTCGGTGGACCGGACACCTGCTACTGAGGGCGGGGTTGTTCGCATCCGAGGAAGCATAATGAGCTTCATTGATCGATTGGACGATGAGTTTACAAGGAGCTTGCAAAATATCGACCCCCATGGCACGGAATACGTCGATCGCTTGAAGGACGAGAAGGCGCTTTATTGCACGATCTGTCGTGCGCAGGCCTTCTACGAGCAAACCAAGCAAGGCGAGCCCTTGGGCCGTGTGATCATGAGACGCCTCGAGCATATATATTCGAAGGTTTGTAATTTCGCCTAGGGCCACTCTCCGCGCATCATTGATTTTCTCGGTAGCCTATGACCGTCGTCCAAGCCCTCGAAGCGGCTGTGGAAGCTTCAAAAATCAATCCTAGCATTAGTCTCTTTCTCCACAAAACTCCCTCCAATCTCATTCACACACTCTGTGTTTACCTCTACAAATCCGGCAATTCTCTTCTCAGGACCCGAGCAATGCTTAGCCATATCTATCATCATGCATTAAACAATGATTTCTACACGGCGCGCGACATGCTTCTCATGTCGCATCTCCAGGAATCCATCCATTCGGCGGACGTTACCACCCAGATCTTGTACAACCGCACTGTCGTCCAACTCGGACTTTGCGCCTTTCGGTCTGGTTTAATAAAGGAGGCTCAAGCAACGTTGCAGGACATTTTTACGACTCAGAGAGTCAAAGAACTTCTTGCACAGGGTGTCCACCAGCAACGATTCCAGGCTCTGACGCCCGAACAAGAGAAAGCAGAAAAACAGCGGCAACTTCCTTTCCACATGCACATCAATACTGAACTCCTCGAGGCTGCCTTTCTTGTTTCAAGCATGCTTGTCGAAATACCCTTGTTGGCCAGCATTGATAATGAAGAATTGGGGCGAAAGGCCATATCGAAACCCTTCCGACGTCTTCTTGACTTTGCTGATAGACAGATCTTTACTGGCCCCCCTGAGAGCACCCGTGATCATATCATGCAGGCAAGCAAAGCACTTCAAGACGGCGAATGGGAGAAGTGCCGAGATCTTATTCAAAGCATCAAGATCTGGAGTTTGATGCCTGAAGCCGCATCCGTTAAGGAGATGCTGGCAAAGTAAGCTTTTGCTAATTTGATGCTCTATCATCCTCACTCCCCTCGTCAGGCGGATACAAGAACAGGGCTTGCGCACTTACCTTTTCACATATGCTCCTCATTACAGCACTCTCTCTCTCTCGCTACTTTCACGGACCTTCTCACTGCCAGTCCGCACGGTGACATCTATCGTCTCGAAAATGATTTGGAATGAAGAGCTGGCAGCATCCCTGGACCAATCAAGTGGTGTTGTTGTTTTCCACCGCATTGAACTCTCGCGGGCCCAACAACTAGCGCAGACAGTGGCTGAGAAAGTTGCTGGCATGGTTGATCAGAGCGAAAAGACGCTTGATATAAAAATGGGAGCAACAAGTGCTTGGGTGGATCGTGCTGACGGAATCAAAGGTGACAAAAGGGGCGAACAAACGCAAGAACGACGAGGTAGGGGTGAGAGGACCAGAGGTGCCCGAGGTTCGTTTTCTTTTTCGTCCTTTGTTTTGAAGTTCAACTTGCCGTTTAGGAGGTGCACGCGGTCGGGGCAGTCGATTCTCCCAAGGACTTGGTAATCAAATGCCATCGCAGAGGGAGGGATAGATGCAATATACTTGTCATTATGAAACTTTTTTCTACATTACAGAAATGACGCCGAGTTATATCGATTAACTGCTCTGGTCCGAGTCGTCATAGTCAGCCTCCTGATCCTCGTCCTCGTCCACAGACTCCTTGTCGTCTGGAGTGGCTGTCCAGTCGGATATATCCAGCTTCTCACCTTTGACAATGTCTGGCCGGAGCGGCTACTTAGCTCATGATACTCGAAGGAAATAATCACGCTTACCCCCTGTTTGCACTTCATAACCACCTTGGGTGACACATCTTGACAACTGAGATTTGGATCCAACCTTGGTATTTCTCCCCAGGATACATCCCTCCAACGTGGCACTGGATACAATACTTGTGAATCAACCATGATATCGTATGAGCCAAGGATCGGAGACTAACTCGTCTTCTATGATGCAATGATTCAAGATAACACAACCGATAATCTTTACCATCTTGCCAATAACGCAATGACGACCGATGACGGATTTTTTAATCGTCGTCCGTTCACCGATTTGCGTGGAATCACCAATGATGGTGTCACTGGAAATCTGAGCCTTTTGATCTATAAGCGACCTGTTTTTAGGGTCGGTAGGTAAACTGTATGTTGTCTGAGAAAGGATCTAGTGGATGAGACGCATCAGTAACATCGAACTTAACAGGATTTCGGGCGTCCATACCTGTCTATTTATCTCCAAAAAATTAGGGATGGTGTTCACACGAATCGCAAAGCCAGATTCGGCTCGGTGGATGACCACCCCGACTTTGAAGCCTGTTGAGCTAGACCCATCTTCCAGACCCTCTGTGGGGGACGTGGGAAGAGAAAGGCCTGGGTCCCTTGCGCGATTTAGACTGCGCGAACGTTCAGTCGGGTGTTTGAATAAGGTAGTAGAATGTTCCAATGCGAGATCCTGCGGTCCGGCGTTGTTGATCTGTGTAAGGACTGAAGGACGGCCCAGGTTAGAGTTGTGTGATCGGATTTCAAAAGGAAGGACGGACATCGGGCGTATTTTCTCTTCTTTGCATGCTGATACTGAATCTTGAGCAACCATGGGATGAATTCTTCTCTAAGGGAATCAAAATGCCTCTTTTCATGCAACACATCCAAGATAGATCTCCTGCAGACATATACATGTGAATCCCGAAACCCGGAAGATAATATTGGTCGCGGATAGCTACGATGACCAGGTCAAGGATCAGAGCCGGAGGTGGACGATAGATAATGCAGAGGACAAACCGAGACAAGAGAGACATGGGTAGCTCAAGTTCCTCGCCATTTCTATCTTGATCATCAGGGGTGTCAATGTGCAGAAGGGTTCCCGAAGGTTCATCCCAGACAATGGGAACAGGATGTGGGTCGGGACCCCATTCTTCTGGAAACGTGCCATTCTCCGGTTTATGGGCAAACCAACAAGTGGTTGCGATGGATCCATCGGATGTCGAGTCGACGCGAAATTTGTCGACGAGAGAACTTAAGGGGAGAAAAGGTGAGGGTATGAAATCACAGGGCACAAGGACGAAATCTCCTGGGATCCGACTTGAGAAATTTCGAAGAATAGTGCATGTGCCGACATTGGAGTCTTGAGACTGTTCATATGTTTGCAGATCTATATGCAATGATGAGGGGGCGACGGAAGAGTTGGAGTGTATGTGGTGATCTATGGCGGGCCGGTGTATTGCGGGACAAATGAGAAGTACGTCTTGAGATACATGAGCAAACGACGAGGAAATATGATCAGGAAAACGTACCTTTTATACCGGATTGCTCTATCCAGGCCAGAGTGTAGTCGATCATCGGTTTGTTCGCGACTGGTAGAAGGGCCTTTGGACAGGGGTCATCTCCATGATCGCTCGTCAACGGCACAAGCCTGAAGAGGTCGATTTCAGTTGAATTTATGGCCAGATTATGGGCTTACTCGTTACCGAACCCTGCGAGTACAACGGCGAGGAATTCACGCTTGAAGGGCTCGACACTTTGTCGCTCAAGGTCCATCGTCGATAAAATCGTGACACAACTCTACAGAGTCACATCGCGTTCCACCACGTCGAGCAATGCGGGATGCAGGTGTCTTCAGCATCCAGAGGGCCCTCCCTCGAATGGTGAGCACTCACGTACTCAAACTTACCTGTGACCCTCATGCTCCTACCCAGAGCTGGTCACCAAAAAATTTATTCAACCTCTACCAACGCACGGTAGGCTCAAAGAAAAAAGAGATCACATTCCAGTCCACCCGCTCCACCCTTTTCCAACAGCGCTGGAGATCCAAAGCCGTCGTACGCGCGTACCATGGCGACTACATCAACGAAAAGATATTCAAACGCTGGTACCTCCCCGAGACGCTCCCGGATGTGCGGCCCCGTCGACAGGTCATCGGCGACGACAAATCTTACCTGCAGGAGTTTGCTTTGCGGAGGAAAAAGGAGAAGGACGAAGAAGAGCTGATAGTAAAGAAGGGATTGGCGCCCGTCGGAAGCTTGATGTTCTCGGAGGTGGAACGCCGGTTGGACGTGTTCGTATTCAGGTGTTGCTTTGCGCACAGCGTGTACGAGGCGCGTCGGTTGGTGATACACGGAGACGTGCTATTGAATGGGAAGAAGGCATGTGGCGTATATGAACTCTACCTGCCCTCTATGGTCTGACTTTTGCACTCATAGCACCAAAATGCTAACACGCGACTGGCACCAGGAGATATGGTCTCTGTGAATCCAAATGCCATTCGGTTCTTTAAGCGTCCCAACGGCGCGTATGACGATGTCAACCAGTACGAAGCTTATCTCAAACGTCAAGAAAAGCTGGAGAAGCAGACCCAGAAAGTCGAATCTTCTGCAGAATCGACGACTTCAGCCACCCCCGCTGAGGTGGAGTTGGCAGCCAAGATGACAGAGCAGAGCGAGGCTGAACCGCCAGAAGCCTCAGAGACCCAGGAGACCAAACCACCTGTCACCTCTGCACCCGGTCTTGAACTCACGCCGTTCTACCTACCGCTTTACGCGTCGCCTTGGCTGTTTATCCCAGCGTACATCGAGATCTCTTTTGCGACATGCTCAGCTATTTACGTGCGCCATCCTACGGCGCGGCCTGGCTATTCAGAGATCCCCACGCCGTATGATGCTGATGGGGAGATTGTGCGTTTCGCATGGGAGTGGTATGTGAAGAGGAGACCGCGGGTGCGGTCGAAGAGTCAGCTTGCCCGAATGCCCGAGGACCGGGCATTGGCCCAGATGGGGGATCTTGAACTGGGACGCAAGAATTTGAAGCGGGATGTTGCGCGCATGAAGGCGGCCCGTGTGATGTAGAGGCGGAGGATGTCACCTTGCGCTAACACAGTCTATGCCACCTTATGATTCACCATAATGGGTCTTTACTAGATTCTAACGACGTAATCGCATTTTCTTACCGCAAACCAGAGAGTTCACAGTTCACGGCGCCTTTCTCCTTTGTTTCCTAGACCTTGATTTTCTGACGATCTCGCCCGACAAACGCTTGGGAACTGCTGGCTTTCTTCGGTTAGTGTACGAGTTGGGTCCTGCGCCGACTGACCTGTTTTCGATTGCTGCATTGATATGGTCTGATATGACAGAGTCAGGTCGCTTGTATTAATACGTCTCAAACGCCGCGTTCCGAACAACCATGGTTCCACCTCGCCTCTGGCCACACCAGTTGTTCGACGATGGAATATGCCACGAGAGAAAGTGGCCCTTTTCATCTGCAATATTGCCCTGCTGCCTTGAGTCGAAAATAGAAGATTTGCCACGAGCGACACCTACTTACTCTGGCAGATGCAGTGGAGGGCAGTTTTGTCGAGTCTGAACGAAAACAGGGCGGTACTTGTCCGGAGCGGTTACTGCAGCGGAAGATGAGTATAATGGTCGACAAGGAACATTGGAAGACGGGCCCATGGACGGGAGAAAGGCTACAGTGTCATCGATATGGCCTGAGCTGGTGGCAAGATCTGTAAGATGCATTTATATGATCCAGTATATTGGCATAGCTGTGCGCAAGGATCATCGGTGAAACCGCTTCAGAGACCCAGCGCAAAAGATACATGCCTACTCGCGTGGTCGCGTTCACCGGCCGTCAGTCGGGTCTGTACCTCCGCTTTGGTCGTTATATACCGCGCATGCTTGTCGAAATGCGCTTGAGGTTCATGAGAGAACCAAGGACTCACCCTGTATTGCCAGGTACGGTAAACTTTACCTGCTCCATCTCTGCCTGCTATCGGTATTGGGGCATCGCGGTCAAGATCATCGAGCGCGGCCTTTCGTCCAGCTGCTGCGCAGGAGCTCGTTCTGACTTGATGAGGGTCAAACTATTGTCAACAACAAAGGTGCAGACCTTTCACCCACCATGGACGCTGCAATAGAGGATGACAAGAAGACCTTCTCCGCTGAGCACGGCGACGACGAAGACGCCCAACCCGACCCCGATGAACACCTCATGCTGGAGCAAGGTCATGGTCGAGTGTGGCTCGTCAAGGTGCGCTCTAATTCATCTCAATACAACCAACAAAGCTACCCTACCCACCCCCCAGATCCCCAAATTCCTTATGGAACGTTGGTCCACCATAGACGCCGAAGACGTCCACCTCGCTAGCATACGTGTCTACAGCAACAGCATCAACCCCACCAACAGAAAGCCTCGCATAGTGCTCTTCCTTCCCCCCAATCGGGACCCTACAGCCGACTCCTCCCCTTCCCCGTCCCAGTCCCAGCCTGGCTCCAAGTCCACCACCCCTCCCCTCTCTCAACCCCCAAACAACCTCAACAACCGCCCCATATTCGCCTCCCACACGACGTACGCCACTTCCGGCGCTGAGCCAGACTGCTATGAGCTCGAGATGGTCAACGACGCAGTCGAGAACCAGATGGTCGTCGCCGAGCGGGCCAAGGACCCCTCTCTCGGCCAATCCGGCTCTATTGCCAGTGCAAGCGCTAACTCCCGAGCGCGGACAACTATCCTGACAGGCCGTATCAAACACGAGTGCAACCTCCGTCCGGCATTCAGCGCCAGCTATAGGAAGCAGATGAGGGAACGACATAAGAAGTATAACACGCCAGTGAGGCAGATACGGATGATCGAGGACGCTGGCGTGCCCGGGGGGAGAGGAGGCGTCAACAGGCTCAGCAGTGGGGTCGGCGTCGGTTCTGGCGGCGCGTTCAGTGACCTCATCGTGCGTCGTTTTCCTCTCTCTCCATCTTTTACCAAACCAATGTTTCTTCCGTTTAGAAAACGAAACCGAAACCTGCCAAGGGAACATTCGAACGCATGGCGCGTATACCACGAAATCAACTCCTCGACGAGATATTTCGGCTCTTCCGGGACACTCCACGGTGGGGTATCCGCCCCCTCCGCGAAAAGACGCAGCAGCCCGAGGCATATTTGAAAGAGGTCCTGTCCGAGGTGGCGTTTCTGCATCGGAGCGGTGAGTTTAATGGATTGTGGGAGCTCAAGGATAATTTTAAGGACGACAATGTGAGCAATTCTGGTTTCTATCTGTTCTTTCTTCTGTCTGCACCGATCTTCTTCGAATTTAATTGTATTGTGGGGGTTAGATCAAGGGAGAAATGATTCCTGTGCCGACTGGACTTGGGACGGGTGATGTTAAGATGGAAGTAGACGAAGAAGACGAGGAGGATGAGGATGAGGATATGGAAGAGGTGTCGTGAGCGGCGTAAGTATGCTGTGGACTTATCCTCTTCACATGTATATCTATACGAGAAAAATGCCAATCTGAGGAGTATCATGGAGCCGTAAAAACTATTTCGTGTTGTGCATAGATCCAACAAATCTCACTATCATCACCAAGTACAGTCTGCCTAAGGGAGACTAACAAATCTCCGACATAATCTAAACCACATCCGTATGTAACGTGCAGGGGATGCTAGTCACGGCACACATGTACATAGGACTCTAAATCCTGGTATCTGAAAGACGGAACTATCCATATGCTCTCCTAAATAAATAGGTATAAGGCAATTTCCGACGCATTCGCTACACCGTATTAGCTCTACAGAGTCACATAATTCTTCTCTACAAGGTATGCCATTATGGCTTGAACGCTCTCCGTGATATCAGTTTCGTGCGTCTTGATGTGTAGCTCTGGCTCTGCCGGCGCTTCGTATGGTGCGGAGATGCCTGTGAAATCTGACGAATATTGAGAGGACTGGAGGTTGTGTGATAATATTCGCGGCATACCTCTGATTTCACCGGCTCTCGCTTTCTTATACAAACCTTTGGGATCCCTTTTCTCGACGACATCAAGGGGTGCATCGATATACACTTCGATGAAGGGTATGTTTGCCTTCTCATGCAGCTCACGAGCCAATGCTCGATCGAGGATGTACGGCGAGATGAACGCGGTGATTGCGATGCAGGATGAATCGGCGAAGAGTTTGGCTACCTGTCTCCGACATTGAACACCAAGGACAGGTGAGTGCATAACTTGAAGCGACCCACCTCGCCAATCCTCCGGATATTTTCGTTCCTCGAGTGTTCGTCAAAGCCCAAATCCTTACACAGGCCGAACCTGATATTATCACCATCCAAACGATAGACAAACTTATGCAGATGCAGCAGGTGTTGTTCCAAGGCACACGCGATCGTAGACTAATTAGACAGGAAGGGTTGAGCCGACGAGCAAAAAAGCCATAACACTGCACCAACTTTTCCGCTAGCGCTCAACCCAGTCAGCCAGATCGTGACACCTTTCTGTCCAAGCAGTTGTTGACGTTCTGATGCACCGACGGAACCTGGGAGAGGTTCGACTCTCAGCAAGTCTAGTCAATTTTGAACAAAATATTCTGCAAACCTGCGTGGAATGTAATGTCGGTAGACATGATGATTAGATCCCATGCAATAAGTTTAACGGACTATTAGTATAACGCGCAATCCCCCGTCAGGTGACGATGCATTAATATTGTACACGATAATCGGGCAAGGCGGAACGCCGCGAGAGTGCGTTTTTTCGCCACTGGTCAGACTATTCACGACCAAGACGGCTTTTCAAATAAATAGAAGTTGCTAGATTGTGGTCTGTGTCAATCACCAAGGAGTCCCCGTTTGGTGATCTGGCAAATGATCAACACGCCGGCGGGGTACACGAACACGACGATTGCAATTGCTAAACCCAAGACGTAAATCCAGTTTGACATACATTCAAGACTACTAGCTGACCCTCACTCAGATTCCAGCTACCCCATCCACTCCGACCTCACTTTCGTCCTGGATTTGTATTTCCCTACATACCCAAACGACGATTTGCTTGATCACCCGAGTCACCTCTTCCGTGCTCACGGGCTGATTGACAGGCGGACAGTGCAAGAACAACACCTGAGTGTTCCTCCGCTTCTCGTAGGGCTTTGCGCTTCGCTTGGCCTCGGCCAGAGAACAATAATAGATGAAATCGCAGAGGTAGTGGCCGGCGTCCATGCTGCTATAAATTTGCTGCAAAACAGATGAATAGGACTATATTCAGTGGTGCGAGGTCCGCGTACCTCAAAGCCTGAACGTCTCAAATCTTGCACAAGCCTCGATACATCGATCTCCGTCATGATCTCCTCTGGGAAATTATCGTAGGATGTGCCAAAACCACGGGCGGGTCGGTTTGAAGTGTCACCAGAGGTTTCTAGCATATCCAGTCCCAATCTCTCTCTTTCCATTTGCTCCATGATAGAAGAAGCATCTGGCCTCCGCATGAAATCTTTAGGTGATGAGTGGGCAACAGGAGCGAGTTTCCCGTTGGCATCCTTCATCTGATACCCCAGCTTGTGGCCCTGGCGTTCCATTCGAAGAGGGCCGCGACCGGCCACACCGATGTGGAAAACGAAATCATAGTTCGATGGGGGAGGGGGAGGAAAGAACGATGCTTCATGATCGGGAAGTATTGGTGGCCGAGCATGTAATTTGGGAACGATTTCAAGGACTGCTTCATACGAGACGGGAATCTCAAGGGCAGATATATGGATGGGACGGGCAGGCAGGCTTTCTGTCGATCTGGCACTATCGTCATCCCCAGTTGTTGGGGAGATGACTGTGTTGTGAAGAGGTTTTACGGCCAACCAAGATGGATTCACTGTGTAATGAGTAAAGGGCTAAGCTTGCGATAAGTTACGACGATTTCTAGTGTCGCTGCTAAGGCCACGAACGATGGCGTACTACTCACACCGAACCCGGTGACCAGTACACGGAAAGCACCATCGACGCCACGAGTGTCGGTATCAGGCAGAGCGGGCATTGATGGAGGGGTCGGGTATAAGAAAGATACAAAGAACGATCACCGCTCTTCCTCAGTCCTCATCTCACGCACGGACCCTGGTTGGCTGTTTCGACCTTCCCACTGATGGCCACCATTGACCTCATTTTCCCAGTGTCTCAATGCGTCCTCATCCCACAGTTTACCTGACATATCTTCGGGCTCTTTCAAGAACTTCTCCCCCTCAAATTGTGCAGGGAGGTAGTCATTGTGAACGGGATGTCTGAGGAAATGTCAAATTAATCACACTGTGGTCCTTCGACAAAACCATACTGACAGGTAGTCCGGGTTATAACAATATGATTTTCCATAATCCAGTTGCTTCATTAATTTTGTCGGCGCATTCCGCATTGGCAGCGGCACTGGGACTGTGGGGTCCAGTTTAGCCGCGGCTTCCGCGCGATTATATGCTTCATATGCGCGAGTTGACTTGGGCGCCTCCGAAAGGTATGCAACTATGTGAGCAAGGTTGATTCGACACTCCGGCATACCAATGGTCTGACAAGCCTGTAGAGCAGACATGGCCTATCTGAGCTCTAGCAGGTGTCCCGATTGTTTTGGTTGAACAAATCTACTCACGAGAGGAAGGGCATGCTGATCCGCCAACCCAATGTCTTCGCTGGCACACACAACCATACGACGGGCGATATACAAAGGGTCTTCGCCAGCGGTAAGCATTCTGGCTAGCCAATACATTGCAGCGCTTCCTTGGCTTCCCCTGACACTCTTATGAAGGGCAGATATCATGTCATAATGACTCTCGCCAGTACGGTCGTAGGACGCGGAAACTGAGTTCTTGAGCGCATTCAGCAGCGTTGCTTCCTTGCTGTCGGGCGGTGATGCGAGAACAACTTCTAGTAGAGATATTGCAGTTCGAGCATCGCCAGTTGCAAGCGAAATGATGCTCGAGAGGATTTTCGATGTCAATTGGGGGAAGGCTGAGTTGAGCAAATCCGTAGGATTTGAAGATGCCATGGGTGACCCCGGTAAGCTGCACTTGGCATCATAGCATGGTTTAGTGTCCATATGCGTCATGTGGCCGACGCGCCTCGCTGCGTTTAACAGAATTGTCTTGATATGCTCGTCGGTCAGACGTTCAAGGACATAAACTCTAGTGAATCCATGATGCAAGACGGCCTCCACAAGTGCCTGGAAACTCACCTACAACGACTCAATAATGCTCCAGTAAGCTTGAATGACGGATTCTCCGTTGTGGCACCCACGAGCTGGTTAGATAGATATGCATAAAATTACACTTTTGCAAATAGAGATAATGGAATGAACGGACTTGTATATGGCCTTGCTCAACATAAGGCAAGCAAATGTCCTAAAGAAATGTCCTGCAGCCAGGTCTCCCAGAGTCCAGGACGCGCCTACCTGCTGCGCTCGGTTAAAGCGGTGAATTTCATCCAGAAACAAGACTGTTTTCCTTCAAATGAATTTTTAAATCAGTTTCTGGAAAGGATGGCCCCAAAATACCTACCGTGCGGTGAGAGCAAGGGTGTTTCTGGCCTCTTCGAGGACAGCTCTAACTTCAGCTACACCTGTAACAGTCGCGCTGAGCTCCTTGAATGACGCATTGCTTTGTTTGGCTAGGAGTCTCGCCAATGTAGTCTTGCCACAACTGTAAGAAAAGAAGACGATGCGTCAGAGGATTCCGTAAGAAGGGGAAAGCATGCCTTACCCTGGGGGTCCCCAGAATATGGAAGATCCGAGAGATCCCCCGCTAGCCATGGTGCTCATGAGTAGCGAGTCTGGGTCTGTGATATGGCATTGCCCGATGAATTCGGACAATGCGACGGGGCGCAGTTTTTCTGCCAACGGTGCTGCACCTTTTAGATTCGTCAGCTTGCTGCGTTTCATGGGCCGCGATGCATTCTCTTCTACAACCAATGCTTTGGCTGTCAACGGGTGCAGCAATGGTTGGGTTTCAGAAGTAGTGCGTTTATGCCCTCTGTGGAATATTGGGGCAATTGAATGGGATGTGGCGGCTTTCTTCCCACTAACCCTGTGATCTAGTATGGAGCTGCTTGACTTTTGTGAATCTTGTGATGAATAGTCCGCATGCGCAGTACATGAGCTATCGAGATGTTCGTTAATGACGCGTTCGGCAACTTCTTTCGAACATATCGGGCTTCGCACGTCACGTCAACGAGATGATCTACGGCGGTCCTTTGAACACGTACCATTTCACTGGTGGATGCCGATGCATATCAGCAGATGGAAGGCAGGAACAGAAAAAGGACCTGCCGAGCTTGACCATGTGGAGACGTTGAGAGAGCCGGTGATAAATCGGCATTATGCATCAAAAAAAAGACATCACTTGGTCATAAAAAATGATAAAACATCGTGCTATCGTCAGTAAAGCCAAGGGATCAGCTTGTAAGGCACCCTCTTCTCCCACTCCGTCCACTCGTTGCCAAATGTCTTCCCCAGTACCTCATCTTCCACTGACATCCGTGACATCAAACCGGTCATGATGAGCGACATCAAACCAACATATAAGCCGATAGCCCCTTGCCCTACCCTTGTCCTTAAAGGTCCACATTCTCGTACCCACGAGCCCTAAAAATGCACACTGAATGGTATTTTCACGGAACGCCGCGGTCGAACGCACCGAGCCTGCATGCCAGCACACGATGCCCACAACGGTGAGCAAAACGCCGGCGTAAGCTGGATGACGGACAATCGAATAGGGACCGGTCGTGATGAGGCGATGGTCCTTCCGAATGGCCATCTCGAAGGTGAACAGCCGTCCCAACTCACGGTAACACTGGTACCGGATGAATCCCCCTAGCCCAGTCAAGAAAGTGCCCGCGAGGAAAACCGGAGAAAACCGGATCCTCTCTGCACTTCCTTGGACAACTAGCATGGAGAGAATCTCTTGCGATATCTTGAGCCGGGGTGCGTGGTTTGCCACAATTACTGCACTTTCCGCTGCTGCCGCTGCCCAACATATAGTCTAGGACGAAATTAACTTTTGGGAGGGAAGCAAGAAAGAGGCTGCGTACTTTAACGATGAATGGCCCCGAGCGTTGTTTCATGAAGCCTTCCATGGTATTCTTGATTTCCTTGTCATCGATGGATGGGGGAGGTTGAGGTGACGTCGCTGCAGTATGCAGACCGACCATGGCGATTAAAATACAGGGAACCTTGAACAAAGCCATTAGTTTCGTTACACGCATCACATGGGGGGGTTCCGCCCTCGCAACCTTTCCCAAGGATCTGTTACAAGCACTTATACCTCCCGAGATCACATCAGGCACACCGAGGGCTATTTAAAATTTGGTGGCATCGACAGGCTAACTGTTTTTGGAGACCTCGAGGCGTCCCGGATTGCAAAATCTCCGGCATGATCAAGGCATGATCATCATGAAGCCAGTGTTCCGAATATAAACGAGGTTGCGTGACTGAGTTGAGGAAGGATCCGCGTAGATAACTAACGAATCTAACCAGCATTAGTCTCCTTCTAGAATCGGGAGAAGGGGAGCGCTCATCAAAGTTCTAAGCTTCAAGGATAGATGTTGCAGCTCACGGAACCGCCACCACTTTTGAGCCACGAACGTGTTGCAATGTGTATTAAAACTCATATTGACATCGGTGATGGATAATTAAGTTCTATGGCTTTCACGAGGAATACGCGCCATTGTGGGACGAGCCTACGGGACATCTATATGGATTCTAAAAGATACAGCGTGAGTTGAAACAGGGGTGCAAGCAAGATGGTTTGCATACGTTGAAGAACATTGTTGAGTTTGGTCACTCGAGATTGAACGCTCAAGTCGATGGTTTTGTCTCCAAAGTCAACAATGATTCCACCAAGGACCGAGGGGTTGACCTAAAGGAATAGGTGTGATGAGTGTGACGGGGTTCGGGAAGGACAGAACAGACCTTGTTAGTCATCTTGAGGACCTTGGCTTTCTGCCCAGCCTGGGATTGCTTGAGAGTTGTTTCCAGTCGGGATAAAACGTCCTTCGCGAGAGGTGTTGCCGACGTGACGACGACGTTCAATTCTCCCCGATACTGTGAGACCAGCTCATTGAAGCCTTCAATCACCCCTTCTGTCTCGCCAAGTCTACCGTTCTCGGAGAGAACGGAGAGAAGGTTTTTGGTAATGTCCGAAATGGGTTCCTTCCTTGTGCCTTCGAGCTTCGAGAAGAACTGGGCAAGGGCAGCGTTGCGTTCGTGGGCAGAGAGGGTGGGGTTGTGGATGAAGGAGCTTATTTGTGGGTGTTGGGCGATGGAGGTGGAGACGGTGGCAAGGTCTGCGTGGACCTTGGTGAGGGCCTGGGGCGATTTTGAGAGTGCGGCGCCGTAAACAGCCTTGGAGTACTTGAGCGCGATGGCGGAGGCCGCGCGACGACCGAGCGCGGGGGCCGAGGGAGTGGAACGGGCAGCAAGAGCGAGCAACATGGGTGGACGTAACAGCGACCGCGAGAAAAGTGGCGACGACGCCGGACGACGCCGGGTCCAGGCACGTGAGGCAGCACACTGCACACCGCGTCCAACGGGCTGCGGCAACGCACATGCGTCAGCGCCACTCGCCTCCCATGCACTGCTTTCAAATACCACAAAGAAAACAACAAAGGGTTTGTCCATTTTTTGAACAATGCACTCCTTATATTTATAACTTGTCAATCTAGTCCCTGTTCATCCCTGCTCGCCATGGTCGTTCTCGCCCGGTTGCGAGGCGTCGTCTTCTTTTCTCTTCTCTTTTTCTCTTCCGGTTCTTATTCACGCGAGGACTCGTTATGTGATCATCTCTCTTACTCTCGCCCCCCTCGCCTCACTCACCTCACCATTCAGACACTTCATCTGTCACTTACTGCGATCCACCGGAAACCATTCTCGTCCAAAGATTCGAGGTCGCCTATTATCCCAAAAACCATTCTGTGGCCTTCAATATCTCCGCTGCTAGTGTTGTACGTCTGGCTTGTGCCCTGTGTTCCCTTCTGACATTCCGTTTTCTTAGGAGGCCAATGTTAGCGTGACCGCCAATCTACTCCTCAATGTCTATGGCATGCATCCTGTCAATATCACTGTGGATCTTTGCAGCATACTCGGTGGCGCCCTCTGCCCTCTTCCCATGTACAATTTCACCGGGTCAGACTCTATACAGTTGCCGTCCTCCATTGGTGTCGTAAACAAAATCCCTCGCGTTGCATTCAAAATACCTGACCTCGAGGGATATGCTCAACTTTTGCTCACCGAAGTTGGCACTGGTGACACCAAAGCTTGTATCCAGGCCACCCTCTCCAATGGTTGGTCCACTCGTCAGCTTGCTGTCGCATGGGTGACCGGTGGCGTTGCCTTGGGGACTTTGCTGGCTACCATCTGCTTTCCCTTTGCAACCGATCGGGCCTTTATATCGAGGATCCTTGATCTACTTCACTTGTGTCAATTCATCGCCACAACTTCATTCTTGGGCTTAAATTATCCATCCATCTACCGCGCGTACACCCTCAATTTTGCTTGGTCCATCGGTCTATTCGCTACCTTTCCAACCCTTCAGCACTCTGTCGATCGACTGCGTCAATTGACACATGGCAAGCTGGCTTACTCGACTTCCGCTGCAGCAGTCGGTTTCGTAAACCGCAAATTAAGCCCATATAATGCCGATGCTTCCGGTCCCACAGTTCTGTCATCAGTGCCAGACTCAATGGCTAGTTTTATTGTTGTTCGTGACGCAACAGGAGTTCAAACAGTCACACCAACTTCTCAGAACGTTTTGCAAGCTGGGATCCCAATCTACGTCAACTCAATACTTATCCCCACCGCCAACGCCTTCGTGACCCTGTTTCTGTGTGTCTTGATGGTTGTTGCCGGCGGACTGGCAGCCTTTGCCATCGCCCACGTTTTGCTCTCCCTGAGCAAGCGGATGGATCGAAGAAAGCAAAACCACAAAGTCCAAACTACACATCCCCACCGGCCCTCGGCCCAGGCTTGGAGCATTCGATTGGTAATTGACATTATTGTGTTGCTCTACAAACGTGAATAAATCATTTCTCACGCAGGGTCTTTTGTTATTGTCACCTGTCTCCATCCTTTCGTTCTATCAATGGACTCTTCGAGATTCTTGGCTTTCCATCCTTCTCTCCGTCATCACCTTTCTGTCAACACTCTCTCTTGTCCTTTACCCGGCTCTCGTTACGCTTCGGCTTGCCTATCGCATGGGCAGCCCTGACATTCTCTCAGACCCACCATATATCGCTTCCAACGCGCCTTTGTATGGTCAATACCGCCCCGAACGCTTCTACTTCTTCCTTCCTCTACTTTTTGCGTCCGTCTTGAGAGCGGCAATCATTGCGTTCGTCAACAAGAGCGGGGAAGCCCAGGTCATTCTATTAATTATCCTGGAAGGGTCGATCTTGATAGCATATCTTGTCCTTCATCCATGCAAGCGGAAGAAGGATGATGTGTTCTCGTCTTTCTTGGCGGCAATCAGGCTCGCCTGCACAGGTCTCATGGTTGCATTCGTTGAGCACCTTGACATAAATCCGATCCCTCGTGTCGTCATAGGGGTCATCATTGCCGTCATCCTTTCCATCGCTCTCCTCGTCACCTATCTCAACCTCCTCATTGATTGTGGTATTCACCGACTTTGGAACCGATCTACCCCCATAATATCTCATTCGTCGGGGAATGATCTGATGGCCGAGTCTGGGCATGGGAGTTCATCGGATTACATTGGACGACCAATCAACCCCACTCCAGAACACAGTGTCCCTCTGGATTCTGAATTCCTCCAACCGTATCCTGCGACTCCAACAGACACGGAGCGACCAAGTGCCTATGGTAGAGACTCGGCAACCCTAACTGTTGGATCCCTTGTCTCCCGCAGGTGGTCATTCTCGCCCCTCAGTTCTCCCACCCAGACCGTTTCCGCTGAGCATCAACTATCGACCCACATGAGCTCGGACCATCATGCCCACTAGTTTTTCTGACCCACAAGCATCACAAATCATCATCCATTATAGATAATTTAGCATCACAGTAGTAGCATTTATAGAGAACAAGCCCCGCGCAACGATCCATACATACTTACAATCATAACATTTGCATTTCACACCATGATCACAACTCGTTCCCGACTAGGTCTGACATTTTCAAGGCAAACGTCAAGAAAAGCTTCCACCACCACCAATCCATTCCCCTTTCCAAAAACCTCCCATCCAACCCCTCATCAAATCTTTCATCTTCCACCAAATGCATCCCAGAGCGACATAAAAGCACGATGTACGTCGCACGCTTAACCTGCGTGAAAACTTGCGGTGGTCCAACTCGATTCCAGACTTTGACCTCGTCCGAATTTATCATCCGGACAAGGCAGGCGCCGTTTCTGTTTTGCCAGACGTAGCTCATGCACGGTTCCAATCTGTAACGGACGCATATGATGCTTTGCGCAACAAAACCCCTCTCCTGACAGCCGCATCATCGTATCCGGAGAGCCGGTATTCCGCCGCCACCGCAACAGCGCACGCACGGTCAAGAAGAGAGGAGCTTTATTCTGGATTCGATGACCGGTGGAAGGATCGTCTGATACTTGCAGGTGTCGTTGCGGTAAGTCCCACTATGATGTCTTCCGTAACCAAAGCTCAGAGTATTGCCACAGACCCTTGTGGTCCTGGTTGCCCAGACATTCACGACACGACGCCGGGCTCTCGCTGAAACCGCGGCTCGCAATCGTCACCCAAACCCAACAGAACATAGAGACATGGCTGTCGCCTCCAAGACTCTGCATCCCGACGAGCCTGACAGAAGATTGAGCGCATAGGTGTCTTGATCGCCTCATAAATATATACACGACATACGACTTGTACATGATTCCCTCATACCAAAATATCAAGAAAAAATGACACTCAAAAGTACAATCCCGTCCAGCCTCTCGATTTGACAACGATTTCATCTCCACCATTTTTGTCTCCTCTCCAGTGCGTCCACTGAGTAGCCGTGGCGCTTTCATACTCACTTTCATCCTCACTTGTATCCTCATTGGCGGATTTCGGAAGCGCTTCAAGTCCGGAAGCGCTGTATTGCGCCGATTCCATCGCGATACGGCCATTGAATTTAGCTTGATTATACGTGAGATACACGTCTGCGTTCCTCGATGACATGTGGACGTTGTGGATGGGGCGTTGAAAAGCTTTGGGTGTGATATAGAAGATATCCGTCCGTCCTGCACCAGTGACTGTCATGAACGAGGCGGGTGACTGAGACTCGGGATCGACATGTTCGACTGGATGGACGCGCAGGTTAGCGATGCCATCTGCGCGCTGGGTAGTGACTCTCGTGTTATCGAGGACGGCGACGTCGCCGATGATCCAGCCCCGTAAAACCTCGAGGCTCATTGACTTGCCACGTACATGCGTGTTTGAAAGGATCATGTTGTTCTTGCTCATAGAGAAAGTGGTCACATATAGTTTATCCAATACCACGTCGGACTTCTCGTCGAACTGAATGTGCATGACTGCGGTGTGCGACGAAACGCTGAGCTTTTTCAATCGTGGAGGGACATACATTGTGATGTCGAATCGCATGCAGGCAGACGAAGTGCCGAACATGGGAGTAGTGATCATGAACCGGGGGTTACCCGCCTTATTGTCAGGATACTGGATGTGTACGTCCTGGAGCAATGCTGGGTCGTCTGTACGGAGGGTCATTTCATACATTACGTCGTCGGACCCAGGTGCACCCTGTGCAACGGTGAAGGTGCCAACGGCACTTCCACGAATCTCGAATGCGTGATCTTGGCTTTGAGGGTCTATCGGCGCATAGAAAACAACAGAGGATTGATTGTAGATGTGAGGGGCAGTGAGGCAGCCAAGAGAGCTGCCGAATACGGGTATCGACTGTGACAGGACATGGCCATCCTGGAGATAACAAATTAGTAGGAACGCGATTGGGTTGGGCAGTGAAGAACGAACGGCAAGGGCCCAACGTAACAGTTTGAAAGCGTTCCATAGAACGACCGCAGCAATTACGATTCCGAGTGCCTTGCAGAAGAGCGAACAGCTGCGAGTTGAAAACTGAGGGACAGAGACGGGTAACAAAACGGCATCACCCACTAGCCTCCGCGACGCAGGCCACGACCAGTCCCCTTTCGCGGGGGCGGAGGCGTCTCGGATCCGAGCAAGCCAACGCTGGCCTCGTCATCAGCGACTTCGCCACTGTACGCCGGGCTTTCCTCGAAGGAAACGGGTTTGTCTATAGAGCGTGAACGTTGGAGACGGCGAGAAGGCGACGTATGGACTTACATTGGTCCTGTGGCTGTTTGATCCTGAGCGTAGTCAAGACTGCGCCAGTGATACCAGAGAATGACAACCCAGAACGAAGGCCCCGTGGGGTGGACATGAGGGGAATGCGACAAGGAGGAAGTCCAAGAGAGAGGTAACCCGGATTAGAAAAGCATTCATCACGTCCGGCTTGATCGGGGTGTATTACTTCAAGTTGATCTTCCACTCTGTTTCACTCGGGTCAACACAGCTTATCCATTCCGCAAAGGTATGTATATGTAAATACGGGTATAGGAACCAACTATTACTCAGGCCAAAGCACCCTACGTCGGATTGCTTAAGATCGCTTTTACTGCAAAAATAAAGGTCGACGTACCATAGGATCCCAAGCTGGGAGGACAACCTGATCGCCAGACTCAAAGACCTTGACAAGCTCCTTCGGAGCCAAAGCCTTGGGCACGACAACCTGGTAGACGAATCTGCGCGACATATAAGGTGATGTACAAAGCGTAGAGGCGAGATGCTTACTCTTCGAACCAATGATCGGTCATCACGAACCAGCCTTTGTCTCCGGCTGTTTCGCCCCAGGAATTCTCGACTTTGTAACGGACTGGCTTGCCATTCGCATCCAAGTGAACACCCGAGATAACCATAGCATGCGTCATAGCAGACTCGTTGACTTGCAACCGGTCCGCTTTCGTGAGGCCCAGAGTTATATCAAAGGCATTCTGCAGCAAACTTAGTTCGCACAAGATGTGATCGGTGTCGCAAGGCAAACCTCGTATTCCAACAAAGCTGTATCCATGATACCGGACTCATTGTCAGAGAACTTGCCAACGTCGCATCCAAAGAAGACTGGTTGCCCAGCTTTGATCATCTATCACCAAGGTTGCTGGATGAAAGGTCGAGATTATCAAAACGAGCATCAACTTACCTTGACGACGACATTCTTCATGTTCTCTATCTCGGTGTTCACATCTACAGAGATAACATTATATCATGAAGACGAATGTAAATACAGAAAACATACATAGAATAGGGCGGCCACCCCAGATATTGCCAAGCTTATCCACGGTGTACAACTTGGAATAGTCATTGCGAGGGTCATTAATGAGGGAGAAGGAATCCCCAATCTGTGACAGTACAGGATAAGTGTTCGGAGAGTCGAACCAGCTCTACACATACCGGACACGGCCTGGAAGTAAAACTGTGGGCCAAGTCAAGGGGGGTACCTTCCCATTTGCCCACTTTACCGTCGGCGTCGATATATTCCCAGACGAATTTGTTATTAGCACTAGGAGGCACGCCAAGAGTGGCTGTTAAAATGGTATAGATTTCCTTCAACAAGTCTTCCTTCTTGGCGCGGAGAGTGGCCGTGATGATGTCCTTGGGAACAAGTGCAGCCTCGAGCGAAGCAGAGAGACGGCGGAGGATTAACGCGTGTTCGCGAAGCTTAGTCTTGACGAGAGCGTTGAGAGGGCCCGAGAGTGAAGAGTGAGTCGACTCCGGGTAGATGGACTGCGGAACAAGGCCGTATTTGTGGATAAGATTGACGACCATGTCCCACTGCCCGCCGTCACTGACGAGGTCATTGGAGAGATGATAGACAAGCCTGTCATCGATAGGAAGGTGGGCATTCTCAATGGAAAGTTCGAGGTAATAATTGGCCTTGTTTAGCTTGTCCCAAAAGAAGAGATAAGACTAGGGGCATTCGAATTCATGAGCAGGGCTTCTTGATGAGAAAAGAAGGGAGAGTACCTGGGATAGCTGGAAGTCGTGGAGTTTGAGAGACTTCATGATGGTGTAGCGGATGACATTGGTGGTTGCGAAAAGCCAGCACCTGCCGTTACTCTTCTGGTTGGTGATAGGCCCAGTCTTGAAGTCTAGGACGTTGTTGAAGACATGGACGTCAGCGATGCGGGCGGAGCGCGAGGTGAGTACGGTCTTGAGGTTGGTATGGGAGAGGATGGTGCGGGCCAACTCGAGCTTGGGATTAGCGGACGCCTCAGCTTCCCAGGCTGCGATAGCATCTCCGGATAGGGAGCCGTCGGTGGACGATGACAGACGGAGTGCGGCGAGGGAGCCGACGGTGTCGGAATAGGCCTTCTCGTCGGAGACGATGTCGAGGGGGGGCTTGGATGCAGCAGAACCCATGATGGCAGCTCGAATGATCGTGTGATATCATGTGGTCTGCTCTCGCCATCGTCGTCGTCGCCGTCGCTGGCGGTCTCTACCCCCTCTACCTCGCTCCCCTCCTCAAACATCTCGGCCATGGTCGCATCATCGAACCCACCGACAACGCCCACTGCTTCGCCGTTCCAAAACTGCAGGCATGCGAGAGTGAGCGTCTCCGTCTGCAGCGTGTTCACCCGTCCGTTGATGGCCCTGGCAGAGATCGTGCTCCACCAGCCCACGGGTGTCCTGTATCTAGCATGCTCGACGCCGTCCAGCCGCGTCGCGTGGGTCCCCGCCCTTGGGCGCTTCAACGCAACCGGCGCACGCAACGATTACGTGGCGACATACGACCCTGCGTCCTCTCAGGTCACCCGTCTCAGCCTCGTCAACTTTGCGGATGGCCGGGGCCTGTCTCTCCATGGAATGGATGTCGTCCCTTCATCCTCGGACCCTTCGGTACTCTTTGTTTTCCTCGTCAACCATCGTCCTCCTCCCGACGAACGCTCTGCCTCGCTGGTTGGCGCAGACTCTTCGATAGAAATCTTCAAGACCACCATTGGAAGTGACTCTATGACTCATGTCCGTACCGTCGAAGACCCTATCATCCACACTCCCAACGATCTCGTCGGGGATCCAGACGGCAAGAGCTTTTTCTTCACCAATGACCATGGTGAAAAAGTCGGAATCGTGAGTCTTATCCGACCCTCCCGTCCGGATGCCCTTACATTCATCAACAGTTACGCCGATTCGATATCCTTGGGCGTTCCACTTCCTCTGTTGGGTATTGTCATGTTGGGTATGGCTGCAAGTATGCCATATCCCATATGCATGGAAACAATGGAATTGCACGCGCCCAAAACGATACTTTTTACGTCTCCAGTTCGCTAAACGGTGCTGTAAGTATTCTTGAGAAGCAGACGGACAACACCCTTGTTGTTGTCGATGGCATGAAACTGGGTGAGATTCTGCAGTCGTGGACTGGCAAGTAATCTATGACTGACCATAGCCTCATCAGATCGTAGCCTAGACAATTTATCCTTAGACGCTGATGGTGTCCTGTGGGCAGCCGGTATAGCAAATTTAGGGTCTTTTCCACTGTTGGGTTTCTCTTGATCCTTCACCCCAGGTTTCCCGAATACCTTCACATTTATCCTCAAACATGCTGCGAACCCTTCCATCCGGTCACCGGCCTCCGCACATCGGATTTCACTAAACACAGGCCCTTCTTCATTTTATGGAATGAAATACAAGTTAGAGAAGGCATGTGTCGTGCATGGATGTCAACCTGTAGCACCCTTTCACGTTTCACTAGGTTCTCGAAGATGACGGAACTCTTGCTTCCGGGATAACTTCGGTGGTCCACGATGCTGAAAGGCGTTTGTTGTTCCTTCATGGTAGTAACATCCTGCCCTTATCAAGGAGCTACTCTGACGGCTCGTTTTAACAGGATTGGCAGCTCCACAGTTGGCGGTTTGCAAAACATGATTTCCTCATCAAATGAACAGCTGGACTGAACTCATATGGACTCTTGCAAACTTTGGATCTGTAGTATGTAGCATTTAATTCTTGCGGAGATAATAGTACCTTTCTGAACCAATACTTAAGTACGAGCGGCGGTATAACCTTTCCTTTTGGCAATGGGACGGAAATAAATTGTGGAATTAGCTTCACACATAAGCCGCACAAGCGCCGTCATGAACTTGATCAAAACGTCCACCGTCTTGGAAGTTGGAGCCTAAATATGGAATGCATTTCGACGCGTTATAACCCAGCTCCGAGGAGCCTCTTTCTCGCCTTTCTTCTCCTAACGAATATGCAACCCTTCAAGGACATGGATCTGCTGGAAGTTCGTGCCAATATGTATCTTTTTGAAGATGTGTCCACCCACCCGCTGTTGTGATCAAGGTCACCACACCAGGCTTGACCTACATATACCTCGCTGGGTTTGTCGTCGCGGTTCGTCCGGCAAAAGCATGATAACATCCCCAATATCGGAGGATGAAATCGTTGGCTCTTCTACTCATGATATCTAAATGACGAATTGTTCTCTCGTCTAGTTCTACATGTTTTTGCTCATCATCAAAGAGAAAGTACGGGTCTGGTCGAGATATCCATTTTTGCATTGACTCGGGCCCCGCCAGCTATACCTCAACGAAGTCCTTGGGACCACTTTCGGGGTGCTCATCGGGCCTCACGTTGGCAATCTCTTGGATCCACGGTCCTGGACGTCGGACGTCAACTTCCTCACCAGGGAGGTAACCTGCATCGTTCTTGTAACTGGCTTGTTCGCCATAGGAGTCGAGCTTCCTCGATCATACTTGGCGGAACATGCCAAAAGTCTTTTTGTCATGGTGGTTCCTACCATGACAGTCGGGTGAGTAATCGTCGCTAGTATGTGTCTCCTCCCTTGTCCCAGGAGCCCTTCAACTCATTCATACGCAGCTGTCATGCATATGCTTTTCAAGGGCCTCAACCTTATCTCTTGTCTGGCTATTGCCGCCTGCCTAACTCCCACCGATCCTATCGTCCGTGTAGTAATCGTCGGTAAGTCGCCTTTCGAGCATTCTGAATTCCACAAATTGATAACATTGATTCCTTCAGGCAGGCCACTTGCTACAAAGAAAGTCCCTGAAGAATTGCGTAACATTCTGTCTGCTGAAGCAGCAGCTAACGACGGCTTTGCTTTCCCCTTCCTTTCCTTGGCCGTATACCTCACTCTTGATTCGACCCCTCGTGGCCATCATCGATTGGATTGTCTATGGTCGCCTATGTGAGGGTTCCGCGAATTCCGTGTACAGACTCATTGATGTCATCTTCCAAAGACCAAGTGATCACGGGCACCGTTATGGGCGCTCTATTAGGTATATGCTTCCTTTCAATTAGTATGGAAGATATTAACTCGTTCTGTAGGCCTTATGTTCTCACGTCTCATGAGGTTTTTTCATAAGGAAGGCTTCATTGATCGCGAATCATACGTTGTACAATCTCTCGCACTGGCCATCTTCATCGCAGGTATTGTGAGCACCATTGGCAGTGATGATCTTCTAGCGGCGTTTGCTGCAGGTATGCTTGAATTCTCCAATAATTGTCTCCTTTCATCCTGAAATACAGCCAGGGAGCGCTATTTCCTGGGATGGATATTTCAATGAACACATTGAGGGCCAGGATTTCTCTAAAAGTATTGACCTCGTCCTCAATTGCGCTTGTTTTGTGTACATTGGCGCTTGGCTTCCGTTCGATTCGTTCAACAGTCCAGATCTTGGCATCGTTCCCTGGCGTCTATGTGTCCTGCTCGTGACTATCATTTTCCCCCGCCGGATACCGGCGATCCTCATGCTATACAAATGGATTCCTGAAATTGAGACATGGCGTTGGGCTTTGTTCTCGGGTCATTTCTGTGAGATCGTTTACTTGCTTGGATGCAGTTGCTTATTGCCACCAATAGGTCCAGTGAGTTCAACAAATTAGAAAGTTTTGATCGATTCTCATCCTTACGTAGATGGGCGTTAGCGGCATCTTTGTTTCCTCTTTAGCGTTGAGCAAGCTACCAGTCCCCCAGAACCCTCCTCAAACCCAATCGGAAATTCTTGCTGCGTCCTTGCAACCCATCGTGGCTTTCGTGGTATGGGTTCTATAATCATCCGTAAGATCATCCAGCTTTGGAAACGCGTTGCTGCATTTTGCATTTTTTAAACGGCTCCATCTGTCTAGATGGCCTTTCGATTCCTCTCTTCTCCCTCGGCAAGACCGCTATATCGCTGACCAACAAACGAACTTTGCTGCCTGTGAGCCGGAGTCCCGATATGCTTATCGGGATACGCCGAGCATCGACGCTGGATGCCAAGTTGTCTGTTTCCCCTAAGGAAACCGACTATTGCAGCGAAACTTTGGAAGTCGCAAGTATGGTAGCTGAGCCATCAAGGGGTGCACACATCATTTCGGAACGATTGATGGCAATCGTCTTCAAGCGGCGTGGTGACCAGCCAGCCGCAGCACGAACTACCCCTCTCCCCCAATAACGTTGGCTATTGGTTCCTACCGAAAATATGGTAGGGACCTTTGTGGTGTTGTATCGGCAAATCGTGGTTTCAACAATCACTCCACCGTTCTAATTTACAGCAGAGGCAATCATGGATATGTACCTTTGCGTGCAGAAATACACAGCCCAGGCGGTTTACTTTCTACTCTTTTATCCACAAATCGTGAGTTTTGTGAAGACCGTGTTCCTCCGGAGAAACTGGGTTGTTAGCGATTTTAGGCTTCTTGGTAAGGCGCTAAATAGCTGCCCCAGCCTTGAAGCATTAATGAGTTTCACGTTCTACGCTTCATATCGCCTACATGCATATGCTCCGAGTCAATGATTAAGTGGCAGTCTTTAAATGAGCTCGTAGGTACTCCGGTTCTCCTGACTCGGAGTCACCCAAACCATGAATGCCCCATTTTTTATTCTTCAGGTGCATCATTTATTGAAGTCTCATAAAATTATAACGTAACTGGATTGATGATGCTTGGGGTACTGGCAGATGAGCCACATATAAAATTACCCTATAAGCTATTCTACTAAACGATCCCAAAATCGTGGCTGCCCGCCATCGCCATATACATATGGCTACACCAACGCCCTATCTATACTCATCATGTTCGAGATATTACTGTATATAAGTTACTTAGTTTCCGACTCGACGGGCAAGCGATCGCGTAGAGGTGTGACGATTAAATTGGCCATTAAGACGACATGTACAGAAAAGCATTTACTCGAAAGGATTTGTACGACCTGCCTAAATGAAAATGGAACTGAGAACAACGCATTGATTTGCACGAAAGAGATAGTTACCTGAGAGTCCCCTCCCCGGTCTGGTCCCTCGGTGCAACCGCACAGCCAGTCATGCCACCATCTGGGCTCACTCGAGGATTCGTTCGGTTCCCGAACCCCTGTAGAGCTTGGAGGGGAGGTTGGACGAGGAGCTTTGTCAACGGGCGGAGGGGTCCGTGGTGACGGCAAATGAAGTGGCCGCGGAGGTGGCACCCGCGACTTAGGGGAAGATGAAGTACGAAGAAGAGACGAACTGGAGGGTGAAGGAGATGGAGGGACGTCCAGGGAGGTATTGGGCGTAACCTTACGAGAGTATTGGTCGGCGAAAGGGGAGACAGGTTCGGGGGGATTGGCAAACGGATCACCCAAATCTGCAAAACTCCTTGCAGATGGTGACGGGGACGGGGAAGGAGTAGGCGTCGGGGTCACATTTATAACCCCCATAGCAGCAGTGCTGATGTTTTCTTGCGACCCCAGGGGGACATGGGTGCCAAGGTCCCTCGACGTTGAGTGTTGAGACCTCCCGGTCCACAACAGGCTGGCCCGTCTGGTTATGTCTCCCATTACGGACGACGATGACCGCACAGAGTCCCTTGCTTGTTTTCTACGTTGTCGCTCCGCTACTTCCCATCGCCTCAAGTTCTAAGGGATGCAAGCATCTGAGCACGCACTTCATAACATGTGTGGCGACGCACCTCCTGGACCCGTCGTGTCTCTGTCTCATTGTCGTTCAGTGGTGGATATATCGAAGAATCCGTTCCTTCGGGTCGTTCGTCGCTCTCAAACTCATCCAACGGAATGTCGACTTCCTTTTTTTTGCCTTTCGTGGCCGAGGTACCAGCCTCATGGGTCAGCCATGTCCATTCGTGTTCATTGGATGAGGAGAGGACCGAAGGCGATAGCGAACGGACTGTAACCGTCTCTATCGACGAGATGGAGGTCATGGGTATTTGTTGAAATCCGGAGCGCTCAGCGGACCCACTTGTTCCGAATTGACAAAGTAGGCTCCGGTGACGTAATATACTGCTGTCCGTAAGTGATAATCTACAGTATTCGGCAAAAAAACAATCGTTTTGAAATCAGAATCGTCCACCCCCTTTCTTCCAACCATCGTCGTAGTCAAAACTCGCATCGTCAGCCATGCCGTGTCGTAATCCAGACTTGGGAGTGGTGCTGTGCAAAATCGGTATGCTATCATCGTACACTGTGGTCCCAGGGCTGTGGCCATTTCCAGGCAGGGAAAGAAGAGAGGCGCGAGCGGTTTCTCTCATCTGCTGGAGATTCTGATGGAACGTGTGCTGAAAAGGGAACAAATCAGTCATTGGTTAAAGAAGACTGGCCAGACTGGACGCACTTGTTCACGCCAGTACTGGACACGCTTCTCGCGCTCTTCATCACGCTGTTTCCTATGAGTGAAGTAGAGCGCAAACAAGGTCCCAAACATCCCTATGATTGAAGAATCAGAGCTCAAAGCGGGTGAAAATAGGCTACAGTAGATTTACCACCAAAGATACCAAAACCGACTAAAACATAGACCCACGGTGCAAAGTGGTGAGGTACGGATGCACTCACACCACAGACTCCGGAGTTCAGACAATTCCACGAACTACATCTGCAACGAATGTCATCACGCTGTACTGATGCAGCGCGTGTATACTCACTGTTTGTCAGCTGAACAGGCCTGCCCGATCGCCAGTTCCGCCTTGCATGTGAGGGACTGGGAATCGCAGTAAAGACCCGGTTTGCAGTTACCTCTGATTTATGGGATCAGGTTGGTGTGGAGCCGAGGACGGGTGTGAACCGACCGAGAAACGATATTCAAAAACTCGCCGGTCGTATCGTAGGCGATATACGCTGTATTTTCAACAATGCAGGAAGTGCCTGAATCGGTGGTTGCATTGGCCCACCTGGAAACCAGAGAATGAAAAATATCGTCAGGGCTCAGTCGTGATTTATATCAAGACACCCGTACATGCATATGCTGTTGAGGCAGACCGAACCATTGAAGTTGGTGCCCCTTCCAGATGTATCTGCCAGTTGTCTGAAGTTCGGTGGGCCTTCGCATTGATCTGTAGGCTGCAGCGTGAGTATCACCTGGGCTCAGATGATGATGTGTAACTCGCCATCACGATTCATTTGACAAGGACTACCGACGGGCTGGATTGGCTGGCATGTATCCTCCTCATCAGGACAGAACTGTCCTTTTGGACATTTTGGAGGCAGGGTATCTCCAGGTTGATATCCGAACGGAAAGTCGTCTTTCCTGCACGCCTTCAAGGTGCATACGCCACTTGCTGAGCAGTACGTTCTCGAGTCGCACTGGTCCCAAAACTGATATGAGCCAACCTGCAGACGGCTGTAGGCTTGATTGCAGCTCGAGCCCTTGGTGAGATTTCCAGCTCGCACAAGGGAGTAGAAAGAGAAGAAGAAAATGAGCGTGAAATGCAAGAGATGCATGGAAGCTGTAGAGGATTAGGTAATCAACATGTTCTCCTCCATCCTCAACTATCTCGCCAACCTCTTCTGTGGCCCATCTCCCCCTCCGCCACAGCAACCACAGCAGCAGCCACCACGGCCACAGCACCAACCACCACGGCCTCGACCACACAAACAGTCGTCCCAAGGGTATGATTACAATCAAATCAATCAATCCGACCAGCATTATCTCGATCTACGCTCCCAAGCCAACGAGGAGGGCGATGTCATGGCCAAGTGCTTTGAGCAGAGCCACCAGGCATATTCCAGTGGCGACAAGGCGGGCGCCAAGACCCTCTCCAACAGGGGCAAAGAGCACCAGCGGAAGATGGACACTTTAAATAAAGAAGCCAGTGACTGGATATTTACTGGTACACAGTCATTTTCATGGACCGCAGAACGAGCAATGACAATGAGATTAATTCAGAGAATAACAAGGTATCGCTATTAGTATGGGTACTGAGTACCCGCTCCATTGAAGCACGAGGCTCGTTAGGATAGTAAGCCCGGCGAAGTCGATCTCCATGGGCTTTATGTCAAAGAAGCCATAGCACGCACTGACCAAGCCATCGAAGATGCGAAACGGCGAGGCGACAGCGAGCTTCATCTCATAGTCGGTCTGCATCCATTCTGTGTGCACTGTCCGATGCGTTGATTAAGTGCTCTCAGGCAAGGGGCTCCACTCCAAGGGGGGTGCTGCCAAGATCAAGCCCGCCATCGAACAGCTCATGCAAAAGTGTGATGACCCCTTGATCTGCCCTTCTGCATATTCATGTTCTTCTAGGCATCAGCTTCGTGCAGAGCTTGACCCCAGCAATGGTGGTGTTCTCGTCGTGCAGATCAATTCAAGCGCAGATGAAGGCTTTGATCCTGATGAAATTGCACGCCGGTTGGCACGTGAAGATGGCGGTTGTACCATCATGTAAACAACATTACCAGACGAAACGATTCAGAATATGTATACCAAATCTCCACTTTTATTCATAGTTGAGCAATTGCTCTTCGATAGGATAGCATAGGATATATTAGCAGTACAAAATTTTGGAATGTGCGTAAAAAATATCTGTACCGTTAGTAGAGAGAAAAACGTTTCAACAAGACAGAGGCCATCTCATCCCTTCCCGCCTATATTTCAAGCCCAACCAATACATACGCTGGATTGGCCTTATAGACAGGCTTTGTGACAACAGTTCCGCCCACGTACATGAGAGAGTGTAACAAAGCACCCAAGTTCGGGGAAGAACGCTCAAGAGCAATGACGAGGGCGGAACATCCAAGGCGCTCATCAGCCAAATCCAAGAGGGCGACGATGCTGAAACATGGCGGGTTGGGTTACAAGCTGGCATACATGCAAAAAAGTGACATACCTTTCCCGGAGGCTAACGGATTCTGCGCTCTTGCCGTCCACATAAAAAGTCTTGGGCTGCCCAGGGAGCTCCAGTATCACACCACCAAATGCCGCACCCAGGCTTGGAGCCGAAATGGAGACCTTTTTGGCATATGGTAATGCTCGAATACCCTGCTGAGGGAAGAGGGTCATCAAGAACTCTAGTGTATCGTTCTCCTCTTTGCGGGATACAGCGGGTGGTGACCCTGGCTCGAAGCTCCCGAAATCGCTACCATCGTCCGGAGTCAATGGAGGCGTGGAGAGATCGGGGTCGATTCTTGGGAAACTTGGACGAGGACATGGGATAGGGCGAGAAGGAATGGAAAAGTTGGGATGCTGCGTTGTGATTAAAATATTTCTTGACTTTGAAAGGTAAGGGGAAGGTGGAGAAGTGGAGAACTCGGACGCCGGGCTGCCTGTCACACAATCCGACGACCCTCGATCAGGAGGGCATTTTACTTTGGGGGCGTCAAAAGCGCCACTGCAATAAATGGGTATATCAGTACGTTGACACGAGGTCTTGGATTAAGATTACCCCGGGTCCGCCAGAGAAGGTAGTAGAATAGTAGTACATGTCGTTGGTGCCCTGGAGGTGGCACACGGCAAGCACACTGGGTTCGGTGGTGTCGAAAGGAAGAGAAGCCCCATCTCCAACGGTTTGACGACCGTTGCTGATTTGGCCGACAAAAAATTACAGTCAGCGCATTGAAAAGATGAAGGAGGCGTACGTGGGGCAAAGACTAGATTTTTGCTTTATAATATTGGACATTGGGTTCAACGACATATTCTGCCAACTTGGTGAAGTTCGAAGGGGTTTAAGTGTAGACTTGTATGGGTGGTTAGCCAGAGGCCCATTGCATGAGATGAAAACGACGTACCTGAGAGTTGGAAAGCAAGACACAAGGTTGACCCTGGCGACGCCATCGGCGTGATTAGGGTCTCACCTGACCTAACATGGACAAATAACCCACCATACCCTCGATTCTTCGTGGACAAGCTCAACAGCGCCAGGGACAGCGAGCTCAACACTTGTGAGTATCTCTACAGTACTTCATTCCAGCCATCTCTACCATATACCACTGTTTTCTCAACGGTGGGGAGGTCGGAATGGATGGATGTCCAATTTCTGGACCGGGTGAGGAACCTGTACTTATTGTCACATAGGATACGACAGATAAAATGGCCGATGCTGCACGAGGACGAGGTGGATTCGGACGTGGACGCGGCGATAGGGGACGTGGCCGCCGAGGGCCTCGCCGTGGGGGTCGCAAGGACGACGAGAAGGAATGGTGAGTACTCTCGATCGCCCACATACTCTCCCGCGCAGACCTCAGCCGACTAGGGTCCCGGTAACAAAATTGGGTCGACTCGTCAAGGACGGAAAAATAAAATCGATGGAGGAAATCTACCTGTTTTCCCTTCCCGTCAAGGAGTACCAGATCATCGACTTCTTCCTCCCGAAACTCAAGGATGAGGTGATGAAAATCATGCCTGTACAGAAGCAGACTCAGGCCGGACAGCGCACGCGCTTCAAGGCTTTCGTTGCCATCGGTGATTCGGACGGTCACGTTGGCCTTGGTGTCAAGTGCGCGAAGGAAGTCGCCACCGCCATCCGCGGTGCCATCATCCTTGCGAAGCTTTCTGTTATTCCTGTGAGAAGAGGTTACTGGGGTGCTGCCCTCGGAGAGCCACACACTGTGCCCTCCAAGGTCAGCGGGAAGGTCGGCTCCGTCATGTGCCGTCTGATCCCTGCTCCTCGAGGGACGGGTATCGTCGCTGCCCCAGCCTCGAAGCGTCTGCTGCAACTTGCTGGCGTGGAAGATGTTTACACACAATCGAAGGGTTCAACTGCAACGATGGGCAACTTTTTGAAGGCGACGTTTGCTGCGGTATGTGTCCACCTATCGTCTCGTATTGCACTAGCTGATTGGACTTGGTGGACAAGATCACTAAAACATATTCGTTCCTAACACCGGATCTGTGGCGCGAGATTCCGGTGTCGAAATTCCCCTACGATGAACACAGTGCTCATCTCCAGCTTGCAGGTGGCAAGAAGGCGTACTGAGAATAGCATTTTTTTTTTCGAGATGTGTACAGTAGCTATCGCACAACACGCTTTTAAATTTTATGAAAACATGGGAGATTTGTTTGTTTGTCTCCCACCATGGCGCTTGAGCCGCCGTCTTATCTTCGTTCGCTCACGACGCTCTGCACGCGCTCTCTGCGCGACCTCCAGGCCAGACCTGAAAAGTCCCGCCGCCGTGCTTGGCATCTCGAGAATCCCCTGCCCAGCGCGGGCGAGCTTGGTCGGCAGCGAGGGCAAGCGTGCACATCCAATCTCCTTCCTTGATTGACCATTCATCAGTCTAGCTGAAAGCGCGAGCTTTTCATCCATCGACGACCAGCCTCTGGACCGGAGCTTGTTGACCGAAGCTCGACGCGTCGACTGCTCTCAATTGCCTGAACTTCGACGACCCCCCATCGATCCCCGCAAGGCTCGGCGACATTGCACTGATTTTGGTCTGGGGCGAGATGCAGCGCCCACTCTCCCGTGGCCTTCCCCTTCGCCCCCAGCTCCAGATCATTCGAGCATCACATCCACTCCTCTTACAATCTACATCGAGACGGAAGCAGACTCGGACACGTCTTCCAACCTCGACTACTCGTTTCCTCAGCCGCCCCCGCTCAATGGATCCATGCGGCTGCGCCGCATGCACAGTTCACCCTTGTTCACTGCAGACGACACTAACGCCGTCAAATACCTTCTGAAAAAACGTTATGGTGCCGGCCTCGCCTCGGCCGGTGGCTTCTCTCCTGCCGAATCCGACCATTTAGAAGGCTCTGAAGATGTTTTGAAAGATCTGCTCGAAGAACATTCCATGATGGACTTGAGGATGCCGTCCTTGGACCACATTTCAAAGCAACTTTTCGCCGGAAACAATGTACCCGAGTCTGAACATCTGCCGCCTCCATCGCCAATCACGCCTGAATCAGACACTTCTACTAGCTTCTCGTCATTGATCAGTACAGGCACGATAAGTAAGGCATTAGCTCAAGGGTCCGGTGAAGACTACACTTTTTCGAAACCCCACAAACTATCTACTCCGAACAAGGTCGATACTCCGTCTGCCGACTGTTCCTCGTCACCCGTTACAGAAGTTTCACAGTCTCTAAATCGCCTGCACCACAGCATGAAGAAATTGAGGACGACATACGACCCGCATATATATAACCACGCCGCTGTCGTGCCTTGGGAATATCAGCTCCAGCCCAGGACAAGACACGGTTCCGTACCTGTACCGACCCCACGGCAGCTACCACCTCATGTGCCGTCGCTCGCCAGCGCTGGACGTCAGAAGCCGACCCATCGTTCTCACTTGTCTGTCCCTTTGACCGGTCTAGGCATCACCAACGTCAACACGTCCAACTCGGGTGCTCCAAAGGGCTTGGGTACACCTTTTCACCATCGCTCGACTCAAAGTCAGCCCGTCGCTCGTTTGGTCTCGCAGCAAGAATCCCTTCCCAAGTCTTTTATCAACATCACTCCGGAACAAGAGGCACGCCATCCGTCAGCATTCAGGGTACGGAAGGACAGATTGAAGAAGATGTTTGCTCGGGCGAGTAGTATTATTGGTTGGAACAAGAGTTTCGGTCGTAAAGGCAGTGTCCTCTGAAGTGTGAAATGCAGGCCATGGACATCCACTATTTCATGTATCATTTTCGTTTTGTAAATCCATGTGATAAGAAAAGGTTCCCGCACGGTTAGAGCGTTTCAAAGATTCATGCGTGACATTTGATACGGTTAGCTAGCAGTAAATTGAGAAATGGTGCCGCAGCGAGATACGAGGAGACCTTTACGTGTCCGGAAGATAACAAGAAACGAGTAATGGGCATTGACTACCTTCTTTATACCTCCCAGAAATATACGGGCGCGTCAATACACTGCGAGCAAAAACTGTCAGCTACATGACCTCAGTAATGAACCTGGGTCACTCACACATTGGCTTTGAAGATCTTATCACCGGTTACATCAAAGACGAAATTCGTGAGCAGAATGTAAAGGAAAGTCTTCATTTCTATCAACGAGAACCGCATCCCGATGCATGACTGTATAGCCCGATCAGTTTCTTTGTTGTATCCCGATCAATGACCCAGATACACGCACGCGGGGACCGGCAGAGAAGCTAAGGATATTCGAGAACAACCCTGGCAGCTGGGAAGCAGCTTCCGGTAGGTTGTCCCACCTGTCGGGGCTGTATGGACTCGCCGTCAGTTCTGGGCAAATGGGGCAGTTACCAAGGCAAACACACTTGAAAGCCCAAGCGTCATCGCCCCATATCGCTTTATCCAAATTGAAGCCCTCCACAGCCACATGAACGAAGCTCCCTTTAGGTACAGTCACACTCCGCCGGTCATCATCGACCGTACCATCCCGCTTGCGTACAGGATGCATTGTGGGCAATTCATCGTCTTCTGTGGCGACGCGTATGGACGAATGTAGAGGAGGCACAAGGCGCAGCGATTCGCGCGTGACGTTATGTAGGAATGGGAGGTTTGCGATCGCATCATATAGTGACAGGATTTCGTCTTCAGTCAGGCTAGACAGACCCCCTGTCGTAGGAGGTGCAACCGAGAACAGCTCCGCTCGTAGGCGGGATTGAATCGCGGGGTTTTCCGCTAGCAGTAACAATGTCCATGTTAGACTCAGGGAGGTGGTGTCTGAACCGGCAAACATGAAGGTGTTGATATTATTGAGGATATCCTCGTCTGAGATGCGCTGCTCCGGAGCTAGATCCGTGGCTATGTTCGATTTTACTGTACAAAAAAGATTCGTGAGTTGGTCAGTCCTAGCACAAATGCTTTGCGACATACACAAAAGGCTCAGGAGATCATTTCCTGCATGAGCTGAGCCAGCTTTATCTCCATCGACGATTTTTCGTTTCTTCTCTTGCACAAGCTGTCCTGCAACTCTGTGTATAACTTCTTGGCACCGAAGCACTGTACGCATTGTCTTGTCGGGCTAAAGATATGCGACCTCAATAAGAGCCAGGAGACATCAGCTGGAAGAACTCACAAATGTCCGGCTCAACCACGGTAGATATATGTTCATAAGAATTCTGCCAATGCCACCCTGGGATATTGCCACCTCGAACATCTCCTTGTAAGCACAGAAGAGCTCATTGGACTCGTCTTGTATCGCATTAAATTCATAGTCAAAACCTTTGCCGGAATAAGTGACTGGCAGCTCAGATATGTGCAGGCTTACCTGCCGAGCCGATGACATCAAAGGTTGCCCTGCTAATCCAGTGACAAACATCGATTCTAAATTTACCACTGGAGGAAGAAGAGGGCTTTTCGACGCCTTGCACGATCATGTCCCTCCATCGGTCCTTCAATTCCCTGCCTTTGCGAAACACAAGAGGGACCAATGCGCGCATGTTCTGAATCGAAAATGCCGGAGCGCAGACACGGCGCTGGCGTTTATGCACTTGGCCCTCAGCCGCGAGCATTCCGCATCCAATAAGGCTGGTTATAAGCCGACGTGACTGCCATGGCTTCTCGTAGATGGTAGAGTTCTTTAGAACGTGTGCGACAGAAACCGGGTCGAGCGTGAGGAGTCGTTCATCCCACTATGGTCAGAGTTTGGGAAATGGATACGACAAGGAGCATGGCAAAAGAACACACTGGACCAACTCCCCGAATCCTGATCGACCGGCCGTATCTTTGGACAAAAGTCTCATGCACTCTGGGCGAGATGGAGGGTCTACAGAACGCGTTTGTCAAAGGAATAGCAAGTGGATGGGGACGTACATACTCCAGTACGGCGAACAAATGGTTCTTGAACAAGCCAGGTGACGGCGGACCGGCGAGTTGCTGCAGAGGATTCCGCCTAGGAGCGATGAAGACTTGATGGACGACCCACAAGAGCGGCACGACTAGGACGAGAAGGACGACGTGCATGGCGGTTGTCTAGAACGCTCCATCGACGAGGACAATAAGAACCTCACGCATTGCACAAACACGTGGACAGATATACAAACCTAGACTACACATATTCAAGCTGCATACATCATAATGAATTGCTCCACCGTCGACCTCTTCTGCACCATCCCCGCGTCCATCGCATGATTCTCCCACATCCGTCTCCGCGCGTGAATTCGGTCCAACAATTTCAGATAAATCGGTTTGGCTGCCAAACGGGGTACAGGCGGCAAAGGAAAATCGTTTAGGTCGATTGAGACGCTGCTGGTGGCGGAACCTAGTGTGAAGATGCTCGAGTTGCTAGGACGGGTGACCATGAGATGCGGGATCGGGGGAAGAAGGAAGCCCTCGTCATCCGTACACCGTCCCTCGGTCCGCGTCGAAATTGAGAAGGAGGTTGCAAGAGAATCCAAAGAGCCGTCGCGCATCTGTGAGGAGGCCAATGACGGTATCGTCGGGTACTGGCTGAGATGTGTTCGTGTAGAGAATGATGCTGCCAAAGAGGATATCGTGTTGAGCGAGTTCTTGTCGCCCATTGAATGAGCGGAAGACGATTCCCAGATCACCACAGTTGGAGGCACTTCCGGAGCTAGGACATCCGCGAGGCCGCCATTTGATTGCAGGGATACAAGGATGCCTCTCTTGAACTCGATGCTTTGAGTCTGCGCACGCCTCACTTCATAGACGTCGTCTTCGTCAAGCTCATCGTCCGTGGTGGACAAGGAAGTCATGGAGGACGCAGAAGCCGACGATGCTGGCGAAAAGCATTCTGTGATGTCGGAAACTCTCGTTTCGTGAGATGAATCAGACGCGTCGGATCCTTGCCTGGGTCTACTTCTGAGCACCTTTCCTCGTGCCAAGTCGTCGATGTTGTCCTGGAGGGATTGAAAGATTGAGACATCGAGCACCGAAAAAGCATCTTGCCCCGCGTCAGCCAGAAACGCCTGTCTATTCTCCCAGTCTGCAAGATCTACTGTCAAATTGTAACCAGACGCGATGTCTCTTTCTTCTAAAATGAGTTTTTCCGTAGACGAGGACAGGGCAGGGATATCAGGGTTCGTCGCAAGGTCCACAGTCTGGAATGCCGGCGAGTCTGGGTTGTCGTCATCGCTGGATGTATGAACGCTTTCAACATAGACGATCCGTGTCGGCCCCGTCCCCCAGGTAGAATCATCTGAAAGCGTCCTTTTCTCCGACAGCGTTTTCCCCTTCCTTGGTCTGGATCGTCGTCGGCACCATTTGAAAACGCTCGAGGAAGATAGGTGCCGTCCCTTGTACAGAAAAAACACAAGATATGATCCTAGGAATAGAGCTATGAACGATCCTGCTGCGATGAATGCGATAGAAATGTAGTGCGGTCGTTCGAGTATAGGGTTCGATAAGGCCGAGATCGTGTTTGCGTGAAGGTTTGTGTGCGAGGGGTCATCTAGAGGCTGACGAGGTGATATCTTGTGATGGGAAGGCCGGAACACCGTAAAGTATGTGCGTGTAGAGGTGACATTGTGCTCTGAGCGATACGTGGGGGGCATTGATGAAGGACGGAAGGTAAAGATCGTGGGCAGTAGAAGGCAGTAAAGACAGGTGGTGGTGGTGGTGGTGGTGGTGAGGATGACAGGTAGTCGCGGCGCGTCTTTTTATACACTCACTGGAGGCTGACAGTAACGAACACTCTGCGATTCAAAGTATAAAAAAAACCACATCCTGCGACGAGATGAACACCCAAGAACTCCAACCCAACTCAATCGGCGTGCTTGTCGAACTTGGCACGCATAGCGATGAGCTCTTCATGCAAGCGCTGATAATCCAAACTCAACCGACTCAGATCCTCCGAATCCATCAGGTCACCACCATCCGACTCTGCCATAGAACCATACCCATCACCACGGTCCAACAGGTTCTGGATTTTGCCCCTCTGTGTCCACACCTTTTGGTACACCATCAGATACTCCCCATAAGTGGATTTATACCTAGCTCGAAGTGCCGCGTGCTCTGTAGGCAACGGCTTCGATTCTCGTGCAGGCCGCTGACGCATATAACCAGATGACTGGGTCGAATCTACTGAAGAAGGATTCGTAGCTAGCGGCATCGTCGGCAGTGGCCCGACTGGAATCTCGCGCTTGGGGCGGCGAATCTCACCTTCGTCCTCGGAGGACGTGTAGATGGGCGATTTACGCCGGGGCTTTGATGTTCCAGTAGCCCGAGAGGCATCGTTTCGAGTTCGGTGGGACGACGAAGATTCATTTGCGTCACGCGCAATTTCTGGCACCTTTGTATTCATAGGCGCCTCCTTCCTGATCTTTGGTAACGGGGAATGTCGCGGAAGAGGTGAAGGTTCTTTTTGTGTCTTGGTGTGCACTTCCGGTTTCTTTGGTTGCGAAACATCTCGGGTCTTGACCTCTTTATTTCGTTGCGCTGCTGCGATCGTGTTGTTGTCGATCTTGCGTTTCTTCTGTGGACCAGACTTGGAGGGTGTCGGGTCAGGATCGCCATCATCGTGAGAGACCTGTTTGCGCTTCTGAGAAGCCGTTTCCTTCACATCGGCTCGCAGCCCCTGTCCGACCTGCGCTTTGCCAACGCGGCCCTTTCCCCTATCTTTTGACCCTTCTGAAGCTTTCTCTACTTCAGAGTCTGTGCCAGTGACGGCCATGTCTTTCCGTATCCGAGGCTGAGCCACGGTTTTTCCATTTTCGGCGTTAGGTGGAGAGAGAGTGGCTGGAAACTTGACAGACAGTGGCGGAGTGGGCGCCGAACGCACATCACCTGATTTAGAGATGGAACTCGAGGCGGGACTATCCGAGCGTTCTCGCCCAGTAGGTGGGGTCTGTCCCAGCTTGAAACCAGATCCAGGAAATTTCCTCCCAGCTGCAGTAGCCTTCGCTTTGCTTATTGCCGGCATGTTCGAGTCTCTGATTTTGTTATTGTCAACTGTAGCCTTTCCAGCCTCGTCCTTCATCGGTATGTCTGCATTAGGATCAGCCTTTGGCTTGGCTTTCTTCTCTTTAAACTCCTTGGACGATACACCTCGCTTTGAGGGCGCTGACGCCTTTGTTTCGCTCTCTTTCACCGAGGATGATTCCACAACGGCGTTGTTTGCCGAAGCGCGATATTCAAAATGTTCCCAAAGTGGATCGGAGGGTTTGATCCCAAGACTGTGAAGCTTTTGCTTTCCGGTTCTTGATAGTGCGAGACGTTCCTTCTCCTGCAGTTTCCATTCAAAAGGGCGCACTTCCTTCCAAGCTTCCGTCTTTAGGCGCCACACTTTTGTATTCAGATCCTCGCCACGCTTCGGAGGTGAAGTGAGCTCTCCCACCTGAGAGTGTAATAAGTGACTGAAACGGAGTATAAATGGCGAAACGCACCTCGTCCAAGACCTGGAGGAGTTCGCGCCGTGTAGAGACATCACAATCAGCGCCGGCTACCATTTTGACAATCATATCCCGAGGCCGCTCGGATACGGCCAAAAAGTGGACCAATCTTTTCCGCATAGCAGCATCACTGGTCTTCGCTTTAGGTGGCGCTGGCGATGGAACACGGGCGGGAGCGGCGGACGAGGACATGGCGGCGTTTAGTCGCGCTTGGTCGGCTGGACGGACGATATTTCGGAACATCGTCGAAGCATGGTCTTTGCGCTTCTTCGGATTTGTCGGTGGGGGTGGTGGTGCATCAATGAAGATGGTTCTGTGCTCATCTCTCTGTTTGGCCGCATCGCTGGCCTTCTCACGTAGCTTGCCTGTTATATTCTCCCCGATCTCACGGTCCACCGTAAATTTCCCCGTGACGTTTGCGTAATGTTTGACTGAGGCAGATGGTTTGTTGGCCGAAGTAATGCGCAGGTAGAGTTCATGGGGTGCATCTTCTTTAAGGGGGCGCATAGGATAGAAGGTGCTGCCAATGTGTATGCCCTGATTATTGAGTTAGATGGAAGCACTGAAGGAGAAGAAAGGTAGCTACCGGGATATCTGCAAACTCGAAATCGAGCAGGGGCTTATCGCCATTGTACGACTGGAGTGCGTCAAGGGTGTCTGCCGAGAGGCGGACAATCATGGCCTGCTTTGGCTTTGAATGGCCCAGTTCGCCGGGGTTGGTGTGGGGGAGAAGGGCCAGGGTCGAGTCTGGGGGAAGAGGCATCGTTGAGCGACGGACTTGGTGAGCTGAGCACAAGAGTCCGGAGATCGGAGGATCACGTGACCTGTCGCCCACGTTCTATCGGATCGTGCCACGTTCTATCACTTCTGTGGGTCCAAAGTTCCAAACACTGCAGTTCAGGGGCATTCACGTTCGCAAATGCGATATATAATGGCTTCCTTTCCTTGGGATAAATCCCTCAATGGGTCCTTTAATTGTTCTCGGCACTCTCCCACCATTCACTACCGTCGCCATCGGCTGTCTCGCCGTCGCGATCTTGGCACGCTTTTGTGGACCGCAGCTCAGGTTTATATGGTATTGCTTTCTTCGGCCCCTCGCCGCGCAAGATCAAAGAGATCGTTTAGATAAGGTTCGTCTCTCGTCTGAGGGGCTAACAGAGAGGCTCATTCGATCCAGTTTTATAAGGGCCAAGCGGACATTTATGACAAGACCCGATCTGCCCTTCTTCGCGGCCGGAATACTATGCTCAGCTTGTCCGCAAGTCACCTCCACGCCGTGAAAGCTTCTCAACCCGAGAACCAGAAACTCATATGGATCGATATTGGTGGAGGAACCGGTACGACCCCCCGAGTTATTTTTCCTCCCCATCATTCATCAAGATTGCAGGTCACAATATAGAGATGATGGATAAATATATTCCAATATCTTCTTTTGATGCCATATACCTCGTCGACCTCTGTGAGCCTCTCCTCAAAGTCGCGAGGAAGCGGTTTGCAGCGAAAGGGTGGTCCAACATCACCGTCCTTTGTCAGGATGCAAGTCAGTTCACTCTCCCAGAGTGGGCAGATGGAAAGGATCCAAAAGGAAGTATCAGCTTTATTAGCATGAGCTACTCTCTTTCGATGGCAAGTCGCCTTGCTTCCCGTTTTGCGTCCATATTCATTCAATCTAGATTCCGAGTTATTATACGTTGTTGGATCGAATCGACCACGTACTCTCTCCGCAACACGGGTTGCTGGCCGTTGTAGATTTCTATACTGCCGGCAAGCAACCTTCTCTGCATGAAAGGGCAATTGGAGGTACCAGCAAGGAATGTGGCTGGTTATCGCGTTGGTTCTGGCAAATATGGTTTGACTTTGATCATGTAAGTCAAAGTCTTCTTCTGACAGAACCTTTAGGTGAAATTGGTTATCCCTAGATATCTCTTGGTCCCGCAAGAAGGTCATATCTTGAATACAAGTTTGGCACTGTAAACATTCATGATACCAACCCAGTTTCCTATCGGACTAACAACTTTGGTACAGGTCAAAAGCTACAATGGTCGAAACCACTTCGTCTTGCCTTTCATCGTTCGGATGTGAGATTCTATGTCACAGGGGCGCTGTCCCCGAGTGTTGATTGCTTTCCTTCATAGTCCATATTATATCTGGATCGGCCGCCCACGTTCGTGTGACATCAGACAGGCTTGTCATGCATTCGAGATCGAGGGAGGAAACCTAATCGGCAATTGTTCCCCCATCCTGCCAAGCCACGACAACTTCATTAAGATGCCAGAAGCGGTACCCCCACTGGAGATCGGGCCTCCAATCATAGAAAACAAGACATCTGACGAGGCCTCCCCAACGGTGATCGATATCACACCCCCCTTGAGCTCCTTCCATTATCAAGTAGGCAAGGTCAGGGAATGCTCCTTCGTTCGCTACCTCTCGTGACGCTGTTTCTTAGTATTGGCGTCTGCCCTACTATGATACCCCGGTCCACAAAGAGTTCAGAACTTTCATCTATTCTTTTACTTGGGTATGTGTACGAGTTGTTCCATTCAACAACTCCTCACTAACACCTTTTCAGGAAGACCCTTTCGAAGATATGAGGTATCTTAACCTGACCTCGGAAGATTCTATGCTGGTCATCACTTCTGCGGGCGACAATGCACTACATTATGCCATTAATGCCCAACCCAAAAGGGTCAGATGATCTATCATCTTTCCGTTTATAGATCCCTCTGACGCCCATCCACATAGATTCATTGTGTTGACATGAACCCGTGGTATGAACCATTCGATGATAACCAAAGTTATTCAGCTGATCCCTTCCCAGCCAAGGCCACCTCCTCGAGCTTAAACTAGCCGCAATTCAAAGTCTTGAATATGAAGACTTTTTCGCCATGTTTGGGTTAGGACAACACCGCCATTTCCGCGCTCTCCTAGATTCCAAGCTCGCGCCTCACCTCTCGTCCAGTGCGTATCAGTTTTGGCGGCTCAACCAGGATGCCTTCTCCACTGCATTCTATCTCCGAGGCTATAGCGGCTGGGCTCTCCGCATCGCGCGCCTCGTCTTCGCAGTAGCGGGCGTGACGTCGGTTGTCGAGGCCATGTGCGATTGCGACGACTTGCAGCAGCAGGAAGAGATCTGGAGAACCAAGCTGCGGCCTGTTCTGCTTAACCCGGTGGTTGTCGCCTTGCTGAAGAACCCAATCTTCTGCTGGAATGCACTCGGGGTGCCATTGAACCAGCGGAAGATGTTGTTGGAGGAAGGGAGCATCCATGATTTCATTTGCCATACTTTGGACCCCTTGGTTTCGACCTATCATTTCAAGGGTGGAGCATACTTTTATCTTTTGGTATGCATTCATGCATCCATTCATCTCGTAACTAGTCCCTGACGCAGAACCACAGACGTTACTTGGACATTATACGCCAACCTCATGTCCTGCCTACCTCACACGCAGCGGGTTTGCTGCATTGGAGGCCAATCAGAACAACGCCATGAATGCATTCCGTCTGCACACAGACTCGATTGTCAAGTCGGTGCTTTTTCAACAACCCAATGAAACGTAGGAATCTGACTCTGGAGCAGTGTCCTCACTGGGCTTTCGCCAAAGTCTCTCACGCAGGCACTCATCATGGACCACATGGATTGGTTTACCCCTGGCTCGCAAGATGTTGTAAGTGAAGTTCGGGAGTTCCACCGCGTGCTTGCCGCTGGTGGCACTGTCTATTGGCGATCAGCATCCCGCAAGCCATGGTACAATAATGTGTGAGTATTCTCATTCATCCCGACCTCTTGAGGCGGTTGCTTAGCTTTGTATTCTGCAGTTTCATCGAAGCAGGCTTCGATGTGTCACCTGTTGCGGTACGAGATGGTAGCAGGGCCATTGATATGGTAAACATGTCCGTTTGTTTCTTCGCCCTCCATACTGGCAACCGGGATTGACAACTTTCAAAGGTATGCCTCTTGCTGGCGCGGGATAAAACGGTCATGACAAGATATGTCATATGAGAATTCAAGGCTTCAAATGGTCTTCTAGATAGGTCACAAACTTATTAGTGACGCTTTCCTCTCCCCAGTCCACTGTTCCTTTTTCGGTTGTTCCTAGGGTGATTGCTTTTTTATGAACCGTGACGAATTGACGTTTGAGTCGTTGTAACTCGCTCAGGGTGATATTGCGGTGGGGCAAAACGATCTGGTGTTTGATTGTGATAGAACCAGTCGGTACCGATAAACTGAGCTGCCCTCCGAGCCCATTCTGTTCGGATAGAATAGACGAGACTATAGCAGTCGTTGTTTGTTCGAGCGCGTGCAATGCATCAGTGGGCGCTTTGGCGACCTAGAAAAGGTGGACTAAGTGGAAGCTACGGATGAGGATTAGGATTTAAAGCGCACGGAGAGGGTGCCGGAATTTGGAGGCTTGATGTTCCCCTTGGTGATTGCCTCCCAGATTTGTGCCGTCGGAGGGGCGTCGTCCGTCCAGAGGACGGTGAATAGGGGAGAGTCCCAACGAACCATGGAGGACGGCTCCTCGTATCTGAACAGCAGGTTGTCCAGCCTTCCAACGTGTGAGATCAGTTAGTTTGGTATCGGGTTGTGGGCTCCGATAGACGCACGTTTCCGATGCATATTGGCGACCCTCCTGCCGCGTTTTGTTCCACTCTCTGCACAGGTCTGGAGTTGCCACGACGTGGATCTGTTGATATTTGGTTCATCGGGGCGTGCCAAAGCACAAAGATGGGAGCGTACTGTACAGACACGAAGCTTCATCTCTCGTGCAGCACAGTACATCTGATAGCGGAAACCCTTGATGTAGTTCAGAGCATCGACAATAAGGATGGTGTCAAGTGCCATCTGTCTCTGCACTGCGGTGAATAAGGACCCCCTTGCAGGTTTTTCGGTTTGACTGTCTTGAGAGGGAGAGGGCAATGAGGGTGGCTTGGGGCATTTGAGGGTGTACTCACCATTGTAGGCACTTCGACTCAAATCCAAGGTGTCATCAGAGAGCAGGACAACCTTGGATAACGGTCCTTGATAGTTCTCATCTTGCAATAGTTGTTCAAAGGATGCTCTGATCTGTTGCGCGGTTGTCGTCTTGCCCGAGCAAGGAAAGCCAGATATCGTGACCAGTGCCATGAAGTAGAGGGAGAGATATGTATGAAATTGCATTTCAATGTAATCTACATAATAGAGCAAAATTGCTCTAGAAGAGTTTCCAAAAATTACTGAAAGCCGAAGCTAACAGATGGGTTCGGATGTATAATTTGCAATCAGCAAAAAGACTGTGCCTCGGTAGAAACCTCACTGGCGACAGTACATGCCCGAGCACAAGAGATGGGGGGCATGCACCGCCTCCGTTACTCCTTATATAGTCAGCAGGGCGCACGGACCAAGTTGATGGCATGTGTGCACACTCGACGCGTGTCGCGTGCGGCGTGGCGCTCATTGACAACCAAGGTGGTCCTTTTTTAAAATTTTAACTGTCTCGGTACATACTTGGAACCGTGTAGATTTTGATGTAGATTACCGTTGTCTGGGCGACGTCTCTGTTGTTGGAGCTCACATTGACAGCGCGAGGTAGCGAACAGTCAAGGAATGGAAGTGGGATGATGCGGGGGACGGACCGCGTGATCATCTTGTAACTCGAGTGCGGCAGCACCCGTCGTCGCCATCGTCCATTCTCTCTAGGCTCTCCATTTTCCGCTCATTCCCGACGCTCAGCGAGCTGCCCACCCTCACCACTTCTTGGTTAAACACGTCCCTAAGACTCAGCGCGCCGCCAAACCATGTCCGCGACGACCCATTCTTCACATCGTGACGTAAACCAGCCCGACACCCCTCATACGCAGAGCACTCGCGACCAGTCTATGGATCATGCACTCATAGACGATCGTCTATGCCCCGGGTGCAAAAAATCAGCCGTCACGGAGCACGGAGGACTAGTGGTTGCGTTTGGGTGCGTACATGACCCCATATTCGCTACCCGCCCTCCGATCCGCCCGCCGGTCGTGGTTGCTGATCGACCTCGCCATATATTCTAGCCAATCCTTCTTTCACGTTGACTGCTTCAAGTGCGCCAAATGCGGGAATCATGTCAACGCCGACACGAACCTCCTCCTACTTTCCGATGGCTCCCCTATCTGTGCAAATTGCTCCTACAGCTGTAATGTTTGCCATCTTCCCATTCTCGACGAGGCCATCATGACAGGAGACGACTCGTACCACGCCCACTGTTTCAAATGCAAGGTTTGCGACACTAGAATTGACGAGCTCGTTTTTGCCAAGACGAGCCACGGCATATACTGCATGAATTGCCATAACAGACGGATGATCAAACTTCGTGAACATGCGCAGAGAAAAGCAGAGCGGGCAAAGGAGAAGGCTGCAGCCAATGGCAGTGGGTCGACCAAGTCTCGCGAACGAGAGGCCAGAAACTTTCACCAGGAGAACGGCGTACGTCTTCTCGTTTTCCTGCTCTTTCAGGCCCGTTAAACTATATTTCGCCTAGTTTCCCTCGCCCAGTCTTCAACCCTCTATGAATTCGCACCCTTCTAATAATCGCCATCCAGAACTTCCCCCTCCAAGCAGATCTCCCGCTAAACCCCTACCTGGTGTCTATGTCAGCGACGCCTTTGCGTCTGCACCCACTCCTCCGCATTCCAATCAACTATCACCCCAGTCATTTACAATGACAGTCGCTCCCCCATCCCACCTCAAGACATCCGAAAGGACCTTTGACCACGACAGACCGACGGCCGGGAAGCAGAATACTTTACCCGTATCAAACACACCTTTGGGACTGGATGCTGATCCTCGAAGGCGCAGTTACGATGACGGAGTCCGTCCTCTGAATATTCTCTTTGGCTCAAAAGGCGAACCGGTACAGAACCCTCCTGATATGCTTGCTCCTGCCACAACGTCGCGACGTGACAAACGTCATTCCATCAGCCCTGGCATCATTTTATCAGATCTCACTCCACCCTTGGATGCTTCAGCAACTTCATTCTCCGAAAGACCGTCTGCACAGGAACCCAGATTGGGCTATACTTCACAGCGTGACAAAAGACGTTCGATTAATCCTGCCGTTCTGCCAGAATTCGGTGTTCCTGCTACATCATCTACTATTTCTCCTCACTCGCCCACGTTCAATGGTCGCCTATCGGATCGGATGCAAGTACCTCTTTCTCCCGTTGGACGGGAGTTTTCCCGACACGGATCTCCTCACCTCCAGGAATACTTTGATCAGAATCCAAAATCTCCTGCTTCCTCCACTCACAGTTCTCGGTTCCCCGACCTATCGAGGTCCACAAGTTCTCATTACCTCGATGAGAATTGGCACGACCAATCTCGAGCAGCATCTCCTTCGAGATTTTTTGACGATCAATCCCAGGACCAAACAATCGTCGTGAAATCACTTCCGTCCACAGGCACAGTAGGCTCAGTGCCGCCTGCCAAAGTTCGTGGCAAGACTGCTGGTCTAGATAGTCTGGATTCTTCGAGTAATGCTACACTGCGGGACAGTGCCGATTATACTTCCAGGAGTCTGAGCCCTAATGATTTTCAACCTCTTGATGGGGGGTACGAACCTGACTCGCGGCCCACTTCTGGCACTCTCAGTTTCCACTCGGCAATCAGGTCCCGCTCAGTGTCACCTTCCCGTCATGTAGATGTGCCTTCCGGAGTGGAGAGCGAAACAGACACGGATATTGAAGCTGAGATGCGGTTACATGACGCCCCTGCCCTTCTCCCAGAAGAGAAACCTTTTTCGCCTCAGGCCCAGCAATCATTCGTGGTTCCAGCCGGTTACCTGGATGCTGATACGATATTGGCATCCCCATCATCCGACTCGTTTTCTGACTCTTCCCCCGTCGAACGCATACCTCACTCTACTTTCATTGCACCTGCCCTTCCCCCAATTCGCCTTTCCCTGAACGCGGCTGATTTTTCAGAGCTTCTCACCTCAGTCGGAGGTTTTCCGTCCCTTAAATCTTTGGATCGTCTTGCAACAATTTCGGAAAATAACACGGGTACCCCCGCACAAACTGCTAATGCCAGAGATCTCACGCCGACGAACAGATCTACTGCCGTTCCCCCCATAGACGCCAATAAGCACGCGAATGGTCAGACCCATTCAACCGATAAACCAGTGGCGCAAGCCTCGAAGGCCCCTTCTGTACCTCCTAAGCCGGGGAAAGCTCCCGCTACCTTTACACGCCCCAATCAATTGATTGCCTCCGCGTCCAATGCTGTACCGCTACCGCCGGCGACAAGTTCAAAATTGAACGGCTCACACAGATCTGCATCTGAGTCGGTCAATTCGACTCGCATCACTTTGACAGAACCTGAATCCAACTCTCCGAGGGTTCTAGGTGGTGACACAGCAGAGATTGTTGTCCTGCGACTTCAGGAAGCGCTTGTGGACGCGAGAGAACGTGGCGCACAACAACTGAAAATGGATCGCACTTTTGTTGAGGCCGTCTTCTCTATGTTGGAGTCGACAAAACAGGAACACGAGCAGCTCAGGAACAAATTCGATGGTATTAAGGTTGGCTTCTTTTGTTACGGGATCGTCGCCACGATTTGACACCTTCCACAGAGAACGAGCAAGCAGTACATAGACGGCCTTACGGTCGCTCATGGAGAATATGACAGGGAGTTGAAAGCTAGACGAGAAGCCGAAGCCGAAGTTACGCGACTGAGGGTTCTCTTGTCTGGCCAGGTCGCAAGACTTACCGCCCTGTCTGGTGACGCCCGAAAAGCTGAATTACGGCAGCAAATTTCCAATGAACTTCACGCTAACTTGACAGGTCTCGAACAAGACTTGTCGAACCTCAAGGTCGAGCGTGATATGGCTTTGGCGGAAGTTGAAGAGCTTTCCGCTACCAAGAGGTGACTGCCTTGGCTTTCGATATTCTTGTGCAAACGCTGACCATGGCCTTCAGCGTGGCCGCAACCTCTCCAGAGCTACCCTCCGTAACCGTCGGTCGTTCCTTGACGAAGCGGTTTGACAGCATCAAAAGCCAGTACCGGGATGACCTCATACCACTCACCAAGGAGAAGGAGAGCTTAACCAGGGAGATCGCGGAATTAAAAGCCGTGCGGGATATTTTTCTGGAAGAGACCACTGTCCTGAATGCCCGCAACGAAGAGCTTGCGCAGTTGAGCGCAGTCTACTCTCGTCGGATGGAGAGCGTCCCTGAATCGGCGGTGGCGAACTTCAATGACTCATTCAGATCCTCCGGTGAACGATATCGTCCGCCTCAGCAACACCATCCACAAGGCGTCCCACTCCCTCCCTCTCTAAGCTCGTCGACAAGCACCTCCTCTACAGTTTATGAAGAGAATACCCCAGATATGCGTTACCTCAGAATTCAAAAATCGGAAATGGACCATACCCCAACCAAAAAGTTCATGAAATGGCCCGGTTCAAGGAGCAAAGAAATCCTTGCCTCTCCTTCTCCTCAGGAGAAGAAGGCGGCTTTAGAACACAATTTCCAACAGTTAAGCGTCCTGCGGCTTACAAGATGTGATCATTGTGGGGACAAAATGTGGGGCTCGCAATTGCGTTGTACAGGTATGGAACTTGAGCAAACTTTTTCTGTCATGTCCAACTCACCAGAGTTTTGTAGTTTGCCCTACATCCATTCACGTACGGTGTGTCGCTCAAGTGCAGATACCCTGTGTGCAACAGACCTCCGTCACGGCGCGGGCTGAATCTCCTTCGGGTCCACCTGGTACGTTTTGCAGTTGATTCATGTGTTACACTTATTGATGGGCAATATAGCACCCTCAATGTTCGGCCGGGACCTCATTGAACAAGTCCATGCTGATTCTACGGATGAAGACGGTCCACGTCAAGTCCCAGTCATAGTTGAAAAATGCATCGACGCTGTAGAAGCACTTGGTGAGCCCTACCCAGTCTGATCCCTCCATCCGAATAGGAACTCACAAATTACCAGCAATGGAGTACGAAGGTATTTATCGCAAGTCAGGCGGGTCGGGGCAATCCAAGATGATCACACGGCTATTCGAGCGGGGCGATTACACCTCTTTCGACTTGCGGGATTCAGATAGATTCAACGACATCTGCAGTGTGACATCTGTGCTCAAGAATTACTTCCGGGCTCTGCCCGTGCCGCTACTTACTTTTGATCTCCACGACGATTTTATGGCGGCGATTCACGGCAGGGACCCTGTCGTGAAATACAGCTCATTGGTGGATTTGATAAACAAGCTTCCTATTGAGCACTATTATACAGCGAGAATGCTTATGCTGCATCTTCATCGGTAGGTCCTCCAGTTTATGGGCTCTCCGTTTACTCACCTATGTTCTCCCTTGTGTAGAGTCTGTGAAGGGTGCGAAACGAACCTGATGACGGCGAGGAATTTAGGAGTGGTATTTGGTCGTGAGTCCCCTATTCGCTTCCCAGGAACTTCCTATCAACCCAAACATGATAGCCACCTTAATGCGATCCCGGGATCCTAGTGCCGAGTTCAGTGACATGGCTGGCAAAGCCCTGTCCGTGGAATGGCTCGTCGAGAACGCTCCCTCGGTGTTCACTTCCCGCTAACTCTTTTATCATATTTGTTTTGCGTTGAGTCTTTCTATCTCCATGGTTGATTCGATGCAGACATTCTATTATTGTTGTCTCTTAGATTTATTTCGGTTCTTCCCATGATACCCTATGAATTACTACCACATTACCCTGGATCCATGGATATGTACCTCTACCACCACTATCTGTATTCGAAGCTGGACTCTGCGAAACATTGCCAATGTCAATCAAGCTTGTCACTGCGTTTACTGATCATCACCATGGAGCTACCTACGTACGACGTAATGTAATGTTAACGTATCGTATAGCAAACATTATCACCCATCAGTCAAGTTGCAATTGTCGTAAGTGAATCTTCTTGGTACAATCGCAATATTCTACTTTATAAAGTTTCGTGGTATCGATGTAATAATGGGGTATGCCTACAATTATTATCATACACGAAGATCTCAGCTGAACAAACACACTACAAGTAATACAAGCCGAAGGTGAATAGATATCTGCCATGCATAGAAAGAGAAGAAATGGGACCGTTGTTGTAGGATAGGATTAGATGGATTAGGAATGGGGTTTTGACATTTTGAAACGCTCGTAGAAACCGGAGGTGACAGGTTTATAAGGGCCTAGGGCGCTCACTTTGATTTGACAAAGGTCCCGCAACGCCACATCCCAGGGGAAGCGACTCCACCCTTTGGCCTTCTGCTGCGCATCATAAATGTAGGCATAGGATGCTCTGAGCCGTGATATCGTCGCAGAGTCCATTACGGACTTCATGTCGGACGTCAAGCCTGGCGAGGCAGCAAATTGTCTTGACAGCGACCGGAGAATATCTTGACGAACTTCTATAGGTTTTTCTGTGAAATTTTTCCCCTTCCCTGGGTCTTTAGACATATTTATCGCTCGGTGGTGCTCCTCAAACATTTTCCGTACGTGTACGCGTATCTTTTCGAGGTCACTGTTCTTGCAATCAACAAGTTCGGGTGAACCCTGTTTAGCCATTTGTTCTGCTTCGAGCCATGGTTGGGCGAGGTGTGGATCAACGTAACCTAATGGCAAAAACATGAGGTCCATCTCGGCCCGTACCCGCTTATATTCCTGCCTAGACGCAGAGCTCAAGATGTCCATGATGAACGCGCCCCGTATGAATTCATTTTGCTGACCCCGTTTGAGATACGTGTAGTTTGAATGGTTGGCCTCTTTTTTCTCTTTCGGCTTTGCTTTCCATGCGGGACCGAGAGTGGTATTGTAGTGCTTTTCATCCGCTCGCAGGGTCTCAGGCCTAATCTTGAGTCCCGTCTTTGCTCCATCGAGAACCTTGCAAAACCTCGAAAAAAAGAAATTCAATGTTTGCATCAAGTTTCTCGACAGTAGGAAAAACGTACTTGTAAGCCAACTTCACTGTACGTGGGTTCGAGTATCCCAACGAATAGATTGCATTATCGTGCATGGACGAGTATTTCCCCACGACCGATGTATCTCGAAGAGCGCCGAGGAGATAGGTTTGCATAACCAGTGTGCGTTCCGAAGGCGACCAGGCTGCTGTTCGTTCTACGAACTCCTGAACCTTTTCATTTCCGTCTGTTGATGAGAAACAAGCAGCCAATCCCGGAGGTTCAACGGAGAATTTGTTGTTGGCATTTCTAAAATGTCGGACCATTTCGAGATCCCAATAAACGGTTGCCATGTCACCGTCATAGTCACCTTTTCCAGAAGCGCTTAATTCCAGCCGACTAGCAAATACAAGTATATATCGGAACTCACCTCCGGCCAGAAAATCGATTAATCTCCGGTAGCCTTGCACTGAACAGACGATGACGTCTACCAAAGACCGCAATTTCGGGTGCTCCACTGCTTGCACCTAATTCAATGATTAGGACCCAAGGCAATTCAACATTCTGAGACGGGCGCACCTTCCGGGTATCAGTTGGGAGCTTACATGGGTTGCGCATCATCTAATGAAATGCTTAGGTCTGTTGCCGAACAAGGGTCTGATTTACTTACCAGCACGTCACCTAAAATGGTATCTGTAAATTCTTCATCTGAGGATAGTAGGTTTCGTTTGGAGCTCTTGATCTGAATTTGGTTTTCTTCCAGTACTCCATAGGGATCTTGGAAGGACCTCGGTATTAAGATGTTGGGAAAGAGCTGCGGGAATTTAAAGAAACACACCGGGAATTACAAACGCCGTGGCGCTCCGGAGGACATTATACCGGTAGTTCGACGTGGTAGAATTGATTTTCGAGATCACGACATTCTTCAGTTTATCTCGAAGTATAGGGGAGTCTTGCGGCGTGAATCCAGAATCCAAGAGAACCATGACTGTCTCTTCAAGTGTGGATGGGCACCCAGAAATCTGGTCAGCCCACCAAGCTGTGGAACGTTCTCCAAGATCCTTGTCAAATGCTACTTCGTCGTCGGCGTCGTCGTCGTCCCCTTCATTGCCTTCTCTATTACGGTCGCCAAAGCCTCGAATGCGACCTTCCCCAGCAGCCTCACGAGCTCTCCTCGAGAATAAAACCGCTCCAGCCCGTTCAACGTTAGTCCAGAGCTTATACATAGCATCCGGACCCTCCCAAGTTGTCAACCCTTCAACAACTTCGCGGACTTGAGATTTGAGCAGATGAACAAAGACCGATGAAGGGACGCAGTTTTCGGCTAGATTGATTATTGTTTCCGCACTCAGGCGACCTGGTGTCCGCATGAAAGATGTTCGAAGAAGTTCAATGGTTCGGAACGCTGGATCCTGTTGTCCATGGCCAAGGGGGTACCGAATCTTGATTTGAGATGGACGAATGCATATTGCTTCAGGTTTGTCAAACAAAGAATCGTCCGGGTCAGCCTCGCATGACATTCCCTGCGAAAGTTTAGTGCAAAAGCCTACAGTTCGATGGACATAATAGCTACCTTCACACCTCCTAGACGAAATTGAAATCCAGCCGGAATTTGATCTAGTTGTAGCATCTGACATATACGGCGATGAGTGGCGTGGTTCGAATATCCACATCCGTCAGTCATATCGGACCCTCCAGGGTTCGAGACTAAGATTCAATGTGTCAGCAGAGAGATGTAGACCACGGAGAAAAAGTGAACTTTTGTCTTCTACGGGGATAATATTTTCAGGGAGGAGAACGGGTCCAGGGAACGACGTTGATAAGCCGAGAGCTGTGCGAGCAGCCCACTTGGTCATTGCCTAATGGACGGTCATTTCAAACCATCCTCACGACTTGAAGTGGAATCACGAACTTGGTTTTGATTAGTTAACAGGGGATTGTGCCATTCAATGAATTCCAGAAAGCTCATCCCTGCTGAACAGTCTGGCACGATTTTGTTGGATTCCAACAATTCGTTGGTTCTGAAGAGAAATACAGTGTCATCTTTTGCATAGAAAGCTCTGAAAATGTTTCCCCATAACACAAACGGTTTTCGAAAGAAGTCGTCGAGTCCATTGTTCGTTTTGTGAAGAACCTTCGCTGGAATCTTGATACGGATGAAGTTCCAAGAGCCAAATCGCCTTGTAAATCGGCATGAAGGACCCAAGGCGCAGCGCTCCAAGCTTATCTCGTACGGCCCGTTCTCCGCTGACAATTTGCCCTTGAAGATGACTTTTCCCCCATACCAAGAAGGGAAAGATTCGCTGTTGCCAAGGCCCGCATATGGATTTTTTTTCAACGCCTGTTCTTCTTTGTCAAGCTCTTCCCAAGGGGACTAAGATGGTTGCGAATGACTCCGGGGAGTACCATCTAGGAAAAATTGGTAACCATACCTTCGCCGCGATTTCTTGAGCGAAAGCAGGATCTTGGGCGGCATCAGGACCAACATCTGGGCGGAAGACCCGAACTGTCTCCGGGCCAGCACTTGCGTTGGTTCCCCTGAGGGTGGCAAGTTTCTTTGCAGAAATATCCGGATATGCTACTTTCCCCGCACTAAACAGCCGGGCCATTTCCCATAACACCCCACACGGCAGCTTCCTAATTTCGTTCTCGTGTTCCGGTAGGTGAGCCTAGAACATCGAGTTAGAAATCACACGACACAAACAGACCGGCTACTGACTATCACATAAGGTCGGTTTGGGTCGTTATCGAATTTTTTGATGCCGATCTTTGCTTTCTTCGCTCCTTGGTGATCAGACGGGAAGCTCGCGTCATCAGAAGACCGGCGTTTTCCTAAACTCTGCCCAGATAACGACTTGGACGGGGGACCGTCATTAGACGAAATCTGGGTTCGAGGAGCTGATGAATGGGGTGAAATTCGTGGAAAGAGTAATAGTGAATGGAGGTCATACGACATGGTATATGTTCACCGTCGAAGAGCGCAATCAATGGGGAGATATCTTCGCCATAATCTTTGGAAGCCTGGTGGGAGAGCCTTCAGCGATACTGGTCGCCGAGGTTATATTATTATAACGGTATACCTGGGAATCAAATAGAAAACCCGTGTTAAGAACTGGAGATAGATATAATAGACCTTCTTGGACACGAGCAACGTCAGTTTGAGGCTTACCCTCATTGGAGCAACTGGCAGTTCTTGAGCCGTTTCCTTTTGTCATGTTGTCCTGGATCCGTGATTAGTGGTATTTGATTCGAGAATTGCAGCAGTCGAGCGTGAGGTTCAGCAGTTGTTGTTCAAGAAACGAAACTCTCAGGCGGGATTATAATCCTCCAAGTTCGAAGCAAGCGAAGCTTTCGACGACTCCGAGAATAACGATCGATCACATGATGGCCATTGCTGAAACGCGTCACACAGGACAGTCCAGCGGCCGTAAATGTGTTTCCACCGGAGAATCGATCACAATTTGCATCTTGCATTGAAGGAGTGAGCCCCGATTGCACGAGTAGTGTACAAATCTCTCAATCAACAAGATAACATGACAATCTGCCATCATAGATACATAGATGCACACAAACACAACCGCCGAACATGGTAGAATTCCTCATAAAAGTTCTGATCTCGACCGTCGGGTTTTCGGCGGCACAGACTCAGGTTTCAACACACAAAATAGAAAATGCCGTCTGGGCCCGGTTGCTGCTCCAGCAACTGCCGCCGCAGAAACGCGAGCGCCGAGGAGCGGTACTTCTGTTCCACTGCCTCGAACACCCAAGGAAAACATCCGATCGAACACTAGATTGGAATAAGTGGGGGAGGCACACAGACAATGATAAACAAACAAGTAGCAGAGAACGCCTTTGCGCTAGCTTGACAGGCCGTCTGTGTTAAAGACAAGGGGGGGCTAACACCTTCTAATTGACGCAAGTATCGGAAAACCATGGAAGGTTGAGGAGGACCTATCCCACCAGATCAAAATGAGAATTGTGAATAAAGGCTTTTTGACTCCACGAACCGAACCGAAAGACAGCGTGATAGGCCTGCCTCCATTTTTCTTCCAGGAGACGGGCACATGTCTGTGAATCAGGACAGGTCGGGCACTGCGGAATCATTAAGCCGGGTGGACGACAGAAGATGGAACAAACATACACATTGATATTCTTTTGCGATGATAGTCAAACCGAGCTTCAATACTCGTTCGAGAAACCAATTTCGACTTGAATGATTCGAATTGGCGGAAGTGAAATGAAATAAATTGGGTGACCTACCGTTTCTCGAGTTTCAACAAAGTTGCTTGCGAAAGTGTTCCAAGCTCTTGCTCTGTCCAGCCGCCAGGATTGTCGAGAACAAACCGACTTGCTTCACGATACAATTCTTCCTCTTCAAATAGCTCCGCAATGCGCATCGCCTTGATAGGTTTTCCGGCAGCATGCGTGAGAAGGAACGTAAGGCATTCTTGCTGCAGAGCTGGGACACATAGCTTATGAGAAATGTTCATCAAGCCCTCGACATTATTCCAAGTTATGGTGCATTCCAGACTGATACATCCAAACGATAAGCACTTAATCATCGTGTAAGGATAAATGCATGCATACTGGGGATATACAAACTTGAGGAAGTCGTGAAATGTGCTCGCCTATGGAAGGTGTCAGTGCAGAAGGTGGTAGTCAAGAGGGAATAAACCGACTCGTTCTTCTTTCAGAACGATGACTGCATCGGGCGCATTATTCACTCGCCCGCGTCTCCTTCTTCTTTCATGAGTTCGAGCCTGCATAGTAGTGGGTTGTGACTGCCGCATGCACCCCTCGCCAGCGCTACTTTGAACCAGTTTCTCGCCTTCAAGTGCTGCCAAGCTCTTTCTCCTAGCATGAGCAATAGCCTCAGGCGATGGCGTATTAGAGGCAAGCTCCGGCGATGTTCCATCCCTATCCTCTCCTTCACTTTGGCTGGCGCTATCAGACCTCGGCACATCATGATCTAGAATGGCCTCCAATTCAGAGGTTTCAACTTCAGGATCCATGGGTGCAAACGTCATTTCTGTTGGAATGTCCGCGTTGTTTCTGTCTCCAGGGATCGAAGGAGGCTGAGATATCGTGATAACGGAGGACATTGAGGGTGGGCGTCCGGTCTCCGACCAGTTACCGCTCAATGCGGCTTCGAAAAATGGCGACGAAAAGAATAATACCTCCTTATGTGCCCTGTCAGGAAGAAACGGAATGATTATCGCCTGCCAGGACCCCACCTACCACTGTATAGTTACAAACCAAAATGTAGTGCTCTCTACCACAATTTTGACGGTTCCGGGAAAATGACTGTGTTTAATGAAGGTCTGGTCGATGTCTATGGCCTCGTCATCGTCACTTTCCGTACAGAGCTCGGATACAATGTCTTCGGTTTCGCATTCCTGCAGGAGCCACGGTGGGGAGCCTGACGAACGAAATATCCCAGATGCAGCAGCATGTGTTTCGGTGGGTGAACTAAGAGAAGCAGAGGGGTTATTAGGACCACGAGAGTTGCGAGCGATGAGAATATGAGATGGGTTCGTCGTCATGAGTAATTGAAGCAGCACAAAGCGGATGTCCGGCAACTTGCAAGTTCTTCCATACAGATTCATTATGTTTTGACCCCTGGATGTTACGGCGCTATAGTGTAGTGGTTATCACTCGGGATTCTGATCTGGTACAAGAGGTGTCTTCCCGTGACCCCGGTTCGAACCCGGGTAGTGCCTGTTTGCAGTGTTTTTTGTCACGTGCAGCAACAAGTACGCAAGTGATTTATGGTATCACATCTATGTATCACGATCTACCAGTCATTTGTTTCTTTTTCTTTTCGTCAGCCTTCCCCGCCTCACGTTTCCTTTTATTTTCCTTCTCTGCAAGTGCTTGCGCGTCAGCCTCTCGCCTGGCACACGCTCCAGCAGCTGCAAGCTCATCTGTCCTGTTTCCGAGTGCCATGAATGTGCCTTCATCGGTTTCAATCTCCTCGTCATCATCCTCTTCAGGGTCGGGAGCTCGACGAAACTCTGAATCCTCTCCCTCAGATTCTACCTGCTGTCTCTTGCCGCTTTCGGGTACATGCTCCGGGGAAAATGGGTCGGGCTGTATTGACCCTAGCAGCGACAGCATCTCGTTGGCGACGGTTAGTCTGGGGATGTTTTCAGTCATGAATCGAGTCGGCAAAATGATTGTTTACCCAATAACGGTAAATTCCAAGTAACCATCATCGCCGCCCAAAATCTCGTCTGTGATATGATGCACCCATTTCCCACCACAGTCACCAGCCTCTTTCTGTGAAGTTGGCCCTAAATTATCGGCGCCTGCCTCAGTTTCATGATTAGCTTCCGGTCCAAATTCGGGGTCATTTTCTGCAGGGCCATACTCGAATTCCCATTCGCTTTTGGGGATATGATGTCGTGGTATTGACACATTGAACGTTCGGTGCAGCAGCAAGGAAACATGGTCGGGAGAACACAGATTTACTTTCCCAACTTTTCAATCTATCATCTCAGCTGATCGCCTTGTAAAACAAGTCAAGGTAAACAACACACCGAGTCTCATGCCGACCCGGGGACTCCATACTGTCGCGTCAAATTCGACTTTACAAACAAGAAATGGGCATTCCACTTTTAGGGTGGCAATATTTGATAGGAACCGTAGATTCGAATGGGAAAGCACCACCCCACGTAAAGCCGGGATGTATCTAGAAATGAGTTGAATTAATCCCTTGCAACGTAGTCCGCGACAAACATGCCTCATCACCATTGAGTCAAGCATTTCCTCCACACCTGCCCGTGGGTTGCTTGCAAATATGGGCGGAATCGACAGGACGACTGAGGTTTTCACGACATGGAATTCTGTCTCTCGTTCTTTTCCCTTCGACTTGGGATTTAATTTTTGGTGCCTGTCCTTTCTTGATTTCTTTGCTGAGACATCTGCCTCGACATTGGCCTGTTTGCGTTTCTTGGATGTTCCGGTCATCTGGAGGTCGTCAAACTTTTGTGAATGACGTTCTCACGCCTGCCTCAATACGGATACATGCCATCCCCCATCTGGCAGTGACAACTCCGTTCACTTTCCATCCTCCTCCATCCCTAATGGTGAGCAACATCGTGCTTAAAGACTCACTTGGCCCACTAAATGGCAATTCCAGTCCTCTCCAAAGATTCTTGTACAAATTCTCATCACCGGGAGTAGAATCTTGGGCAAGGCATTTTTCGAAGCAGGGAGACAGGCGGTGAAAAGTACGTTCTATCTTTTCGTGACAAATACCTGCTTTCAACAAAAACCCTTTCACAAGATGCAAAACATTCACCCCAGGCTGCTCTCGGTGGTGATGCCTCTGGGGTAGGTCATGCGACCTCGGGCTCGGCGACTGACCAACTCACACGACTGCATCGGATGACCCTCGACGAGGCCAACTTGATATTGAATGTCAAGCGTGAACAACCTCTAGAACAAGTCCTTAAAGTGCGGAAACCTTCAACTGGATCTGCCAATAACTTACAAATGTATTTAGAACTACGAGCATCTATTCAAAGCCAACTCACCTGCTCCCCCACCCACACCCGAGAAGGCAGTCAAGGGGAAAGTCGCCCCAACGTCACATTCACATTACTTGCAATCGAAGGTTGTACGCGCCCGTGAACGAATAGAGGCCGAACTCAACGCGGGGGAGGCGCCAGCTGCGGCAGCAGAAACGTCAAAGGCAACACCTCCGGAAATGCCCAGTACCGGAGGTAAAAGTTGATTCTTTCGAAGATAGAGGCCTCACTATAATAAGTATTGTAATATCTCCTAATCTCATCACCACCGTTCTTTGACATCTGTGCATGACAATGGAAATCTAGACGCTGTGTACCGCCGGCATCTGCATGCTCCTCGTAGCGAGTTCGTCACTGGGAATAGATATCATGTTTGCACATATCGACAGGTGAAGTCAGTGGCATCTACTGCAAGACGGCATATTTCTTCAGGTGCTCTGAGATGGCGCCGTCCAGACCCTTCGACTTCAGCCATGACTTGGAGAACAAACGACTCTGGTAGCGATATGCACCATCACAAAGGACAGTGGCGACTGTAGAACCTGGAGTGTCGTCTCATCAGCCAAAAAGCAGCAGCCCGATAAACCACATGTCGACTCGCCTTTTCCTAGTCTCTGAGCCAACTCAACGGCTGCAACGACATTCAATGCCGTGCTAGCTCCAACATACAGACCTTCGGTGTCCAGCAGTTCGTAAACCATTGCAATCGATTTCTCGTCCGGGACTGTGAACGCTCCCGACAAATCATTAACAAAGGTTCCCAAGTTCTTCGTTATTCGGCCCTGACCAATGCCTTTGCAGACTAAAATGAGCGCAGATACTATAGAAGATAGAGACACGCGACAGACCCTCGGTGATAGAGGTCCCAGTCCTTTCGATCAGCTTTCCTCCACTGGTGACATAGCTCGTCAACACGCTTCCAGGCGGGTCAGCCAACCAGATCTGTGTTTTCCCTTCGCTCTTCTCCTTCAAATATTTCCCGACACCCGCCAAAGTTCCTCCAGTTCCCGTGGCGCAAACAAAGCCGTCTAGCTCCCCCGCGGTCTGTTCCCAAATTTCTGGACCAGTGGATCTGTAATGCGCGTTCGCGTTCGCAGTGTTGTCAAACTGGTCTGTCCATATAGCGTTGTCAAGGGTGAGGGCATAATCCCGCGCTTGGTGATTATAGTTCTTGGGGTTCTCATACGGAACGGTAGGAACGGGACGGACGTCAGCACCCAGCATACGGAGAAGATCGATCTTCTCTTGGCTCTGAAGGACATGCGCATATTGAACAGACTGAGCTCAAACTCATAAAGAAAGCCACCGACCTGGTTGTCAGGCATATATATCACACACCCATATCCCCTTGCCCGGCACACATGAGCAAGTCCGATACCGGTGTTCCCTGCTGTGCCTTCTACAACTGTACCCCCTGGTCCTATTCTACCATCGATTAAAAACAGAATTAAGCCTTAGTTAAAAGTGATGCACTCACAAGCCTCTTTCCTCCGCATCGCGGACCACCCCGAGCGCCGCACGATCCTTCACACTTCCACCGGGATTTTGGAACTCGGCTTTACCATAAATTTTTGAACCCGTCTTTTCGGAAAGCCCCTTCAGGTAAATCTACAAAAATGGGTGATGGATTGGAAAATGAACGACAGCGAAAATAGACCCAACCAAAGGCGTGTTTCCGACTGCTCCGGTGAAACCATCGACCGTGGACACAGAAGCAAAGCCTCTGGCGATTGTAGCTGCACGCAAGACGGAGAACATGTGACAGTCAAGAATGCAGCAGAACTCGGGGTAAGGATTGGCGTCAGCATCGAAAGCAATGAGCACGACATTCTTCACTTATATAAGCCGAGGAATCGATTAAGAGGCGTATATAGGGTGATTCCCCCAGGAAATAAAGGCTGGTATTGAGTATAGGTAATAGGCGAAACAGGGAGATGTAGCCCGAGAGTCATAAGAAAAAAGAGGAAAAGACGTCTGGACAATGGCGTTGTCGAGAGATATCCGTTTGTACGTGGCAGGTTTTCGTGCATGGCCATGAGTATATAGAAAAAGGGTATGCGAAGGACGGGAAAGATTCATAGGGACGAACAAGAGAAAAGTGTTACACATGGAAACGGGAAGGGAATCATGGCTGGCGCTTTTTGACATTCTGCGACAGCCATTGCAGGCCTTCGAATAGACCTTCGCCCGTCGTGGCACAGCTAGTGAAGCGTTAGATATATCATGAGCTGCGAATGAAGAGGAAACGTACCTCGGGTGGACATACCACGACCGGTCTCGCATTCTGTGCATACCGAGCTTCTCCGTCACCTCAGCAGGCGACATAGCTATCACATTAATATCAATATTCGCGCTGCATTGCGAGGAAAGATGAAGACCCACCCCCAGGAAGGTCCTGCTTATTTGCAAAGACCAGCAACAGGCACTCCTTCATCTCCCTATCGCTCAGGATGCGGTGCAACTCCTGCTTTGCTTCGTCGATTCGCTCCCGATCCTGGCTGTCGATGACAAAAACGAGACCTTGCGTTCCGGTGTAGTAGTGCCTCCAAAGAGGCCTGATCTTATCTTGGCCGCCAACATCCCACACGTTGAATTTCACATTTTTATACGTAACCGTCTCGACATTGAAGCCCACTGCAGGACGAAACTCGTGTCAGCGTCTGGCCAAATCAGCGAGGGCTCGGACACACCTGTTGGAATAGTGGTGACGGATTGATTGAGCTTGAGCTTGTAAAGAATAGCTGGAGTGGAACGCGGCGTCAGCGTGGCATACTCCAACTCGCTTTCAGGATAACTGACTAGTTTTCCCAGCTGCATCGAGCCCCAACATTAACAACCTCATCTCCTTGTTCCCGAACAATTTGCCTACAAGGTGGAAAATAGTAAATGAAAATCGTACGAGAACATGACACGTTGAGGACACAGGATTGGAACGCACCAAGGGCCTTGGAAAGATTTGCACCCATTGTGATATTCTCTGTGTTTGAAGGTAAAGAGCGACGTGGGGGGCAAACAAGTGCCTCGGGAAGGGAGAGAAAGCAGAACAAGTTGCCGTTGTTAAACGAACCGAGCGAGTCACACGCTTGTCACACCTATACCAACGTCCCCCAATATTTTAAATGTCGTTGGGGAGTCCTGTCCCCCGCGCTGCACTGTCATAATTATCCTACAAGTTTTGAAATAGCAGTACATATTACGCAAGATACCCAAAAACCATGAGGGAAAACATAGGTCGGACCTCAATCACGGACTCAATGGCTTCACTTGACTCTGGCTCAACACCTTCAACCATCCATCTCCCATATCCTTCTTCAGAGCCTCCAACTTCCTCCGGTACGCCTCCGCACTATCTCGGATATCACACTGCTTCCCACTGTCCTCAACCGCCCCAGCACTCGGAGGCTCGTACACTGATGCGCTCATACGCGTCCTCCGCTTGGCCGCTTTCGAAGACAAGGTGGAAGGGTGTTGGCTCAGCGAGCCCGACGTAAGCGAGCTGGAACCGGCCAGCTTAGAGCCATCAACTACATCATCTGGTGACGGATTGTCGTCAAGGTTGCTTGTTGAAGGTATAAACTCCGTCTGATAGCGGCTGTGACGGGCACGGTCAGAAGACTTCAGTAAATCGACCTTTGGTGAAGGTATCACTGTGCTCGAAGACGAGGCGCGTTCCAACTGGAGTACCGCTGGCACTTGAAGAGCAACCCTTGCGCCATCCATCAGCTCGTCAGGTGCCAACGTTCCAATTTGGCCCCACTTCCTGCTCACGGGTGGTGCTTCTGGGGTTGGATCTCGACGCTCTTTGTCCTTCTTGATATTTTTCTTTGGTTTGTGTCTGTGCAAGGTACCTTCAGAGAGCTCCTTTGGGTGGGATAGGCTTCTGCGGCTATTGTTACTATCGCTATGCTCTTCGTCAAACTCGACGATGCGCTTGATATGCTTCCGTCGAGGCTTGGCATTGACGGCGGTAGCACCAATAGCACCCACGGGTCCCATGTGGGGCGACGCATTCGAGGACGGCGGTGTCGGGTATCTGTCTACTGGGGGGAGACCGGGAGAGGCTGGTTGGCCGACGGTAATAACGGGGGCGGAGTAATTGGCTGAAGGTTGTCGGGCTGAAGACATCTGTTCAGGGGGTGCCACGGTGAGATTCCGCTTCTCATAAAACCCAGGAGGTGAGCCATCCAGCAGGATATTTTTTCGCTCCTTCCAGAAATAATCGAAACACGTCACCCTGTACCCTTCCTCCAATTCCACGAGTGGGTTACCTTCCACCCACACTGCTGAAATGTTGGGGAGAATAGAGAGTCTGCCTATTTCTGCGGTTTCTTCGATGAAATTGTTCCGCAGGTCGACGCGTTCTAGGGCAGCCAGACGCTCGAGGCCACATATGGATTCAAGACGGTTGTGGGCAATGTTAAGATAAAGGACCTGACCAAGGTTTGTGTAGATTCCTAGGACAGAATCTATCATGTTGTCCGAGAGGTTTAAGGAGACAAGATTGTAGAGTCCACCAAGACCTGAGGGCACGGAAACAAGGAGGTTGGAGGAGAGGTCGAGGTGTGTGAGGGAGGTTAGATAAGGTAATACGTCTGCGGGGAAGAACGTCAAAGCATTGTCAGATAGAGAGAGGTGTCGTAAGAAAGCCCATTTCGATGACGAAAGGTCAACGGAGGGTGGAGGTGAGGAGGAACCATCCCCGGCGTGCGGATCCCGAGCTTCCTCGTCAGCAGCTGCACCTTCCTCGTCCATTTCCTCCACCACGATATCTGGAAGCCGAGTAGAGACGTACGAGGTTTCCTGCCGCGTGCCGCGGGGTATGCGTCTCCGCCGCTTTCGGCTTCTGCTGCCTTCTCTCCTGGCCTGATCATCAACAACAGCTCCGATGAAAATATCCGAAACGTCCTCAAGCCCACTCTTCTTGATCTTCAGACTCCTCAAACTTTCCGCAAGCCGGTCCCAACCCAGGAGTATCCTCGGATCGATGTCGACGCACTCAAGGCTCAGGAGATTCTTGAAAGCATCGAGAGGCAAAGCATTTCGGTTCGGGGCCTCGTTGGCCAATTCTGCAATGCTTTTGTTGCCGGGTGCCTTCACCAAGAGAGCAGGGAGCTTGGTGAAGCTGCTGTAGATGTACTTGAGCTCCGCGTCGACGGTAGGTGGTTCCGGCCGGCCCCACCACCTGGCACCAAGGGATAAGCCGGACACGGCAGATAGAGATGAACGCAAGGAAGCCAGCGAAATGGTGTCTGACTTGTCCGGATCGGGGAAGAGATTGATGTAGCTCATGGGTCGAGAGGGGCTGTTTATCTGTACATCGAGGGTACCGACGTCAATGCCGAGAGCCTCGAGACGCATGAGGACATAGAAGAGGCGGTGAGAGTCGACGGAAAGCACGACGGGTTTTGGAGGAGGGGTTGCGTTGGCCTGGGAGGCGGCATCGTATCCAAACCAGCCCAAGGGGTTGAATACGGAAACGGAGTCTGATGGGGGTCGACGCTGGGAGAGACGACGTGGACGGAGGCCAGCCTCTGCGAGATGCTTCTCGTTGGCGCGGACAAAGGAGGCAAGACGACGAATGTACTCGTCCGCTGGCTCCTGCTGCATCGTGGCTGGAGACGAGGAGCAGCAGTGGGATGGGGTCACGTGGGTGATTGTGTGACGACCTGCACAGCCACTATCGCTCCTTGGCATACGCGTCCACGATGAAGATCACCGTCAAAACAACACAGCAGAAAGTCTTCTCGGTACGACCCCTTTTCTGTCCTTTCAATGCTGCTCACATTCAGCGTAGGTCGATGTCGAGGGATCGGACACCGTGGCCGTCCTCAAGGACAAGATCCAGGAGTTCCAGGGCCATCCAGTGTCCAGTCAAAAGATCATCTACGCTGGCATGGCCTTCGTTCGTCATCGCCTTCGTCTCTGATCTCCCCACGCACAGGAAAGATACTGACCGATGAGAAAACCGTCGAATCCTGTGGCATCAAGGAGAAAGATTTCCTCGTCCTTATGGTCTCAAAGGTCTTGTTTTTTTTCTATCACACTATCTCTTAATCTGAATGTCATTTTCTCTCTAGCCAAAGCCATCGTTTGCTTCAACATCTTCTGCGACGCCCGTAGTTGCGCCTCCTCCTGAATCTGCTCCCGTCGTCGCTCCGCCAGCACCTGCGCCTGCTCCCAATCCGGAACCTGCTGCACCTGCAACTACCGCTTCTACATTCGGTAACACGAGCTCTTTTCTATCGGGAGAGGCGCTACAAACAACTATCGCAAATATGATCGAGATGGGTTTCCCTCGAGATCAGGTTTTGCGGGCGTTGAGGGCAAGCTTTAACAATCCTGATCGTGCTGTTGAATATCTCATGACGGTATAAAGTTTTTTCCCATATCTTTACTCGTCTAACACATCCTCACAGGGCATTCCTGCACATCTGGAGGCAGAGGCTGCTCCAGGTCCCGCTCAACCTATACAAACCACTCCTACGTCTGCTACCGTGCAGGCACCGGTTTCAGTCCCAGAAGGGCAACCCCAGAATCTGTTCCAGGTATTTCCCGTTGTCATTTCACCCCCCTGTATGCATCTCAGACAACTGTGTAGCTTGCGCAACAGCAACAGCAGACGGGTGGCGGTGTTGGTGGTGGTAATGTTCCCGTTGGAGGACAGCAACTTGACATCGCAGCCCTGCGCAATCATCCGCAAATCGCCCAACTCCGGGAGCAGTTAGCGACCAACCCAGAAAACATCCAGCCCTTGATTCAACAACTCGCACAGGCGAACCCGCGGATCGCACAAGCCATCGCACAAAGTCCTGAGGCGATGATGGAGTTGCTCGGCATCCAAGCTGACGAGGACGATGAGGGCGGACAACTTCCCCCTGGCGTGCAAACTATCAGTGTAACCCCTGAAGAAAGGGAGGCAATAGGCCGAGTGAGTGGATTTATTGCATTGCATAACTCGGGCTAAGAAATTTGCAGTTGGAGGCGCTTGGCTTCCCTCGACGGGCAGTGATAGAGGCATATTTAGCATGCGACAAGAATGAAGAGTTGGCAGCTAACATGTTGTTTGACGGAGGCTTTGAAGATTATATTAGTTAGTTCTATGCCGTGACCATGTATTGTCTTCTCCATGACCAGTGAATATTTGCCTTTTTCGTACAAAACCCCTTCCCTTTCATGCTACTTGCTCCTCGATGCCCGTCTACGCCTCCACACGTATTTGCGCGGTGGCTCTCAATCCTCCACCATCCACCCGAACCCCAGCCGGTAACTCGATTTGATTGGCGTCTTCGGTCCCCTTCACGGAAACGAAATTTGGCCCCGATCCCCTCAAGTAAATATACCCCGCGCAAGTCTCCAAACTTCATTCACGTCGGGCAGGGAGAACCATTCTACGACGCTATCAAAAGCTACCAGGACCGGTACGTGAAACCACTGCTTAGATGAACAAAGCTGGAAACCGCGCAGCTTTCTGGAACTTTTGGCCGCCGAACAAGCCGAGGACGAGGCAGTCTTGCAAGCAAGATTATCGAAATGGTCGCTGGCGCGCTTAAAAGAGGAGGGGTACTCTTTGACCGGAGTTTCTGCTTACTGGCTTCAAGCTAATCAATTCGGCCGTCCCGTTGCCTCATTTATGCTTGGTCCGGGCTTGGCTCTCCCTGAAAATAAATTCGAGTGCGTTCGAAACCTCTATGCAGAATGTCTGATAGCGTTTGCGTAGGAATGGAACTCAAGTCCTCATCTCCCGAATCGATCCTCTGCGCGAAGAACCCATCAAAGGCTCAGTCGTCTCCTACACGGCCTCTCAAATCAGAGTATCCTTTGCCGAGCATTTCGACATCGAGGATGGTGAATGGCGTATAGATCTAGGCCACTCTAACATCGCCTACGAACGGATGCGAAATGCCATAGCTTGTCTTCATCATGACCCCGAACAGCAAGACGCATCTACCACCAGCCCGGACTTTCAAATGATTCTACAAGGCACTTTCTTACGAGACATCCTTCTCAGAACATTCGAAGCGAACGCCGAGCCCCATGCACACGTACCATTACAGGCTCCTGACGAGGTCGCCTATCCCCCAAGCACGTCATTAAGCCACGAAGCCAAAATTCTAGGACCTTATAACAACGCAGGAGCTTTCAGAAACGATATGCGGATTCAGAGCTGGGCGAAAAGATATTCAGAAATCGACCCCGTTGTTATCGAAGGCGATCCTGTGTTGGAAGGGCTAAACCCGTCCCAGCGACGTGCCGTCGCGATCATGATTGGACAGAGGATCAGCCTCGTCCAGGGAGTGAGCACGCTCTTCCGCCCATGACTGCCCCCCGCGTTGATTAGCGAAACTATCTATAGCCTCCAGGGACCGGTAAAACCAAAACTATAATCGAGACGGTGAAACTTCTCAAGGTTTCTGACAGTCTGCCTTCATCCTGCACCTATTAATGTTCTTCGTCTCAGGTTCATTTCGAGGTTCCTCACCCAATCCTCGTGTGTACATACACAAATGTAGCGGTCGACAATCTTGTGGATGGTCTTGCATCTGCCGGTGTCAAGGCCCTCAGAGTGGGCTTCGGTGGCAGCATTAGATCCTCTGTACTGGAGCACACTCTGGATTACAAGTTATCTATCCAGCCTCTCCAGCCTCTTTTGCTCGACCTTACCAAAGAAGAAGAGGGACTTGGGAAGCGTATCGCGGACCTTGAGATTCGCTTGCGAGGCGTTTGTGACAAGGCATCGAGCGGCGATGCTGGGGCTATTGCCAAGGCGGAACGGATGCGGAAGGCGCTGCTTGCAATGCAAGGGGCACACGCTGGGATGAGATCGAGGAAATATGCTATGCAGCAACAGATGTTGCGTGAAGTCATCGCCGACGCGGACGTGGTGAGCTTATTGTGAAGCCTCTGTTTGCTCTCCCACACCACTCACCCATACACATGGTTTAGATATGCACGACATGCCTGTCCTCTGCATGTATGGCCTTGAACGTGATCGACTTCCCAGTGGTATTCCTCGATGAGGCTTCCATGTCGACCGAACCAGCCTCCTTGATACCACTTATGAAAGGAGTATGTCCATGTTTGTATTCAAGATTTTCTAGGTCCTCATATTGACACCTACAGTCACAACACCTTGCACTTATCGGTGACCACAAACAACTACCTCCCGTCATCACGAGTCGCGAGGCACAAGTCATGGGTTTAGGTATTAGTCTATTCGAAAGACTAACCGAGGAAGGAGGTTTGTCCACTGTCTTGCTTATCGAATTCCATTTCGATGACGAGATATGTATCTAGTGGTGCCCTCAATCATGCTTGACATCCAGTACCGCATGCACCCCGCTATCTCTCGCTTCCCATCATCCGAATTCTACAATTTTACCTTGCAAGATGGTACTGTTGACTCCGTTGGAAATGTTCAACCATGGCTTCATCCCCCGAACTCGCGGCACCTCAAAGAAGATATTGAGACCGGAAACCGACCCTCCGTCATTTTCCTTGACCATACCGGTTACGAGTCGATGAAAGACCGCAGTCGAATCAACCTCAATGAAGCACACATCGTCGCCAGCGTTGTCGAGGACCTTTTACTAAACAATCCGGTCATTATATCTCATCAACGAATACTTCATTTCATTTAACATGTTTGCAAACAGCGACTCCAAGGACATGACATCGGCATCATCGCGCCTTACGTTGCACAAATAGCTTTACTGAACCGATTATTCTCCCGCGATGCCGACTACTCCGCTCGTTTCAAGGAGGTTCTAGGCGAACATCGCGCGATGCAACTCGCGAAGATCGAAATCAAAACGGTCGATGGGTTTGAAGGCCGCGAAAAAGACATCATTATATTTTCAACTGTGAGGAACAATTCGGGTGGCTACATCGGGTTTTTGGCCGATCGGAGGAGACTGAATGTTGGGTTGACACGTGCGAAAAGGGGTCTATTCGTCATTGGGAATATCAACACGCTCAAGGCGGGGAAGATGAGCCGTGCGCAGGGAGAACATGCTGTCGCCAGAGTCGGCAAAGGCGCGGAGTCATGGCGCCGCTATGCGAGGTATCTTGGTGAGCAAGGTCTAGTGCTGCGGCTTGAAGGGGATGTGCTGGGACAGGCGCTGTACGGAAATTTCAAGGCCGCCAAAGCCATGAGAACACAGGCGTAGGGACTCGGCACACGAAACTCTCCATCTCTCCATGAAACCCAGGTCGTTACTTACCGGTCGATCGCGGCCGCTCTATCAAGACACTTGTAAATTAGGCTCGGGGATAGTGTTGACCAGATATATGCGGCGTATTCTTATCGTATCAAGTATTAAATTGTAGCCAATTCTTAATATCATGGTCCATCTTTACGGGTTCATTTCAACTGTAGATTCATCCAAACCACACTTATGCATTACGCCCAACCCGATTTGGATGCTGACGCTGTAGCCTGAGTAATATCAGTTAATATATGTATGCCAGTGGCGATGAAGTGGGTAGAAGATGTACCTGCCGCATGGGCGTCAGCACCAACCTTGGGCGAGGGATCGAACTCGAGGGAGACCTCGGTGAAGCGACTACAGAGCGGCGCTCGACCTGTTATGGTGATGATGAGCATGCGAGGTTTGGCAAAAGCAAAACGTACCTCGAGAGTCTCTCTGCCTGTGCCCTTGTCTTGCTTCTCTCTTTCCTTCTCCCTGCCTCTCATCCCCTTCTGGTGATCTTTGCTCGATGATGCTGGTGCCCTCACCTAAAAAAATTAGTGCGTATTGGAGCCATAGTTGAAGAAGTTGGCAGAGGCCGTACCTGCTGTTTGGGCGCCAACACCGTCCTTGGGTGAGGACTTGAAGATGCGATGGAGGAACGTCGCTCAACCTATAACAGCGGCAAGATGAGTAAGAGAATGTGGTATGAACATACGAGAAACATACACCGAGGTTCTCCTTTCCCTTCCCTCGCTCGTCCTTCGCCTTTGCTTTCGCCTCCTCCTTTGATCCCGACGCTCGCGATTCCCGAGCCTTAGATGTTTTGGTTCGGGATGTAGCTTCCTTGTCCAACTTCTCCTGCGCCTTCCTGGCTGTTCGCTCCGCCCAGAAATGCTTCATCTCATTCGTCAACTTCCAGTCGGCAGAGTCGTCGGGTTCAGAGGGTAGCTTAACATCGCAAAGGTTCTCCCACTTCGCTATTTCCTCAAGCGGAATCTCAAAGGTGTCGTCCGCCTGCAGCTCCGTAGCCTTCCCGCCTTCTTGCCCCGTCTGCATACTCTGCTCAAACGAGATTAAATCTTGAGAGTCATCCGAAAGCGGAGGTATAGGGGGTAAAGAGGGTATAGAGGCATCTGTTAACCCGTCATACTCAGAGGTTTGTTCCCAGGTAATCGGCGAAATGTCTGCACCCTTGACAGGGAGCCTTGGGAGCACCGAGGGGGGTGGGCGAGCAGGCGAGCTCAGGCTCGCGAAAATCACACTGTCCGGCTCCGCGAACTCGAGGAACTGTGGTAACTCATCGGTAGGCGGGGGAGGAATAAGTGGGCGTCCGACAGGTGGAGTAGGTGGGACCACGTTGACTTCCACAAGAGCTGGAGGGGTCAGATCGTTCGGCAGAGACTTTGATGAGTCGTCGATACCGTAAATCTGAGCCATCCGGCGCTTCAATAACACAGCTTCTCGGAATTTCTCGTCCGTCTCACGCAGTTGCTGCTGTGATTCGTTGAGAAGCGCAGCAAGACGGAGGTCTAGCGGCTGCAAGCTGGGGGGGATGGAAGGGCGGGAAGGAGCAGCTGGGGATCGAGCATCCGAGGGGACGGCTGAGCCTTGGCCGAGGTTAAGAAACCGATCGAGGCCCTCGCGATGTGGTCTAACGCGGTCGTCAGGAAGACTAGTTTCCCAGTCCCCGTCCCGTGAAGATGTCATCGAGTAGTTCTGGATCATAGAATCACTGATTGAAGGGGGCTCTTCGCCTTCCGGGCGTGGGGCATACATGGTTAAAATTTGTCCCCGTTCTCCAATAGTCCTGCGGCCGCCGCCCAAGACGGGCATTTCTGATGCTATATAGTAAAGCAAGCGTTAAACAAATGATTAGCCATAGAACGCAAAAGAAACCCACGTCTTCCTAAATTTATCCGACGCATGGGGGGAGTTGAAGCCCTGGTCGGAGGTTCGAGGTCGAAGGGGCTGATACTTTCATGCACAGGGTATTCCGCGCTAGCATCATCAGCATCCTCACTGTCATCGCTTGATCCGCTGATCATACTTGCACGCCGACGTAGAAGCTCGGCGCTGTCATTTAACAATGCAGAGAAATTTCCTGCAGCCGTGGGTTGAATGTATTCAATCGAGTAATCGACTTCTTCTCGCTCGACCGGAGCTGAAGGCGGGTTGAGGCGCAACAGGTCAACGCTATCAACGTGTGCAGTGAGAGTCGTCGGAAGAGGTTCGGTGTCATCAGCCAGGGGTGCGGGAAGAGATTCACTTTCATCTGCGTCTCCTTCAGGGATAAAAATCGCCTCATCTCTATGTCCTTCGGACGTGATAAGGGCCACAACTTTGTCGCGATCTGTTGCAGGTATGGACTCGGTATGTTGGAGGCTGTCTCGGATCTCGAGGGAATGAGCATACGCGGAAAAGAATTCCTCTTCATCCTCATGTTGCCGGACTGATCGTGGAAGTAAAAACCTTGGCCGAACTGGGGAAGCGACGTCGAAGGGGGTGTCAGAGATGCCGAAGGCGAACTCTGCATCCTCGCGCCCCGGACTGCCACCAGTGTTGTCACCTATGTCCTTCTTCTTGACGGCTGGCGTACCAAATATAGTCTTCTCGTCCTCCTCACCATAGGCAGCTACGGCGTGCTCGATGATCCTTTGGTGAAGGCTGTAAAAAAAGAGACCGACGACCGAGAGGAAAACGACTGCAGCGACAATGTAAAGGGAAAACGGTGCGACAAATGCGGCAAAACGCATAATGGGGACAAGGAAGGGAAGGTGGGTTGCACCGTAGTCAGCCGACTCCAAAAGAAGAGGAATTTGAGATGCGATCGCTGCAGAAACGACAATACTGAGCGATGTCCTCACTCGCTCTTGGACGGGGGGAGGAGGCGGAGGGGGCGGGGATTCCTCTGGCGCACCGACGACACGACGACGAAGGGCTTCTACTTGTCGAGGAAAGAGTGCCTCTATCACAGACCAAGCAACCCTGACCGCGTTGACGGAGATGATAAGATATATCAGCCATAGCAACCAAATCGGGATGGGCCGGGGTCGAGGTCCAAGGTCCTGCTCGTTAGATGGGCCAGGTGGTGGAGGTGGCGGCGTCGGAGGCGGGGGTGGACCCTTTGGCCTCGATGTATCATGTCCCTTCTTCTGCCGTTCAAGATGATGCACCGGCGACGATGGTTTCTTGGGGGGCGGAGGCGGCCATGATGAAGGTTCGGGGGCGATAACATTCTGATGCACGAAGATCCCGAAGGCGATAGGAAGTATGACGCTTGCGATAAACAGACCGATGATGAGAAGAACTGAGCTTGTGGAGAGGAGGGAGGCTTGCTCTCCGGCGACTTGGACCTGTGGGGGAAGGACCTTGGGTGGAACGGGAGCAAGGGCGAAAGGTGTCTTGTGATCCAGGACGGCTGACGGCTGACTGATCTTGGGCGGGGCAGCGGCCAGGGTGAGTCGAGGCTTTACGGGGTTGACAACGGACGCTACATTGACTACGGAGAAGCCAGGATCCGTGGTACCGCTGAGGACCGGTGGGTAGAAGTGCTGGTAGAGAGCGACGGTGGCGGGGGACACGACATGCACCCATACCATGGCCCCGACGTTGACGCCCAACCCAAGGCTCAAGAGGTCAGGGCCGCCTCCCTTAACGCGAGAAAGTAGATCGAACGGCATGATTTCGAAAGTATCAGATGTTTGTGCGCAAGACGATGGTGGTCGAATGCAGACAAGATGAGGTAACAAAAGTTGTCTTGGGATCTCTAAATAGCCTGAGGCTGACAAGGTCAGTTGAAACCCAAATCTATCGCCGAGGACTTCATACCTCAGCTTGGAAGCAGACTGGAGAGCCGGAGCCGCATGTCAAATCCATCATACGTGCAGCACGTTCAGCCAAGCAATGGACCTGTGTCGTTTTTCGTCCAATTGTCCTGTGGTAGAATTGGATTGCTCTTGAATCCAGTGCATAGCAGCATGAGATATCATTATACAAAAATCTAACACATAGATAGCATTAACATTCGCGGGTATACAGATCGCATCCAGCCAAAAATCGGGAAATACCGATAAATCAAGAAATCTCTTCAATAGTCATATCTCCGGGTATTGTTTCCAGAACAGGTCTTCGTATCTTTTCCACCGCGACGTTGACCTGAGCAGCGGTCCGAGATTTTTCTATACCTCCACCTCCACCATCGACATTAAGGCTGCGAACCAAATTAATAAGGGGTGGGCGAGCAACACGTATCATATTCGTGCGGGGTTTTTGGTCGACCGGTACCATGACAGACTTGTACATGTCAAGTTCGTGCTGTAAGTCTTCATTGGCCACCAAGGCGGCTTCTTGTTCTCGGGTCAACATGACCAGTTTCTATCGTATATAATCAATAGAAGCATTTGGAGCATGGGAGGAGGCAAAACGGAACCTACGTGTTTCGTCTCCGCCAACTCTGTTCGAATCCTGTCGACATACACGATCCGCTGTGCCGGATTGTTATGACTCAGGATCTCAACATTGAATTTACTTAGCCTCTGGGCTTCCTCTTCTGCGAGTTGATGCCTCGCAACCAATGCACCGACCTCCTCTGATAGTAAATAGTATGCTTCTTGATATCTCGTAGCATCCACTAAGTCGCTGGTCAACCTGGGAAGAAAGTCAACAAAAAGGAAACACTCCCTTCGAAGAAATCACTCACCCTTCAATCTCTGCACGTAGCGCGTCCTCCGCCATCCTCGACTTCTGCACCACCACATTCAGCCTTTGGACTATGTCTTTCTCCTTCTTCACCGCAACTTCACTCGATGCAACAACCTCCTCCATCTTCGTTTCCGTATCCTTGACCTTTCTCGCCATTGAATCAGCAGACAATCGCAGTGTATCAGCTAGTCCTGTGGCTGCTCGCAGCTGCCCCTCGACTGCCTGTCGCTCGCTTTGTATCGTTTCTAAGTGTGCAGCAATCGCCTCGTGTGATGCGAGAGTGTCTGCGAGGGAGGTTGCATGTTGTTGAGAAATAAGTTGCTCTTCCCTGAGGAGTTTTTCTGCAGCAGAATACTCGAAGAGGAGGTTTAAGTAAGTAAGACGGTCAAGTTCCCATGCCGATGTGAGGAATCTAGCGTTAACGGCATGAGATTCCTCCTTGAAGGTGGTCAGGTCGGACTCCGTAGAATGCAACAATTCCAGGAGGGAAACCTCATGATTTGCGGAGCGCAATGCAGAAGTTACACCTTGCAACGCATCGGCGTGGAACATTACTTCGTGCTCCATGTCCCCTAACGCATCCACAAGGACCGCATTCTGTTCCTTCATTTGTCTGATGAGATGAGCAAGTTCAACAACCTGTCCTTCAGAGTTGGCAAGCTTGCGTTCTAATCGCAAAACCTGGATTTGCGAATCCGTGTACTCGTGCTGGATATGCTTGTGTGACTCAATTGGCACTGTGCTGGCAGCCAAACGACCATACTCTTCGACGACGCGTCGGACGAGGTTTTTGTAAGATGTGAGTCGAACGAGGAGATCACTTTCCTTGTCTGCAGCCTCCTCCTTGAGCAAGTTCAATGCGTTCTCCGCATTTCGGGTCCTTTCTTGTGAATGGTCCACCAAGGCTTCGAGCTTTTGCACAGCCGCGAGAGCAGCCTGAATCTCTTCCCTGCGCTCGTCTTCGGCTTGGCTGAATTTCGACTCCGTGGATTGAATGTACTTCTTTTCTACCGCCAAGGATTTTTCAAGGTCGGATATGCGTTTATCCCGTTCCTTTAATTCTTCCCTCCGTTTGATTTCGAGAGATTGGAGAGATTTTCTCAGGTCGTCAACCTCGCCCTGTTTCGTTGTCATCTGTGTTCGCTCGTGTTCTGAACTGCGAAGCTGGGCACGAAGGTCCTTTATTGCAGCTTGATCAGCGGTTGAGGCTTTCTTGAAGTCTTGCATGCGGGCGTCCAAGAGGTCAGTGTTCTTCTTTGGCTTGTGTAGTTTGTCGGCCTGCTCAGCATTTGTTTTTTGAAAGCGGGCGAGCTCGGCTTTGAGGCGATCTACTTCTGTTTGGTACTGCAGGGTTTTGGTCAGAGGTGGAAGACGCGAGAAGGGGCAGGGCCATACGGATTTCTTGCTATTGTTGTGGACCCTTTCGAGATCTTCTACTTTGCGTTGTAAGACAGAGTAACGGTCAGAAAGCGACTGCTGTGGTTTTGACGCGTGTAACGGTGGCTTTGATGGCTTCCTCTGCTCACACGCGTTGGGTCCTGGCGAGGTGTAAGTGTAGATTGGCAAGTGACTGGGACAGCATTAACCTGGTACTTGAGAATGTTTCTCTTTGGAAAAGCGGTCTGCTTTTTCGAGGAAAGCGCCACGCTTGTAATCCTCGAGCTGGGATTCTGTCGCGACGCGTCGGTGAGGGTGGTTGATCGCCGATTGGATACCGGACGTACCTGCATCGACGTTATATGCATTTGGACCCGGCACATCCGAAACTTGCTACCTGTGAGCGCGACGTGAGATACGGTGAGGACGATGCCTTACCTTTGACTGGCTCGAACCGAGGCCCCTTGGGGAACATGGTGGGTGTGGGAAAGACGCGTCGTCACGTGCTCAGAGGGCGTGGGAAGAGAAGTGGTAAGTGAGCTCATTCATTGGACGAAGTGCAGTGAAAGCGACTGCGATCGCGTGTTGCCTCCCTCATGGCCTCCCCGCCCGACTCGCCCCCGGCCCCCCCTCTCGCCCCCGACGTCGTCCCACCCGTCCCTGACGAACCGCTCCCCATTGCCCCTCAACCCGTCCGCGACGACGTCGAAAGCATTCCCGACGCCTCCAGGACACTCGCTGTCCCGGAAGAGGCCGCCTTGTCCCCCCCTCCAGCTCCTTCAACCCCGCTCCTTCCTTCATCGTCCCAGCCACCGGTGTCGGCGGTACGTGAACCTCCCCAGGAAAAAGGCGCAGGTACACCTGTCCCATTCGCGTTCTCTTCATCTTCCTCAACCCCTACACTCGACATAGAAAAGCCAAATGGTAACCCGAGAAGACCGAGACCCGCCAGTCCAGGTCCACAAAAAAACTCGCTGCTTTCCAGGCTCCTTCGCATCTTGATGCCATGTGCTTTTCCGTCCTCAACCACCCACCCGCTCGATGTTGACATTGATTCCGTCACCGCAACTGGCTCAAAGGAAAAGCCACCCTCTGTGTTGACAGAACCCTCACCTTCCAATGGCCAGGCTTCCAACCCGACGCCGAAAGAGGATACCCCTTCGTCTTCGTCACCGGTGGCCGCGGCGGTGACATCGGAACAGGATACCCCCGTTCTCGACACACCCCTTGAGGAACTCTTTGTCCCAGCCACGCCTCCGCCCCAACTGTTGCCTCTGGAAGAAACAGAAGGTTTTACCTCAGGCGCCGTTCAGCCCCCTGGCTCAACAGGGGGAACTCCAGTCCAAGAGAGCAAACGCCACTCCAGAGACTCCTCCCCTCCGAGCAACGCAAGCACAAAAGATTCTGACGCCTCCAGCTTCACAGAAGACGACGATATAGATGGTTTAGACGAAATAGATATTGAAGATAAACTCATTATGAATGGCGGTGCTGGTATTCCAATTGGTCCCGTCAGTTTACTCCTTTTGTCACATCAACCCTTCACCAGCTGACCCGTTGACTCAGGATGGGATACCGAAACCTCTCTTGCCCCCAATTGCCCCCAAGCATGCTGGCCGAAAGTGTCTAGTTCTCGATTTGGACGAAACCCTAGTTCACAGTAGTTTCAAAGTTCGTCTTCTCCCGTTGGACCCTTTTAAACTACACGTGTTGACCATGCCTATAAAGTCATTACAACAGGCTGATTATGTCGTCCCTGTTGAAATAGAGTACCATTGGCATAATGTTTATGTCATCAAACGTCCAGGTGTCGATAACTTTTTGAAGAAAATGGGCGAGCAGTACGAAATCGTCGTCTTCACCGCCAGTTTGAGCAAAGTAAACAAGTCCTAGCATCTCCTCGCGTCATGTTTACTTACCGCTCCCTAGTACGCCGATCCAGTGCTCGACAAACTAGACATACATCAGGTAGTCTCACACCGGCTCTTCAGGGAAAGCTGCTACAATCACAAGGGTAATTATGTCAAGGTGCTACCAGGTTCTCTCTTGTTCTATTACTTTTTTGACCTCATGCATCATTTCCTTCTAGGATTTGTCACAGCTTGGCAGGCCAATAGCGGATACCATCATTTTGGACAACTCACCCGCCTCATATATTTTCCACCCAAATAACGCCGTCCCTGTCTCTTCCTGGTTCAACGACCCTCATGACACGGAACTCACAGACCTCGTCCCTTTCCTTGCCGACCTGTCCTCGGTGGGAGATGTAAGAGGGGTGCTTGACGGTGCTCGATGAAAGAAATCTACCTCAATTACACGTTTCGAACAAGGAAAAAAATGGGGCCTGGCAGAGGCGAACGCTTTAATCGCTTACTTCTTAATCCTACTGTTCTGGCTGGGACCCAGCTCTCATGATTCGTCGCCTTGATATCCTCTATTTCGTCGCCTTGCCGCCCTACTCGTAGGCTCCTCCCGATCCTAGCCTCACGCTCCTTTGCTTGCAGTCTGACATTTTTTGGTTGTTTTCGATCACCATCGCTCTCCCTTGATATACGCACTCCGTCACGACTCCTCTTAATATACCCTGCAGTAGCAATCACCCATGCAGACTTTCTTCGCCAGCGCCTCGTCGTCCAACACTTAATCAGCATCAAAGTTCTCTTATAAGCTTTTTATACCCTCTACCGCTATATCACTGACGCAAAGGCAATCAAAGTCCCTTTGCCCACGACATCATATGGCAAATTTTGTTTAATAGTTTGATGTCTACACGTTCCTCCGAGGCCGGGCTTGTGCCTGTTATGAATGAACTCAAAGCATATGCCTGCCCCTGGTCACGTCATCTCCGGCTGAGCAGTTGAGCAGGAGCGGCCCCGACTAATGATGATCGATGAAACGTCTATGACCATAATTTCTGACAGTTTTGACTCGACCATAATGCGTCGCCTTTATTCATAGCCATAGCATGCGGTGTTCTTCGCTGAGCACATGCCATTCTTTCGTATCATGTCATGAGAAATATACATCTCATTGGGTTTCAATCAATACTTGGTTTACAAGAATCATCTTCAAGAATAAAAGTTGATCATAAACAACCTGCACCTCCTTTCCCCCTTCCTTTAGTACATGGGTTAGAAATCGGAGGCTCATCCTCAAGATACCTCCCAGCACTCCCACCCAGCCCACGAGACCACCTCACTTTAAGCTCCATCAGACACTCGGTATCTCCCAGCAGCTCTCCCATTCTGCACCCCATCGCCAACTCCGGTGCTTGACCCTGCCGGCTCCTCATCCTCCCAGGGGCTGAAATTGGTCTTGCGAATCCTGGGAAGAGACTGCAACCAAGAAGGCAACACCCTTGCCATTTCCTTCACCGAATGCTGGGGAACGTGCGGCACAGCAGTCGTAGCAGGAGCATGCGCATGAACCGGCGAGGACGGTATGCTCCCCACATCACTCAAGGTCGGCAGCAGCTCAAAACTCGCATTGGACGAAGACCCACCCAGTGCGCGCTGAAGCGCTTCCCGCTCTGCAGGCGATGGCGCAAAAGCACGTAAGAGCGATGAGTTGTTGGTTGCAGACGTCGAAGGAGGAACCGCGGTCGAGCCGACACCGTTCGGGTTCAGAGCATCATACATCGTCTGGATAGCGGGGGTCGTTTTCCGGGACAGGCTGAATACTTTGGCCTCGGGATTCAGGCCTTTCTTCGGCTTGTCCTTGGAAATGGTCGGAAACCAACGTCTCGTACCAACTGGTCCAGCGACAATGGAGGGAGTAGCCTGATCGAGCTCAACAGGGTTAAAGGGGTTAGCACCCGGATCTGAGTTGCTACGATGAATCCAAGCGGCCCGCTGCAGATCCATCAAAGCATTAGGGGTTTGCTGATGGCGGGTCTCCCGATCCTGTCCATAGTTACCCGTGACCCGGACTTCACAGGGATCATGGTCAAAGTCACGAGAGGCATGCAGTGACACGGGCGACGAGGTTAAAGGGACATTCGCAGAAACTTGAGTATCGAGGGTTCGGATGGCTCCGGCTGGTGCACGAGATGCCAGAGCGGCGCGCCAATCCTTTGCCATATACACGTCACTCTCTGACTGGAACGACCGCGGGAGGCCTTCAACGCCATCAAGCGAAGCCATGAGGGCCGACGGTACAAGAGATTGAGTAGCGGGGGACACCACCACTCCTGCTATGTCCGGCATCTCGTGATCCGCGTCACTGAAAGGCGAGAAGCTGGTGGTAGTCTGCCGGTAGGGTTTTGGAGCCATGGAAAAGACAGCATCACTGAAAAGCGGATATCCATTTGCACCCAACACTGCCTGTGACGTGCCAACCGAGGAGTAGGCAGCAGTCGTGGAAGGAGTAAGGTCATCGCAAGAGTTAACTTGATTATCACGGGAATACGATGAGCGAAGACTGGGGTTCATTCTCTCCAAGCTTAGTTGGGGCGGATAATTCTGCGAAACTTCCGGAATAAGGGACCTGGTGATAGAATCCCCAGTAGAGAATTGCCAAAGCCCAGGAGGAGATTCCTGACAGCCGATGAGCTGATTTGAATGTAAGGTCTCCACTTCGCGGCTCCTATGTAGAGCTTCTAAACTTTGTTTCTCCTCCAATACCCTCTCTTCCAGTTCCCGAGCACGCTGATTGAGGGCGGTAACAACGTCTTCTGCGACCTTGATTTCCTCCTTTTTCTGCTCCAAGGCCGCCAGAAGTGCCTTTTCAGCTTCTGAGATAGTTTCCTGGGATTGACGCATAAGAATCTCGTCGTCGGCCACGCGTTGCTTCAAAAGTAGTATTTCCTTGTCGAGGTGGCCGATACGCTGAGTCGCTGCATCACGAACATTTTGCGCGGCCTTCAGTTTCTTATCAGCATCCTTCTTCATGGTTTCCGCAGTACGCTTTAAATCATCTAGGGTCTTGATGCGCGTCTTGGTTTCGAGTTTAGAGGCATCGTCTTGACGTTTTCGTTCCCTTAACAATTCAACTTCGCCATGAAGTATCATGCGTGATTGCGATGAGGAGGATTGACATTCACCGAGCTGGTTATGAAGTTCGAGGACTGCTGCTTTGGACTGGTTTATTTGTCGGAGTACCTCTGCAATATGCGGGGTTTGGTCGAAAAGTGCCGATGGTGATTTTGAAACCAAGGATAAGCCTGAAGCGACCTGATCGACTGCATGACACGGATGGTGGGGCAGAGGAGGTTGTGGAGGATTGAGAGTCAAACGATCAAAGGATGTCGATGATGGACGCTGGGTAGTGTGAAGTGGCAATGACACCGATTTAGGAAGAGGAGGTGGTGTCGAGCTTCTAGGCGGTGGCAAGGCTGGTCGTGGTGACGATTTCTCTCGGTTCCTTAATTTTGGAGGAGATCCACGGGACAGAAGATGGGGCGGGAGGTTTCTCGTCGAAAATGGCAGTCCTGGATGAATCCGTCAATTTCACTCTCCATTCTACGGAATGTTTGCAGCAAACCATTGTAATCATTGAGCATATCCAGATTCTTCATGGACAAAATCCCCGAACTCCAACTTTCCTCGTCCTTGGACCTTGCAATGACATCATGATACCAAGCTTCAACAATGCCTCCGCGCCACCAACGTCCGAATGCGCCGATATACCAGGAATCGCATATCATCGGGGTGTCTTGTTCATCTGCGTGAGCGTGTTTCGGCGTGGGAACGATTGCAGCGATAGTGAAGAGTGCAAAGCTGTGAAAGACATGCTTGGGTGTTCGGAGGGAGACCGAGGCCCGATTAGCGAAATGAAAAGCGGATGAATTGCCAGAGGGACGAGTTTGCGAAGCGTCGCGGCCAGGTGGGTAAGGTGAACCCGATGAACCAATTTCTTTATGCTCGTCATCCACAGCGTCGTGGAGACGACTGAGGTGCTGGCGAAAAGACTGCTCTGTGAGGTAAGCACGGAAGGAGTTCTCGTTTGGATTCGTGAGACATGCTAGTGAAAAGACCGTTTAGTACCAGATCAAAAGAAAAGATAATGATAAAAATCGTCACGCGAATGGAATCGAAAGAAGGAAGGAAGGGTGCTCACCCAGGACGGAAATGACGATGGAAAACACAACAAGACAGAATATGGATTTAAGATCTGTCTTGTCCAAGACGGTACCAGCCAACTCTGCGAAAGGACCGCGAAGAGACATGAGGCCCATGCTTCCGAGAGAGAAGCTTATAAACAGGACAAGAAAGTCCCTCCAGGGTTGTTTTGAGAGCTGGACGGCAGGATCCCGGGCAGAGATGGGAAGTGCAAGCTGCAGCTGAGGGGACAGGTTGGAAGGGGAGAGCGGGCTTGCTTCCCAAGAATTCAGACGAGATAGACAGAGAAAAGAAGTGCCCGATGATGAGCAGAACGTCGAGCACAGCGGAGGGCTCGACGAGGGGAACAATAGGAACGATGCGGCCGCAATGCGCGACAAAATGGTGCAAAACAGATTCTCGAGGCCACATCAAATTGACCAAACAGAAATTCCCACGCCCAAAATAATCATATTATCCCATCGCCTGTCCGCCGGAAAACATATTCCGTGATTAAATGTACTGGGATTGAAGTGAAACATGGCGCGTGTTTTCAATGCGGCAATGCTGTGAGATGCTGTGATGCTGTGATAACCTGTGATAACCCCGAGTCGCACCTGCACCCTACCGACCTGCAGATCGATCATCGGTCCCGTTCGGATCTAGCACGGAATTCGGATGCGCGTGACGTCCGTGACATCGGACAGTCGCGTCTCGTCGAGTCGAACCACTGTAATATGCCATGTCTAACTCAATAGCCCCGTGGATTTCAAAGTATCTCATCGGCGCCGCAGAGACACATGGCGGCAACACGGCGTCCATACCTTGGTTTCCGAAGAAAAAGATGGTACAGATTATCGAGGTGAGCATGAACTTCCGACTCGACACTCATTCCACTCCAACCCATTCCCAGTTCCTCACTTACGGAGAGGACGAGGTAATATGGGCAAAAATATCTGATAAGGACGTCTCAATACACATCCGGTTTAACAAAGATGCTGTGGCGGAATATAATATGTTCGTCATTGCGTCATATCCAGGTGGACGACCCCTCAATTTTCTCCAGGCTCAACCACACGCGCATAAGTAAATACAAGACCGCAATCATAGCCATCAAGGATTTCAGGCTGTTTTTTGCCCGTGTTTCTCTCGGCAAAGGGAAGATGTCCCATGAATCCTTCCTCGCCATCGAATGCAACGCGTTCTCGGCAATTGGAAGCTATGGGGAAGCCAGGTTCGGAGATCCCAAATCAGTAGAGAAGAATGAGATTTTGCGAGAATGGTCAGATGGGCTGAGGAAGGGCGGGGGTGCTGGGTGAGTTCACACCAATAACTCATTACTACGGTATTCACCGTCAGCCAGAAATTGTCTAATGAATCACAAGGCAGCGCGAGAAGAATCCGCCAAGTCTGCTGAACCGGTTAAGCCACCCCTGCTCCCAAAAGCACCGGCGGCAGACCCCGTAGAGCAAAATATGAAGCGAGTGGGAATCCTTCAAAACCGTTCTAGAAAATCCATTCGGGAATACACATGGGCGGTAGGTGATCCCCTTTGCTCCCTGGGACGAATCCGGTTATCGCTTTCAGATCGCGAAAAATGCCTTGCTACGGAAACCCCCTCCAGAAACCGCCCGTCTGCATGCTAGAATAAAAGGTAGGTAACATCCACCATTACCTTGCGCATTTATTAACAACAACCTGGTTCCAAAGTGGACGGAAACTTGGAAATCCAGTCGAGCGAAGCGGAACAGGTCTCGGCGGAGATTTCTACCACGCCCCACAAGCGTCGTCGGCTATCCACAGGTTTGTTCAAACCCTTCTGCTTTCTCACAACCACTTAAAGCGTATTCGAAGCTCCTGACCCATCGGGTGTGATCCCAAATATCCGGCCGCGTTCAAGAAGCGCGACACCTATCTCCGAAACAGAATGGCCGCCGTCGCATACAGTTCAAAGGCCCCATCCACTTCGGTCCTCTGTCGAACCAGCCTTGACGCGTCCCCCCACCAGATCGCCAATCAAGGCATCGAATATTCCCAATCCTGAACCTTGTTCCAAACCAACTGCCAGACCGCTACACTCTGAAGCACCAGAATTAAGACCTCCTTCCGAGTCCTCCTCGCCGTCATCCCATCTATTAGTCGTGGAAGAAACAAAACTTCTCAGACGTCCTCCATACGTGCATACTCGCCGTGAAGTCTTACGCAAAGTACCACCACCCCGTCAGCCTATTCCTATCGCCCATTCCCAAGGAGAAACCGTCATTCTGGTACCAAACTCGGACACTTCGCTTTCTTATTCGCAATCTCTCTCTCAGCAGCAGTCATCCCAGTCCCAATCACAGCCTTTGAATAGTTCACAGCCCGTGATCCTGTCACAGCTGGCTTTTTTATCCAAAGCACAGGAGCCTCCTGGCTTACAACAAGGTGCAATTTTGGTTAATAACGGCTTGGCCGGAAGCCCCGTGGATGACCATCCAAAGACTGTATTCTCTGATTATCCGTCGCAGGATTACGACGGGGATCGATCTTCGCCTAATGTATCTCCTTCTAACAAGGGGGCATTTATTCGAGCATCCCAAGATAACGATAATATTGGTGAATATCTTGTTGGACATCGTAATGATTGCGTTCATCGGAATGTTCTATCCCCAAACCCTCATCGATGTGACAAAGGAAGCACAGAACTGGTCAACACATCCCCAATCGTGAAAGACCAATCACCAGTGTCGGATGGTCATGATAGAGATATCCCCTTCGACAAGCCAAACGCGAAGGAAAATGACGCCCGAGTGAGTGCCAGCGAAGCCTCTGAGGACCCCACATGGAAGCGAATATCTCCAAGATTCGACAGAAGCCATGTCCTTGACGATGATGACGCCCAAACCCATGTTATTCTATTTGGCCCTAGTCTTCGCTCCAACTCATCCTCCCAGGCACAACTGCCCTCCCAGACACAACCTTCCTCCCAGACACAACAGCCCACCCCACCTGCAAGTGAAATCATACCTTTCCCTGTTCTCAAACGGAATGGTGTCACGGAAGCATTTGATAGGTCATCTACCTCGCCCTCGAGAGACTCTTTAATCGCAGAAGACAGCCTCCATCTTATCACGCAATCAGAAGTGGGCCAAGGGCAATATGACCCTCAAGAATGGAAGGAACCGAGCTTCTTGAAAACTCGCTTGAACGCCAAAAGTAGTATCACGCCTCGTGGCCAGCTGAAAAAGGGCAAAGTTGACGGGCCCGTTCCCTCGTCTCGTCCGACATCTGCCTCTCGGACATTGAAATCATCCCTGCCTGCCAATGAGGGTGGGTCGAGTAGAACCCAGGGACAACTTTCAAATACCTCCACGACCACAAGCCAGCAACGAGGCATCTCGTCTTCCTCATCACACGATGATCACAAGACTGACCCTTCTAAGCGAAGCATGCCGACATCGCTCACCCTGGAGCAGCGTGCAAGACATGAGGACGACTTGACGACCCATCCAGGTCCTGCAATGGGGGCGAGCACGAGGCTCGAACCCCGATCGCGGACCACTAAGCGTGGACGGTCATCGATTCTGGATGATGATACAGCGGAGAACGAGCCGGCACGGGAGCGTGCGAAGAAGAAAAGGAAAGTGGTGGATGCTCCTCGACGCGAGGATGCTGGTACCAATGCCTCCCGTGATAGGCAGGCACAACAAGGGAGCAAGTTGAACGGGTTCACGGTCAACTTGGATAGGATCAGGTTGGAAGACTTGAGATATCCGGTGGTTACCTGGGATAGGATTAATGAGATTATTCAGGGGGTGGATGAGGATCGAGCAGGCCAAGACTCGCGCGAGATGATCAGCTAGGTTTCTTGACTTTGGACTCACTGGAGAGGGTTTATCACCTTTGGTACGCCGCTTGAGGCGCTATGTACGTTTATGGGCGAAGATAATCGATCATCGTTTGATGTGTGGTCAATCGCCACAGTTCGCCCAATTTGCGCCACCCTCTGGATAATACCTCGTGGGTCTGATAACTGCTGTATTTTGTTACACCCAGGATGTACGATCGCATGGGCTGATGTTGTCGACACCGACACAACGATTGAAAGAAAATACAGTGGACGACCACTGATGCGTTCTCGGAGCAAGCTATATTTAGTATGTTCATCGCCCGATGAAGAACATAACATTCCTCGCAAAAACATGCGTTCAATTTCAATGTTTTTATGTAAGAATCATGGGCGGCCACTATCTTTCTCCATGATTCATGTCGGTCGATGACAAAGAAGTTGACAAAGACGCCCGTCGACCTTATGTAAAGAATTCCATATCTGTTGAATATCAACCACGACATGCCGCGAGTCCAAGATCACTGTCCTTCATACTGGGAGAAGCGATGGATTGGATTCATATAGATTTCGAAAAGAGACGAATTACAACGAGCAGAGAGACCTAGCGACATCCACGACCACTGCGGAGTTCCGCCACGACGTTATGAAGAACAAGAAAAATGTTTGGCAAAAAAAATAGACTGGCAACCTTCCAACAAGGGTTTATACCTATGACCCGTCCAACCTGTACAGAAGACTCTTATCGAGCTTCAAAGGGCCCGCTACTCGTTCCTGGTTTCCTCTGAGGCTTCTGCTAAATCACTCTTTAGCTCGTTGACAACCTCCACTTTACTGGGTTCCTCCAGATGCGCACCGTTGGTTGGGTGCTCAACAACTCCATTTCCATTACTTCGCTGTTGCTGAGGACCTCCGGAAGCGGCGGTAGGACCCTGAGGCAAAAGTTGCTGGGCCTGGGCAAGAGCCGCCCGAAGGGCTGCATTTTCGACTCGCAGCTGGTCGACGAGGGTCCGGCATTCTTCCCACCTGCGATTGGCTTCATCGGCAGAAGCGAGGGCGGCATCGAGGAGCTGTGAACGAGATTCCAAGGCTTTAACGTGCCTTGAGGGATTGGGTCAGACAGATGCTCTGATCGGCCAAAGGTGAGTGAGACCGATACTCAACTGATCTCTCCGCTCTCTGAAGGCGCGTTGGGCCTTTCTATTTTGCTCTGCGCGCTTGCTGCCGCTCAAGGCGCGGCCCGCAGCACCGCCGGATTGTTGGGATTGCTGGTCCATCTGCTGTTGTGGGTTCGGTGGGGGCATTCCGCCGGGAGTGAAGTCAGCATAGTGGTATCCGGGAGGGAGAGGGGGAGGACCGGCGAGGGAGTGAACTATCATTGGGGGTAGACCGTGGTGCATCGGGGTTTGATGGGGCGGCGGAGGTGGAGGGGGTTGCTGGGGGAGTGGCTGGGGCTCTGTTGGGTTCGAGGGGGGAGATTTGCGCTTTCGTGAGGTGCGTTGTGCAGGAGTTATGGGCGGAGGGTCGTCGCGGAGCCGCATTGTCTGGATTGCATTTGCATTTGTGCTGTCGGCTGCGTTTGCAGCGAACTGAGGCAGCATAATCGATGTTTGTTTTCTCGATTAGTAAGAGGCTGAGTCAGAGGGTAACGCTTTGTCACAACTTCGACTCCATCGGCATTTGCCGGCCGATTAGCTCAGCCCGATGACACCGAGCGATAATGCCTCCGTTCGTTGGTCAAAGTGGGTCCGACGCCGTGTCCTGCGTCGACGACGAGTGCTGGCGACGTCGTTCACGGTGTGTCCACTGTTCCCGGTCGTACTTGCCCTCGGCCCTTTCATTGATTGGCGTTTGTTTTGCACTCAATCATTACCGTGAGATAACTTGTCAAGAATCGCGAGGCGCGGGCCTGTCTGTCTCCTCCCACCTCTCCCCCTTCCCGTGTGCTTCACCTCGAAATGCCCGTACCGTCCCCGGCACCACCGGACACAAACTCTCCACCACTCTCCCCAAGACCATCTCTGCGGAAGCGGTTATTTCCCACAGATACCAGAAAAGCTGCCACAAAACAAGGCAAGAAAACCTCGAGCGAACTGTCCCTCCCAGCTGCAGATCATCTCATCGAGAACTCGGCGAGCACTAGCAGTGAGTCTATCCAGGATTCTCAGGCTTCTTCATCTCATGTGACGCCTATCCAAGGCACATTGACTGCGGGAAAACTTGACGAAGGGCTGGCCTCGACTTCTCAAAACGCTTCTGGATCTGCCCAGTCACCTTCTGTGCCTGCTGCTCCCGCCCCGGATGCGCGGCTTCGAGCTCAACAGGATGACTCTGACAAGGAACAAGCGTCGGTCAATGCTACCTTGATAGCCAACGACCGCCGTCGACCATTTTACCGTCGTAAGGATGGAAATACCTCTTATACCTCCGATGCCGCCCTGAACTCGCCATCCGACCCCTCACTCATGAAACCCCCACAAGGTGCAATCACCCAGGGGAAATCTTCCCCTCGGACCGGGCCGTCATTCCTTTCAAGAGTCCTTTCCAAATTTGTTCCCTGCGTCGGTGCAGATCCACGCATGATCATTGACCAAGACGACCGTGGGTTGCCGCTTCCCACTACCCACAAGGCTAGCAACAATCACGTCGAAATGCGAAACGTCCAGCCTGGACCTTTCGTTGCTCCCCTCACAATTGGCCAGCCCACTATAGACCTGGCTTCCCTTCCATTCGCCATAACACCCACTACCGCCTCTAGGCCACCTTCTCCCACTGACTCCGAGATCATTGTCCCTCCACCGTCGAACACACAGCTCTTGCCCGAGGATGAGACTGATGGTGTGACGTCTGGCGCCGTGCAGCCTCCCGGATCGACAGGGTCTGCTCCTGGTGAGATCGTCCGAGCTCATACGCATGATACTGCGTCCACGGGTGACGAGTCTGATGGCACGACCTATACTGATGACGAAGGAGAAGAGAGGCAAATAGCTATGGACCAGGATGAAGAGGATCGTCTCATCAAAAATGGAGGGTCTGGTATTCCTATCGGTCCTGTACGTGAACTGGTTGTCTTTGTCACTTCGTGATCGCCTGACTGACCTCTTTAGGACGGGTTGCCCAAGCCACTCTTACCGCCTATATTACCCCGACATGCAGGTCGCAAATGTCTGGTACTCGACTTGGACGAAACCCTTGTCCACAGTAGCTTCAAGGTACGTCTTTTTTGGCAAGACGCATGTTTAAATTTTTCACCCAAATGGCTCTGCAGGCGGTCCAACAAGCCGACTTCATCGTTCCTGTGGAAATCGAATACCATTGGCATCACTTTCATGTTTTGAAACGGCCCGGTGTCGACAGTTTCTTGAAACAGATGGGGGAGATTTACGAGGTTGTCGTTTTCACGGCAAGTTTGAGCAAGGTCTGAATTGTCAACCTGTTGCATGAACCTCTGATTAAATTTACATTATCTGTAGTATGCCGATCCTGTGCTGGACAAGCTCGACACTCATAAGGTTGTTGCGCACCGATTATTCCGGGAAAGCTGTTTCAGCCATAAAGGCAACTACGTCAAAGTCCGTTTTACTCCCTCAATTCACATTCTTTATACTTACCGTTCCTCATGCATAGGATCTATCCCAGCTCGGTCGCCCAATAGCTGACACCATTATACTAGACAATTCACCCGCGTCATACATCTTCCACCCCAATAACGCCGTGCCCGTTTCTTCGTGGTTCAACGACCCACATGATGCCGAGCTTACTGACCTTATTCCCTTCCTTGAGGACCTGACATCTGTTCCGGACGTTCGCGGTATTCTGGATGGCGCACGATAATGCTGCACCTCCATCCAAGGCCCGATGGATTTTAGATATTCTACTGAAGAAAGGGATTTTTTGTGCAACCTCCTGGATCATTTTTTGGCTTAACTCTGCTGTCACCAAAGGCAAATGCCATATACCCTATCAAATACCCGGCTCTCGACACTGTCATCAACAAGCTATGGAATCGACCAAGGATTTTTTTTTTCAACAGGTTTAATTGGAATATATATCATAGGCGCATCCCTCTGCTCTGGTCACACTCTTTCACTCACACCAGTTTCTCTCTCATTGCAAGTGCTCCATCTATCGAAGGCCCTATTCCCATCTTTTATCCTTATCACTCGCGTTTTACAAAAACACCATCACTTCTAGGATCAGAAATCTTTCGTAGACTGCTCATCCTATACAGACGCGTTCATTAAACTCATTTATTACCCCGTGCTCACCGTGCGGCTTTACACCCATCATTTCTATTCCATTACTTCTCCCAGTACGAATCTAACGACTTGCAATGACACTTGGTCCTTGAAGAACTTGGAAAAAATTGTGATTTCTCCATACATTGGAGCCATGTGATAATTTGCTCTCTTTGTTGAACCCGCCCACGCGCTTGACGCGGCCGTCACTATTCATGTCGGCCACAAAGCCCACCAAAGCCAAGAAATGTACGCCCCGCATAAAGTTACTGGCATGGCAGAGACTAAACAGGATTTGCAGCAACTCCGGCTTTCGTCAGATATTACCTGATATTCTTCAACATTGTTTCGGCCGCAGGATGGTCGTATCTCCTCATCCTTACCATCGTACATCTTTTCAACCTTGACGCAAAGACGACGAGCTCGTTCTCATCGGTGAAAACCGCTTCCTCCACTTTCGCTCGGTTGTTTTCAAGCATCCCCATCTTCAAGTCCCCTTCTTCCATGTTTGAAACTTATATCCCGACATGGCTCCTCCCAGCCTACCGCAACTCGACCTCGATGTGGAAGCGGGTGGGGAAGCCCACGGCGATCGTGCAGAGTTTGGCAATCATGGAAGTGGTGCATGTTTTACTGGGTTGGGTCAGGAGTCCCCTGCAGACGACTGTGATGCAGGTCGCGAGTCGGCTCATCCTCGTATGGGGAATCCTTGGCTATTTCCCTGATGCCAGTCGCCCATCCAATCCTTCTCATGCGATTGACTTACTTTTGGTCTAGGTCCGTTCAAATCCGCTCTTCACGTCGATGATCCTTGCGTGGTCTGCCACCGAAGTTGTCCGGTATTCCTTTTACGCATGTAATCTTCTGGGGTCGGAGCCTCCTTTCCTGCTGTATCTGCGTTACACGACGTTTTACGTCCTCTACCCTCTCGGCGCATCGTCTGAGGCTTTTCTGATGTATGCGACTCTGCCTTCGGCTTCGCCCCTTGCTGCGCCGCAAGCTTGGCAACTGTCGGATTACTTGCGTGCGGTGATGTTTGCGATTTGGTGGCCCGGTATGTTGATGTGTAAATGGACTTTTTATTCATGGCTGATGCTTTTTGTAGGGTTGTATGTGATGTATACCTATATGATTGAGCAACGGCACAAGGTTCTCGGAAAGGGCCCGGTCAAACCCAAGGGCGAATGATATCTCGATACATGTACTGTGTAGAACGTCTCTTGAAATACATCTCTAGCGGATTGCCATTTTTAGATATTTGATCAGACTTTTTGTTCCTGGCATAGCCATCTCGCCTCCTGACAAAGACGATTACCGTCGCCCCCACGACTACCTCTTCGTCGGCGGCTACGGACAGCATGGCCACGGAAACACCCAGCGCACCACCGGAACTTGTCGCCGTCGCGTTCGTCGTCGAAGCTTCACTCACAGTGGCCAATGAATGGCCCCGTATCATCATGGAGTACATCTCTCCCATGCTCAAACGGGTCATGGATACGAATCCCGGGTACAAAGTCAGTCCTGGAAGATAATTTTGGTGAAGGGGTACTAAATTGAAACGCGATCCCTACAGCCTCGGATGGGATTCGTAACGTATGCGACGGAAGACATGGTACCTTCTCCCATACTTTGCAAGAGATTCTTTGCAGACCCCCACCCTGTCACGAAAGAAATGAAGGACAGCCCTGCAAAGCTTGGGATTGGTCAGACAAACTCGGGAGCGGGGATGGGCATGGCAGCGTTGGAAGGTTTCGTTGCGGCTATCGAGGCGCGTTCTTTCGACCTTTTCTGAATCCAATGTTTCCATTTTTGAACATTTCGTAGCTCTTTGACATCCTGCTGAATGTTTATCCGCAAAATGGGCCTCAAACGCGCGCGAATGTCCACCACCTTATACATATCGCGAGCGCCCCACCGGATGAGTCTATACATCCTCGTTGTAACGAGTCCCCTCTGCTGGATCGTGTTACATGGGAGGACTTGCCGAATGAATTGAAAAAGGTGGGCACGGCTGGTCTGCTTTGACTTGTGGTTTGTGAACCCCACTCTCGCCAGAGAAACATCAACTTCAGCTCCATAAATCTTCGCCAAAACCTCCCGCGGTTCTCAGAGGTTCATTCTGCTGTGAGTAAGAGTTGGGGCACCTGACCGTCTTTACCTCATCGTCTGCTCTAGGCCGCCGTAGGTGTACCCAAGGAACCGTGGTTCACTGTTCGACCCACACATACCGTTATGCTTGCCAACTTTCCTGTTCCCCTGGCCAGAGGTATGTTACACGTGAGTTGTACAACCGTCATTGATTGACATGTGCATTCGGTACAGCGGCTAAACGTCCGGGCGAGGTACAGGCCAACGAACGTCCGCCAGAGAACAAACGTCCAAGGGTGGGTAATCATTCTGACTCATCGCCGAAGGCCGTAACTCCAAAGACACCTGTGATGCAACCAAAGCCAACCCAAGCCAGTCCTTCTCAAGCAATGCCTCCGCCTGCTGCTACCCCTGCGGCCCCTTCTCAAGGACCCAACGCCCAATACCAGATGCTCATGGCGAACATGGCTGGTCTCCGAGAACAAATTCGGTCTCTCTCCGCATCTCTGGATAACGCGAGGAACACAGGGAATGCTACGTTGGCCCAGAGTATCCAGCAAGAACTGAATAAGAAAAAGGGAATGTATCAAAAATTCGAACAAGTACTGGCGGTGTGGAATAATAAAGCACCAGCTCATGCCAAGGCACAGGCACAGGCGCTGCAAGCCGCGCTTCAAACCCGGGTGCAAAACCAAGAGACGTCGACGGCAGGTCCGTCAGATCAGAAAGCCGCGCCCTCTTTCCTTCCCGACCCAGTTCCCTCTACTGCTGCGCCACCGGAAGAAAGCCGGAGAGATGGGCAGGACGCCGGCCAATCAAGCCAAAGCCAAACCCCAAATACATCTGGACCTTTGACGACTGCCTCTCAGTCCCGAGTGCCGGCACCGCCTGGCACGAACCCAGTGATGGCTGGACAAATACATAAAATGGTTCAACAGTTGACGCGGCCCCTGGAGGGATTGGCTCAACATCCTTCTTTACCTCAAAACGTGGAAACGAAACCGGCAGGAGCTGCGCAGCCTCGGGAAGGACCTGGTGCTTCCCAGCCTGTTTGGCATGGGTCTTTGTCGTGGAATGGGATGAGTCCCCTGGGTAGGAAGGAGATGACGGCGTTTGTGGTAGCTTCTACATCACATGGATCGACGAGGTATGCGCTCCTTTTCGGCTGTGGTCGTTCCATGCCTTGATATTTTTATAGTCGAGCAGAGACATGGCCAAAAGCACTTACCCTCGTGCCCATTCGCGACCCTGCGGTACCGATATCAGAACTCCAAGTGTGGCTGAAACGACATCGGCCTGTCGTGTGTGCGATTTCAGCGCAGCCGAACGTCCCTGATCCGAAAGGGAATGAGGGAGCTCTGCACAGTCTGGTTCAACTTCTTGGTTCGAAAAGTATTGTGAGTGTGGTTTGTGCTGCTTTTGGGTGCTCTGTCACGTTCTGAATCCATTATTGACCCCAAGTATGCGACTGCGGCGTGGACGCTGCCATCTGGGGAACAGAGCAATAACGTCTTGTTTTTCCCGATGCCGGGGGGACTTGCGGGAGCGTTCTTCCCGCTGACGGGGATTCCGGAGGTTCCAAAGGCGGGAGGAGGCCATCCTGTTACTGGTTCACAAGAGGCACTTGCGCGGCTGCAGGCGATGTCGCCTGAGCAACGCGAGATGGTGATGGCGCAGCTCAAGCGGCAACGAGAGATGCAGTTGCAGCAGCAGCAGGTGCTGGCGAATAATAATAATAATGGGGGTGGAGGGCCGAACGGGAATGGCGGGGGAGGTGGGCATGGGATGTTTGGGATGAATAATATGATGGCCCAGCAGCGTCAGCAGAACCAACACGGGGATATTGGGTTTGGGGGTGGAGTGCCGAATTATGGTGGGGGTATGAACATGATGGGGATGGGACAGCAGGGGATGATGAATGCGGGTATGCGGGTGCCGTCGAACATCAACCCGGAGATGATGCAGTCTTTTATGCAAAGGAATTCGGATGGAAGTTCGGGGATGACAGGCCCATGACACGCTGCGCGTGGTGGGCGAATAATTTAAGGATTGGGACTTGTATTACTAGGATTGTATTATCTCAATTGCGCTAATTATGCAAAGTTACTAGATCGAAGAGCAAGTTTGATTCGAAAACACGTTTGCGGCAGAAACAAAAGATAGCTTTGGGACGCCGTTGGTCGAGGTTAGAAACGTCCATGGTCGCGAATGGTGGCGCCGCGATTTACGACCGGTTCGAGAGATTGAATGAAACTATCGTGGCTGTAGAGGGAGACACTGCGTTGGGGCCGGCAGGGTGTTTCTTGATTCGGATATTTACAGGGGGCGGATGAGAGACGCTTTCCAGGGATGAAAATAGGGGTGACAGAGTCGGAGGGGAGGGAGGTCTTGTTGTAATGGTAGTTGCGCTGGGGGCTTGGTAGACCTGCGGTGCCGGACTGTTTACCTTCGAGGTCGTACCATTTGTCGTCTCCAAACTGGCTTTTCCACTGGTGTGTGGGTGGTTGGGTGGGAGGACGTCGCCTGGTACAGAAGTAGAGGAGGGAGATGAGGGACAAGAGGAGGACAGCGCCGCCAACAGAGATGCCGATGATGAGCGGGGTTGAGAATTGAAAGGCTCGAGTGGGATCCGGGGGGACTTGAGTGGTCGGCGTCGCGGTAATTAGGGGCTCGGTGGGGGTGAAAGTGGGGACAAATGCAGGGGGAGGAGCGATGGTGAGGGATGGGTTTGTGGGGGTGAAGGTGACGGTGATGAGGACGCCTTCCGATTGGCTCTGAGTCTCCATGGTCAAGGAAGGTCGCGGTCATGTGACTCGTCGTCTCTTGGTGTCAGCCTCCTCTCTGGACAAAAAGCTTATCTCATTCGCGATGCCCCCTCCACGCTCCTTCCCATGTTATTCCATCGCCCCTTTCTTGCTCTCGCCCTCGCGCACACCGCACTTTCCCCCGCGATTGCTAAAAAGCCAAAGTCCAGGGACGCTCCCTACGAGGCCGAAGGACGCTACATCATCAGAGATTTGTACTATGGCGAGGACTTCTTTAAATCCTGGAACTGGGAGACCTTTGACGACCCCACACACGGACGAGTCAACTACGTCAGCAAGGACGCTGCCATAGCTTCCAACCTCTCTTATGGTAGATCCCATCTCCAATCCATTTTAATCTCCTGTTTAACTCCCTATCCATCTAGCTTCGGACGAAAAGTTTGTCATGCGAGTGGATTCGAACAAGTTCGTCTACCCAGAAGAACGCGGTCGAGACAGCGTTCGCATCACCTCCGCCAATTCATATGGCGAGGTCGTCATCGTCCTCGACATCGCCCACATGCCAGAAGGTTGCGCTACTTGGCCCGCCTTTTGGACTCTCAGTCGCAACGGTCCCTGGCCCAACGGCGGTGAAATAGATATCATAGAAGGTGAGCCCCCTTCCCTTCACTTCCCCCATCCTCTTCTCACCCCTCCCAAAGGCGTCAACCTGAACACTGCCAATCTTGCTTCACTGCACACAACCCCGGGCTGCGACATGAACGTGGACCGCACACAGGGAGGGTACGTCATCCCCATTCTTCCCCATCTTCCCTCCCCATGCCTCATCTTCCAGACGCCCCGTCTCTACCGATTGCAACGTCGAAGTCAACTCTAATCAAGGTTGTGGTACCAACTCCGGCAAGTCGAACTCTTACGGTGCCCCCTTCAACGCCGCGGGCGGTGGTTGGTACGTCATGGAGAAATCCCGCTCCAGGGGAGTACGTGTCTGGTTTTGGTCTAGAACAGAGAATCGCGTCCCTCCCACCGTCAAGGAAGATTTCGGCATCGTCTACCCCGACAGCTTTGGTCGTCCAGAGGCACACTTTCCCACCACCTCGTGCGATTACGACAGTCATTTTGACGATCATCAGTTGATTTTCGACACCACTCTCTGCGTGAGTCTTGTCCAACTCTTCACTCACTTGACGGGGTTCGACTCTGCTTTCCAAGGGTGATTGGGCTGGTTCCGTATTCTCCAACGTCCCCTGTGGAAGAAGCTCTTGTTCCGATTGTGAGTTTGAAGTCCTCCCTGAGTCTATGCGTCTTGTTAACGCCTGCCTTACCAGACGTCAACAACAACCCGGATGCGTTCAAGAATGCGTATTGGGAGATCAACAAGCTCCGCGTTTATACCAAATACTAGTTACGTGCTCGTGCGCAATCACCGACTCTTAATAACATACCAGGGATATAATTCTTATCTGTACTCCATTATAATCTTTTCAAACTAGTGTATAGAAGGCTCATGCTCTATTACCACCGACTCTTAATTACATACCGTGGATTATAATTCATATCTATACTACATTATAATCTTGTCAAACAAGTAGTAGAAATACAACACGTACGCAAGACACCCATGAAAAATCATTGAGGATTAGGGTTGGAGTCTGGGAAGACTTGTACAGGATGGTCGGCGTGGAAAAAGCTCGCACGGCCTTGAACGCTGTTAAGGGTTTGACGGTGAGCGGGACGAGATCCTGGAGAGTAAGAACCATACTTACTTGTCGAGGGTTAGGTGAGCAGGTAGTGGATTCTCAGTCCGGCCCCTCTGGGTGGACTAGTAGTCATGCGACTGCGGTGGACGAGTCGCGCGCTCATTGGCAAATTGGCAATGGCTTCGAATCGGCGGGATCCGCGTAAGCTCACTTATTGTATGAAATGTCTACGTGTACATTACCCAGATAGCAGCGGATAAGCAGAGGGATCCAGTTGAGACTGGAAATCGTGCCATTGCACGCACAACTAAGAAAATCGAGGACGGGCGTCCCGCGTCCCCCATTGCTGGGCTTTCCATACCGTCACAACAATTGGGCGAAATCGAAAACTGCACATCGCCGTTGCCCGATGTTCCGTTACCACGACCTCCAACTCCCATGCGTTCGATACGTAGCGGTTCGACGCTTCGCCATCAATAGTTCTGAAAAGTGTTGAAAATGAGTCAGAATCGGTTGATAGATTAAGGTAAGGAAGCATCACATTCGAAAAACTCACCATTGAGGGGACGAGGCAGATAATGGAGCGAGCGAGGTTGACGGCTGACGTTGAAATTTGAAATATTGACCGGTTAACGTTGACCCAAGCATCGAAAGAATGGTTGATGTAATCAGTCCATATCACTCAACACCGCAGTCATGAGTCATTTGACCGGGTAGTATGCCGAGCTCGACTTCCCCCAGCTGAACGTCAAAAACGCAGACGTGCGGCAAGCGCAGCCCATAATGCCAAGTAAGTTTATTCGATCTTGGATGTGAAGCCTTGACAGGATCCGCCTCAGAAACCTTGAAATCTTACGAGTTAAAGGCCGAGAACGGATGAGAAGGCGCATATGTTTCGTTACTTCAACGCTACCAGAGAGCCACGTAACACGTTAGTTAACTTACATGACTATCAACATACAGACTACGTGCCACTCGGAAAGAGGCTGCCAGCATTGTTGAGGCAGCAAATACGGTAGAGGTTCTGATTGCAATCAAGGTACGGAAATTGCAAGAATCTCACCTCCACCTACCAAGTAATCATTCACTCGAAAGGAAATGCCGTTTCTATATTTTGCTCCCATTGAAGACTCGGATGAATCCGGTAACTGGTCATCGACAGAAGATTCCACGGTTGAAGATGACCAGCTAGCATATGATGCAGAGTCGGAGGCGAGCGAAGGGGAGAAGGAGTCGGGTGTACGACGCAAGACATTGACTCGCATGGCGGTTACCATCATGCGCGGAGCTTCAAAAGCACTGACGGCAAGAGCTCCAAAAACACCAAGAGGTTAAAGTACAAAGGAGCCGCTAGTACTACTAGGTGTAAACATCCTTCATAGTTATTATTCGAGGCATACTTCAGTGCATCCTCCGGAAACAAGCTGTTAATTTCACTTGGGCTGTGGACCGCTCACGGGTCTGATTTCTCCTTAAATTTTTGGGGAGCCTCCACATGCCCGCTACGAAGTAAGTCCATGTAAATATTCAGGAGATGTACACCCGTCAGATTTGAGGAATTCCCACTACGAAGTAGCGGGCTGTTTGGGGAAGGGGGGGGGTCTTGGCCTGGTGGCGGAGCGCTTTTCTTTATATTTTCAGGACTAGAGTACATTGTGTAAGGAGGGCTCGTATCACCGACTCTTAATTTACATATAATTCATATCTGTCAATCTTGTCCAACTAATGTCCTTATTCCAAACAAGGCTATGTAGGACTGTTCGAGGTATATTCAAACACAGGCTACAAACGGATACTCAAGAGAAAGATACACAAAACAAATAGCAACAGATGAAGATATGTAGATTGTACGTGGAATGTCGCCGGGGATTTCCCCTTGATAAACAAAAAAAAAGTCGGCTTCTAGATGCACACCTTCTATAACCCCAGAGCAGATCCAAGTGATCGTGCCACAGACACGCCACGAGAAGGCGCAACCGACGTCATGCGGGAGGGAGCGACACTGCTCGACCGAGACGGCGCGACAGAGTCGAAACGACCGGGCGGCACAGACCCATGGCGTTGTTGTTCCCACAACTTTTCCTTTGCCCGGACCTCGATATTGGCAAAAGGAGCTTCTTGGCTCAGCTTTACGCAATCGCGCGTGCCGAGAACGAGCAGCTCAAAAAAGAACGACGCAGCGGCGCGGCGAGAGGCCTAAGCCATCCATCCATGAGTTCGCGTATTCAACGTCAGTAACCGAAAACACCTCACCTTGTCGGCCATCTTTCTAAAGCTAAGCACCTTCTCTTGATCCTCCTCGCCTGCCACAGGCCGCAACTCGTGCCTCAAGATCGCAACGGCCTTGATCGTGTTCTTGCTGTATCCCTTCTCATCATGCTCACCTGCAGGTCCTTCTCCCTCCGTCGTCTGCGTCTGGGTCTGCGACGACGATGGACGGAGGTCAAACATGGCAATCGGACACGCAGCATCTGCGTAGCTCTCATCTCCTTCCTCGATCGGCAATCCTTCCGGTCCAGGAGTCGTTAACCGGCTCAACGGAGACAGCGGGGCGGATAGGGATCGCCTTCTTGGTTCCATGTCCACATCGCCGCCCAGAGGCCCGTCATAGTCAGGAACTTCCAACTGGAAATCCTCGATCCCTCCGCTCGTGTCCGGGAAGTCGAGGATGCCTTCAGGGCCGATACTGCCTCTCCCGAGCACGTCACTCCCAAGACCATGGCTGGGCGCAACACTCGCGGCGCGCCGTCCTTGCTCGACCTCCTGTTCTTCAGGAGCGTTCCCTTCCAGCCGCGGTCGTTTGCTCGGGCTCTTATCAGGAGAAGCCGCACGTCGTTTGGGAGGAACGGCATTGCCGACGGGACGCATGAAGAGCTCTGCGAGTTGGGGAGCCAAACCAGGCGGGGCAGCACAGAAGAAAGTTCCGTTGGGCATGACTTTTGTGGGAAGGAAATGGGCTAGCGGGTCTTCGCGGATGGCGAGTAATCCCATAACGACAGTAGACCGGGGAAGGAATTGGTGGTCGGTCACAATGTCGCTGACGTCTTTAGTGACGGGCGCGCCCAAACCTCCTGCTCTCCCACGGCCAACCTTGGGGCCAGGACCATCTCGCAGTTCTGTAACCGAATCAATGACCTGTTTCTTCTCCTTGATTTTCCGCTTCTGTTTTGCTACCTCTTGTGGTTGTGGGATTTTTACGGCAAGTGGCTCGTCCGGCCCAGGTGTGGCAGGTGGTTCGGTGAGAGGAGACGCTGAAAAAGACCGTCAGGGACGGGAGTCAAGGCAAGCAACGAGGGACGTACAAGCACGAGAAGACGCTCTTGTCTGACCTGGAGTCCTCTCGATAGGTTCCTGGGCTGGGACGTCGTCGAAACCGATACCGAGATCCTCCAAGTTAACGCCTTCAAAGTCGGGCAGCCCCATGTCCACGTCGACATCAAACGGATGCTCCGAGGGCTCTCGTGTCTTGCTTCGGTGAGACAAGATATCCATGTCATCGTCGACTCCGGTTCTGCCAAGGAGGTGCGAGTGAATCGAGTCTCGGCGGCCTGGTGCATCACGACCCACGCCGATGCTGTCGTCGACACTCATGAGATCATCTCTAGCGCTTCCACTCGCGTCCGGCTCGTTGTCCCATGTAATGTCAAGATCGAAATCCTGAGAGCCGATGCCGTCAGAGGGGCCAACATCGAAGGGGTCAAGGTCGAAATCTTGGAAGTCAGTTACGGTTCTGAGGGTGATATCGTCGATGTGGGCCTGATGATGACCATGATGCTGTACTGGTCGATCTTCAAAGTCAACCTCCCTATTCGGACAAAAGTTTCAGAATTGAGATTGCAATGCAGCATTGACACACTGACCAGTTGAGATCGGGTAGAAGTAGGTCCAAGTCAACACCACCTGTTTGAAGAGTAATCGCGTTCTTATTCACGGCGAGCTGGTCCTCCGTCATATCGACGATGCCTGGTCGAAACGCCTGGTTGTCGATGGGAGTCAAATATCACGAGTTGAGATGGAAGAATATACCATTTTTATCTTGAGCAGAGCTTCGTTGCAGTCGTCGAGGAGATACTTGGCCTTGCGACTGTATATGCGAACCACGCCGAGGAGCAACTGACCACTGAGACGCAGAGCCATGACTTCGATCTCCTGACCCATTATGGCGTCTATACACGTTCTTAGACGCTATTTGAATAAAACGAGAAGGTGGTGAACGCGCACCGACTGATTGCTCAATGTCGGTCTGGAGAGTCTGGGTCTTGGAGAGCTTGCGCTCCATGTGTGCGGCGAGCCATACTTTTCCTAACGGCCCGCGTCGCGAGAGGATGGTTTCAGAGTAAAACTAGATGTGAGGCGGGTCAGATTGTGGGCGGAAGGGGGGAGAGGTCGACGTACCATGAGCGGGGTATTGTCGGGACGACGCGCGACTGTGGCACTGCAGAACCTCTGTTGATGGCTGTTTGGCTTCAACGTCTGTCGATGCTCACGTCTCGTTCCCTGAAGTGCATTCCCCGCAATGTACAGATCTCTCCGTGGGGTAAGACTGTTTATCGGGGACATACTTCCAAACTGACAAAATTGGTAGGAATTTGGCCTCGGCAAGCTTTCTCGACATGTCACTCGCGGCTGAATGCGCATACCCAGTCCAGTACAGACCCATCACCCTCATCTTCTCGTGTAGGGTATCAAAACGACACTAATTTTCAGATGTCAATGACCCGGACGACTAAAGCGCGTTTCACGATGCAGCTCATGGCGGAAGGGGAGAAGGGGAATTACCACAATTGTCTTGCCATTGCCGCCCAATTGAAAGCGGACGGCCATAAACCCGATCTACCCATATACACCGCTCTCATGAACGCCGCGAGCGGTGCTGCAGAGTGGCAGGACGCGTGGGCCATCTTTGAGGACATGTTGACTTCAGGGGTAGAGCCGGATGTGGGGCTCATGAACGCCCTCCTAAAAGTAAGCCACGTCCAACGAACGCTGCTCCATGAAAGTTGACACCCTTTAAAGGCACAACAGCGGCGACGGTCAGCGTACGCGTGGAAAGTTCTCCAGTTGATGGAGGAACGACAGATAACTCCCAACGCTGCTACGTTTTCGATCATCGTCCGGCGATTTCTTGACGCGGGCAATCTCGAGATGGCTTTGCAATATCTATTTGTCACCAAAAAATACAAAATTGTGCCCGATTTCACGACGGTACAGTCCGTAATCAGCTTTGCTGCGTCGTCCGGCCATCCTCGATTGGCCATCGATTTAATATCTTGGTTTGAGAAACAATCAGTTCGCCGTTTTGGTTCTGCAACTTGGATGGTGTGTTTAATCTCATCGGCGGAGTCCCTATATGTCGGTGTCACTTCCACACCTTGCCGGCTTTCTTACTCATTTCTTTCCTTCCAAAACAGAAAGAGGGCACGGTGCAATGTTGGGAAGCCGTGGTCCGCGAGTTTAACATGACCCCTGGAGAGGGCACATGTATCGCGGTCCTGAATACGGCTGCTCGCCATGGCATTCCAGACTTGGCGACAGATGCTCTTCGTGTACTTGAGGTAATAGGCGTCCCCTGGGAGGAGTATCATTTTGCTGCCCTCATAGAAGCATTCACTCGGAACGGTCAACTCAGGGAAGCCCTACAGACGCTCGGTATCATGCACACACATGACATCGTCCCACTTCCCGAGACCGCATCGTCCATCACAGATGCGTTGAAGGATACCGAAGCGGTAGATGCTACTTGGGCCATCATTGACGAGCTCCGTGATTCTGGCGCTCAGATTGATAGCACCGCGATTACAGCTTTGATAAAGGCTTCCGTCCGTCTCGACGATCTGCAACGTGCCATTGGGGCATACAAATCTCTGGTCGATTATGGGTTGTGTGCCGACCTCCCTATATACAATCTTCTTCTTCAGGGCTGTGTGGCGGCCAGACACCGTGAACTCGGGAACCAGCTCTTGGACGAGATGAAGACGGCGAAGATCACACCTAACCAGGAGACATTTGAGAATTTCATCCATCTCGTCCTTACACAAAAAGACTACGAAGATGGGTTTTTCTACCTCGAAGAGATGAAGGCTGCAGGGTTCCGCCCGGCGTCTCTTGTTTACGAGACGCTTGTGGAGAAATTGTATCGCGAGAAAGATTCTAGAGCGAAGATTGCAGCGGAAGAGATGCTAGAGCAGGGTTATCGTCCTAATGTGCGGTTACAGCGCATGATGCGAGAAAACGATGCCAAGATTCATGCTCAGCCATCCAGTACTATACCACAGAATCGGACGCCTCTGGAGAGCTCTGTGAAAAGGTTTATTGAGACGGGTGGTCTTCGTGGAGCTGCAGACCTTCCCAAGGAGCACCTTGATTGACAGTAGCACCATATATAGTCAATGAGGCAATCTTCGTTTACCTCATGAGTTTGAATGGCACGAGAACCGCCGACTGAGCCTTCCATGACGTCCCCTCATACCATTTCTTACAGCCAACAGAGGCCCAAGGCCCCTCCTCGCCCCTGGCCCCTCTTTCGCAGCGCTTCTGCCAACGGGCACACCTCTCGAGCCCCGAACGTGGCCCCGCACCCAGAGCGTCCGTGGACGTTGTTCAGCCAGCTCATGCACGATGGGACCCAGCTTGCTTCTAGTCAGCGACGGCTCAGCCACTCCCCAGAGGTCTGCATGCATACAAGGGCCAGCAATCAGGACATTCATGGAACCGCTGGCTCTGAATCTTCGACTTCCACCCCTTCATGGCATCCTGTCGAGCTCGACGATACCGACTCCGACTCATGCTCATCAGAATCCGAGGATTCAGCACCCCAAGCAAAGTGGTTCCCGCTGCCTCGCATTCCAACTATACCTCCTCTCTATCGCAACATTCTTAAATGTTCAATCGCATATTTCATCGCATCCCTCTTTACATTTTCGCCTTACCTCTCACGACTCCTCAGCGACCTCTCGTCTTACGGTCCCGGTCCGCACACTCCCTCTCCCAGCGGCCATCTCGTGGCTAGCATGTGCGCCCTTTGAAACCGTCCTCAGGTCATCCACTCATGTCCCGGTTCTGCTCCTGCAGCGCTGTCTACTTCAACCCTGCCAAGACAATCGGGGCAATGATCGAAGCTGATATATTCTGTATTGTTGGTCTGATATGCGCCTCTTTCAGTTGTCTCGCGTCGATGAGCCTCTTCTGGTGGCTCGAATTGAGTCCAGGCTGGGAATGGCTCGGCGATCTCTTCGTCATCGTCTGGGTCGGTGTCACTATGAGCATTGTAGCATGGACAAAACGTTGGATGGTGTGTGGCTACGTCGTTTTGACCCCGTCCCTCATTTACAACTGCATCTTGCAGGTGAATCCATCTTTTAACACCGGTCAGCCCTCTTTCTATTCTGCACAAGACCGTTGACATCATATCACAGTACAAAGCATGCAGTATGATGGCGATCATGATATTTCTTGTGTAAGTCGTCAATTCTTTACGTTCCCTTTACCCAACAATCCTACGTGTATAGCATCGTTAAGGAAGGTGGCCTCGATATGCTTGCCAAAGTCGTAATGATCGTCATATATGGTTCCGCCATCTCCAATCTCGTCTGCTTCGCTCTTTGGCCCCAATCTGCTATCTCCAATCTCCAACTCAACGTCACAAAGACTTTGGATTCTTTTGCAACTGTCCTCACCATGGTCACTGGGAGTTTCCTTCTGGAAGGTGGCGCTCATTCAAAGAACCATCTCGAGAAGGCGTTGGAAAACCATCAGAACAGCTTTACCAGCCTCAAGAAAAGCCTTAACGAGGCCCGAACGGAATGGGTACGCCGTGGTGACGCAGAACAATGTACTGGCTCGTGGATGAAAAGTTCGGGCAAGCGCGCATACGAAGACGCCGTTGACAGTCTCAATCGCCTCGGTCAACATCTGAATGGTTTGCGAAGCGGGACCAAGTTACAATACGACCTAACCAGAGCCGGTGTTTTCAGAGGTCGATCGGGGAAGAACAAGAAGTCGGAGCTCGATCTGGGCGGTTCATTCGACGACGACGAAGAGACGGCTATATTGAAAGCCGCGGCCGCTATGTTTGGCGACATAGTAGACGACTTGGGTCCGCCTTTGAAGGCATTATCTGTGGGCAATCTCCCCCTCAACAAGTCTTGTTCGATGATACATCCATCCCACAGACTACATGCACTTCTTCCTTGAATCGCCTTCGAATCGCTTTTGAACATCCCAAGTCAGAAAGACGCAGAGAAAACGCATTCCGACCTGAGGAATTTATCGAACTTGTGGACGGAATCGAGAGGGCGCTTGTGAGGTTTGAAAGCACCTCGAATCATGCGGTGCTGCGCTTGTATAGAAGAAGCGACATGTTATCATCATCGTCATCTCGACCACATTCCTTCGCCAGCACGTCTTCAGACAAGGACGACGAATCTCTTCCCTGGAACGACAACGCCAGTGAACAGGTCTTCCTTGTATATTTGCAAGTTTGATTCCTTCTTTCCTTGCTAATCAGAGATGACCAGCTTTGCTCCAATAGTTTCATTTTCACTTTGCAGGAATTTGCGCGGGAGATGACATCGCTGATGGACGCGATGAGGAGAATTTACGACTACGAGGAAGAGTTAAGAAAGCGTGACCCTTGGTTCAAAAGAATTACGAACAAAATCTTGAGCCACATAACGTCGAGAGGTGGATACCAGAGCCGAAACCCTCGGGTCACTAAAAGGACCTTTTGTATGTTCTTTTATTCGCATCCTGCGATGAATTTGCATCAATCTCGCTTATTCTCAGCTGCGTATTTCAACTCGAGTAACCGCCGTAGGCCCCCTTCATTCCCAAAAGTCCGACCACATGCGCCCGACACAATACAAACTCCTCCTCGGGACAAGCTGCCGTTGATTGGCCGGATCAAGCAGATGCTTTGGGCAATCGGCCACCGATTGGCCGAGAGGGATGCCAAGTTTGCCATGAAAGCTGGGATGGCAGTAGCAATGTTGGCTTCTCCTGCCTTTATCGGTCCGACGCGCCCCATTTTCGTGGAGTATTGGGGAGAATGGGCTTTGATTTCGGTAGGTCTGCGTCTACCATCCAATTCCAAACTTGCGGTCGTTGATTTGAATCAGTGTTTTGTCGTCCTCTCGCCTACTATCGGAGCTGTGAGTCTTCTGATTCTTCTTGGGGAGGTTCCAAACAACATGAGTGTGATAGACAAACTATCTGAGTCTTCAGCGGATCCTGTGTACACTGTGAGTGTTCAGGTCTCGTGCCCTAACCGTATATATATATATATATTCATTCATTCTGCTCAGATTGGGTGCCGCAGTCGCGGCTGGCGTGTACAGTCTCTTCCCCGAAGCACCAGTGATTTTGTCTATCTTTGGATTCCTCTTTTCTCTCCCTTGTTTTTACCTCGCGTTGGCTCATCCCCGATATATTACGGCTTCCCGCTTCATTCTCCTCGCTTATAACCTTACCTGCTTGTACAGGTTCGTGACCTGACCCCGATCAATCTATCAAGGGATCTCACATTGCTTGTAGCTATAATATCCGACACCAAGAACTCTCGGTGAATTATATTGCAGTACGCCGCGCCTTGGCTGTGACTGTGGGTGTCGTGTGGGCCGCGTTTGTCTCTAGGTTCTGGTGGCCTGCAGAGGCAAGGCGGGAGTTGAGTAAAGCACTGGGCGAGTGAGTGGGCCTCTATTATCTTCTTGTCAAGTTGACGGAAACCTGTTCCCTCTATACAGATTTTGTTTGAATATGGGGTGGTTGTATACCCGTCTAGTGGCGTCCAACTCTTTTGCTCCAGAGTATCGGGCAGAGGACAGCAGAGAAACCTACGAGGCTACCTCTGAAGAAGCGCCTTTCGTTGCGACACCGCCAGTCACCAGGCTCAACAATTCCATTGAAGAGTTTATTGCAATGTTGGGGCCTTTTGTTATCCATTCCGCGATTGTCTGCTAATGTACCATTCTGTCACAGGGAGTTACATTTGCAGATCAAGCTGATCGAACTCCAAGGTCTGCTCGCCGAAACCCAGCATGAGCCCCGATTAAAGGGGCCCTTCCCCATCCTTTTATATCGTGGGATCTTGACAAGTCTTCAAGTCATTCTTGACAAACTTCATAGCATGCGCTGCGTTACCACTCGCGAAGAATGGTCAGTGCAGTGAATCTTGTCACAAATTGGGTCCTCACTCGTATTTGTGAAATCACCCAGGTACACGGCAAGTGTTAACGTCCTCTACAAGGCTCGAGCTCTCGCTGACTTCTAGGCCCCACCTCTTAGAGCGTTCGTCATAATTTTATCATCCCTGTCAACAAGGAACGACGGGAGCTGGTGGGGAATATCATTCTTAGCTTTTCCATCCTCGCTTCCGCGTTTCGGCTTAAAGCCCCCCTTCCTCCCTTCCTTCCTCCAGTTGAAAAGGCTCGACAAAATCTGGTACAAGCGCTCTCACCTTGTTTTATTTTCGTCCTTTACAATTCAACCTTAGGTCGACGCTATTCGGAGACTTGACGTTGTGAAGAAACGGGACGTCAAGGGCTCGCGACAGCTGCTCTTCTTCGCATATGCTCTCACAATGAAGGGTGTGACGGAGGAGCTGGAATCTTTGGGACGCACTTTGCAGACGGCTTTTGGAGTTATTGGACAGACTACAGACGATTTTGAATCGCTGTTTATGGACCCAGAAGAGAGCAGAAGGAGGATTAATTACGCTGCATAGAATCGGAGCTTCTTGGATATAATATACCATGCGTGGAGTGTCTTGATTCGGAATCACGATGTAATTAATATGTGCAGATATCGTAGTTATAAGGAAAAGATACAAATCGATACATCATAAATACCTGGTCATACAAAAAATGATGCTATGGGGGTAGTGAGAATGATATCCCGTACGATTAGAGTGACAGTAGATACAACAAATGCCGTGTGTGATAGTGTCCATGATGACTTGCAATGCAAAGGAGTAGAATGCGCGAGAGGAATGTGAAGCGAGGCCTACCGCAACCAACAATGAGCTCTCACTTCTGCGATGGTAGCGCGTGTACGAGGATCTGGGTCGAGACATCTTCGCATGAGGCTCATAGCCGTCTTCGAAAGTTGGAAACCAGATACGTCTGGCAGGATGATTCTTCCTTTGACGGCATCTTTGACGGTCGGGAATGGAGATGACCCAGTAAGAAGATACGAAAGAAGGACGCCGACAGTCCATATTTCGGCGGGGGCTGCCTGATACTCTTTCTTCATCAAAATCTCCGGAGAAGCGTAAGCCGTGGTGCCATAGAAGAGGGTATAATAAGGACGTGGTTCAGTTGTATCCACAATGGATGCGCTGCCGAAATCGATCAGCTTCACCTATATCGATAGGGTCAAAAACATTGTACTTTGGGATTCGATCTCAAACACTGACCTTGAGATTTTTGTCAATAACAAGGTTTTCATCTTTGATATCGCGGTGAGCGATTCCGTTGCTGTCGAGATAATGCACCACGTCAACGACCTGGGAGAACACGTATCGAGCTTGTCCCTCGGAAAGGCGTTTGTTCTCTGATTGTTCAATGCACTCGAACAAGTCGTGAGATGGGCGGCGGAAGTACTCGGGTTGAGGGACTGGTAGGGTAGGGGTATCCGATGGAAGAGAGTGGTCGCCTGGTAGGGGTTTGGAACGGTCGGGTGGAGTAAGTAGTAGTAAAGGAGAGCTGTCCTGCCTAAAGCTAGTCAAAGAGGTGGTGGATACGGATGGCGATAACGATGGAGTGGACAGTACGTGAGACCTGGAGGATGTAGTGGTGGAAAGATCCGAATATTGACTTCGCCGGTATTTTGGCCATGGAGAGCCATGCAATTCTTGGACCTGGATGGTATAAGCAAAGTGTAGACGGAAGATAACAAGTGAAACGTACAAGGTAGAAATATAAAGAGTCTTCAAAGAGGTCGAGACACTTAACAACATTTTCGTGCTCAATGCAGCTCAGCAGCATGACCTCCGTGGGCAGTCTCCCAATCGTTTCATCTTCCACCCAAGCATGATCAGGTACTTTCTTCTTGATGATGAATTTGACCGCGACTTCGTGACCTTCAGCACGATGACGCGCCGTCATGACAAAACCGTAGCCTCCAGAACCCAGCTCATCCCCGAGTTGGTAGTTCCGGACGAAATGGGAATTGAGACGATGTCCAGGGGAGAAATGTGGAGAATACAGGTAGGCGTCAATGTTTAGGGCACCGCGGAGACTGGGCACGACTTTTCCGTCCATGTTGGATGGGCTGGACACCAGAACGTGAACTGGGCTTGATGAATGAAATCCAGAGTCGTCAAAGCCGTGAACACCGTCAGAGTAGCTCCTTCCGTAGTGATCGCCAGCTAGCAGTGACGGATAGCATGAGGAGGAGGCCATGTCCGGAAAAGCCAAAAAGTCTCCTTTGTCTTGGTGTGCTGGAGATGTCGGCGGGCAAGGATGTGGTAATCGTGAGGCAGAGTCTTGTACTTGCCCTTCTCCGTTGTTGGTTGAATGTATACGAGGGTTCCGGCATTTCGTAGATGGATGGTTCCCGGGGAGTGGCGCTTCGAGGGTATCGCATTCCGGGGACAGGTATCGAGAGAGGAACGGGTATCCGGGATCCGAGGGCGCTAGAGGGGAGTTCATCAGAGCTGTCGTGATTTGCGGTGGATGGGTTCCGCAGGTTGGAGCTTTGTAGTCGTCGGGAGAACCAAAGCGCCGACAAGACAGAAAGAAAGGGAAGAGGCACAACGCCGCAACCACGCCGCCTAGGCAGTGAACAAACGCCTGGCTTGACAGATGGCGTGGGGAACAGGACAAAGCGAGCGGCGAGGACAAGGTCCGACTCGGACAAGGGTTACGTCGTGGTTACAATGAGGACAATCGAATCTATAACAAGTATATACATCACACCTCCGCCAACGACCACATATAATACACACCTTCAGTACAATTAATCAGAATCCGGTGCTGCATTTCAAATTCTCCGCTCACCTAGACTTCTGTAGGGCTTCCAACATTCCGTCAAATCTTCCATCTCCTTTGGAGTCAAAAATGCCCCCCTATAACAGCTCCAGATCTGCCAAAACAATGGATGGGTAAAACGTACTTTATCTTCTTCTTCCCCTCAAGCCTGCTCTTCAAAACAGAAACGCTGAGACTATCGGGCAATGGAATGCGCCGAGAACCCAAGTTCACTCCAGGCTTATTCAATGTCTTTTTGATAGACGGCGTGAACATCGGAGGCATCGTTGCAATCTCATCAGATGAGTCACCACTTTCGAATACGGTCTCAGAAGAGATATCGGGTGCAGGAGCATCTACGACCAAAGACGTTGAACCGGATTGCCCGGTGAATACAGGCAACGCATCCCTGTCTTCTGCAGAGATTTCTCCGGGTTTCCCCTTGGAATCTTTGGAGGACCCGCCAACTTTCTCGGGAGAAATGCTATAATTATGCACGGGCGAGTGAAGGGAAAGAAACCAGCGAACGAGGCCGCGCTGGATTCCGAGGTCCCCTAGCGACTGTGAAAGGCGATGTCAGATAAAGCGCGCTTCATTACTCACCTACAGGCAAAATGTCTGGGCGTCTGAGGGAGAATATTGCAAACATATCAACTGTGGACCCAAATCTGAGCAAGCAGTTGATCGACGAAATTTCGAGCTTCATTACCAGTCCACTTGACGCATGTTAATTAAGTTTTCTCGTCGAAACGGTAGCACTTACTCTTCCTATGCCTCTAACCTCGATGAGCATCTCGGCCAGCTCATCATCATCGGCCTCGATTAACCTCCTCGTGGATAGCCGGCCGTCGGCAAATCTGGAAGCCAAGTCTTGAACTGCATTTGGGACTGGTTAAACCATGTCGGAGTGATCAGCCAGATATCCTCACTATATTCAGCTTTGCGGGCGCTTAGTCCAGCAGACTTCAATGTATCAATGTCTGTTTTAGCCACCTGTCCCGGGGTTGGAAACGACGACGAGGATTTATGCCTATGCAGAGATTATCAAGCCATTCTCGCACAAGATACGGTTCGACCCATACTCGTCTGTATACTTTTCTGGGAGAGACGAATCATACAATCTTCTGAACCTATGGCCGATTGAACGTGCCGCTAGCCACGAGATTTGTTGACCTCTTGAATTGGACTCTCTCAACCTATGTCGAAAGAGCAGAAACACGTTGAATCTCACAGAATAGAAGTGACCAAAGCACTGTGGTCTGGCGTTGAGAATCTTTCCAATGACTGTTGGAAAATGATATATGTATTACCGGAAAGGATGGACTGTCTCTAGCTGTTGAAAAGGCCGGCATGCCATCTTGGAGAACAAATCCTCAAACCGGTGGTCGATGTTGATGAGATGCTGCTTCGCATCTTCAAAAGAAAATGTCAAAACTGCAGGAACCAACCCCAGGTCTTCTTCGCTCAAGGTTGAGGGATTCGACGTTGCATTCTGGCTCGTGTTGGTCGAAGCTTGAGTCGGTCCTGTGACCGAGGTGGGGGCAGGTGTGTCCGAGATACCCTTGCCTTTCTTGACTGTTGGAGCTGCCTGGTCTGCAGCTGTGTTCAATTTACGCTTCCCCGTTGGGAGAGCGTTCGAGGCGCTTGTATTGACACTAGCGACGGCTGCGCGCGTTGCTGAGCGGGTAATTCGCATGATGTATACTCCAGTTCGGGGACAAAGAATCGTCCAGGACGAGTCAAGCCTTGTTCTCAGCAAAAAGAACTATATTACCTCGGGTAACATACAGTTCAAAACAATCAACTTCGCCGCATACTGTATCAAAGGCATCGAGGCCAGGAGGAGCTAGCTCTGGATTGGAGCTACTATCGTCATCCTGCCATGCCGATCCCTATGTATCGGACTGCTCTGTAACCGCCGGCGCAGTCGCATTCCCACCTCACCCGTGACCTCTTGCCACATCCCATAAGAACCGGCTTCAATCCCAGACGTGCACCATCAACTAGGATCCTTCATCGTCTACATAAACTACCATGTCGAATCAGAGTATGCGATTTCTCTCATATCCTGTCACTTTAATCTCGATCTGACTACGCGTGGGCAGGATACATCGTCGTCTTCAAGGACGCTGCAACCCAGGATCAGATCGATCAGTATGCATATGAGGTGAACTACAATGGTATTTCCGCAGACAACTCGTTTGATGCCCCCGGTTCACCTGAATTGTATGATATAGGTGGCAACGTCACTCATAAATATGACGCGGTGCTAAAGGTCAGTTTACCTTTCGACATTGGAGGAGAGCGATTCACGAACGGTACTTGAAAGGGTTTCGCTGCTGAGATACCAGCTGCCTTCTTATCGAACCTCCAAGGAAACGACCTCATCGACTACATCGGTCTGTAATTCCTCTGTGTTTCCCATCTATCCTAACTATTCGATTCCAGAACCTGATGGCGTCGTCACGACGCAATAGATTAAACCGCGCATGTGCGCAATTGGTGGTACAATCTATGTATTACTAAGTACTTTCGTGTATACTGTAACAGTAACGAGTTGAATGTGCTTCAGCCTCTTTATACAATATATTGATGGAGTCATGGGTATACATCATGATTCTCTAATCATCCAACTATGTAGCTCAATATCAAGAGCAGCGAAACTCGCCGAAGGATATCAATATAGTGGTGCCTGCGGATAAATCAATAATGACGATAAACTTGTGAAAAGGGGGTCGTGGCGGTCGTAGCGATCGTAGCAGTCGTTGAAGGTGAGGAGGCAACGGATTCACTCGGTCTTTGGGGTCATTACATTGCCGACTTGCGGTGAAACCATTCCTTAGGAAGGAATGGTAGGTGGTTGGGACAGTGGAGGGGAAACCACACTCGGAGGGGTATCGTCAGGGGCATCAGGGAATGCTTCCTTTAGAGGCTGTTTTCCTTCGGAAGGTGGCTGGGACGGTGGAGGGGGAACCACACTCAGAGGGGTATCGTCAGGGGAATCAGAGAATGCTCCCTTTATAGGGTGTTTCTCTTCAGGCGGGTCAGGGAAGTCCCACGGCCGAGGCACCTACGTCAACGGTTGAGATGGGTATTCTTCATCTCTCTGTTTAACCCACGACTTACCATCGCTGCAGGCATGATCCTACCAAACGTAGATATATCAAAAACAGCGCAGGCGAGGTATTGAGCGAACATACCACGTCGCTGCACACACGACACCCTGACCTTTATCTTGTCCCTGTATATATTTGAACTCAAAGTCGATGTACTGCGCGATGTAGCGAACAAAGGGAAGGATTTCTCGAACGCCATTGTTCATCAACGAAAGCGCAGTCAGAAAGTTGATGACTGTATTGGGGATCGACTGTGCACGCTGTCCAGATCATGAGAATCATATACGAACAGCTACCGACCATAACACACATTTAGGTTGGCAATAGACGGTGGCGGAAGAACGAGTTCGAGGCCCCACCAATCTGGATGACGCGGTAAGATGCAAAGAAAAGCGAATGAAAACTGTGCTTACAGGTCAGAACAGACATTCGATCCTTTGGAGGGTAGACCCCTACAAGCGGTGATGAGCATGATTGTGCGTACACTCTGCTTTGTGCATACCAGTGTGGTCCGGGTAAATTGCCCGCCCAGTGGCATATCCGAGAGCCATCAACTGTGGTGTAATTTGTTCTACTCCCCGCATTACGGTCTCGGCTGTTGGCACCGACCCCGCAAGCAGACCAGGGCGGTCCCCGGCTTGTCCAAAGCCGAGGTCTGGTGTTTCGATCAGGTCGACGATGTCCATCTGACCGAAAAATGCCGTCACTGTGCTAAAAGAGATAGAGGGGGCGGCAGGAAGATTCAAAGACCAGAATCCATCTTGTTCGCCACCAAAAATGTTTGCAAAGTGGACGTCGTTCATCTCGTCGTCCGAGTGCTCCAGACAAACAGCACGGATTGGCCCTTGTGTGGTTCCCTCATTTGAGGTTGCCAAGGATCGCAGTTGGGCGATCAGCTCATTAGCTGTCTTGGGATTCATCAGCTGAGATTTGACCTTGCTCAGCTGGGGTGTCGTCACGGGCTTTGTGAGCTGAGGAGAAGCACTGGAGGGGCCCACGATGAGTGAGCGAACGATCAGAGCTGACTTGATTGCACGTCTATCGGAGCGCGACGAGCGGAAGGAGGAGGCAGGCTTGTCATGTTCTCGTAAAGAGTTACGCAGGAGGAAGGAGAAGCGCACGAGTCCCGTCTTCTTAGTGTCAGCGAGCGTTGCGTCATTTCCCGCGGTTACGCCGCCTGAGCGAGGTGTTGGAGGTTGTAGGGGTGGCATGTTAAGGGTAGGCCTGGCTAGTATGACTTCAAGTTATGTTACAGGACCTGAAGAGGAACGAATTAGGAGCTGTCTTCGTGACTCTCGTGTGATCGCATAACGTAAATAATGGCCCGCCACATCCAAACTTAGGAATGATGGCGGAGAGGGAGGAAGACGCCAAACGGTGGGATTTTGGGATCTTTCGTTATCGGGTGGGATTTTTTTCCTTATTCGGTGGCTTTTTTGGCAATCCGGTGGGATTTTCTTTCCCTCGACACGGGCCGTTTTGGGAAGGGCTCCTTCTAATAGCACGACTTGTGCCGCACGGAGACCTTTGAGCAAATGCCACACTAATTTTCGCGCACTGGGCTGGCCCTGACGGGCAGGTCATGCATCTCTTTTATAAAGGATACCATGTCGCACCCTAGGGCCCCAGAAAAATCTCGTTCTGTTCGTCGTACCAAGAACTAGGATGGTTCACTCTTTCAGAGATATCGTACGGTGTGTATTTCTAGATCCGACAGCAAATGACTACCATTTGACTGTTTCGTTCGAAGGAACTTTGCCCCAACATGGTTCGCGGCTATAATGGGTAAGTTCCTGCGCCACCCTCCTCCAGCGCGGCTGCGCCGAACGAGGGGACTCTCTAGAAGGTCGACTCATCATTCTCTCATCTGCAGGCACTGGTGGAATCTCCGCACTCTTCGTTTCCTTCCCATACCATCAGGACTCACAACTCATGTTGACTCTCGCCTTGGTCTTTTTTTCTCTAAACCTCTTCCTTTTTCTCCTCTTCACCGCGCTCACCATCGCCCGCTACTCCACGTACCCACAAAGCTGGCACTTGATGCTGCGGCATCCCGTTTCAAGCCTCTACATTGCATGCTTCCCAATGGGATTAAGCACTTTGATCGCCGTGGCTGTTGATCCCATCCACGTCGTTTATGGTTTCGGCGGAAGGCCTTTCCTATACTTCCTTTGGGCCGTCTGGTGGGCAGATGTTGCCATGGCTGCCCTATGCTGCTGGGGATTGCTGCATATCATGTAAGCCGTTGTTGTCAATGTCGAGGAATCTAATATTGAGAGAGACACAGGTCAAAGACCCAAAAGCATTCATTGGATACAATGACAACAAGATGGCTACTTCCAATCGTCACTCTCACCGTCGCATCATCTTCCGGCACAGCCCTCGCTATCCAGCTGCAGAAGTACTCGGAACTCCATGCGCTCATCTCAGTTACGACATCCGTTTTCCTTGTCACAGTGAGCCTGCTACTGGCGTTCATGGTGATTACAATATATATCCTACGCATGATCGTCCATGGTTTGCCCCCAGGCCCGCATATTCTTTCCGCTTTTCTTCCCCTTGGGCCTACCTCTCAATCAGGTTACGCCCTCCTCCACATCGGTCAAAGCTTTAGGCTTTTATTACCTCTCGACCACGGGCAATCGGTTTTCCTTCGTTCCGACTCCACTCGTGACATCATATATGCCTTCTGTGTCTCTACGGCATTCTTGCTATGGTCGATATCTTGCATGTGCATTATATTCGCTCTCCTTGGAATTCAGGAAATTGTTCGTCAAGAACGCTTCCCTGTGAGATTGCCGTTCTGGGGGCTCATCTTTCCCAACGTACGTCTTTCCACAGTTCTCGGCCGCTTTTTTGGCTGAATGACTCCGTCAGGCTGTCTTTGCTAACCTGACGATTAATCTTTCGGTTGCTTTGGACTCCAATTTCCTGCGCGTTTTCGGTGCAATATACGCCGTAGCCACTCTGCTCCTATGGTTATGGTTGAGCAGCCGAACTGCAGCGTTAGTCTACAGCCGAGCCATCTTCGAGGATGCGCCGGAGCTGGAATTCGAACTCGGAAAGCTGGGTGGCTCATCGATGACCACCCTGACACCATAAGCAGAGCCGCGCCTCCTGCGGGCGGTTTCAGGAAATGATCGTGGTCAGAGCAAGGAGTAAACAAAGTCTGTATTTATGTCTGTTCATCCTGCGGTTGTTCTGATCGAATCCAGCTGTAACTATTTACTTGGATGGATACCACGGGTAGAACACTTAATAGTACTGACATGTAGAGGACTCGGCCACATCGATATTATTGTCCGTCCAATTTTATGGCCAGTGCTGGGTAGAAAGAATCACCTCAAACGCAAGGATCATAAACTCATCAACACCCTTCATCCAGATCCTGCCATCGCTAAGCATCGACATCATCTATTGCGGAAGGCCGAATCCGCTGCCGGCAAGTCTCAGGCTAAGCATGTAGCACCACGCTAGCGCTCAGCTGGCTCACATCCTCGCGTGCGCACGATCGCCCTCGTCGCCCATCTCGTATCATAATTTTTTTTGCATTCACAGGTGGATCCATAATGGACCATAAAAAGACGAGCCACACGAACGGGCAGGGTCGATTCAGCCTCCTTCCCGGATTCAATTCATAAGATAAGCCGAAGTCGGCAAGACGATGGACGCGCAAAAGAGCCTAAAAGAACCGGTGGGTGTTCGCTGTAAAGAAGGATTTCAGAGAAACGCTCCTGAGTCCAACAAGGGGGACATCAAAGCAAAAAAGCCCGCCCAATCCCACAGGCAACCGCCGATCAAGCTTCTTCGCGACACTGATTCATGCGAGGGATCGACATTCGAAATACACGTGGAGCATCTCGGTCTCTATCCGTGTCGTAATACATACGTATTCCTCGGGACCGCTGCGGGTTAATTCTCGCTACAAAGTAGTGGGCTGTTTAAGGGGGGGGGGTCTTGGCTGAGTCGCCACGTGGCGTTCTCACGCTCCCTCTTTGGAATTCCTGGTTGTTCGGTGTGCTGGCGCCGTTTTATTTAGGGATGACTTGGACCATGGTCGCTGTCGGGGCTCAAGCCTGTTGCAGAAGACCGGTCAACACCAACACCGCAACGGCGCGAAGTTCTCGGTACTGAGAAGTCTGCTGTGAGAACTGAGCGCTGAGCTTTAGGTTCAAGTAATGCAGTGAATTTCTCTCTCGCCTGACTCACTGCCAACTTCGTCTTCTGGACAAAAGAATTACACCCGACAGCGATCTCGTCTGTTACAGAGACCGGTTATTTTGTTGAGCGCGTTACAGTACTAAGTCAGTACTATCATGCTCCTTCGTAGCGGGCGCTGCGGAAATACTTGCGGGGTCTTGGCTGAGTCGCCACGTGGCATTCTCACGCTCCATTTTTGGAAACTCCCGGTTGTTCGTTGTCCGGCGGACCGGCGCAGTTTATTTATGGATTAGTATACTCTCGACGTCATTGACTTGCGGCTCAAGTCTGTTGTTGCAGAAGACCGGTCAACACCAACACCACAACGGCGCGAAGTTCTCGGTACTGAGAAACCCCCTGTGGGAGCTGAGCTTAAGGTACAAGCAATGTAGTTCTCTCTCTCTTCTGACATCACCAACTTCAGAAAACACTGCTTGCACTCCCGACGGCGGTCACGTCTGTTACAGAGATCGGTTATTTTGTTGAGAATCAGATGCATTACGTTACTATCATTCCTCCCTCGTATTGTGTCCTTCGTAGCGGGCGCTGCGGCGACAGCCGCGCTGTTCCCTTGTGTATTCTGTCCTACTATCCTATCCCACCAACTGCCATACCTATGTCGTCACAGGTCGTCACCTTGCCCGATCGCACGGACCCGGCCTTCGGATTTCTTACAGTTACAACACCTGAATGATAAGGCAGCCCATCGTTGCGAAGCTCAGAACACAGGTATTACTTTATGATTGTTAGATCGATTGCTGATTCGACGATTTCCCTACTTGCGGCGCTCGTCGAAGACCACCAAATCGACCAGCGACGTATTCCAAACAAACCAGCAGGTAGCGCGTCGTGCAATCGGCTCTTCACGGATTAATGTTGTGCCACACCGTCAGGAGGTGCTCAAATGCCAAGACGCTTTACCCCACCACGGATGAGGCCGGCCTTGACGACGAGTCATGACTTATAACGCATACCCTGCTGCACCCTGGGCACACAGTAAAGCCACTTGTATCCCGTCTTGCTCGTCAGTGACCCCATACCAAGAACTTAGTAAGCACCACGCGTCCGCATTAGGATGGTTCGCCGTCCGTATTTGAGATATCGTCGATTCGTAGGGTATGTACTTCTAGATCCGACACTACCATTTCAAATTTGACTGTGTCGTTCGAAGGAATTTTGTCCTAACATCGTTCGCTGCTATAATGGGTAAGTTCCTGCCTTCCCCTCTTCCAGACTCCAGTGTGGTTGCGCGGAACGAGGGGACTCTCTGGATGGTCAACTCTCATCATTCTCTCATCTGCAGGCACCGGTGAAATCTCCGCACTCTTCGTTTCCTTCTCATACTGTCAGGACTCACAACCAATGTTAGCTCTCGCCCTGGTCTTCTTTTATCTAAACCTCTTTCTTTTCGTCCTCTTCACTGCGCTCACCATCCCCCGCTACTCTATCTTCCGACAAAGCTGGCGCTTGATGCTGCGGCCTCCCTTTTTTAGGATTAAACACTTTGATCGCCGTGGATATTGACCATCCACCGTTTATGGTTTCGGTGGAAGGCCTTCCTTGTACTTCCTTTAGGCCGTTTGGTGGGTAGACGTTGCCATGTCTGCCCTATGCTGTTGGGGATTGGTGCAAATAATGTAAGTCATCTGGGCCATTGTCGACGTCGAAGAATCTAACATTGAGAGACACAGGTCAACGATCCAAAAGCATTCATTGGATGCAATGACAACAAGATGACAACTTCCGATCGTCACTCTCACCGTCGCATCATCTTCGGGCGCGGTCCTCTCTATCCAGTTGCAGAAGTACTCAGAACTCCATGTGCTCATCTCAGTTACGACATCCGTTTTCCTCGTCACAGCGAGCCTGCCTGCTACCAGCGTTCATGGGAATTACAATCTATATTCTACGCATGATCGTCCATGGCTTGCCCCCAGGCCCGCATATTCTTTCCGTTTTTCTTCCCCTTGGGCCTAACCCTCAATCAGGTTACGCCCTCCTCAAATCGGTCAAAGTTTGAAGCTTTTGTTACCTCTCGACCACGGGAAATCGGTGCCCCTTCTTCGTTCAGACTGTCTGTACTGCATTCTTGCTATGGTCGATATCCTGTATGCGCATTATATTTGCTCTCCTTGGGATCCAGGAAGTTGTTCGTCAAGAACGCTTCCCTGCGAGACTGTCATTCTGGGGGAACAGCAATTATTCCATGCACAACGGAGAGACAATCAAGACAAGGCCATTCATAGGCAGTTGTTATAATAGGCCCGGAGACAGAATAAAGTTAAGACTGCTTGCCGTGTGCGGCGCAGCTGCCAATGCTTATAAGTACAGGTTGGGCCACATGTAACCAACCCGGGCCCATGTATGCGAGGGATGAACGATCCAGTCCTTGTTGCAAAAGATCCGCCATACGAGAGTCCATCAACCCATCTTCATTGCAGTTGGCGTTCAGGATCAATCTTTTCAAACCTCTCCTGGTTGACGCTCATAACGAGTGGAGTCATCTAGAATAGAAGGATCGTTTCATCTTTCGACTTCAATTACAACGAGAAACAAACCCGTGATCTTCGTTCAGCCCCCGACAACGCAAGTTGAAAGGTAGGCGTCGGGATGTTTTGGATGCCTGTCATTCTCTCTGCAAAAGAGTCTCGGCTATTGAGCATTACAAGCAGACTCATATAATACACTGTTTGACACATTCAAGATATCAGTCGTTTCCTTTAGGACATAGCAATGCTTACACCGCCCAACGGCGAAAGAGATCGCAATGGATGTAAAATCATCCGGCCGGACTAGAAATGTGACGAACAAGACTATGGAGCAAAATCTAGCAGCAAACCATCAGAGGAACAATAACAGCCTAAGGGGGAAGGATGCGCACGCAGCCGGAAGAGCTTTGGACGAACTGTTGATCAGTATGTTGACACAACAGCGAGATACACTGACTTGCGTTGAAAGCGTACAGAATGAGTCCGTTGACTAAAGAATCGGTCCTATGAAGCCAGAGGTTAGTGGACTACCAGTTACAACAACAGTTTGTCTTACTTTCGAAACCCCGTCCGATTATTGAATAACCAAACGCACAGGAAACCGGCAATGAGTACATCAGCAAGAATGCAAGTTCCGAAACCGCTGTACAGGAGATACTAGAAAAAATGTGCAATCTGTAAGATACACTTCCCCTCAGTCACCACAAGTAAGTCGGCACTCGCCGGTTTGGCATTGAATATCCCTGTTCTTTGACTGTTTTAGCCCCGTCAGCTTTTGCAATGATCCCTCAAAGTCGACGAAATGCTCACGCCTCAGCAGCAAGGACTGCATAGTGCGCAGATCCCATGCTCAGATATTCTCCAAAAAGTGGTCTGGAGATTGAAGGCACTCACAGATGGTGATAACTGGTACACACATCGTTTCATCTTGTTCCCCATTTACGATCAATTCGACAACGTACCGAAGTTGGATAAACAGGCTGAAACCTTTAAAATGGTCGATATCTTGCCTGTGGAAAACTGGGGCAACCACTCACCAGAACAGTACCAAAGATGAAGTTACGAGATCCCACTGTCGTTTCAAGGCGTATGCGTCAACAAGATAGTAAAGAGGTCAAGCCGACGGACTCACAAACCCAGACCCGCCTTCCAAACACGCTGTAAAGAGTTGCGACAATGGTTGTTTTGACAGTCAACAATCACATACCCCCTTATTATAAGATCGGCCAACGCCTGTACGTGTACAAGTTCAATCGGGATCACCACTACTGGAAGACCAGGACGTACAGCGATATAGACTTGGACCTTGAGATGTATTTAAGAGATCGACTCACGTTTAACGTAGGGGGACTTACGTTCATACCCCTGATACACGAGAGTAAGAAGCGAAGTGCAAGAAAACCCACTGTAAACTTACCATGACATTTTGGCTAAATTCGAGAAGTTTCCGAAATTTGTAATGAGATAATAGTAAAAGGTTTGTGCGAGGACAGCAATATGTGTGGAGCCCAGCAGCCTGTTGTCGTTCATAGTTCGTTGCTGCATTTGTAATGAGGGGAAAGTAGTACACACCACAGGAAGGCGATCTATCGGGATAAAAAGGATAAATGATACGAGCTGATCCATTCCAAGCTGACAAAAGCGTACCATCGCTCTGAATATGCGAGAATCTCTGGAGTCTTTGGTGAAATAAACATAGGTCTGCGCGCATGTAATCCCATAGATTCTGAAGAATGGATGAGACCAGCAAGATATTTAACACGGCAGTTGAACTTACATAGACGCTATGATAGTCCCCAGATACCCCGCACCTAGAGTAGTGTCGAGGTGGACGGTGCCAGAGGCCATTTAACAGGATTTGGAGAAAGACGGCCCTCACGTTCAGCTATCCTGTTTGAAATGTAAGCGATGTGGGAACGGCCGGAGAGCCTTCTCAGCGGTATTACGTTAGAACCCTACATATTCTGATGCGGTTGCGGCTTTGTATCTAGAAAGCGTCGCTCTGCTTTATGAAAAAGCTCAGGTATTGCTTTATGATTGTTAGATCGAGTGCTGATTAGCATGTCGACAGTGGTATTACAAAGTAGTATCTACATATGTCTGACCCCCGCCACCCCGTGCACCCACAGGTCCGCGATTCGAGTGTTGACGCGCGTTCGAGGTTCAGTCGCTGAAACTGAGTTGCCGAGGGCGCTCGGTAACCCACGACTTAAGTACCATGGTGGCAGGCATACTACTAAACGTAAACATATCAAAAACACATGGCTGGGGCGTGTCATACAGTAATACACCGGTTTTGTAATTTTGCCTCCCATTTGACACCATCCATACAAACTCGAAAACTGATAATCTAGGACTCATGTATTGTATAAAGAGATCATATGTATCAAGTCTGAGGACAATCTGTGCACTGTAGATGGAGGTAGAGCAGGTTTTCTGAAAACCGGAAAGATCGGGGCTTACCGGTCATCTGTACACTAATTTACTGATCTACCTAATCGGGATGTTTGATTTGTTAGTTTGGATGCCGAAAAAATGCCGAAAACAGGGTATTCCACGAGCAAACAGGACAGCCTTGTTTCCGAGACACCTTCAAATCCTTGGCATAAAGTCTATCCATGATTTAGTATACATGAGATACCCAGATATTGGGTGGGGATCGAGAAAATGTCCATGTACAGTTGACTGATGGTGTACAAGAGACTGGTGTATTACTGTACGTGTCAGCATGCTCACATCATCGGTGCGCGCGATCCGTCGTCGTCGACCGTTGTTGCCCTTCATATTCCGATGCAACAGTTTTATTGAACAATGAACAAATAAAAAGACCTATACTAGGCAGCACCCTCCTGTAAACTCAAGCACAACTGTCCTATCCTATCCTATACATACACAAAAATCTTTTTTGTTCACAGATGGAGTCGGCGCGCAGAACATCTAGATCTGTGAGTGCGTCGAGGCATGTGAGAGATTACAGCTAAATTCATATCGATATAAAGGCGGATCACCAATGTGAAACTCCGATATGCTCCAACCCACTCTAAATAAGTAACAGCACTGGGAATTCTAGCGAAGACAGATGCGAGACGGGGTCTTCATGCATATCAAGAGCGATCTCCTTCCTCTAGCTAGGTACCTGGTAATGGAATGAGGTAGGGCTGCTTGTGCATCGTGCTTGTTGTCTATCTTATGTCGTCGGGTATGAAATCTGAACTCCGATCGACTCCGCCGTGTGCATTTTTTTTCAGGGATGGCAGATCGATATGAATTTAGTTGTAATAGCATGAGCTACACAAACAGCCGTCGGGCAGGGGTCGCCGTGGCGGTTCAACGTTGATCAGGCCCCTCCCCTGCGCGACGGTCGACGACAACCATCCGTAGGGGTGCAAGTCTGCGACGCATGGTGATCTGTGATGCCCGCATGGTGAGGTCAGGCAAAGGCCGCAAAGCGTTCACTGTCTGAAATACCTTTGTTCTAGGTACGCATGTCTACCCGTTCGTCCATCCGACGTCCACCCCAGTGGATTGAGGTGCTCTCAAAACAACGCAGATGGGATATTGAGCGAACATACCACGTCGCTGCATACTGGCCTTGATCTTGTCACTGCATAAATTTGAACTCGAAGTCGATGAACTGCACCATGTAGCAGACAAAGGGAAGGGTTTCTCGAATACCATTGTACATCAATGCAATCGCATTCAGAAGATGACTGTATTGGGGATTGAGTGTACAGCTATCCAGATCATGAGAATCATATACGAACAGCCACTCGGCGACCATAACACATTCAGAGTGGCAATAGACGCGTGGCGGAAGAACGAGTTCAAGGCCCCACCAACCTGGATGACGCGGTAAGATGTAAAGAAAAGCGAATGAGAACTGTGCTTACAGGTCAGAACAGACATTTGATCCTTTGGAGGGTAGACCCCTACAAGCGGTGATGAGCCAGGATTCAGGATGTACTCGGCAATGTAAATACCAGTATGGTCCAGGTAAATTGCCCGTCCTGTGGCATGTGCGAGAGCGATCAACTGTGGTGTAAGTTGTTCGACTCTCCACATTGTGGTCTCGGCTGTTGGCACTGACCCCGCAAGCATACCAGGGTGATCCCCTCCGAAGCTTCAATCTGGTGCTTCAATCGGGTCTAAGATGTTCACCCGACTGAACAGTGCCGTCACTGTGCTAAAAGAGATAGAGAGGGCGGCAGGAGACCAGAATCCGTCTTGTTCGTTCCCAAAAATGGTTGCAAAGTCGGTCATCTCATCGAGAAACAGCGCGGGTTAGCTCCGTGTGGCCCCATTTGAGGCTGGCAAGGATCGCAATTCGCCGATCACTTCGTTAGCGTTCTTGGGTTACATTTGACTTTATTCAGCTTCGGGCGTTGTGAGCTGAGGATAAGCACAGGAGAATAGAAGCGACTCGAGTGCAGGTCTATTGGAGCGCGACGAGTGGGAGAGGCGCGTCGGATTCCCGTCTTCTTAGTGTTAGCGAGCGCTGCATCATTTCCCGTGTAGGCTATGGCTACGTTGACACTGTTTCTGGTGCGGGAGCGAGGTGGTGGAGGTAGGGGTGGCATGTTCAGGGTAGGCTCGGCTAGCACCTCCTTCCTACTGACGACGCTCGTCGAAGACCACCAAATCGACCAGCGACGCATTACAAACAAACCAGCAGGTAGCGCGTCGTGCAATCGGCTCTTCACGGCTTAATGTTGTGCCGCACAGGAGGTGCTCAAATGCTGAGACGCTTTACGCCCACTACGGATGAGGCCGGCCTTGACGACGAGTCATGCCCCCTTATAACGGATACCCTGCTGCACCCTGGGCACCCAGTAAACCCACTTGTATCCCGTTCTGTTCGTCAGTGACCCCATACCAAAAACTTAGGCACCATGCGTCCGCATTAGGATAGTTCACCGTCCATCTTTCAGAGATATCGTACGGTATGTACTCCTAGATCCGACAGCAAATAACTAACATTTGACTGTGTCGTTCGAAGGAACTTTGCCCCAACATGGTTCGCTGCTATAATGGGTAAGTTCTTGCGTTCCCCTTCTCCAGTGTGGTTGTCAGAACGAGGGGACTCTCTCGATGGTCGACTCTCATCATTCTCTCATCTGCAGGCACTGGTGGAATCTCCGCACTCTTCGTTTCCTTCCCATACTGCCAGGACACACAACCAATGTTAGCTCTCGCCCTGGTCTTCTTTTATCTAAACCTCTTTCTTTTCGTCCTCTTCACCGCCCTCACCATCGCCCGTTACTCCATGTTCCCACAGAGCTGGCACTTGATGTTGCGGCATCCCGTTTTAAGCCTCTACGCTGGATGCTTCCCAATGGGGTTAAGCACCTTGATTGCCGTGGCTGTTGACCCCATCTACGTCGTTTATGGTTTCGGCGGAAGGTCTTTCCTGTACTTCCTTTGGGCCGTCTGGTGGGCAGATGTTGCCATGGCTGCCCTATGCTGTTGGGGATCGCTGCATATAATGTAAGTCATCCTTGCCAACGTTGAAGAATCTAATAGAGAGAGATATAGGTCAACGACCCAAAAGCATTCATTGGATACGATGACAACAAGATGGCTACTTCCGATCGTCACTCTCACCGTCGCATCATCTTCGGGCGCGGTCCTCTCTATCCAGTTGCAGAAGTACTCGGAACTCCATGCGCTCATCTCAGTTACGACATCCGTTTTCCTTGTCACAGTGAGCCTGCTACTGGCGTTCATGATAATTACAATATATATCCTCCGTATGATCGTCCATGGCTTGCCCCCAGGCCCAGAGATTCTTTCCGTTTTTCTTCCCCTTGGGCCTACCTCTCAATCAGGTTACGCCATTCTTCAAATCGGTCAAAGTCTTAGGCTTTTGCTACCTCTCGACCACGGGAAATCGGCATTCCTTCGTTCCAATTCCACCGGTGACATCATATATGCCATCTGTGTCTGCACTGCATTCTTGCTATGGTCGATATCCTGCATGTGCATTATATTTGCCCTCCTTGGGATTCAGGAAATTGTTCGTCAAGAACGCTTCCCTGTGAGACTGCCGTTCTGGGGGCTCATCTTTCCCAACGTACGGTTTTCTAAAGCTCCCGACTGCTTGTTTGACTGAAAGACTCCATCAGACTGTCTTTGCTAACCTAACGATTAATCTTTCAGTTGCATTGGACTCTAATTTCCTGCGCGTTTTCGGCGCGATATATGCTGTAATTACCTTGCTCCTATGGTTATGGGTGGGCAGCCGAACTGCGGCGTTAGTTTGCAGCCGAGCCATCTTCGAGCAGGAGCTGGAATTTGAACAGCCTTCGAAACCGAGTGGCTCATCAGTAACTACCCTAACATTATGAGCAGGGCTACGCCTCCTGCGGGCGGTTTCAGGAAATGATCGTGGTCAGAGCAAGAAGAATCAAAAAGTCTGTATATATGTTTGTTCATCTTGCAGTCATCTGATTGAAGCCAGCCATCGCTACTTAGATAGATACCGTGTTTTGGGGCATAGGCTCCATTCTATTTTTCCTATTCTCTCTCTTTATTTCCCTCCTCACCTTCCGTTTCGACCTACGTGTCCCTCTTTTCCACTCCCTATCTGCTCGCAGCCTACTGACACATGTTGGTGAATAGGTGGGTGTTCTTATATCTCTACCTACTTTGTTTAATAAACTCCCTTTTGCTGGTGATCAGTTGAGAATGGACCTATTGAGAGACTACCCTCAGGCCCTGTGGCCATCGCCCGGTTCACCCCTGACCGCCGACTCGTGCTCGGAGGGTAGCACTAAACCACTTAATAGTACTCACATGTACGTTGTGCAGGACTCAGATTCCACACCAATATCGTTGTCCGTCCATTTCTATAGTGGCCAGTCCTGGGTAAAACACTTCATCCAGATCCTGCCAATGCCACCGATATTGGCACCATCTATTGCAGAAGGCCGAATCTGCTGGGGTAGACACCCGGGTAGACGGCGGATAGACAGGACCAGTCAGGCGGTGCTGCACGTTGCTCAGGATTTGCAAACAAATCATTGCATGTAGCATGCAGCACGCTCAGGCTCACATCATCGGGTGTGCAGTGCGCACGAGTCTCCCTCGTCGCCGCGGATGGCGTCATGCGATCGTACGTTGCCCTTCTATCATATCCCCCTGGTTACGTGCATTAGTATTTATTGAACGAATCACGAGGCCCAGGCAGCATCTTGTATCATTATTTTATTTTATTTTCATTCACAGATGGATTCACAATGGACCGTAAACGGACGAGCCACTCGAACGAGCAGGGTTCGATCAGCCTCCTTCCAGATTCAAAATTCTTTCAATTCATAAGACAAACCCCGAAGTCGGCAACAGGATGGATGCGCAAAAGAGCCTAAAAGAGCCTATGGGATGGGAGTTCACTGTAAGCTTCTTCGCGACACTGATTCGCGCAGGGGGTCGACATTCCCTTTTCCTCGAAATACACTTGGAGCATCTCGGTCTCTATCCGTTCCATAAGTATTCTCCACCGACTGCTGCATTCTGCTACACATATGTCGTCACCCTGTTCGATCGCATGGACCCGGCCTTCAAATTTCACCCCTGAATTGCAAAACGTGGTGTACGAACTCTGTGAGCATCTCGGGATTAAATTCGGACCAATACTTATACCCGTCTCCCGCACAAAGATCCACCTCGGCAGGCAATGGCGAAAAAAACTGAGGAAGCTGCAGAATCAAGCGACCCATATCCTACCTCTAAGTATGAAGCGACCTTCCACCCGCGGTATTAGTCAAGCAACTTTTGAAACAGCGCAAAGGTCGGTAGCGAGATTCTCGAGCTCTAAACACACACACATTATCGCATAGCCGTTCATCGAAATCGATGTCGTCTCGGAAGATCAAAGATTGCCCATGCACTGTATGATCACTGGTATAATAGTTTTTGGAAAACATTATAGACAAGTGCATACACGATGCTAATATGATGTGCGCAGCCAGCCATGTAGTGTGATCTAGGAATAAATCATCAAAGAACGTGGCAGGTGTTATAAATAGTCATCGCTCTCCCCACCTTCCGCACTTTCTCGCCTATAGCTATTGAGCTGGAAGGATTGCCCCCAGAGAGTTTGTCGCAATCTCTTCCATCTCTTCACGAACGGTCTCCTCGGTGCCACCTGACTCCTGAGACAATAACTTCACACCAAAAAAAAAAAGGAATGATTTGCAAAAGACAATGGGAGGAGGAGCGCGAAGCGCCTCCCGACCCAGATACGAAGATGGTCAGGAACAGGCGGTGTCGAGCAAGCTGCGACTCCAAATGTTAGGAGTCTGGCGACACGTCGAGTGAGCTTGATAGCCCAATCCTAGGAGAAAGATCTTTGATTTACATTGCCAGAATGCGGGCTATGCCACTTGAGCGAAAAACCCGCCTGTCGCGGGAGCATGAGCGGTGATGATCACGCTGAGGGTGATAGGAATCCCCTGGTCACGGCATGGTGATGATGTTAATCTCGGGGAGTGCTGCCTTCCAAACCTCCTTCCTTCCTGGGGGAATAATCCCGTGTGGGAGACAAAGACCTACCTCTCCTTTACGGCGGTGGTGCCACTTGAACCGTTAGATGCGTGGTGGTTATGTCTGGCCCCTTCAATGGCCCTGTTCAGCCATATATGTCATTTGCCGACGAGCATGGGATAGCACCGGTAGGTGATGTATTCAGAGTGAATTATGCAGGTACATGGGTACAGCAGTGCCGGAGCGCGTGCACGAGGCGAAGAGGATGCGCAAGCCAGGCACGCGAATAGGGTATGCGAGTTGGGCACACAGATAGGTTACGCAAGTCGGGCATGCGAAGGCCAACATGAGGTGCAAGTTTGTATGCAAGACCGCAAGGCGCGCGGCAGAGGTGATAACCAGGGGGAAAGCCAATAAACGCCAGGGATTTGTATGTAGGAATTCGTGGGGACGACTCGTGTACCGCGCTATTGACCACGTACCTCCTTGATACTTCTGCATCCCTCCATCACTAGCGTCTGGCCCAAGCTGCACAGTAGGTTTTCGTTGATGATACGAGTCGGACGCGGCGGCTGCGGCTTCTTGTTCCTTCTGGAGTCATCTGGCTTCGTTAGCCTCCTGCGCGAGTCTCTCTGCATCCCGTTGTCGTGCTTCTTCCCCTTCATTCTGTCTCCGCGAGACGTCTGTTGAATGCTTGCTCCCAGCTTTCGTTGAAGTGTTGAACAGTCCTCAGCACTCGGGGCAGGGCCGACGTTGTTTTACTATGGTGGTCATGATTGTGGATGTATTGAGCGGATATCGATTAGAGAGAGGTGAAAAAGGAGCACGAGAGCGAGAGACGATCACGTGTCACCGACAAAAATTACTTGGCCCTTTTCTTCCATAGAGCAGGACAGCCTGGGCAAGGACCGTTTGCAGGCCATGCTGCCTTGCTTCAACGTCGTTAAACGATCAGGTTGGCCGTGCAAACTACGATTGCGCGGCATGGCGCCCCCAGGCTCAATGACATCAAAAAACGTCCCAAACTGCTGCTGAGAGGCTGCGGGATCTGCTGACTCTTGATGGCGTTATACATATCCTTGGCACAAGAGGGATGACACCATTTCGTTTGTTGAAGTTAGACTCCATTCTACCTTGAGTCAGGACTTTTCTTTGCCTCTGTTTAACCCCGCCTTACCATCGTGGCAGGCATAATCTATTGATCCTACCAAAGCGACCCCGCAAGCAGACCAGGATGGTCCCCAGCTTGTCCAAAGCCGAGGTCGACGATACTGTCACTGCTAAAAGAGATAGGGGGAGCGGCAGGAAGATTCAAAGATCAGAATCCGTCTTGAAAAATGTTTGCAAAAATGGATCTCGTTCATCTCATCGTCCAAATGCTCCATACAAACAGCGCAGATTGGCCCCGGTGAGGGAGAACAGCCCGGCGGTTACCTCATTAGCGGTCTTGGCATTCATCGGGATTTGACGTTGCTCAGCTCGGGCGTTGTCATGGGCTTTGTGAGCTGAGGAGAAGCACTGGAAGGCCCACGATAAGCCATCAAACGATTGTCGCTCCCGTCTATCGGAGCATGATAAGCGGGGGAAGGAGGCAGGCTTGTCCTGTTATCCTGAAGGTTCACGTGGGCGGAAGGAGAAGTGTCTGAGTCCTATCTTCCTAGTGCTAGCGAGCGTTGTGTCGTTTTCGGCGACAATGCCTGTGGGAGTGCTCAAACGCCACAGTTCCGAGACCCTAATTTTTGCGCACCTCGAACGGGTCATACATCTTTTTATAAGGGATACCATGCTGCACCCTAGGTCCCCATACCAAGAATTTGGGCACCACGCGTCCGCATTTTAGGATGGTTCACTCTTTCAGAGATATCGTACGGTATGTACTTTGAATTCTAGATCCGACAGTAAATAACTCGACCGTGTCGTTGGAAGGAACTTTGCCCCAACATGGTTCGCGGCTATAATGGGTACGCCCTCGTCCAGTGTGGTTGCGCGGACTCTCTCTGGAAGCTCAACTCTCATCATTTTCTCATCTGCAGGCACCGGTGGAATCTCCGAACTCTTCGTGTCATTCCCATACCGTCAGGACTCACAACTCATGTTGACTCTCGCCCTGGTCTCCAGTGCTCTAAACCTCATTCTTTTCCTCCTCTTCATTGCGCTCACCATCGCCCGCTACTCCATGTTCCCACAAAGCTGGCACTTGATGCTGCGGCATCCCGTTTCAAGCCTCTTCACTTCTTGCTTCCCAATGGGATTAAACACCTTGATTGCCGTGGCTGTTGACCCCGTCCACGTCGTTTATGGTTTCGGCGGAAGACCTTTCCTGTACTTCCTTTGGGTCCTCTGGTGGGTAGAAGTTGCCATGTCTGCCCTGTGCTGTTGGGGATTGCTGCATATAATGTAAGTCATCATTGTCAACATCGAAGAATCTAATGGAGAGACACAGGTCGACGGCCCAAAAGCATTCATTGGCCGCGATGACGACAAGCTGGCTACTTCCGATCGTCACTCTCGCCGTCGCATCATCTTCGGGCGCAGCCCTCGCTATCCAGCTGCAGAAGTACTCGGAACTCCATGCGCTCATCTCAGTTACGACAGCCGTTTTCCTCGTCACAGTGAGCCTGCTACTGACGTTCACAATACTCGCAATCTATATTCTACGCATGATCGTCCATGGCTTGCCCCCAGGCCCGCAGATTCTTTCCCTTTGTCTGCCTCTTGGGCCTATCTCTCAATCAGGTTACGCCATCCTTCACATCGGTCGAAGTTTTAGGCTTTTGTTACCTCTCGACCACGGGAAATCGGGGTTCCTACGTTCCCATTTCACTGCTGACATCATACGTGCTATCTGTGTCTCCACCGCATTCCTGCTGTGGTCGATATCCTGCATGTGTCTTATATTTGCTATCCTTGGGATTCAGAAGATTGTTCGCCAAGCACGCTTCCCCGTGAGACTGCCGTTCTGGGGGGTCGTCTTTCCCCACGTAAGTTTTTCAGAAGCTCTCGGCCGCTTTTTGAAATGACAGACTCCGTCAGGCTATCTTTGCTAATTTAACGATCAGTCTTTCGGTTGCATTCGACTCCAATTTCCTGCGCGTTTTCGGCGCGATATATGCCGTGGCCACCCTTCTCCTATGGTTATGGCTGGCCTGCCGAACTGCAGCGTTAGTTTACAGCCGAGCCATCTTCGAGGATGCACCGGAGCTGAAATTCGAAACGCCTTCGAAACCGAGTGGCCCATTGGTGACCACTCTGACACAATATGCAGAGCCACGCCTCCTGCGGGTTGTTTCAGGAAATGATCGTGGTCAGAGCAAGGAGGACCAAAAAGGTCTGAATCTATGTCTGTCCATTTTGTCATACTGAATCTGGCTACAGCTACCGATATGCATACCGCGAACTCGTACTCCGGGTAGCACTAAATTGCCTAGAAGCACTCACACAAAACACTTCATCTAGATCCTGCCATCATCTGTTGACCCAATTACTCTATAGATTCGAAGGGGGAAGACTCGTCATTTCCCTCTCCTCGAACCCTTCTAGCATCTCTGTCTCTATACATTCCGTATTCTGCACCAACTGCTGTACATGTACATATGTCGTCACCTTACTCAATCGCATGGACCTGGCCTTCGGATTTACACGACTAAGCCCCAAAACGAAGTGTACGAACTCTGAACATTTCGGGATCCAATCAGGACCAGTACATATACCCGTCCCCCGCACAAAGATCCACCTCGGTAGGCAAGCGGATGGCAAAAACCTGAGGAGCTGCAGAATCAATCGACCCAAGCAACACTTGAAGCAGCACAATGGTCGATAGCGAGCTCTAAACACATTATCGCATAGTCGTTCATCGAAATCGTGTCGGAATGGTATACAATAGTTTTGGAAAACATTATAGATAGGTGCATACACGAAATCAAGATGATAATATGATGTGCGCAGCCAGCCATGTAAGGAATAAGCCATCAAAGTACCTGCGTGGCAAGTGTTAGTCGTCGCTCTCCCCACCTTCCGCTCGTTCTCGTCTATGGAGCTGGAAGGATGGCCTCCGAGGATTGGTCGCAATCTCTTCCATTTCTTCACGAATGGTCTCCTCAGTGCCACCTGACTCTCCCTTGTCTACAATTGAAGAGCTATCTGATGTGCCAAGGGCATTTAACGCCCGTTCCAAAGCTAGACATTTCAAAAATATTAGGTTATGTTGCACAATCGATCTAGACACGATACCTTTCTCTCCCCTTTTCTTCAGTCGCAGTGACATGGCACTTTGGAGAGAATCGATGTAGGAATCGTATTTGACAATCTCTGTGAGAAGATATTGCGACTTCTTTTCCCAATTGGAAAGAGCCTTCAAGGCGTTAGTCGTCCGAGGTTGATACTAAGCGACGTTGGTCAGTAAGGATGGATGGAAGGAATCCCACGACATACCAATGCAGTCATAGGTTCACGTAGGTCGTTGTGTCTCTCAAGATCCTTTTTCATTGTCTTTACATGTTTCCGCAGGGCATCTAGTTGGGTTTCCTCGTCGTGTACACTTGCAACCGGGGGAGGGAGAGGCAGTTTCCAGTCGTTGATCAGTATCTTCTCCACCCACGGTGAATGTTGTGCCCGAACCGTGGCACTCCCATCCCTCCAACCACCGAACCTGCTACGGTTGCTTCGGGTACTTCGGACACTCATGGAGTCGCTCTGATCCATTACTGATTCCGAGTCGGTTTGTGAACGTTTATGGGGTTGTAGATCCGCCAGCCGATTCCACCCATATTCCATGTTGGAAACCCCTCCAGTAAGAGGTTCTTTACTTGTTCGTGCAGCCCAATAATTGCACGTAGAAACCCATTCATTCACCAACTCTTCCGTCCCTGCTTGGAAGAAGTAGACAGCACCGTTGGCCATTGTCAGTACCATGCAGTACGGCCGTTGTCTGTTATATCCCGGTGGAGGTAATGCATGGGCTAAGGAGTGTGCAAGGTGGACGGTCCCAACAGGATCCGCGTTGGACTGAGACTGGCATCAGGATAAGTCATTTATAAACAGAGTAACCCACTTACCAGCCAATTTCCCCCTCCAAAGGCTCCTGTGGCACTGCTAGAGTGATCACCAAACGTGAACATGTTCAGTTCACCTTTCTGGATCACGACGAATACGTTCATCCATGCTTTATCGCGAGCTCTCTTCCCTGTGGACTCCCAGTACTGTTTGCGACACAGCATCCCTTCCTTCGCCCAGGGAGCACCAAGGAGCGCTAATTCTTCATCTGTGATACTGATCGTCGTCGAAGTCGAAGCAGAACCATGACTATGGATGCTCCGGTCATCGTCCTCTTGCGCTTCACGAATAATGGTGTGTGACAGATTTGAGGCAAATCCTAATGTCGGTGCGAGGAAGACCGAACCGGATAGGATCCCCTGAAATAACACGGAATCGTTAGCTTACCAGTGAGGCTGCAAAAAAGATTATATCCAAACCTCATTTGTCGATGTCGCAAAGCTGGGCGAAGGGCTCGCACGCCCTTCAATGCTGCTATTGCTACTGTAGGGACTAACACCAGCCTGGGCAAGGACCGTTTGCAGGCCGCGTATGCTGCCTCGCTTCAACGTCGTTAAACGATCAGGTTGGCCGCGCAAACTTCGTTTGCGCAGCATGGTGCCTCCCGGGCTCAGTGACGTTGAAGAACGTCCCAAACTGCTGTTGAGAGGCTGCAAGATCTGCTGAGACTTGATGGCGTTATACATATCCTTGGCGCAGGAGAAATTAGATCATTTCGTCTGTTGATATTAGATCCCGTTCTACCTTGAGTAATGACTCCATATCGCTCTCCCAATCACGACTATGAATAGGATACGGAACGGATTTGGCATCGTGGACAGTAGATGTTTGGACAGAAAGCGAATCGCTGGTTCCATTTTGCATAACTGGTACGGCGGTCGGGTACCCTAGACCCTCAGGAGATACGCTGTTCCAACTTGTAATGCTGTCGCTGCGTTTGGAACGAGTGGGGCCATAGGTGACAGGGCCATTACCATTTCTATCGTCATATGCCAGGTCGGAAGATGAAGCCTGCACTGAGGACGATGGGTTACGCTGCGCCTGGATTGCCGCGAGTGTATTGCGGACAAATTGATTCCGCGACATCCGAGTTGTTAGTTCGGCAACGTGTAAGTCAGTGTTAAGGAGTAGAAGTGAGTATGTAACAGCATGAACAATATCTTGGAAAAACCTCAGCAAAGAAAACGGGTTGAACGAGAGAGACCCACTAGCACATCCATATAAACTATGAGGATTACAGTCCCAGTAGCGTTGACTAAATTCGTCCAGAATGCGATCAACTTGTTGCGTTTCACCCTTGAGATACAGCTTTCCACAGAGTCGCCTAGAGCGAGGATTAGTTTGGAGCTAAAATGGATAGAAGACAACGCATGCCGAAAAGCCATATCGAGTCTAAGGCCCGAAAAGTCAAAGTTGGCAATGTAATGATGCAGAGATAATTTATTGATAGGACCGCTGTAAATCGTCAGCTGCTGATAATAAGGGCAGGCCATACAACTTACTGGCCGCCAAGCCATTCTGCAATTTTTTCCCTTGCCAAAAATTCCTCATCCTCACCCCAGCAACGCGCAGCGAGTTCTTTCCCGCGGGTGTCCATGTCCCCGGTATCATCTCCTGTCGCGAATGAGTACCCACTCGGAGCATGAGACGTCTGCGACGAGAAACGGATAAGTGCCAAATCGTTCACTGTCAAGTCTTTTGTAGTTGAATTTGAACGAGGGACTGCAGGTAATCAGAGCCTATAAGCTTATAAATACAACCAGAAACCAAGATAGAACTGACAGGCATGCATATCCTCTCCAGTGGGAATGAGGGAAGGTTCTGAACTTGAAGCGGTTGAACGATGGAGAGTACGGAGCCGGGAAGCATCCCGGGAACTTGGTTGTGGCCCCGATGGTGGTCCAGTCCTAGATCTCAAGGGGCTTGTTGAGGCATGCCTGGGTGGTAAGTTATACGGAACTCCGATCGAGCTAGGTCGCGTTGCCAGTCGTGGCTTCTGAAGAAGGGAAGAGCTACGTGGGGGTACTATCGGTGACACCTGAGATTTTTGGGGCGAATCGTCCAGCGAGTGCGAGGGAATTTGTAATGACAGTACAGGGCTCTTCAGCGTCGGAGACATTTCCACTTCGTGTGAAGGAGAATCGAGAATATGTTCATTAGTTTTTGATCGAGCAGCACGACGTGCAGGAGTGGATGGATCGTGGAGGTCCAAATTGGAGTTATGGTCTGGATCTAGCTGAGAGAGTTCACCTTGGAAGTCAACTAATATGTGACTGAGTGTGGTATCTCCGAGGTGGTGTGCTGGGACGTCCTTCCTTTCCACGACAGGGGGTGTGGATGAGGTGAGCATTGCCTTTTTCAATTCGGTCTCTCCTACGCTCATACTTCTACGCTTCGTAGGATTTATGCTCGATGACGACTCGGGTTGTTTGGTGCTGGTGGATTCGGGGAGGACTTTATCCACGAAGACCATAGATCGGTCGTCGTTGTCGTCGGCTTCTCGCCCTCGAAAGTTCCCTCTCACTGGTGGTAACGGCTTGGATTCCAGAAAAGCCCGCTGGGAAGCACTGAGAGGATCCCCTATAGGCGAGGCGACCTTCCGTTGGTGTACGGGAGGTAAAGAGGGTACGGGAGGTGCGGGTGTGCTGGGAATCGAATAAGACGGGGTAAAAGGCGTCGGTGGCAAAGAGGCATCCGTTTTCTACGGCGTTGACTCAATATCAAAGTTATCATGTTTTGTGATGCATCAGACGACTGCGTACCGATCGTTCTCGCACAGATCCCGTCCCTACCTGTGCCAACATCTTTCCCAAAAACGCACTCGTCTTGGCTCTCACGGAGGATTTGGACATCTCACATTGGGTTTAAAATAAAATAAAAAAGGAAAACAGATAGGGATGCACTGACTTTTATGGCACTCAAGTCTTTCGCTGAACGAGGACTGGGAAGCACCCATTCCGAACCCATGGTCGTATCGAGCATATTGGGCTTTACTTTCTGCGGGGTGGTCGGGTTAGCAGAGTGGGAGGTCGAGGACCGCGGACGACCGCTGCTCATCGGCCGGTCGTACGATGATGGTGGTGATGTTGGCATGGGCGGAGGCGGCGATTCGCGTCGCTTCTCTCGTTTTGCGTGGTGCGCCGGTATGATGCCCCCTCTTTCTTTCGCCTTGCGCACCAAAGTTGCAAGGTCGGGACTGCTGGAAGTTCCTGGGGATCGGTACAGGGAGCGGCGATTCGTTTTTCGTTCGACATCCTCGGCGTCGAAGAAGACATCCTGCGAAGAAGACGAAGAACCTCCTGCACTTGTTGAAGTCGATGGGCCGGCCATAGGTGAAGGTGTGGCTGGAATGACTGTTGGGGTAGATGGTTGACCTTGTCGAGTGAACCTTGGGGAGCTGAAGCTGGTGTCTATCGTGGAGGAACTCATATCAACACCCAGCGTATTGACATCTACTCCCTCTTTCAGTAAAAACGTGCCTTCTGCACGCAATGCTTGCTCAAAGTCAAGGTCGGTGCGGGACACCCGGCGGTGCATCTGCCGGTTGGTTGTCATATCACCAGAAGCCACCGGCTGAAGACCGGAAGGGTATATCGTGGAGCGCGTAGGAGCGACATGGTTGCGAAAGATTGAGGCCAGGATGGGCAGGAAAGACGGTGGATAAGTAACTGTGGGAGTGGTATCACAGCGTCCTCCACATGTCGCTTAACAATTTCATTGACAGGTCAGCATGAATGTTTCATATATTGTGTAGGCACTGCGGATGGTAATGGTAATACAACATTCGAGGGCATAATTATAGAGTGCAACATAGGGAAGAATAACCAAGATGATCGTCGAGCAAGTCTACAAGGAAAGTCGGAACCGTCAACAACCATTATGAGTCCATACTCGTCGTTTGCAATCCAGTCGAAGTCCGTCTCTGCCGCTTCATGGCGTGCGTGACACCAGCTGTCGCAGTTGTCCCGTCCCGATTGCCACTCACCCCGTTGGCGCCCCGCCCCAGCGCAGACACTAAGGAACTAGAGTGTGACCGAGGTCGAGACGTCGAGGAAGCCAACTTGGGCAACCCAGATGTACCTTTGCGAGAATTGCTGCTGGGGGGACCAGATGCCCTGTTTCTAGACAAAATGTTGGTATCAACTGGATGGTTGCGGTGCCAACGTCATACCTCTTCTTTATCACATCCGTTTTGAGTGACAAGGGACGAACAACACCATGCAGCTTCTATAAGGCCCTGAGTATCATCACAAAGAGTATTCGACAAGCTCGACGCACATAAAATAAGCCACAAGCATTACCTGGTGCCCAAAAGACATGAATATCACGTCGCCGACTACATTGCAAGGAATACTCACACAATGGCTGACCCTCAGGATCTCTTCTCCATAGTGGCGTGTTGGTCGTGCCACAATTCGTGCAAAGCGTTGGAGGCTGCTCCGCTTCTTCACCAGAACCTTTCTCAAAGCCTGTCAAGTCAGGCGTACTTGAGGAGGACCGGAGTTCACTCGGTGAGTTGCCGTTCCCAGGGGCCGACGATCCCTTCCTCTGCAATGCCTCTTGTTTCAACGGAACATATT